>Ga0209688_1000001_pt1 | contig 34538 bp, 31 predicted proteins | sample GraSoiAngelo_142_FD_185899 | JGI IMG/M metagenome (GOLD analysis project Ga0209688, IMG submission 185899) | Grasslands soil microbial communities from the Angelo Coastal Reserve, California, USA - 14_1009_02_20cm (SPAdes) (version 2) | ecosystem: Environmental > Terrestrial > Soil > Grasslands ...
GCAATATCATTGCTGCTGCCCTTGCCACCCTCCATTGCTGCACTCTCATCACCTCTCTTCACCACATTCTCATCACTGCTCTCCCATGCTATCCTCCTCCTCTCTCTTTCTCCCACTCCTCTCTCTCCTTTGCTCAATTCTCATTCTCATTCCACATTTTCAAATTTTTCCATCTCATTCCTCATCATCTTCTGCCCCTGTCCTCTCTATCTCCTGCTTTAAATACTCTATCCCTTGCCATGTCTCCTGCTCAATCCTATTTGCTTCATCTCATACCCAATTCTTCACTTCTAACAACCCAATCCATCTCTTCCCTTCTTCACTACTCAATGCTTTACCATGCTTTCCTCTGCTCAATCTACTGCCATCCTAACCTGTCTCCCCTTCTGAATCATCTGCACCATTCCATTTCTCATTTACTACCTTTATTTACTTCTCATCTTATTTACTTTCTCATTCTTTAACATTAATCCCTTGTCATCAACTCAAATATTTATTCCTCATTACCTCCTACCTTACCTATCTCTCACTCATTGAATCAATTTATCTATCAACATATTCATTGCTTAATCCTTCCTCAACTCTCTCTCTCTCTCCACCTACCCCACTTTTCTCTCCTAACTCTCTACCCTCCTAACTCTTTTCCAATCTTCTCATTCCTCTTCTTCTCTGGCCATTTCTTTTCTTCCTCTATTCATCTCCTTACATTCCTCTCTTCTCCTCTTCCCTTTATCTTATTTTTATTTTTCATCTTCTTCTCTTTTCCTATTTTCTTTATTCTTGCTCTGCTTTCTCCTCTTCTCTAACCCTCCCCTTTTTCTCTACTCTCACAACCCTCTTCCGCTCTCTCACATGTAACATTCCATGCTCTCCTGCTCTTTCTCTTCTCTTCTCTTTTGCCTTCCTCTTCCACTCCCTTTTTTCTCTTGTCACTCTTGTTGCCACAACTTCATCACTGCTTACCCTCACGGCCCTCCTGTTGCTGCATTTTTGTCACTGCATTCTCATTACCATGCTCTTGTTACTGCACTCTTATTGTCACACTCTTGTTGCTGCTCTCACATTACTATGCTCTTGTTGTCATATTCTCAATGTCATACTCTCATTGCTGCTCTCCCATTGCTTCTCTCTTTTCCCTGCACTCTTGTCACTGCTCTCCCATTGCCGTGCTCTCCATGCTATGGTCTCACTGCTTTAATCTCATTGCCACATTCTTGCTGCTGCCATCACTCCCCTCCCATTACCGCACTCTCATTGCCATGTTTTTATCACCATGCTCTTGTTGCTGCACTCTCATTGCTCCATTCCTGCTTGTTGCCATGTTCTCATCACCATGCTCTTATTGCTGCTGTCCCATTCTGCATCTTATCACTATGATCTCATTGCTGTTCTCTTATTGCCATATGCTTGCTGCGGCCCTCACTGCCTCTCATTGCTGCACTCTTATTGTTACATTCTCATTGCCATGCTCTTATTGCTGTATGCTCATTGCTTCTTATCTGTTGCCATGTTCTCATCACTGCACTCTTGTTGCCAAACTTTTGCCATGGTCTTGCTGCCCTCCCTTGCTGTGCTCTTGCCACTGCATTTTCGTCCTCTCTCTCTTTCTCCCATCATATTCATATTTTTGTCCAATGTTCATTCTCATTCCACATTTTCAAATTTCTCCATCTCATTCTATTCCTTGCCATGTCTCCTGCTCAATCCTATGTGTTTTATCTCACCCAATTCTTCACTTCATCCCTCCTTAATCATCCAATCCATCTCTTCCCTTCCTCACTACTCAATGCTTTACTATGCTCAATCTACTGCTGTCCTAAATGCTGTCTCTCCTGAATCATCTCCACCATTCCATTTCTCATTTACTACTTTTATTTACTATCCTGTTGAGGAAACCCGATGTTCAGTGCAGATCCCGTGACTCTACATCACATGTGTAAGCGAGGAGCGCTAGTAAAGAAAATCTTTACCTTACATCCCGGCCTCTTAGCTTTTTAGTCTGCTGCCAAGACTCAAGACGACATTGACTGGTTCTACAAGAAGCTGTCCAGTAGATTCAATGCCAAGAATCTGGGGGAGATTCATAAAATCCTCGGTGTACGAATCAACCGTGACAGGAAGAACCGTACAATTTACCTTGATCAAGAGCAATACATCCGCACAATCCTCAAACGATTTGGTTTCACTCAGAGCACACACGAGAGCAAGAAGGTCCCTGCTGCTGACTATGAATACTTGCGCCCTTCTACAGACGATGATGAACGAATCAATGTCACAGAGTACCAGCAAGCCATTGGTTGTCTTATGTTCGCAATGGTCCTCACTAGACCAGACATTGCTTTTGTCCTTGGAAAGCTTGCACAATACATGAGCGATCCCTCAGAACATCACGGACATGCCTTAAAGAGCCTGATGCGATACTTGAACTCTACAGCCAGCCAGAAGTTACGATATGGTCCTGGGGGAGCACACAAGCATTTTGTTATGTATTCAGATGCCGACTGGGCTAGCGACAAGAGCACAAGGAAGAGTGTCTCAGGGAGTGTGGCAATATTCTATGGCGGTCCGATCTCATGGTCAAGCAAGAGACAAAGATCAGTAGCAACATCAAGTTGTGAGTCTGAATACATGGCTCTATCAGCCTGTGCGAAGCAAGGCCAGTGGATTGCGCAAGTATTCAGAGATCTGGGATATGCAAAGTTCATAGGGAAGAATCCAAGCTGTGTACAGATGCTTGGAGACAATCAAGGAGCCCTTGCTTTGGTCCAAAACCCACACCTTCATGAGCGGTCTAAGCATATTGATATCTGCTATCACTTTACTCGTGACTTAGCAGAGAAGGGAAGACTTGATGTTTCTTTCATTCCAACAATCGAAATGGCAGCTGATGGGATGACAAAGCCTTTGGGAAGAGTTGCATTTGAGAGATTCAAGAGCATGCTAGGCCTTGTTGCCTAAAACCTCTCAATGTTAGGGAGAGCATGAGGATAGCATGTAAATGGATCAGGATATGCCCTGAGGGGGAGTGTTGAGGAAACCCGATGTTCAGTGCAGATCCCGTGACTCTAAATCACATGTGTAAGCGAGGAGCGCTAGTAAAGAAAATCTTTACCTTACATCTCGGCCTCTTAGCTTTTTAGTCAATACAACCACTACCATTCCTACCACCCAGTTCCCTTGTGCAGTGATCCTGTGAGGTCATGCCTCATATAGGTTATTTGTTCAATATATTTATTTAATTTCTCGTTCTTTAACACTGATCCCTTGTCTCCCACTCAAATATTTATTCCTCACCACCTCCTCAATCCTTCATTCTATAATTTATCTTCAACATCTCCACTGCTTTCCTCAATCCCTTGCCATATCTCATTTGCTTCCTATAAAATTTTCAATCATCTTGCCTCCTAGCCCTCACCATCTGCATTCAATTCCTCTCCATCACCATATCCCATCCATCTTCACCATGTTATTCCTCATAAATTCTATCCCTCACCATCTCTTACCCTTCTCCATTCATTTCTATCCTTTCACTCTATTTATTGCCTGCCTCTATGTATGCACTTCTTGCACTGCAACCTTCGTCTGCTTGCTATGCTTTTACCCTTTTCTTCTACCTGGCTTGCTACTTGGCTTGTCCCTCATACTCTACCTGTCTTGCTATGGTTTGCTCCTACACTGGCTTGCCCCTTACACTCTTGGCGAAATTGATTGACCTGCCTAATTTGATCAGTGCTTAGCATTAGGTAATCTAGCTCATTGTTTTCACGTAAGGCAAACTCAGGTAAGTTGAGGTTTGCCATCATTGCAGGGAGACAACTTTGCTGAGGTTGGGTGGTGTTAGAGGAATGGCGAAATTTTTTTTTGGAAGTGGAGACTAGAATACAGCCACGGTTTCAAAGACTCTAATGTATGTAACTTCTGCAATTTTCAAGCTAGCACCATATAATGTATATGAAAAATAATCCTTTGACTCAGTAAAATCGATTGGCGTATATTATAAAATTATAGCATCGTTAGTTGTGGATTTATGTTGAGATTTTAAAGTATTTTGCCTGAGGCATGACTCATCCGAAAAGGATGAGTCATGCCTCAGGCAGCTCAACCATAAAATCCGCCGCCCTCTCTGTCGCCATCCTGGGCACGGGACCGGTGACTGGCGTACATGGTAAGAGCCCTCCGATGCACCTCTTTTCCCCCACATCGACATGCAGCATCAAAACATCTCAACAGTGGTCCAGCCTGGGCGGCCCCATCCACATCATCGACCGCGACACATGACGCCATCACTGAGGTGCAACCCACTCGACTGTTGGCCAGCAGACCGGCCATCGCGGCGGTCAAGTCAGCGGAGGAGAGGCAGGCTGCAATGCACCTGGCTGATTGTCGAGGTCAGTCAGTCCATCTAGAATTTCGCCTCAAGCGCATCGCTTGCTCTCTAACTTGCGGCCACCAATGGTACCATACCGACCTCCTCTATTCAATTGTGCCTGAAGCTCAAGCGCGATGTCATGGCCGATCTGGATGCCTTGATGGACCTGGCAACCGTGATTGCGAGCAACTCGAGCAGCTATATGATCTCCGAGATCATCGCCGGCTTACCACTGTGGCATGCAGAGCACATGGCTAGTCTGCATTCATCTTCTCTTCCCCACACAGAGGAACCTTATCTAGTTGAGTCTAACCAGCTGTGACGCAGAGTGGCCCCCGGAAATGCCTGGTAGTTCTCAATGTAGACATTTGGACATGAATTTAGATGACATTCCATTCAGAGTGTGCTATTTCTACATATGTTATTTCCTATTTACAGTGGGTTTATGTGGATGTATTGGGAGCCATTGAGCCAGTCTACAGGATGGCCTTAGCATTGTCCTCCGTCCTTTTGTTTGCTCTTCCATATGCACTGCGGTGGCTGCGCACTGCTGATATAGTGTGCACCCTTTATTACCAGCACAATAGTTATGTAGAGAGACTATATGTCCAGGCAGAGGCTTCTTGGTGGCTCGGAGTGGTCGGACGGCATGTTGGTGCTCAGCATCTAGGTGTGCTGCGTGAGGAGGCTTCGAACTAAGGGAAAGCTGTCCACACTTGAAGAATCTGACGACATTTCCAGTCAGGATTTGAATGCCATCTGTGCTTGAGGACCCAAATGAGAAGCGACGTGGGGATGATGGGGCTTGCTGGGAGGGGTGCTGGACTTCCTCTGTGACAACAGCCTTTGAAGATCCTGTGTAGGTTGGCCCCAGGTGTTTACGTGTGTTGGGCATGATCTTGTTAGAGATGGGCAAGGCAGGTGTTGAAGATTCAAAGGTTCCTTGTAGCATAGACGTGATCTGTCGCAGAGAGTGGCAATTGGGGTGCTGCGACTCCCCTTCATGACCAGCAAGGTGTCTCCATAGCTCCTTCGCATATGCCGCCATGGAGCAACCCCCAGCTGCTTCGCCAGGTGTTCCACAATATCTTCGCCACTCTCCGGCTTATGCTCGCTACCCATATCCTCATCATCAACATCCACTTCATCTAATAAGTTGTGGATCAAGGAAGTCGTCATCTAGCTTGTCCCCACAACTGCTGGTATTTCATCAGTGGTGTGGCTGTCTGCTGCACCCTTATCCCAAACCCTTCATCTCTTGGAGGTCAATCTCATGAAAAGATAAGCATCGACTAGGGAAAATTGGTCACACTCTACGCCATAGCTACTCCAATATGACATTACAGTACAGGCTTGGTACCAACATAGAATCATAGTATAGGAAAGGTTAGGAAACATCTATTAATTACAGTCAACAGCCTCAAGCCTATAGCTGAGCTCCTACAATGCCCCTCCTGCATAGCTCCTGCTCAACCCGTCTTTGGACCTCTGCTTCAATATCAGCCTCTCCAAGACAAGCTCTCCTTTTCTGCTCCTGCTCAAGCTCCTGCTTCATGCTAGAATCCCAGGGCCGCTTGAGACTATTAGGTGGCAGGACGCCAAAAAACATTCCAAAGCCTAGGAAAGAGTGCCAGGCTCGGCTAAGAGACCTATACTCAGTACGTGCAGATGCAACATGACCAGGCGCTTCTTCAATTCCACGGGCATAGACGTTGCCTGCAACATGAGCCGTGTGGCCAGTCTGCTCGCTCACCCAGGTCGGTGCTGGCTCAGAGCCATAGTCCCTCTTGAACTTGGCCCCGCCTAGATGGCGGCGTGAGATACCAATTGCCGCATGCCGCCAGAGGCTAATATTCGCGGTGGTGTGGAGACAGGTGTGGAACTCGTGTTGCAAGGCCTTGCTCAGCCGGCTGCTCTCCCAGTGAGGCGGCCTGTCCACCTTCTTTGCTCCAGCTAGAGCTACAGTAACTGCTGGCTCCTTTGCCGCCCAAAGATAGGGCGAAGTGAGCTCCTTCGAGTTCAGAGCAAGGAGCCTGAGCTGGGTACAGAAAGGCAGCACTAACCAAAGGTAGTAGACAAGTAGCTCGCTCACCTCTTGAGGCAGGTAGCGGTGGATGATCTTGGTGCTATTGGTAATGCTGTAACCTTTATAACACAAGGTAACAAAGGTAACTAGGCCGTTCTCAATGAAGATATTCCGCCGGCGGCCATGGGGTGCATTACAGTACTGGAGACTAAGAAGCTCTGTACCGCGCGCAGGCTGCCCAGACGTGATATGGGCAAGCAAGAGGAGCCGCTCTAAGAAGGCATCAACCTGGCCAAGGTAGTCCTCTACAGCTGGAGCCTTCCACCTAGCCTGCTGCACATCAACAAAGAATTCGTCCGGGAGCCAGCTGTGCTTCAGGACTCGATTAAGCAGCCAGCGGTCATAGCCTTGAAGTGCTGGGTTCCGAAGGTCGGTTAGGAAGCTCTACCCTAGCCGGCTAAGTGCTGGATCGTCCTTAAGGTCCTGGAGTCGTAGTTTGGGAATGACATCTTCTCGTGCCTCCTCAGCATGGATAAGCAGGAGCTGCTGCAGCTGGTCCTGTGCCTGAGTAACCTGCTGGCGGACAAACTGCTTGAGACCGGTCATGCTGAACTGCAGCCCTCTATACTCCAGCTCCTGACCATCGTCCAACCAGACCATGTAGCCTAAGCTAGTAGTGCTGTCTCGAATCTTCTTTCCATAGACCCGGAGCTTCTGAACCCAGTTGATTGGTGAGCGGCTGCCATATACCATGAAGCGATCATGCAAGACTTCTAGCATGTCTGCAGGGTATTCAGTCTCACCAGTCTCTGCTGCAACAACAGCCCGCTGTAGAACAAGCAACTGCGCAATCTTCACTACAGCTGACAGGTGTGGAGTGTAAGGAATAGCCTCTTGAAAGCCCTCCCGTGCTTTGTCAATTCCTAGAACAGCCAAGAACCCAACAATAACGCTATCATACAAGTCCCCCATCAAGCGGTGGTCAAGTAGTGCAATGCAGAATCGAAGACAAACATGATCCAGTGCTAATTGAAAAGCTGGCATCTCCTGCTGCTGCTGCTGCTCTCGTACGTAGGTGTGAGCAGCCTGTGCCACCTGGTCTAGCGCTGCTAATTGTACAGGAGTTAGGAGGCAGTGCAGTGCAGGCTGCTGCTGTTGGTACACCAGCCGATAGACAAAGCAGAGCAGCTACTTCCAGGTGCTCTTATACTTGGCATATGTATTCTTGTACAGCTTGTAAGCAAGCGGCCGGTCAGATGCTTTAGAGGAGCGGGAGCCTGAGCGGAGGAAGCTGTTGATCCGCTGCTGATCAAAGGCATTGACCTTGCCCTGCAGGATGGAGTTGCGTGCTTGCTCTACTAGGCGGTCTAGAGCATCTAACAGGGCGACAAGTTCAGGCTCTGGCTCTGAAGGATGTGGGAGAGCAATCAGCTTAGCCGCAGCTTGGAGGTTGTGGCCTTCCAGGTATCGGATCCAGTCGGTAGTCTGCAGCCAGGCTGAGGGCTCAGTGGGAGGCTGAAGCACTCTGCTGGCTGCAGCAGTGGCGGTGTCCAGCTTCTGCGCCAGCTGCTGCTCTACTTGATCCTCCAGCGTTGCAGGTAGAGGCTGCTGGCTGTTGTTGGCAGTAGGGAGTGGGGTGACCTGGAAATAGCGGAGGAAGTTGCTTCGATGAAAGGTCTGGTAGGACACTGGAGCATCGGTGATGGCTGCAAGCTCTGTCTCCTGTACAGTACTAGCTTTTGGAGGCCGGCCACCTTTGCGTCCACTCATCCATCCATGGATCTTCTTAAGGTGATGCCGCATTTGCTGGGAGCTCTTAGATACAAAGGCCAGCTTGGTACACAGGCAGCACCTAATGCCATTGTGGTGTAGGGCAAGGTTGGGAATTGGGAGGGTGTCAACTGGAAGATCATACTGCTGAATGGCTTCTGCCGGCTGGAGTGGCTGGTCTTTCCACAGCTCTACACAGTCTCTCCTTTCGTCTTTTGCTACCTCTTCTTCATGTGCAGTAGCAAGGTGAGCATTAATCGTACCAGGCATGAGAGCATACTGGCAGCGAGTGCAAATGAGGACCTGAAACTTAAGATCCAATTGTAAGAAGTCCATAAGTGTTGAATTTATGGCTAAAGAAAATAGCATATAATGGTTGGTTAGTACAGCCTAAAATGACAGCAATACAGAAATGCCTTCCTTAGTATGCTGAACCCCAAAAAGCGCATCGCGCCACCACCACAACAAAGCTGGTACAGGCGACCAATGAGGCACGCGAGAATTGAACTCTGGGCAGTGTTCAATATAACATCACGGTACAGGGGGAGATGATAGTCACACAACTCGTCGTGCCGCTGGCAGTTGAGGCAATGGCTTTCAACCTGGCAGGCGACCAGGCCCACCTTCATGATAAACATGATATGGCGGCCATCTACGCCAGATAGTACCCGTCCCACTCTTGGAGCAACGAACTGCAGCTATACCTGGCAATCGATGCCACCTAGGCTGCCTAATATGCCCAGTATATCGTTCTCCTCAGATTCCACAGTTGTCGACAGCTCTATTACCCCGTTAGCAGCCTCATTGTCAACACCAACGCGCCAGTCCGCGATTATACCTTGTGACATGACATCTGGCATGCATCTTGTCATTACCAGTCTTCTGCTGAACAGCTAAAATGGTAAGGGTCTAGTCAATGATCTTTGCAATTGCTAGGCCTACACCATGAGTACAACAAATCCTAGGAGATGTAACAGGCGCCTCACCAGCCTTCTCACCAACCTCACTTACCAGCCCCCTCACAACCTTGCTTACTAGCCTCCCCACCAACCTTGCTTACTCACTGACCTCGCTTACCAGCCCCCTCACCAACCTTGCTTACCAGCCTCCTCACCAACCTCCTTTACCAGCCTCCTTACCAGCCTCTTTGCCAACCTCTCCCATTAGCGATTTCTAAGGAATGCAAGGCTAAGGATCATGTATATATATGGGACCTATATCCCACCATTTGAGAGGGCAAGCTTGAGTCTTCTTCTTATTCTTCCCTCTAGTCATCAAGCACAAAATAATATCACCAAACCACTTATTGTACCCTCATCTGACCTATCCCATATCTTCCCTATATTTTCTACTTGTGCTACTCTATTATCCACCACTCCACTACTTCCTCTCCATATTGCAATCCCTCCTGCTGCCCTCTAGCCTCGCCGCTATTACAGGAGAAGAAGAGAAAGGGAGCTGGTGTGTTGGGTGGTTGGGCATTTGAAGAGCCCATGTACCCACCCATATGCTTGGCTGAATGCAGTTTACATGGGTGTAATTGGCATGTTGTATTGTATGCATCTGTAAGCCAAATGCAGTCCCCTGCACAATAGAAACCCAGTGCAGCACCTGCAAGACCACCTGGATCTCTTATTGCTCAGCTAGTTTCCCTCTTTGCTCAGCTTTTCTATCTAGGTTATAATAATCTTTTGCAATTAGCTGAGCAGGGCCCTCCTTGCAAAGCGTCTTTGCTGATGTCATATACGATGATTGCCCCAGTGAACGGTTGCTCTTGCAATAGCCTTGATATATCAAGGCTGTTTCGACTTATGCTTATCATCGGTAAAGGGGAGGATGGGAATGATCTTCGTAAGTCCAGCCTAACATCCATGCACTCCCAGAGTGCTTCCGCTGGCTACCATTGTAGCCTTCGCCCGAGTCGCTGTTCCAAGTCGATTGCGGTCCTGTCTTCTTCCCGTGAAGGACGCATTCAAAAATAGACCGATTCTTTCATCCGCTTTGCGTGATGACTGCGAAGCCCTGAGTAAAAGCCCAGTTCTGGAGGCGCAGGAGCGCAGCCTCTTGACTCTTGAATAACTCGCCAGCAGCAGGTGTGAGCAGGTGGGCTTCTGGCAGAGACCTTTTATTGAAATCCATAACTTCATCCCACACTACAGACATACAGATACCCTGCGATAGTCATCACATGTTAAACGCTTATCACTGATAAGTCACCCCCCATTACACTATCCAGCCAATCTTATTCCCCGGCGCTCTTCATCACACCGATCCTTCCAAGCTAGTACATTTTTGTGACAGAATAAGTCAATGCTGTGTCGTACACCTTCAATTACATGGACGTTATGAGCAATCAATGAGCCCATAAAAAAAAATGCGTCTCCTGGTTGCAATTCCACCACCATCTTCAGCTGCCATAGCACTAACCTCCCTCCTTCATACTCTCCCCATGGGACCACACAATTGTACCCATGGTCTCCCCAATCTAGGTGTGTTCTAGTGCTTCCAGTGACTTCTTCGTTCACTGCTACTCCAAACCAGATCCCACACAATGGTTTCAGATCCATTCGGGCCTCTAGGTATGGTCTTGCACCTGCATACCTTGCATATGTGTTTGGGCTAATCATCCGGAGCCCATCAGATAGATATTGGAAGAGTTTGGCATTTTTCTCACACCATTCCTTAGATCTAGGTAGATCACGCTTGTATTCTGCACTTTCTCTTGGCAACAGGCTGTAATCACACCAAACCGCATAATGGCGAGTTGAATAACCTCCTCGAACACCTGCTGCCACACTTGTAGGAGGGAGGTTAGAAGTGGTTTCTGCTAGTGTTGCGAGTAGGCCTGGTTTTATTTGATACCGATAGCCAAGGATCTCACCACATTCATCCACAATGGCATGATGATCTTTGCCTGACTTGATCACCATGAACATGTTAATGTCTCCCTGCTTGGCTGCCTCTAGAACTTCCCTACGGTTCCCTCTTGCATCGTCCTTCAGCTGAACATACGTGATGGGGGACATAGTATATTGTATACCATTTTGCATCTTCTTCCATAACTTCAGATAGTGTTGTGTTTCATGCTTAACTCTCTCAGCTGGCCAACACTTATCTGCCATCGCTCCAGAATTCATCAACAATGAGACTTGCCTGTTAAACTTGTCTAGCAGTGTGGCCATAGGTTTTGGTTTTGGTTGAGTCATGTTATAAATATGAGCAATAGAAGGCTCAAAGTGCAGTACTAAGTGCTTAAAGGGGTTGTGGCTGAAGGTGGTACTAGAGCTGCGGCTACTAGCATCTGAATATCATGGACCTAAATAGTGTTTGGCAAAGCCTCAGCCAAGTCCTCAAGAATGGTAGAAGTAAACTAGAAGACACAAAGAGAGAGCAGGGAAACATTAGGAAACAGGTTTTTAAGCAGGAGCTGAGCCTGAGCAGGGTTTTTACTAGGGCCCGCACCTAGATATGTTTTTATCCAGGACATATGCCTGCACATTTTTTTACCCAGGATCTGTGCCTGGGGCCATCACAGTGGCCCAGTCTGGAAAGGACTTGTTTTTTGAAGCGCCCTTTCAAACTTCACGCTAGCACCACTAACCAGGGAACCCCCTGAAGTACTAGCAGCCCCTGCTTACGACAATATGGCAGCGCAGACCATATTGAAGGACTAGCTGTGTTTGTTTATGACAATAAGGTTGAATCAACCATATTGAAACGTTAGCAAATCATCAGTTGAAACTCTTCACTAAAGCGTTCCTTCTGAGGACTTGACTGAGTGAGACAAATGGAGCTTATGAAAGCTTATTTGCTCACCTTGTAAATCAAATAGGCCGCATCAGGTGTTTGTTGTTCTCAATATCACTCTGGAGGTGTGGAGCTGCAATGTATATCTCTGGTGGACAAAAAGTAATGAGCAGCTTGAGGAGGGGGTAACAACAGTTGCTGCAGTGTCGAGGGTGAAAAGATGTATGGCTTAGTGTATGTTCAGCTATGTGGAGGCCTTTGGATGGGCAGGGTGACTATTCAAAAGTGGCGCGGGTGTGCGCAGGCTCCAGCTAGGATAGCAACACCTATTCCATGTTAGCTTATGAATATTCACATATAATTGATGAAAGCTTTGTCTTATCTGTGGTGCAATACCTCCAATAGTAGCGTTGTGTTCTGTTGTGTTGTTGTGTTGTAAGAAGAGAAAGGAAGTTGGAGCGGGAAGACGTTGAAATAAAAATTTTCATTGCCGGTTAGGTGTCCAATCAGGTGGAGCTGAGCCGCAGAGCCGCAGAGCCGCAGAGCCGCAGAGCCGCAGAGCCGCAGAGCCGCAGAGCCGCAGAGCCGCAGAGCCGCAGAGCCGCAGAGCCGCAGAGCCGCAGAGCCGCAGAGCCGCAGACCCACAGAGCTGCTGAGCCGCAGAGCTGCTGAGCCACAGAGCTGCTGAGCCACAGGGCCACAGAGCCGCAGAGCTGCTGAGCTGCTGAGCTGCTGAGCTGCTGAGCTGCCGACCCGCAGATCCGCCGAGCTGCAGATCCACCGAGCTGCAGATCCACCGAGCTGCAGATCCGCCAAGCCGCCGAGCCGCTGACCCGCCGAGCCACAGAACTGCAGAACCGCAGCTTGGACGAACTCAGTTATCAATCATCTCAACTGAATACTCACTGATGATGCTGCTCCGTTGCTGCCCACTCATCTCTGCCACTTGCATGATGATGATGGACATAGCCCATATGGAACCACTTCCATAATCCAACTGCCGACTCCTGGAAATTTTTGTGGGTTTGATCTGATCAGATCTTCAGGAGTCAAACATTTGGGAGTCGGAACTTCTTCAGTCCGGTTTTCAAACTGTAAGATTGTCTGCGCTGATCCCCCTGAAGTGCCGCCAATTGCTTGGTTGAGCAAGCAACTCGGCCCCTTTAATTTTCAACAACCACCAGCAACCTCCTGCTCCTGCTCCATCTCTCCGGTCCCAGCCCCAGTCGCAGCAGCCCTCAACTTCAGCAGCACCATCAATCCCAACCATCTCCATCTCCCACTGGTGGAGACCGCTACCGTCACGTATGGACGGACTCGGGGACAGAGCAAATTGACGGGATTCGCAAAGGTGAAGCAGGAGGACATAGTAGTTATGTACGAGGAGTCCGACTGCACGAATTATGTGAACGAGGCCAATGCATGGCTCCTTCCCCACGTGGCGAGGAAGTCGGTGTGGCAGGTCTCGAGCGACCCTTCCGAAGAAAAGAGTAGTTACAAGGCCGATATCCCGAAGAAACGCAGATATGCAGGAAATGAACGAGGCTATTAAATTGCGTCATCTGATGGGAATATGCACGAGAAAATGCGGAGAGGTTGGGCGGTGTTCAGCTGAAATATCCACTATATCTCACGCAACACAAATTGAATGAATTCCATCATAACACCACAACGATGCATTGCAATTGTGTGCACTTAATTTCAGAAGCATAACTGGACTATTTGCTACATTTTCGCAAATATTATTTATCATTATCTTGTAAATTGTGGCCGTGCCAATTTTTTTTCAATCCTAATCCTCGCTGCGCAAACCAAAAATTTTTGTGGTATTTATCTGCAAACAAGCAATCTCCTATTTACATGCCCACACTTCTCCCGATGCCCGCGCCATCTCAATATATGTGTTGCATATCATTTCCCAAATCTCCATCCAATTACTCTGCCACTCCCGCCCAAATCCCTCCGCTGTCTCATTCAACCACTCGTACAAATCACTGCCGTACTTGCCTTGAAACCCCGCTGCTTCCACCATCTTGGACAAATGCTGCCGCTGGTGCAAAATGAACATGCTGGGTAACATGATCTCTGGGTATTCACACAGTACCCGCTGGCCCGCGGGCCTCTCCAGCCGCCGGCATATGCTCTGTGACAACCCGCACTCCCAACAATGCTTGGCCTGCCCAAAATCAATGCTGTCCCGCCACCGCTCATATGCGATGAACCCGCACCCATCGGCCTCTGCATTGAAACAATCATCGTATGCATGCAATTGGCCCTCGGATCCTAGCCCTCGTGTAATGCTCTCTCCCATCCTCCCGCCTTTATTAATCAATGTACAATATATGCACTGGCCTTGCAACCGATCCATAACCTTGATCATGTTCTCATACGACCCCTGCACTGCTCTCAGTTGCTGGCTGATAAACTGCGGCCCACTTGGCTTTTGCTCTGCTTGCTCCGGCTGTGCTTGCTCTTGCTCTTTATGCTCTGGCCCTTCCTGCTCAAGCTCCGCACCTGCCGCTACTGCTGTTCTGGACTTGGTCTTGCACCAATCGCAAAACACACTATCGGTGCGGTGGCAATCCGTCGGCCCAATCTCAGCGTCCATGTACTGGCTCAACACCTTCCGCCGGCATGTACGGGCCTGGATATATGCTGTCATGGCTTCTTCGTCTACCGCTTCTACAGAATATGCACTCAGGATTTCCTTGCGTCTCCATCCGCTGGTCCGGTGCATTTGTACGACAATAATTGACTCGCTAACCTCTCCATTACGCCCTCCACGCCCAGACTGCTGCACAAAACTGGTCAAACCATATGGCCGGTCAACATGCACCACATGCATGATTCCCTCGATGTTGATGCCCGTTCCCAATGCACCAGTGGCCACGATCCAACCACCACTTTGCATCCATGCCTGTAATATCTCACTCTTGTCGTCTGCCTTGGCCTTATAAAATGGACATTGCAATGCCTCGCTCATGACCTTGCCAGTGCCGTAACTGCGTACATATACCACCCCTCGTTGCTTGTCTTTCAATGCTGGCAACTGTTGTATGAATCGGGCAGCCACGACAGAGGGTGGCTCATTCTTGCTGTCAATGACCTGATAGCGGATTGTACGACGGGCAGTGCTCCTGCGGAATATTACTGCATTGGGAATGGACAACCGCTCTTTCAATACGTCCTCTAATTGCACCATTAATGTGGCAGTCAAGCATGTGAATGGGCACTCCAAATACCGCAATGTCCACAGCTCCCGCAGCCGCTCCCGGTATGATGTGTCCGTGAATGCAACGTGGCATTCATCGAAAAACACATGGGCCAATTGCCTGCTCAATGCCAATCCCTGGGCGTAATGCCGAAACTTGCCCTGCACAGCCCGGTCGGCACTGACGACAATCAACTGCTGTAATTCATGGCCGGATTTCTCGTCCTTCCACTCTTCACATTGCAATCCGGCCGCCCGTGCTCGTAGGACAATGTCATCAACCAAGGCAGTAAATGGCACCACCACAATGACCGTCTGCTGGCTGGTCATGGCCGCCACTGAAAAAAACAATGCTGACTTGCCACTGCTGGTGGGCAACACCACAATCAATGGCACAGTGGACGACGGATGGTGCACTAATTGCAATGCGGCTGCTTGGCCCTCTGATCGGGGCCGGGCATTGGGATCCTGGAATATGCGTCGCAATCCGACCAATGCCCGATCGATGTCAGGCTCGATGCATTCGGTTGGCTGGCTCAATTGTTGACCTCTTTTAATGCATTCTCTCTTGGCTATCTGGCTACTCAATTCCTGGATTCGGTGGCGACTGACTGCTGGCTGGTTCGTCAATTCCTGACCGCCTCTTCGATGCTCGCTGCAACCATTGCCACTGCTCTTCAATTGCCACAACTCATGCCATGCCATGGATGCCTGCTCAAATGCTGTGATCAATTCGGGACCCAATCGGTGCAAAAATGCTCCGTCGATGGCATAGTGGGCCTGGGCTACTCGTCGTCCATGTCCTGACTGCCTGTGCATCGTCATCTAACTGTACGAAATGTTGCCTGTCACTGTCCAATGATTACTATAAAAATTAGAATAAAACCTACCTGACTATGACATGCCGGAACATATCCAAGGCCAATTCTTCTTCATCATCCCCTTGCGCAAACTCATCTGCCTCCTCTGCCGCATTGTCCTTTTCCCACGTATGACTAGCTCGCATCAAATGTCGCGTGGCAATGCCAATGGCTACATGCCGCCATGCTGATACAGTCAATCGCACACCCAGATGTTTCTGTGTCTGCCGGCCCAATGCTTGGCTCAATTCCTCTCCAGCCCATGGCCCTTGTACATCTCCAAACAAATACTCCGACTCCCGTCGATCCAATGGCAATGCACGGGCAAATGGGCTCACATACACCAGATACTGGACCAACACCTGACTCAACGCATCAGGCAAACACCGTATGATGTAATCCGTGTTCCCACGTTGCTTCCGTGATTTGTCGTACATCGTTAAAAAGCACATACGTCCATTGATCACATATATGTTGCGGGCAGAATATATGCTGTTGCTGATCTTGATGGACCCCAACTCGGGTCCGCGGGCTGGCTGGCCACCTGCATCCATTAGCTTCTATGCCAATGCTATTATGGGCCTATCTGGACCGGCTGCAGCTCTAACAGGTTTGCGCGCACCTGCCGCAGCCAGAATGGACCCAGAATGCTTTCTCTCCTCCACTACTCACCTGTAACATGCATGCACACCATCAACTTGCGTAAAAACTGCCGCTCCATGGTCAAATACTTCTTGACCTGTGCATCCACCCATTCGGTTGCCTGGCTGGCCCGGCGCTTCCTCAATAACATCCACCCACCCTCGCCCTTCCTAGCTCGCTCCAACAAGTACCGATACCCAACACCGGTCCGCTCTTTATTTGCCACATGCTCAATGAAGCTGTAATTCTGTCGCCGGAATGCCTGGCTCCATGCCATACTGTCCACAATCGTGCCCAGGTCAATGCTGGGCATGCTAGACCCAAATGTCAACTCTTCCAATGATTCCTGTAATTCCTCAATCAATACATGGCACATTTTTTGGATCTTACCCAATTCTACGCCCTCGCCCAAGTAATAAATTGTCTGCTCATCCTCTGACCAATGGATGTTGGGCTGGGACTGGTGCGTCTTATTGAGATGCTTCCCCTTGGCCAGCTGGCTCAAAATGCTGGCAGTAGGTGAAAATGAACCCTCGCACAAATGCTTCCTGCGCAGCTCATGGATGCGATCTCGAACAGATTCGACCTGGGCCTTGCTCTCCAGTCTCAATGCGGGCCATGCCTCCAATGGCACAGCCACTTCCAACATGATCAGCCGGTTGATCCACAATGCCGCTGCCAAAATGGGTGTGTAAAAGTATGCGCCCCGGAACGTCTGGCTCTGCTCATCCACACCCCGTATGGCCAAGTAATGCATCAATGGTGAATCATATAAGCCAATCCGGCTGGTGTCCTGCATGATGACAAGCATGCACAAATCCATCAACGCATTGGTAAGTTTGTAATCATGCCTTGTGGGATCCTCGACTTCATTGACAAGCTCGGGGTCCTGCAAATGCTCGCGTATGCGTTGGATAGCCATCCACTGCTTCTCGCTATACACAACACCTGTCTCTGCTTCTATTAATGCCCGCGCTGTCACATGAATCATGTTGGCTGCACCTACCTATCCAATGGTCAATGATGTATGCCCTGGCATGGTAGATTTATCGTAATCACGTACCTGTCTCATCTTCCCAATGGTCTATTGGCGCAGTGCGCATAATGTAACAAATGAAACGCTCCCACACTGCGCTGTATTTGTCTATGCTCTTGGTATTCTGTGGCAACTCAAATGGGTGCTGGTCAGCAGCCTCATTCTTTGGTGACTTCCACCACTTCAACACATCCTTCTGATCTGTGGCAGCCAAAGTGTCCAAACAACGCTCCAATATGCGATTCCATGCTCGTACAACTCGACTTAACTCTGGCTCATCATTGGGCTCATGGGTAAATTGGTATGTCTGCATCATGTCGTGCTTGGACCGGTTCAATACCACATTCCAATTGGTGTATCGCAACCACGCATCCATCTCGACAGCAGGCACATTCTGCAATGCCCGCAATCGTCGTTCCTGCATGTGCACCTTCCACTGCTCAATCTCTTGTATGATCTCATCAGCTCCATCGCAGTTGTCCTCGCGATCGCTATCAGGGTCTGGGACTGGCTCCGATGCCTCACCGACATCTTGGATTGCGGCGCTACGGGCCTGGTGCGCTTGCTGGGCTTGCTGGCTCTCATCTACCACCCAATACTGTTCCTTGCCCTCACGGAACCATGTCTGTAATTGTACGCGCTGGAACAGCATGTCATCAGCGACCCGCTTGGCTGTATGCTCCTTGTTTCCGTGTACCTTCATCAACTTCCGGCTTGCGCTGCGGAATGTGCACTGCCGGCACTGGAACCCCTCGATGATGGGGAGGACAGGCTGCGGAGCCAACCCATTGGCAGGAAGTGGCACATTAGCATGATCATAATCGTGGGGAAATATTTGCGCATATGCCTGCATCTGCTTGCGGCTCGCTGTTGTGGTGGGGTGGCCCCGCTTGCGCATATGGTCTAATATGCCCTTTGGGCGGATGGCCTTGCAGCACCCACGGCCCAAACACAACAATACCTTGTACTCGGTGTTCACTGTGATCAAATGGGCCAATGCAGCTGGCACATCTATTGGTGTATCGGTCTCCAAATGCTCAGCCATGCTGGATGCTGCTCCAGCTTCACGCTGCAAATCACATACTAAATGGCAAAGGAATGTAGCCAAATGGCGATGCAACGTTTTTATTGTATGATGAAAATAAAGAACTAAAGGTGACAAAAATGGCAATTGCAATGACTGCAGCAATAAAAATAAATCCCATGACGCGTCTAGCCCTAACCTTTACGCGTTCCAGCTGCATGGGCCTGTCAACAAAATCCTATGCTTTATTTTGCCGCATAATCAACGCGACTGCACGCAAAAATAACGACGTGTTCAGGATTGGCCACTCGCTTAAAAATAAAGGGTTCTTTTTTGACCCCATCAAAAAACATCGGCCCAAATCAGCTCCGACTCTGAAAGCAATTGATCTTCAATGCGCTGTTTGCCTATGCGACAACAGCAATCATGTTGCAGGCACGCAGCCCAACCTTATATACCACTTTGGGGCCCATACATCCCCAGTATCGACAGGAAATGGATGTTTCGGCAGATCGGTAGTGGCTACCACTACTGTCAGCTGGTGCACGGGCCACTCGCCAATTTTCCCCATACAAAAAATTCGGTATTGGCGGTCACTACCAGGAGACTAGAGTTATAGTGTCCACATCACCATGCTCTCATAACTGCTCTCTCATTGCTGCTCTCTCATTGCTGCTCTCTCATCCCTGCTCTTCCATCACCACACTCTCCTTACTACTGCTGCTCTCATCACTGCTCTCTTGTTGCCAAATTCTTGCCATGGTCTTGCTGCTGTCCTTGCTGCCCTCCCATTGCTGTGTTTTCTCCTCTGTTTTCTCATTGCTATGCTCTTCTCTCATTGTTGTGCTCTTATTGCTCAACTCTTGTCACTGCTCACTCATTACCATGCTCTCATCTCATGCTTGTTGCTCAACTCTTGTCACTGCTCACTCATTACCATGCTCTCATCTCATGCTTGTACCATGCCCTCCCATTGATGCACTCTTGTTGCCACTTTCTCATTGCCATGCTCTTGTTGCTATGCTCTCATTGCTGCTCACCCATCACTGTGCTCTCATTGCTGCTCTCTTTTGCTGTGCCCTCATTGCTGCTCTCTTGTTGCTGCTCTCTTGTTGCTGCTCTCTTGTTGCTGCTCTCTTGTTGCTGCTCTCTCATTGCTTCTCATCTGTTACCATCACTGCTTTCTTATTGCCAATTCTTGCCATGCTCTTGTTGCTGCTCTCTCATTGCTTCTCATCTGTTACCATCACTGCTTTCTTATTGCCAATTCTTGCCATGCTCTTGTTGCTGCTCTCTCATTGCTTCTCATCTGTTACCATCACTCCACTCTTATTGCCAATTCTTGCCATGCTCTTGTTGCTGCCCTTGCTGCCCTCTCACTGCTGTGCTCTCACCACTGCATTCTCATTACTACTCTCTCATTGCTGATCTCTTTTCTCTGCTCTCTCACTACCATGCTCTCATTGTCATGCTTGTACCACTGTCCTCCCATTGCTGTGCTCTTGTCACTGCATTCTCACTGCTGCCCACTGCACTGACATTGATGAACTCTTGTTGCACTTTCTCATGCCATTCTTTTATCACCATACTCCCATTGCTGCTCTTCCATTCCTGCGCTCTTGTCACTGCATCACTGTATTCTCACTGCTGTCCTCTTATCACCTCTCATCTCTGCTCTCTGCTTGCTGTGCTGTTGTCACTGCTCATCTGTTGCTCTGCTGTGCCTTATCAATATAATCATTCTCACATTCTTGCTGCCACCTCACTGCTTCCTGTTGCTACACTCTCATTGCTGCATTCTCCACTCATCACACACTCTTATCACTGCTCTCCCATTGCTGCTCCCTTATCACTGCTCTCTCATCACTGCTCCCTTATCACTGCTCTCTCATCACTGCTCTTGTTGCTGCACTCTCATCACTGCTCACCTATTGCTGTGCTCTCATCACCATCATCTTGTTGCCACATTGCTACATTCTCACATCATGTTCTCAATGCTGTGCTATTACTCACATTGCTGCTTTCCATGCTCTCATCTCATACATTCTTGTTGCTGCCCTTGCTTCCCTCCCATTGCTGTGCTCACATCACTGTGCTCACTGCCCCCCTGTTGCTCTATTCTCATCACCATCTTCCCATTGCCATGCTCTGCTTGCCACCTCTTATTGTTCCATTGCTGCGCTTTTGTCACTGCTGCCATGCTATTACTGCTCTCTCATCACTGCTCTTGACCCCACTCTCATTGCTCCATTCCTGTTGTCATGCTCTTGTTGCTACAATCTCCCTTGCTGCACTGCTGTTACTCCATGCTCTTATTGCTGCTGTCCCATTCTACACTCTTATCACTATCATCTCATTGCTGCTCTCTCATTGCTGTGCTCTTATTGCTGTATGCTTGTGCTGCCCTCACTGCCCTCACATTGCTGCTCTCTTATTGCTACATTCTCATTCCCATGCTCTTGTTACTATGCCATTGCTGTTCTCCCATCACCACACTCTCATTGCTGCACTTTCATCACTGCTCTCCACCACACCTCATTGCTGCACTTTCATTTGATCCCACTCTCATTGCTGTTGCTATGCTCTCATAAATGCTCTCTTTTTACCAAATTCTTGACGTGGTCTTGCTGCTGCCCCTGTGCCTCCCATTGCTGTGCTTTCTCCACTGCTCTCTCATTGCTATGCTCTTATTGCTACTCTCTCATTGATATGCTCTTATGAACTCTTGTCACTTGCCATGCTCTCACCTCATGCTTGCATCACTGCCCTCCCATTGCTGCATTGTCTCTGTCACTTTCTCATCACCATGCTCTCATTGCTGCACTATTACTCTCATCACTGCTCTCCCATTTCCGTGCTCTCATCACCACACTCTCATTGCTGCTTTCCAATTGCCTTGCCTTGTCACTACAATCTCCCTTGCTGCCTTCCTGTTGCTGCCCATTTGTTGCTGTGTTCTCATCTCATTGCTGCTCTCCCATTGCTGCACTCTTATTGCCATCATTGCCACATGCTTGCTGCTGCTCTCACTGCCTTCCTTTTGCTGCCCTTTTGTTGCTGTATTCTATTCTCATTGCTACTCTCCCATTGCTGCTCTCTTATTGCTACATTCTCATTGCCATGCTCTTGTTGCTATGCTCTCATTGCTGCTCTCCCATCACTGCACTCTCATTGCTGCTCTCTTTTGCTGCACCCTCATTGTTGCTCTCCTGTTGCTGCTCTCTCATTGCTTCTCATCTGTTGCCATGCTCTCATCTCTTGTCACCAAATTCTTGGCACACTCTTGCTATGGTCTTGCTGCTGCCCTTGCTGCCCTCCCACTGCTGTGCTCTCACCACTGCATTCTCATTACTACTCTCTCATTGCTGTGCTGATCTCTTTTCTCTCATTACCATACTCTCATTGTCATGCTTGTACCACTGCCCTCCCATTGCTGCACTCTTGTCACTGCATTCTCACTGCTGCCCTCACTGCACTTGCCACTTTCTCATTGCCATGCTCTTGTGCTGCTCTCTCATTGCTGCACTCTTATCACTGCACTCTCATTGCTGTGCTCTCATTGCCATGCTCTCATCTCCACTCTCTGTTGCTGCTCTTCTGTTGCTGCACTTGCATCACTGCATTCTCACTGCTGTACTTGATACCCCTTGTCGCTGCACTCTTATCTTCTCTCATCATACCACTCCCATCTCTCATCATACCACTCTCATCTCTGCTCTCATCTCTCATCATACCACTCTCATCTCTGCTCTCATCTCTCATCATACCACTCTCATCTCTGCTCTCATCATACCACTCTCATCTCTGCTCTCATCTCTCATCATACCACTCTCATCTCTGCTCTCATCTCTCATCATACCACTCTCATTGCTGCTCTCTCATTTTCTTGCTCTTATTGCCACACTCTGAATATGTCTTGTTACCATGCCCTTCTCACTGCACTTCTGTTGCTCTGCTCATCTTGCTGTCCTTATCACTATATTCTCATTTTTGCATTCTTGCTGCCACCCACTGCTGCCTGTTGCTACACTCTCATTCTCATCACCATGCTCTCATTGCCATCTTCTCATACTGTCATGCTCTCACTGCTCTCTCATCACTGCTCTTCTGTTGCTCTGCTCTCATCACCATCATCTTGTTGCTGCATTCTTGTTGCTGCCCTCACTGCCCTCCCATTGCTGCATTCTCACTATTACTTTCTCATCAACATGCTCTCATTGCTGTGCTATTACCTCATTGCTGCTCTCCCATGCTTTCATCACTGCTCTCCCATGCTTTCATCACTGCTCTCCCATGCTTTCATCACTGCTCTCCCATGCTTTCATCACTGCTCTCCCATGCTTTCATCACTGCTCTCCCATGCTTTCATCACTGCTCTCCCATTGCTATGCTATCTTTCCTCTTGACCTCCTGCTCAATCCTATGTGCTTCATCTCATACCCAATTTTAACTTCATCCCTCCTTAATCCATCTTCCTGTCTTCACTATGCTTTACCATACTTTCCTATGCTCAATCTACTGCCATCCCAAACCCTGTCTCTCCTGACCATTCCACTTCTCATTTACTACTTCTCATCTTACTTTCTCATTCTTTAACATTAATCCCTTGTCTCCAACTCAAATATTTATTCCTCCTCAATCCTTTATTCTATCTCTCATTCATTGATTAATTTATCTTCAACATCTCCACTGCTTTTTCATTGCCATATCTCATTTATTTACCATTTGCTTCCTATTTTCAACTCTAACCCTCACTATCTGCATTCATGTCCATATCCCATCCATCTTCACCATTTTATTCCTCATATCCATCACCATCTCTTACCATTCTCCATTCATTTCTATCCTTTCACACTATTTATTGCCTGCCTCTATGTATGTCCTTCTTGCACTGCAATCTTCATCTACTTCCTGTGCTTTTACTCTTTTCTTCTACCTGGCTTGCTACTTACCTATCTTGCTATGGTTTGCCCCTACACTGGCTTGTATGTTACATTCTACCTGGCTTGTTTCTGCTACCTGTCTTGCTATGGTTTGCCCCTACACTGAATTGCCCCTTATACAGCCTTTATATTGTTCTCCTTAATGCCACATTAATGGTTGGGTGCATGTTTGCATTTGTGTCACATTGTGTCCTGCAATGACAATAGCCCTAATCACTTATAATAGCAATAACATCACATCTAAATTTTTGCATGCAAACTATGGGATTGGCCTTGGGAGAGCACGTATTTATTTATGCTGAAGTTTAAGCACAAATACACCTATTTTCTATACTTTTCAAGACCTGGATCCAGCCTCAAAATCAAAACTTGGATTCAAAACTGGCAACCATGACAACAACCACAACAACACTGGATTTGGGCAATACATATTAGGGGAATGTGTCACATATTATTGGAAATAATATACATTTGCTTCCTATGCTCAAATACGACTTCTTTTATACTAAAGGCCAGGCTGATTACCTTGTCCAGATGAGCATAATGGCAGTGGCCTGGTGTTTAGGTAGGCCTTCATAAAGGAAAAGGGCTTCAGGGGGTTTCCATGTGCCCAGGGTCTTTCCACCAGTTATGTGGGTCCACCTCTGGTGCATTCCAGGTTCACCCAGGATGCTATTGGGGGGGTCCTTTTTCGTCTTTTCCTTCTCCTTTTGACCCTACCTCTTCTGGAGGTCATCTTATGGGCTGATGGCAGGGGCCGGCACATGGGCCAGCACTCGCTTAGGTGGGTCAATCAGCATTGAGAGAATAGGAACTGGGCCAGTTCCCATTTAGCATACTGATTAGGCTACCACCACCTTCGCCAAAGCCTCAATATCAAAACACCACCAAGTCACCTACCCAGCAGGACCCTACAGCACAACCGTCTTTCATTTCCCAGCCACCGCCGTTCATTTCCCAGCCACCGCCATTCATTTCCCAGCCACCGCCATTCCCAGCCACCGCCATTCATTTCCAACCACCGCCGAGCCCAACCGTCTCCCAGAGCCGCACTATGCCTATAAATATGCTCCCCTTCTACCTCAATCATGTCTATACAATCATCATTCAGCATCATAACAACACAACATCATCATATCTCACAAACACTTCCACAATCTCAATTCCAACTAATCAATACCCTCACTGTGCAGGTTGCCAATACCTCTCTTGAAGAGACATTCGACATGCTGCTCCGCAACAAAACCCGACTTCAGCAGCAGGAAGCCCTGGAGAAGATTATCCAGCATGGCATGCATGAAGACGAGCTACTGGGAGACATTATTACCTATGCCTGGGATAAAATTGTCTCTCACTCCCTGTGGGATACAAAGTATCTTGGGTTGGAGGAGCTTGAAAAGCTGGTACATTACGACATTCTCAACGGCATCATCTCCAAGCACAAACGAGTCAACCGTCGCAGGTTGCAGTACCTCAAGATCATTGTCGCAAACTGGAACATGCCAGCCACCGGTATCTTCACCAATGCAATCTGGCCCGCCCACAAAGGGCGTGACTTCTTGTGGCGCCTGTCACAGCTATCAGGGATGATCAAGCACAGCCTGGCCGTTGAGGAGCTTGGTAAGATCCTGGATGCAGAGAGTGTCAAACCACCACACCCAGCTTGGACATGCATTGTAGGTCCCGCCACTATTGTTAAGCTCATGGATAAGTTGGGTCGCAACATCAAGCCAACCCTGACCCCAGGCCTATCATGTGGCAAAGGCAAGGAAGGGCAGCAGTTGTCGACTGTCAAGGTCGAGGATTCATCAGACTCCGGCTCTGGAGACAGCCGTCCCTTTGACAGAGATGAGCTGGAGGGCAGGCACAACAGAGGCAAGCTGGACAGCAGAGAGGACCGGCAGCTGGATCCAAAGAGACCACTTCAATGTGGGTGTGGGAGGAAATGCGGCCCAATCCTCACCAAGATCCCACCCAAGGGCATCGTGGCAGACCTAGATGATGCCGAAAGGGTCCATCTGCTGGAGACATCTCATGCTCTGGGATGGGCCAGGTTCTGTCAACCCCATCTGCGACGCCTAGCCTCTGGCTGGCTGGGAATGCGGAACAACAAGAAGAACGTCATATTGCTACGGCGCCTCAACATGGCCTTTAAGTACCGCTCCGATCTGGACCTGTTCCGAGCCAAGCAGCAGAAGTACTTTCGCCAGGGATCTCGACCCAAGGGCATAGTCGACCGTCTGGGTCTCTTCAAGTATACGCCTCATCCGCCTCAGCAGTTTATCTTCAATCCAGAGCAGGTCTTCCGTCGATTCTCCAAGCAGCCCGATGCATGGGACACATTCCAGCGGGATGGCACAGTCAACATCGACAGGGTGTTCGACTACCTTCTTAAGGATCCCGGCATTGCCAAAATCATCGACGAGGAGTTCAACATGTATCTCTTCCACGTCCGGGATGAGCAGGATGGCAGCGTAGCACGACATGGCTGGCTGCGGCACATGTTCTATGCGATCATCCAGCAGGCGATCAGGGTCGATCCCTACTATTATGCCCTGATGGCAGCTGCACGCCCGGATGAGAAGACGGAACTGATCTCCTACCCGTACTATGCCAAGTACCAGGTGAAGGGCGAGACGACCGGGTTTGCCCATTTCGACATCAACGTCGCCAAGTATGTGGAGAATGGCCGTGGTGGGAACATAATCCAGGGCTCGCTGAGCCTGGATGATGAGGACGAGAATGGCTGCACACTCCTGGTGCCCGGATTCAACCACTACATACATGAATGGTGGGCAGGGGTGCAGGCGCAGAACAAGGACAGGTCTGGAAGGACGACCAATGCAAAGAACATCTACTCCAAGGATGATGCAGCCAGGTTCGGGAAGATGGTACCGGCACCCTGCAAGGCTGGTGCAGTCCGGATCTCTAAGCCAACGATCATTCATGGGTCGACCCCACATGCACGTGGGATCCGGCGCACTCTATTCCCCTGGTTCTGCGGCATCAGAGAAGATCACTCGACCTTGGATCTGCCCGAGTCCGAGACATGGGCACAGGTGGCCAGCTGCCATCAGTCCATGGAAGCACCAATGAAGAGCACCAGTGGAGAAGGCTTCCGATATGGAAGGCCAGCGTTCCCCTTCCCTGGTGTGACAAGGCTCTGCAGCACCAGCATGATCGGAGATGCTCTGATTGGAGGGAGACGCTGGGATGATCCAAGGGTTAGGGAACAGCGTGCCATCCTACTTGGAGATGATGATGAGGCAGCGCTTGCCCTGGCTGACGGGATTCGCAGCAAGATCAAGGCAGAGATTCCAGCCTCGTGGCCCTACGTGAGGAAGGCAGAGAAGGATGCATACCGGGAACGATCCTTCTTCATCCCCCACAACAGACAACACCAGCCCATAGCAGACCGCGACCTAAGCCCCTACCCAAGTGATGATTCTGACAGGTCTGATGAAGACAGCAGCAACGAAGGGAGATCAGCTACTGAACCACCCCATGCTGAAGACTTGGAATCAGATGAGGATGTGGACATGGAAGGAGGCCAGGCAGGGGATGAAGAAGCCTTGCAGGATGAAGAAGATAAGGATATGGAGATTGACCAGGGAGGGGAGACAAGAGACGAAAAGTAGTTAAGGGATAGCTGTGCATGGCTGTTAAACCAGGTCACAAGAGAATCATCAGTGGAAAGGAGTTCATTGAATATACTGAGGGGGTACGCCCCTCCTTATAGACGAGAAAAGTACGTAGAAAGGCAAAGAATCACATGAAAATCCTGCTCAGGCAATGTGACGATATCCTGGAGTTGCCTATGTCGTCATTGCCTTTGCCACTGCCACCATCGCCTAGCCGAGTCTCCAAGTGGCTGACAATAGCGAATAGATCCTTTTGAACGGTTGACAAATCTCTCCAGGTACAATCCAGCCACGCAATTGGCCTGACCTGAGCTTTCTGGGACCGTCTGACACCCTACCTAGGCAACAGGATACTCCCTACTCCTCGAATTTCTCATATCTCGACGTTGAAATTTTGCCCATTTCTGCCTTATGTTTCAGGTCAGCCTAGGCCACACAATTGGCCTGGGCTGAAAAACTGCCCTACACCAGAGCTTTCGGCATGGTTCGACATACCTCTATAGGCAACAGGATACCCCCAACAAGACCTACTCCTTGGATTTATCATATCTCGACGTTGAAATTTTGCCCATTTCTGCCTTATGTTTCAGGTCAGCCTAGGCCACACAATTGGCCTGGGCTGGAAACTTACCCTATACCAGAGCTTTCAGCATGGTTTGACATACCTGTATAGGCAACCAAGATGTAAGCAACAAGACCGACTCCTCAGATTTCTCATATCTTGATGTTGAAAAAATTGCCACTTGTGACTTGTATTCGTGCCAGAGGGAAGAAATACATCTCTTATTAGCTTCTAAATCTCAGGGCTTGTGGCCTCTACCCCCACTCCCACACCTATTCTGGCATCTCCGCTACCATCTTGAGGCAGCGCCTGCAGATCTCCTGCCACATCCCGTGCCCAGTTGCTCTCCCACGGCCGGTTAGCCAAACTCTGCTAGAGCGATGGCTGCCACACAGTTGGCCTGGATGCATGCATTCCCCCACAGCGACCCCGTCTCCCCTAGCCAGAGCATGTATTCCGCCTGTGTCTTGAACGTCCGCTGGAAGTGCTTGCGGAACCACTCCTGACCCCCTGGCCGATGATACACCCCATAGCAGAGCGGCATGACCATGTCAGGGAACCGGCATTCCACCTCTTCATGCTCAGGATCAGCCACGTGGCAGATATCCTGTGGTTGATAGCACTTCCAACAAGCCGTGTACCGCTGAATCCAGGGCCTCCCCTCCTTCTTGCGTGTCTGGTACGCCTCGTTCTTGGCGTGGATCCAGTGGAATCGCTGGGAGCATTTATGTGCTGGGTGCTCAAATCTGCGGCCCAGCGCCCTACAATAAAGACAGTTACCGGACATAATCTCTAGGTCTCTTTCGTAACCATCAAGCGCCTGATCCTGGACATGGTCCTGTCGCAAGACCTCCTCCGGCCCGGTAAAAGCTACTCCTTGGCGCGATGGGAGAGCAAAGATCAAATCCAGAGGCCGGGCTTCGTCGTGGGGCTCTTGACACACCTCACACACCTCTTCGCCTTGCATACACCATCGCCAATCTCGTTGGTCATCTAAGAACTGGCTCAGGACACCACGGGAGCAGTGCTGCTGCGTTAGATAGAGCTGCATGGCTTCCTGATCTGGCGTTAGGTGCTGATCCAGTTGTGGCTTCCACATAGCACTCAGCATGATGATGGAAGAGGCTTTGCTACCGCTGCGGCCCGCTCTGCCTGATTCTTGTGAAAAAGCAGACGCCGTTTCAGGCGCACCTATATGGATTACCCACCGCACGTGAGGATAGTCAAAGCCATTGCCAAGAGCAGAGGTGGCAGCAATGACCGGCTGCTCTTTATCAGCAAGCCACTTGGAGAGGATGGCAGCCTTTTCCTCATCGGACCCCGACTCGGATGTGTATGATGGACACCCTAGAATGTCAGCCAGCATGGCCACTTCTGCCCGGGTTTGGCAGTAGATGATGATCTTGTCCCGGGAGTGGTCAAAGACCTCTGTCTTGGGCCAATATGCCCGCACCAAAGTGGCAGCCCTCTCAATCAAGGTGCCCGGCCCCGTTTCCAAGTTGATCATGTACTTGATGTTTGGCCGATTGGTCGATTCGCGGATGACCCTAGGCCGGACCAGCTTGTTGTGCTCAATAAACTCTTCTTCCATAATCGGTGGAAGGGTCGCCGTGAGCCAGACAGTCTGCGTCCTAATCTGCCGCACGTACCAGCCAAGCTGTGACATGCAGGGCCGGTAATCACTAGCGGTGATGGTGAGATGACACTCGTCCAGCACAATGCGGTCGAGCTTCTGGCGGCTGACCAGGCCATGAGCATACTCAAGAAAGCCCTGGGTACACGCCGCCTCTGTGGATGCGATGACCAGCGATGCTGACTGCTTGCAATCGACCGACCAGATCAGCGGTCGGATGCCCACTAGGTGAAAGCGTCGTAGCATCTCACCCCGGAGAGCAACCATGGGAAGAAGCAGGATCGTAGTCCTTGCATCTGCTACCGCAGCACCAATCATGACAACCAAAGTCTTACCAGAGCCGGTCCCTATTACCAGAACCACTTGCTCGGCTGGCTGAGGTCCCATGATGGCAAGCACTCCATTCCGCTGACCTGGAACCCGGAATTGCAAGTCTGGTGCATTATACAGCCTCCGGGCAACGGCTAGTAAGTCAGCCTCAGAATAAGCACCTTTCCTACGCATCTGACCACGCTTGGAAGCATCGAGCATCCGCAAAGAGAGTGTCTCTGAAGCGCCTCGTGGCCTCTTTCCCTGAAGAATATGATCGAACCGGAAGAACGTACGCCAGCTCTCTGATGCTCGGTAGTTCCGGTGCAACAAGGCACTCATGGTCAGCGTGGTGGTGCCAGCATATGCACGATTAAATGTGCCGTACGTGTGATTGCTCTGCTCGGCCATGGCAATCAGATCCAGCTCGTCTTCGGGATCCTCTGCCGCGTTCCCTTCCAGGTCAAAATTGGCCTTCTCTTTCGCAGAGAACTTCTCCTTGCATATCGTGGCCGAGAACTGGCGCCAGTTGGAGGTGTGCAGCCGCGGCACCCGTGCACGAGCACATGCCTTGGTCAAGCAGGCTGAGAGTGTCCCATCAGCCCACACAGTTCCCTTTAGCTTTGCCCACAGGTATGGAGAGACAAGCGCACCCGGCATCTGCTGGCGGAGGAATAGCTGCCGCAATGGCAAGACGTATGCCAGATAATCTAACAAGAGGTTGCCAATTGCTTTCGGCAAGAAGCGGATATTGTCTTTGTAGACGCCTGACTGCTGCTGGCCTTTGTGGTATTGCGTGTAAATCATTACCAGCTGCTCCCATATCATGAGGTGGCGTTGCCTTGCGGTATTACGGACCGTTACAGATAACAACTCAGGCTCTCGTAGTGGCTGGCCCGGGGGGATATGGCACAGCACCAATGCCCGTTTGAGAAACTCCTGGGCATTGGCCTCGTAGATATCCATGGCTTTGGGGCACAGGATTCTGCTCCCATTCTCACTGCTGGTTAAGAACATGGCCCTTAGCTCCGCGTTGGCCTGGATGTGCCAGAAGAGGGCTAACTCGGCATCTTTGAGGAACTCGGCATTGCTGGGATGAGAGAGCCACGAGCCTCCAAAATCCTCCAAGTCCAAATCATCCTTCAGCCTCCAGGACTCCATAGGAATCAGGTCCCTGGTGCCAAACATCAGCTCATCGTACAGCAGATGGTGTGCTTGCTGGTGCTCGGAAAGGATTAGCTGTGGGATGTGCGCCATCTGCAACTCCACCCCACGGTACTCTACTGTCTGTCCGTCCAAGGACCACCGAGCCTGGTGCTTGGCAATAGCCGCCTTTCCAGCTTGGAACAGGTAGAGCCGCCACTGAAGAATATGTCCAAAGGGCGTCTCTGCTAGCTGCTGGAAGAATTTCTGGCAGATCTTCTTGAGAAAGGCGGGGATTTGGTCTTCGTCTTCCTGCTCCTGGAAGCAGGCATAGTCGAAGATGATGAGCTGGGCCGTCCAGGTCAGTGCAGAGAGATGGCTGTTAAAATTCCCCGGCTCTTCCCACACACCTTTCCCCTTGCCCTTCTTACGTATTTTCCTGCTAAGCATGGCACAGAAGCTCAGCACGGGGGACTTGAAAGGAATGCTGCCAACTGTCTGGCAGATCAGCGCTAGGCAGAGTCGGCGAATGGCATGCTTCAGTGCTACCTCCTCTTCGTCTTCATCCACAAGCGCAGCTATAATCTCGTCCATGGCCTGTAGCTGTGGAGCTGTCGCCTCGATGGTGTCGTGCGGCAGCTTCTGATCTGGACTAGCTCGTGTAAAATGCCCATCTTCGTGGTAGACGACACGGTAGTAGTACGTCAACAACTGCTTTAAAACCGTGGAATATTTTACTAGTGTTGAAGCAATCTTGTAATACCGGAACCCGTCTGCCTTTCCTGAGGCCCCAGCGTAAAATTCATTTAGGATATTAGCACGCTGTTGTGTCATCTTTCGTGTGGGAGAAGTATCACTGCACAGTGCATACGCATCCCTAAAGACGGCTTCCGTAGCTGCAATGATCCTGACAAGATCAGTGTCATCGGCCTCTGCATCCCCGCTCTTCTTTTGCGGCAGCTCATAAGAACTCCTGATCTCCTCATCCCTCAATGTGGCCAAGTACGATGCGAATTGCGTCCGCTCAAGCCAGGGCACCCTTGCCGACTTGGAGTCAAAATCCTGGACAACACTAGCTTGCTCTTCAATATCACCCTTCACAGCCTCAAAATCTCCCTCTAGCCTTTCAAACAACTCCTTGTCGGGCTGTGAAAATGTAACAGCACTGTCGGCTGTTAACGCACTGGTTGGCGCTTCGCTGCTGGCTACCACAAAATAATCAATCCTCCCATGCCCCGTGAAATACGTCTGAAGCTTGCATGCTTTCCACAGCAGGCTTGCCTCGTTTCTCTTTGCTTTGATCTTATGGCCAGATGCCATATGCTTCTTCATCTTAGGCAAGTGGCGAGTGCAATACCCACACGCTTGCTGCAGGCAATAAAAGCCATCATAGCCAGCCAGATGCTCGATGGGCTCACTCTGATCCTCAAGCCGAGGTTTGTGCTCCTTAAGCTCTCCAACACCCCTCAGGTTATAGCTGCTTAGGAGCTCTACAGTTGTGCTGAGAACCTCGCCCAAGAGTCGGTGAGGCTCAGCTCGCAGGTGCCGCTCCTGGCTACTGCGCCCAGGGATGATACAGGACTTGCAAACATGGCACACGACGACCCGGTGAGTTGAATTATATGAGAACATGATTGGGCAGTGAGTGTACATACATAGTTCATACATAGTTCATTTATGCCGGGGGAACTAATCCTGGAGGCAGCTATCGGAGATCCGCTAAGCCTATTCTAGCAACGTCCAAACTCGGTTCCGGGCCCTAAACAGCAATACCCACTAACAATCCACAAACAGTTCTCTAAATACATTCTCTGATCCGTAAAAACTTGTCTTCACCTACCCTATCCCCCATTCTGTAGCCCGTAGCCCATAGACAACTAAGACCTCTCTCTCGCACACCCAATAAACCTCCACAAATGATGAGTCGATGCAAAATAAATCATCCCTTTATCGTCTGAAATGGCTAACTACCCAAATGCAGGCAACCACATGTGCTGGATTGAAAATGGGCTAGATCAGAGAATGTCCGGCAAGGTAGTGATATTGGTAGAATTTCAGCTTAGCGATAGCAAGGTAGCGAGGTTAGCCAAGAGCCGACAATTCAGTTATGCTGTTGCATTTGGGGAGGAGGATCAGCGACAGGATTTCAGTACAAAGGCAACAGCAAAATGAATCTGACCATTTTGTGAGAACATCAAAATCACTACTGACACTCTCGTCCCCGCTCTCATTGCTGCACTCTCGTCGCTCCTCATCACCATGCTCTCATCGCTCCGCTTTCGCTGCACTCTCATCCCTCCTTGTTGCTGTGCGCTCATTGCTCTTCTTTTGCTGTGCTCTTGTCACTGTGCTCTCATCGCTGCTCTTGTCGCTGTGTTCTCATTGCTTCTCTTTCGCTGCGCAGCCATGCTCTCATCGCACCTCTTTCACCGCACTCTCATCACCACTCTAAATGACCGGTGACATACAATTTCACAATGACAATATAAAATCTACTTATATTGAAGATTTGAAATGAGACTTACTTAATTAATCTCATTTAGTAATTTCGCGCATGTTGATTAATGCATTCTTGGATGCGACTGTAATCATTGCAAGAAAGTTTCTCGCATGAGGCAAAATGGTACTTCTATTTCTATATAAAAATGTACTACAAGTAATGTACCTGCTATTTACAACTATAACTATCAATTATGAATCGACAAATTTTCTTCCAATTGAACGAATTTTCAGAATTTTGTCAATTGGGGACGATTGACATAATTCATCGATTGGTTGTAACAAATCGATGATTTTCACAAATCGACAAACTGAGTTGTAGCAGAAAAGATTTCTTTGGTGTTTTTTTCGCAATGATGACACTTTCATCAACTATGAGCAAAGCGAGTAGGAGGGATACCAGCTATTAACTATCCATTTTGGATCTGATTTAGAGTCGTGGTAGGAAAGAGGTGCATTGTTTGTTGTGGTGCGGAAATGATTTTTGTTGATGATTTTCGAGTGGCGACAACTTGCTTTCTGGTGACAAACTTGGCTTTCCAGCGACGACTTGCTTTCTGGCGACACTTGCTTTCGCCAACTACAAGTTGAAGTGCGTAGGAAGGCAAACCGGCTATTAAGGAAAACTGGTCCCTTACCGAAAATGGTCTCTTTACCGAAATGCGCAGCGCATGGACCAACCCCACCATATAAATTTTTCGTCTCTTAGCGAGAAACCGCCCGCGCATAAGAGGTAGCTCTTAACCCTACCCCTTCTACCCTGTTCACCTTTCTCTTCTCTTCTTCATCTTCCTTTTCCTCTTAACCCTATCCTTTTTTTCTGCTCCATTAATCTTCTTCTAACCCTATCCTTTTTTCTACCCTATTAACCTTTCTCTTATCTTCTTCCTCTTCCTCTTTTCATACACACTCTCTCCCCTCTATGCCTTTCTGCCTCTGTCTCATCCTGTTCTTACTCATTCTCTCTCTCTCTTCCTCACTCTCTCTTTCTTGCCTTCTTTTCCTGTTCTTCTCCCTCTTTCCTACTTACTTTCTGCCTCCAATCTACTTTTTTCTTCCAACCTACTCTCTCCCTTTTACTCTTCCCTTCTAATCTTTCCTGTCTCATTTCAACTTTCTTCAT
>Ga0209688_1000002_pt1 | contig 33636 bp, 30 predicted proteins | sample GraSoiAngelo_142_FD_185899 | JGI IMG/M metagenome (GOLD analysis project Ga0209688, IMG submission 185899) | Grasslands soil microbial communities from the Angelo Coastal Reserve, California, USA - 14_1009_02_20cm (SPAdes) (version 2) | ecosystem: Environmental > Terrestrial > Soil > Grasslands ...
TATAAAAATATTAACAGTATTCCGCTATACCGTTGAGATATAAGAGATATATATATATATATATTAGAAAACAAGAGACCCATACAAGCCATCTCATATATGAATGGTGTTTCCTTACACAGTTTATTGTTAAAATTAATTCCATACAATTTCCATTACGTTATACTAATATAGTTATTAGAGTATTCTCTTATTTTTTTAGCTAACTTGTCGGTGTAAGACTTTAATTTAGAGTCTTCCATTTCTTTAATTTCATCAATAGCAGATTTTATAGAATCAATATCTTTCTTAGAAAAATCTCCTGAACCCACAAGACCATTTGTTCTACTAAATAAATTATTAATCTCTTCAAGTCTTCTTTTACTATCCTCCACTTCTTTCAAATTTTTGTTTATTTCTAATAAAACATTATCGGATGGTGGTCACCGGCTTCTAACATACTATCTATTAAAAAAGATGTTCCAACTAGACCTAAACCTGCAGAACCTGCTTGACAACCATATTTTCAACAAAATAATAATTTACCAGTAGCAGTGGCGAAATGATCAAAAGGAGAGTTTTTTTACATCCAGTTTATCATTTCTTAACACTTTGAAACCATATCATAATTTAATCATACTAATAGAAAAAATATAAATAAAATGAAACAAAGCTAGAGATAAAACAATAAACTTAAAAGGTAAAAACAATAATAAATGTTTATTAGATAATACAGTTATTATTGAAATACCTCCAATAACTCTAAAAATTCTAACAAAAGGATGATTATGTAAACTAGCAACTTTTTCTGGAAGCATAGGAGCATTTCAACCAACCTTTAAACCTGTGATAAAACGTTGTCATAAAGTTTTAGTATTACTTTTTTCTTTCATTTTATTACCTTATTATAAAGTTGTATACAACCATACTTAATCTATCTTAATAATAGATACCTAAATGGTATACTAGGTATCTATTATTCAAAATAAAGGTGAATTTATTTCTTGTCGAAGACATATTCAATTTAAGACAATTTTGTCTTAAACTTAGAACATCCCACCAAGTGTTTTTTATAAAAATCTAAGTTAGGTTCTTAGATAAACCCTTTTTTTTTTAATGATATAATAGCTCAGTCTTTATGTAGGAAACAAGAGATTCGAACTCTTAAAAGTATAATACTATTGAGTTTACAGCTCAACCCGTCTTACCAATGATGGAAGTTTCCTTTTAGTTATATTAAATAAAAAGAGCCCGTAACACAAGACAATACTAAATATATAAGGCTATAGACAGACCTATTAAACTTAATAAACAAGAAAATAATAAGATTATTTGTTAACACTATTTCTTAGCTTTTCTACTTCCAATAATATTTTACTTCTAAATATTTTTAGATCTTTATCATTTGCTTCATAAATTTCTTTAAGAGCTTTTTTTATATCTTCTGTGTCAGCCTCCGAAATGTTATGTCTTTTTAAATCTTCAGAAGTAATTTTATCAATATATTTTGCAATATATTCTTGTCTTTATTCTGCTGACCCTAATTCTTTAATATTTCTTTGAATGTTATCATAAACAAGTGAAGGATCTGGATTAACATTATTGCCAAAAACAAATCTAACACCTCTACCCATAAAAGGTAAAAATATCTTAGGTTGACCTCCTGACTCTAAAAGTTGATCCAGTGCAACTCCACCTCCTATAATACCAACACCGCCTCCAACTGCTGTACACCCTACTTTTCAACAAAATGCTAAATTTGCCAATTGAGTAGCATATCTATTTAAAGGAGAATTTCTTACTTCAAAATCTTCGGGGTTTTTAATCAATTTCCTTATACCAAAAATAACTTTTATTATAGATATAATAACTATTTGTATTAACTGAATAAGACCAAGAACTAAAACAACTCATTGTAGAATATTAGGTAAATATGTGTAATTTTTAGTTATAACCAAAAGAGCTGAAAATCCACCAATAACTCTCAATATTCTAACTAAAGGTAAATTATAAACTTTATTTATAAAATCAGGTAACAAAGGTATACTAAAACCCTTTTTAATTCCTTTTTTAAAAGAAGCTCAATCAAATATATATATTTAAATTTTTGCATTTTAGTTGATATTTTTATTAAATAGTTGTATACAACCATACTTAATCTTTAGCAATATCTTAATACCCCCTCTTTTATATATTTGCCAAGCTTGGCAAAGTTTAAATAAACTAGATAAGGTATAAGTATTACAAAGGCTTTATTATAATTTCTCCTATATTTTCCTTTAGAAAAAAGTGCCTAGGACAAGACACATCATTACTAAGCAAAAAAAGTAAGTAATAGTATAAGACAGCTTATGGTACATTAGGGTAGATTAGAATTAAATCCTATTTTAATTAAATATCTACCTTTATACAACTTTGTATTCTTACCTTTTAATTTGTTCATTATAGTTGAATTACTTGCATTAATAGCCTCGGCTGCTCTTCTAGCAGAATAATATTCATTAGTTATACCTTTGCTCATATCTGTAACTAAAACAGTTTGTCTTGTTTTAATAGAAGCTAATATTTTCATACGAGTAGTATATGAAACTTTACTTTCTTTTAATTGCTTTATTCTTCTAAATTCTTTATATAACCTAGTGATCACAAGCTACGATTTATCTAATTTTCTAGCAATAGTATTAATAATAAACTCTTTTAATGTTTCGTCCTTAGAATTAGAAAAGAGTCTGTTTAACCAAACATTACGTAGTTTTAACCGGGTTTCTTCTCTAGTTACACGACCTAAACTAGATACTGCTTTAAGGCAAAGATTATATTCTGGCTTCAAAAGATCAATATAATACTGTTCTTTATTTATAGTAGACATATTGTCGCAATATTCAATAATTTCTAAACTAAAATTAGAATAACCATATTTCAATAAAGCTCTATATATTATACTATTATTTTTTAATATTTATTTTTCAAGAAACTTAGGAGAAAAGTAATCACGTAATCTACGGCTTAAGTCAACAGCACTTCCTTCGTAACATGCCCATGTAATCAAATTATTCCAACAATATATTCCACTTTTACCTTTATTATCTCTAAATATAACTTTTACTTGCAAGGGTAAATCATGATAAACAACAATAGGTCTTACAAGGAAATCCTTTGTAGCATTTGAATATTTATTAAATGTTCTTGTATTTTTCATGAGCCCATATCAGATTCGAACTGAAATTTAGCACAATATAATTTGTGCTAAAGTACTCCATAAATAGGCTTTATATACATATATTTATATATATATATATAATGTGTATTGTTAACCTTAATTAATCCCATGCAAGTTCCCCTACATGAACCGTATTTCGACTTAACACCAATCAAAGTCACGCATACGAAAACTTACTATTGTAGTATCTAAATCTTATTATTTAAAGTAAAAAACAATAGTTTGTCAAACTTATTGCACATACTTCTTTCGGCGCCTGACGAGTGGTTAGTACCTATCTGAGATAAAATTCACCGTGACGTAATGATTCACGATTACTAGTAATTCCTTATTCATGTAGTCGAGTTTCAGACTACAATCCTTATTATATCCTATTTTATAGATTAGCTCATACTCACGTATTAGCATCTCTTTGTCTAGGAATATGTGGCACGTCTATAGCCCACAACATTAAGGCCATGATGACTTGTCTTGGTCCCTATTATCATATCCAATATTATGGTGAACTGCTCTATAATAATTATATTATAAATAGAGCAAGGGTTTACGTTAATTTTATGGAACTAACCAAAATCTCACGACATTAACTGAAGACAGCCGTGCAACACTTGTAATATTTCTAAAAAAAAAAATATTATTCAAATTGTGGTAAGGTTTTTCGAGGGTTATCGAATTAAATAACATACTTCACTACTGGTTTCAGAAACGGTCTAATGATTTCAGTTCCTGCGTTGCCACATTACTCTTGAGGTGGAATGCTTACACTTTCATTTATAAACAAAATATATTTTGTTTATGACATTCATAATTGTCTGCTTGGACTACTAGGGTATCTAATCCTGTTTGCTACCCAAGCCTTCGTACCTCAACGTCAGTTATTAGACAAAAGGTTGCTTTCGCCGTTGACAGTCCTCATGGTATCAAAAAATTTCATCTCTACTCCATAAATACTCCCCTTCTTCTATAAAACTCTAGCAATATCGTACCCTGTTTTGGGCTAATAATGCCGTCTAGGTACCCTTTAAACCTATTAAAGATGAATAACACTAGTCTTCTACGTATTACCGCGACTGCTGGCACGTAATTTGGTCAAGACCGATAGATAAAAAATTGTCATAATCATTTTTCTATCTAGAACTTTATTCAACATAGTCGATATCATATCTTATTAAATAAGATATTTATTAGCCTAAGCTATACATTCTTCCAAGTCACTGGTTCAGCCGTTAGGCTATTGACCAATATTCCTCACTGCTGTACTATACGTATTGGGGTTTTTTCAGACCCAATGTGATCGATCGACCTCTCAGTCTCGATTACGGAATTTTTGGCTAGTTAAGCCATTACCTTAACTACTACCTATCCGAGATATTTATTGTCATCTTAAAGCGGAAGAGAGTCTTCCTTTATATATAAGGAATTTATTTTCCTTACTTTAAGGTAGTCAAAATATCGTATACTCACCTGTACACCACTTTTAATGAAATATATAAATTAAATTAAACGTACGATTAGCATGTGTCAAGTGCTTGGACAGCGTTCATTCAGAGCCATCATCAAACTCAATTTTTTTATATTACTATTTATTTTAATATAGTGTTAGTATATTTAACACATTTTTAACACTACTAATATATTTTTATTCTTATATTAAAGAAAAATTCTTATTTTTTTTTTTATTGGATTATTATAAGCCGGTTCTTGTTTAATTTATTAATCTAAATAAAGGCTTTATTTAGGCTTGTTTGTTCGTAATTATATATTACTACCTATTATTTAACCTAGTTAAATTGTTATAGGTATATTAATAATATTATATAAATATTAATTTCTGTAAAAGACCAGAATTTTTATTCTTACATATATGTATATATATTATAAGCATCGGACTTTCCTTTATAATATATATTATAGATAACACAAAATAACTATTCGGCTTTTTATATTTAAAACAATAATTTTAATATTAATGTAAGTCTAAACCATCTTTTATGTAGCTACTTGTTAATACCACAAAAACTTGTGCTTGTATAAATGCTATACCTAATTCTAACCCACTGAATGCTATAATGAAAGTTAAAGGTATTAAACCTAAGAAGAAAAAAATAAAACTTGAAGTCATAATATTATATGTAAAACCAGCAAGAATGTTTAATAACATATGACCTGAAAGTATATTAGCAGCTAATCTAAGTCCTAACGAGATATTTCTAGCTAAATATGAAATAAACTCTATTAAAACTAATAAAGGTAATAGACCTAAAGGACAACCAGCTGGTACAAATAAGGAGAAAAACTCTAATCCGTGTTTTTGGAAACCTAATATAGTTGCACCTAAAACTACAGTAAAACTAAGAGCAAATGTTAATATAAAGTGGCTAGTTGATGCAAAACTATAAGGAACCATTCCTATTAAATTATTAATTAGTATAAATATAAATAATGTATATATAAGGGGAAAATATACTTGTCCACTTTTTGCATTTATTTGGTTTGTTACTATATTATGAATAGTAGCGTATAATGTTTCTTGACTAATCGATCATCTATTACTTACTATTTTATTATAGTTTGTTGCTAATAAATTTAAAGATAGTATTAAAAAAGTACCTATTATTAAATATAATCCTATATTAGTTAAAGAAATATGCATATTAGCTAATATTGGTGCATCTATACTTAATAAGTTTCTTATTTCGAATTGATCTAAAGGACTAGAAATTTCTGTAAATAAAATGTTTAACATTTTTTACATAATTAAAAAATTTTTATTTAAATATTAACGTGAATATAGTATTTATATTAATCATTGTATTATCTTAAAAATAAAAATTTTAAGGTAATAAACAATGTTATCTAACAATCTTATATTAAAAAATAAGATAATTTATAATTTACTTATAAACATACGACTTAAAAATAAACGAATAAATCTAGGTAAAACATATTTTGAAAAAATATATATCATTATTACGAGTAATACAAAAGCAAATGTTATTTCATTTATAAAATAAAAAGGTACTAATTGTGGCATTTATTATTTTTTAGATTAATAATATTTAACACTTTAATCAATATTTTATTATATAATAGATAATAAAAAAAATATTGATTAATATTATGTGTTTTATTTAATAAGAATTATACTGGGTGTTAAGTAATAAAGATTTTTATATAATTAAAAGCAAAATATTTAATTTATGAACCTCAATAATATATTGAAATAAATAAAAATAATCAAACAACATCTACAAAATGTCAGTATAAAATACCTGCTTCTAAACCTAAATGATGGTTTTCAGTTAAATGATAAGCAAGGACACGTCATAAACCTACAGTTAGAAATGCAGTACCTATCATAACATGTAATCCGTGGAAACCTGTACCAAAATAGAAACATGAACCAAAAGCTCCATCACTTATAGTAAATGAAGAAACAGTATATTCTATTCCTTGTAGTGCTGTAAATACTACAGCTAATATTATTGTTGCAATTAAGCCATATAAAGCTCCTTTTCTATTTCCTTGTATTAATGAATGATGTGCGTATGTAACTGTAACACCACTTGATAATAGTATAACAGTATTAAGTAAAGGTAATTCGAATGGATTAATAGCTTCTATACCCCTAGGAGGTCATTGAGCTCCTAATTCTATAGTGGGTGCCAATGCACTATGAAAAAATGCTCAGAATATAGCTAAGAAGAATAAAGCTTCTGATACTATAAATAAAGCAACACCCATATTTAATCCTTTTTGTACAGCTAACGTATGATTTCCTAAGTATGTTCCCTCACTTATTACATCTCTTCATCAAAATGCCATTGAAGAAACAACTAAGATAAATGATAACATTAAAAAATAACCTGCATGATTAAAACCATGCATTGTTAATACTCCTGTAGTTGTTAATGATAATAAAGATATAGAAGTGTAAATAGGTCAAGGTGATGGAGATACTAAATGGTATGGATGAGCCTGAAAATTACTTCTAATTAAATTAGTCATTTTATTAATAGTTTTATTATTTTATAATAAAATATATATATATATATATATATTTTATATTATTTATTAATTTATTCTCTATATATATATATATATAGAGATATGCATGTCTTAAGACATATAATTTTTTTTTACTTTTCATTAATATATTTAATACATCAATGAAGAAACTGAATAATGTAAACCATCTAAAATAGGAGCTGGATATATACCCAACACTACAGTAAATAATACTAATGTAAATAACATATAAAATTCACGTTTATTAAGATCAATTATATTAGCTTTAAAATATTTAGAAAAAGATCCACCAAAAGCTATTCTATTAAACATATAAATAGTATATGCTGCAGATAAAACTATAGAAGAACTAGCTATAAGACCTAATAATGGTATTCTTTCAAATACACCGTATAAAGACATAAATTCTCCTATAAAATTTAAGGTAAGAGGAGCACCACAATTTCCTAAACATAAAATAAAAAATAAAATAGAGAATAAAGGCATTACTTGAGATAGACCTCTATAATAAGTTATCAATCTAGTACCAGATCTATCATACAACACACCTCCAGCACAAATAAATAAACCACTTGAAACAAATCCATGAGCTAAACCTAATAATATTCCACCTTCTATACCTTGTATTGTATTACTAAACACACCTATAAGATATACAGCTGCATGACTCACAGAACTGTAAGCTATAAGTTCTTTAACATCTATAGTTCTTAATGTGCTAAAACTAGCATATATTATAGTAATAATACCTACAAGGTAAATTATATAAGTATACTCTATAGAAGCTTTAGGTAATAAAGGTAATATTAATCTAAATACTCCATATAAACTTAATTTTAAAACAATAGCCGCTAATATAATACTACCACTTAAAGGTGATTCTACATGAGCTTTTAATAATCAAGTGTTTAAAAAAATAGTTGGTGTTTTTACAGCAAATGCTATAAATATACCATAAAATAGGAATAATTGTGTAGAATAATTAAAATTGGTTTTATATAAAGCATCAAAATCTGTAGTACCCATGATAGAAGACATTGTAAGAATAGATAATAATAAAAATAAAGATCCTAATAATGTATATAAAAATAAATAAAAACTGGCTCTTACTTTATTAGTAGATCCAAATATTCCTATTAATAAAAATAAAGGAGGTAATATACTTTCGAAGAAAATATAAAACAATAATATGTCTAATACTAAAAATACTGCTAATAATAAAGTTTCTAATAATAATAGTATTATTAAATAAGATCTTATATTATCATTTATTGATGTTCAATTAGATAGTAAAGCAATAGGCATGATTATAGTAGTTAATAATACGAAATAAATGGACAAGCCATCTACACCTAAGTAAAAATCATAATAACTTATTTGATGGTATTCTTGTACAAATTGAAATTGATTTGTACTAAAATCAAATAATATAAATACTATTATAGAAATAAAAAGATTAATTAATGATATACCTAAAGCAATAATTTTTATACGTTTAATGTTTAAATCTGATAAATCATAAGATATAGTTGTAGAGATAATAAATATACCCGTTAAAGGTATTAACAATAAAAGGGAGAGTAACATACTTTTTTTAGATTAAAAATTTTTCCATCAAGATTGGATTAAATTAACACAATCTATACTAACACTACATAAAACTATGTAGTAGATATATTTTATAAAAAATGCAAAAAGTAAAAATTTAAAATAAATTTATATTACTAGGAATTATATCAAAACTATATAAAATACAAGGAACTAATATTATAAATGCTATAACTATTGGTAATAAAACTATTCAACAGAAAGACATTAATTGATCAAACCGTATTCTTGGAAAAGAAGCTCTAATCCATATAAAAACAAAAATCATAATAGAAGATTTAAATCCTAAACTTAAACCATAAATAAGTCCTTCTATTATAGGATCTGAAACTAATATTTCTTTATTAGAAAAATAATTTAAGTAAAAATCAAGATCAATATATTTAAATAAACTAACTAAAGGCAAATAATCATACAAGTATCCACCTAAGAATAATATAGTTGTTAATATACAAATTAAGACAATACTTGCATATTCAGCTAAAAAAAAAAATATAAATATCACTGCAGCGTGTTCTGTCATAAACCCGCTAACAAGTTCTGATTCTGCTTCTGCTAAATCAAATGGAGCTCTATTAGTTTCTGCTACTGACCCTATAAAAAATACTATAAATATAGGAAATAGAGGAAATATAAATCATACAGCTCTTTGAGCTTCTATGTTAACAGTAAGATTTAAGCTACCTGTTAACATAATTACTAATAATATTGCTGAACTTAATATTAATTCATAGCTAATTAATTGAGCTGTACTTCTAAGTGAACCTAAAAAAGCATATTTACTATTAGCACTTCAACCTGCTAATAGTATACCATACGTAGCTAAAGAAGAAACAGCTAACATATATAATATACCCAAATTATAATCACTTATAGATAACCCCGGTCCAAAAGGTATAACAGCATAACCCAATAATGAAAATATTAAAGTTATTATTGGACCAAGGAAAAACAATATTAAATTAGCCTGTGTTGGAGATACATATTCTTTTAATAAAAGTTTTAATGCATCAGCAAATGCTTGTAATAAACCATAATATCCAACAATATTAGGACCTAATCTTCTTTGCATACTTGCCATAGTTTTTCTTTCAGCAACAGTTACATAAGCTACTGTTAATAAAACGGGTACTGTAACTAATAACACTTCTATTACAGAAATTAAAGTAGGTATATATAACATTTTTACAAAAAAAATCTAATTTTATTAATATATATATATATATATATTAATAAATTATTAGGTTAAAAATAATAATTTTATCTTACAGATAAGATATCAATAATCTATTAATATTTCTTATAACCATAATTAAATATTATTTATTAATAAGTCATATTTATTCTTATCCAAGATTCGAACTTGGATCTAGATATTAGAAGTATCCTGCTCTACCATTAAGCTAATAAGAGTTTTCTTTATAAAAAAGATACTTTAAAACAAACTAATATTAGTTTAAATTATCAGTAATTAAGCAACGTATAATAATAAGAAAGCCATCATAAGAGCAAATAATCCAGTAGCTTCAGAAAAAGCGAATCCTAAAATAGCGTATGCGAATAATTGACCTCTTAATGAAGGGTTTCTAGCTACACCTAATATCAATGCCCCGAAAACTACACCAATTCCTACACCTGCTCCTATTAAACCTGTAGTTGCTAAACCTGTACCTATTATTTTTGCTGCCTGTATCATAGATTATTTATATATAAATAAAAATAAAGGATTCCTTTATTAATTAAAAAGTCTAATAAAATATTAGACTTAATCATACATAGACACAATTAAGTAACTTATACTAATTAGGGATATGGAGGAATCGAACCCCTAGTTTAAGATCTGCAATCAAAATGCAGAACCATCTACTACATAACCCTTAAGTAATTAATATTAATAATCAATATTATTACTTAATTAAAACATTTTTTTATAATAATAAAAACTTGTACTTAAAGGTAAACTTACAAAAGCATGAGGTTTAGGCGGACTAGTTAATGCTCACTCTAAAGAATTATAACTTCTGTTTAATAATGTTTGTAAACTATCACTATAAAACTCAGGTGTTAATCAAGGGTGTCTGTTTGTAGGACGAGCTTCTAGTAATTGTAAATATACTATATATAAGAACAATCAAGTAGCAACTACACTAATTATACTTCCAAAACTACTTACGATATTTCAACCTGCAAAAGCATCAGGATAATCACTAATTCTTCTAGGCATTCCTTGTAAACCTAAAAAATGTTGAGGGAAAAATGTAGCATTAACACCTATAAACATTATTCAGAAATGCACTTTACCTAACATAGTGTTATACTCTAATCCTAATATTTTAGGTATTCAGAAATATCATGCACTAAATAAAGCAAATACAGCACCCATACTTAATACATAATGGAAATGAGCAACCACATAATATGTGTCATGAAATGCAATATCAAGAGAAGCATTAGCTAAAATAACTCCACTTAAACCTCCAATTGTAAACATAAAAACAAAACCTAAAGCAAATAACATTGAAGGTGTTAATTGTATAGATCCTCCGTAACATGTAGCAAGTCAACTAAATATTTTAATTCCTGTAGGAACAGCAATAATTAATGTGGCAGCTGTAAAATAAGCTCTAGTATCAACATCTAATCCTACAGTATACATATGATGACTTCATACAACAAACCCTAAGACACCAATAGACATCATAGCATAAACCATACCTAAGTATCCAAATACACTTTTATTAGAACTAGCTGATATAGTAGTACTTATTATACCAAATCCTGGTATAATTAAAATATAAACTTCAGGGTGGCCGAAAAATCCAATCTCATATTCTATAATCATTTCTACACTCTTAATTATAAAACTTAATTAAGTTAATCCTTAATTAACCTTTTATAGGCCAATAAAAGAGAGATCCGACTGTACATTAAGCAACATATTATTGTAAAAAAATAATAAGTCACCCACCGGTGAAGCAGTCTGTAGCGGTCTCTTAGAAAACCGACGGTCTTGTTTTGAGTAATTTTGACCGTACCACCAGTATCGCTTTTGCATTTTGTTTTTTCCTTCTAAGAGTTATATAAACAAATTTATAGCAAAAACTAGGGTTATGATATATTAAAAAAATATTCATTTTATAAGATCTTAATTTATTTTACATCTGTCTTATATCCTTTCATAGCTTAAGCTAAATCACACCCTTTTTTCCATAATTTTTATATTTTATTTATTTATTTATTTTCTTACTAAGTTCTTTTAACACTAATCTCTTATTTTCATCCAAGTGTTCACCATTTTCTAATTTACTTAACAATTCTTTTCATTTTAAATAGCTTAACTTTTTCTTGGTTTGTAAACTATATTTTTCAAAATAAGGGAACAATAATTTACAGTTTTTGACTCCATTTATTCTAAGCTCTCAAACATTAGGTATAGAATGAGGTACAATTGATCCTATGCTTTTATCAGTATTAAATAAACTTAATATATGTATGAACACTGCTTTATTAATATCTCATTTTTGAGTTAAAATAAACCTTATCCTATAGGCAGAACTGTTTGATAGTATAGAACTAGTAAAACAACCTTCTCCGTCTGTAATACCAGATAGTCAAGCATCATTTAAAGAAGGAATAATATGATTATCTACTATAGGTATAGGCTTAATTCCTTTCTTTAAAAGTTTTTCATTAAAAAAAGAAAGAAAAGATCCGAATCTTGCACCTCTTGTAGGGAAAACCATATTACCATTAAACAATAAACATATCAAATATATATTATCCATATCTTGAACAACATATCTATGGGTCTGTTGTTTACTTGATTGAACTATAACTTTACCAAAACAAAGCTTATTCTTAATATAATTCAAAACAGCTATATCTAAAGTAGATTGGGTTATAACAAAAGATAAATCTCCTCTTTTTGCTAAACAAAAACAACCTTCTCCTTCTGAAAATCCTATAAATCATTCTAAAAACAAAGAGTTAGGTCTTTCTTTATTAGGATACATTTCAGAGAACTTAGTGTAAAAAAGAGTAAAGTCAAAAGATCTTTCATCTTTTTTATTTAAACCATAAAGGCCAAGGTTATTATCAATGGGTATATTTTTATTTATTGTTTTTATATCTTTTTTCATTACTTTCATTTTATTAATTTTTATTTATTTCCTTCTGTTAAATGGATCTTTCTTATACAACTCCTCTGTAATAGTTCTTAGTATTTTACTTCTTTTGTTTTTAATTTCTTGTGTATTTTCTCAAAAATCTTTAGCAATAAGTTTCTTATCATCTTCATTTAAAAAGCCACTTTTTAATAAAGCTTCTAAGTCTTTTTTATCTTCTTCTAATAAACCCTCACGTTTATCTAGACTAAGTAACTCTTTATAAGCCTCTTTACGTTGTGCATAAATACTATCTACAGTCTCAGTTCCTATTACTTTATTTAACATACCACCTAAAAATGGCATGAAAATAGGTTTACGGCCACTATTTTCCAAAATTTGATCAGTAACAGCTCCTAAACTTAGACCTAAACCAAGATTTGGTAATTGATCACAACTTCCTTTAATACATCATAATACTTTAACAGCTATTGTAGACAATCTATCCACTGGTGAATTTTTAACATCTAATTTATTACTTTTTAAAGTTTTATACATATGTATAACTCTGTAATATGAAATGTATGTATGGTAAATAAAAAACATTAAAGTTAATAATAAAAATATATAAAGGAAAAAACTAGGAAAAAGAAGACTTTTTTTAGTTAAAATTAAAACTGTACTAATACCCCCTAAAACTCGTAAAATTCTTATTAAAGGATGTAATTGAAATTTAAGAACATTCTCAGGTAAAGTAGGAGTAATTCAACCTAGTTTAGCACCTCTTCATATTCTTTGTAATTTAGTTTTTTTATTCATAGTTCTTTCCATGATTGTGTATTTTTATTGAAATATCTACGTGATGTAATACTAGATTTATATAAGACATTAAGTCTTTAAGGCTCTAGATAAACCTAGTAAGTATAAATAAATAAAATATAAAAATTGTTTTTTAGAAAAGATGTTGATATAATATAGGATCACCACCACCTGCAGCTTCAAAAAATGATGTATTAAAATTTCTATCAGTTAATACCATTGTAATTGCACCTGCAAGTACAGGTAATGATAATAATAATAACACTGCTGTAACAATAATAGCTCATCCAAATAAAGCTAATTTATGTAATCTTATACCTGGACTTCTCATATTAAGTATTGTAGTTATAAAGTTTATTGCACCTAATAGACTACTTATACCTGCCAAGTGTAAAGCAAAAATAGCTAAATCTACACTAGGTCCACTATGGCTCTGTATACCACTTAAAGGAGGATATAATGTTCAACCTGTACCAGCCCCATTTTCTATACCACTAGCAAATAAGAATAATATTAAACTAGGCGGTAATAATCAGAAACTTATATTATTTAACCTAGGGAATGCCATATCTGGACCTCCAATTAGTAATGGTAATAAGAAATTACCAAATCCTCCTATCATAGCAGGCATAACCATAAAGAATATCATTAATATAGCATGAGCAGTAATAATACTATTATATAATTGATTATCAGCAATATATTGAACACCAGGCCCTCCTAATTCTAATCTGATTAATACAGAAAAAGCTGTACCTAATAATCCGGAGAATACTGCAAATATAAGATATAATGTACCTATATCTTTAGCATTTGATGATAAAAATCATCTTTCTGTTCAAAGTGAAATACTTGATTTTAAATGGGAATTATTCATGTATTATAAAATAAACTCTATGCTTTATATTTAAATAAGACAATACAATTTATTGTCAGCAGTAGGTAGGAATATTATTTAAAAACGAGATAAACTATTTCATAATAATTTAAAGCTATATAATATGATTTATATATATATCACTAATATATATATATATATTATATTGAAAATTTATAATAAAATGTAATGATATTTAGGTTTATTTAACCTCTATATTTAATACCTAATTCTATTAAAGTATTCTCAAATAAACTAATTAAAGGTACTATAATTAAATAATGTGAGAAATAAATTATTGTACTTATTTGCCCAAATTCTATGAAAGGAGATTCAACGTGTTTAGCCCCTAATATCATTAAAACTAAGAAATTAGCTACAAATATAAAAAAAGCTATTTTACTAAAAGGTCTAAATTGTATACCTCTACTTCTACTTAAATCTGTAAATGGCATTGCTAATAATATTAATAAAGCACTAAACATAGCAATAACACCTAATAGTTTATTAGGTATAGATCTTAATATAGCATAGAAAGGTAATAAATATCATTCGGGAACTATAGCTGGAGGAGTTTGCATAGGGTTAGCCATAACATAATTTTCACTATCTCCTAAAGCATTAGGCATAAAGAATACAAAAACACTTAATATTACTATAAATAAGAATATTGTTACTAAGTCTTTAAAAAGAAAATAAGGAGCAAAAGGCAATCTATCATAATTTCCTGAAATACCTAATGGATTACCTGATCCTGCACTGTCATGAAGAGCGATTAAATGCATTAAAGCTAATGCAGCTAAAACAAAAGGTAATACAAAATGTAAAGAAAAAAATCTATTTAATGTAGCATTATTAACACTAAATCCACCTCAAATAAATTCAACTATGTCTTGTCCGACTCAGGGTATAGCACTCATAAGATTAGTAATAACAGTTGCACCTCATAATGACATTTGACCGTAAGGTAAAACATAACCTAAAAAAGCTGTAGCCATCATTAATATAAATATAACTGTACCTATTGTTCATACTAATGTTCTTGGAGCTCTATAAGATCCGTAATATAAACCTCTTCCTATATGTAAGTAAACTAATAAAAAGAAAGCTGAAGCTGTATTACTATGTAAATAACGTATTAATCAACCATTATTAACATCACGCATTATATGCTCTATAGAATTAAATGCTTCTAATACGCTAGGGTTATAATGCATAGCTAAAGTTACACCAGTAATTATTTGTATAACTAAACATAAACTTAATAAAGACCCAAAATTTCATAAGTAACTTATATTACTTGGTTGTGATGAATCTATAATATAAGAATTTACCAATCTCAATAAAGGATGTGATTTCAAGATTCTCATTTTATATGTATTGAAAAGTATTTAATACTTAAATTAATATCGGTAAAATATTAATTATTACGTATTTTTAGTAAATAAGAAATATATTGGTTGTAAATAAAGAATGAGGATAAGGTTGCGATATATTATAATTAATTATAATAAATTAGTAATTATAAGTAGGTTATAGTAAAAAAGGATAATAAAATTAATAACAACAAGCTATTGTCAAATAAAGAAAGATAAGGTATTAATATATATAATATAAGACCTATTAGAATATATAGTGCATAGCTAGTAATAACACCTGTATCTAAAGTAGATATACTTCTACTTAAATATAATAATCCTTTTTCTAGACCATAAGGACCTAATAATTCTACACTTCCTTTATCTAAAATTTTAGTAGTTTGACCACCTAACTTTAGAATGATCCCTGTAATAAATCTATTATACAGTAATTCAATGAAAAACCGTTGATTAAAGAAACTGAAAATATTATAACCCAATCTACTAGCTTTAAATACTAAAAGTAATTTTGGCATAAACTCTGATATAATTATTGCTAAAAAACTAAAAGAAATGGTAAATATTAAAGGTAATAATTTAAATATAGTTGGCACAGCAAATTCAGTATTTAACATAATTTCCCGTATTGGATGAATAAATATACTATTATCTGCAAAAAAGCTTGAACCTAATCCAAGAAAGATATCTTTAGTTATATACCCAAAAAATATAGAAAAAATAGCTAATATAATTAAAGGCATACTCATAAATATATCTCCTTCATGTGCTGTATTTTTACCTTTATAATTAACTAAAGATCCATTAGGATTAGTTAAGAAAGTTAAATATAAAACTTTAACTGAATATAATGTAGTAAAAATAGCACCAATGGTAGCTATAAAATATATTATTATACTACTAAGTTGAAATTGACCATATGCAGATTCTAAAATAAAATCTTTACTATAAAATCCAGTCATAAAAGGGAAAGCTACTAAACTTAAACTTGCTATTAACATAACAGAATATGTTAAAGGTAAAAATGGTCTTAATCCACCATATTTTCTAAAATCTTGATTATCGGCTACCGCATGTATTACTGCACCTGCCCCTAAGAATAATAAACCTTTATAAAAAGCGTGGTTTACTAAATGAAATAAAGCAATATTATATGATGATAATCCTATGGCTATAACCATCATACCTAATTGACTCATAGTACTATAAGCAATAACTTTTTTTATATCTTGTTGAAATAAACCTATAAGACTACTAAATACTGTAGTTATTGCTCCTATTCATAAACATAAAACCAATACAGTCGAACTATATTCTATTAATGGACTAGTACGCATTAATAAGTATACACCCGCAGTAACCATAGTAGCTGCATGTATTAAAGCACTAACAGGTGTAGGACCTTCCATTGCCATAGGTAATCAAACATGTAACCCTACTTGAGAGCTTTTAGCCATAGCCCCTATTAAAAGACATATACCTATTATAGTAATAATATTTTCATTAATAAAAGGAGCTAATGAAAATACAGTACTATAATCAATATTACCAAAAGATCATAAAATTGCAAACATACCTACTGTTAAGAAGCAATCACCTACCCTATTGGTTAAAAAAGCTGACATAGAGCTTTGGTTTGCTGCTATTCTAGTAAATCAAAAACTTACTAAAAGATAAGAACAAACCCCTACACCCTCTCAACCAACGAACATTAATAAGAAATTATTAGCTGTAACAAGTATAATCATCATAAAAGTAAATAAACTTAAATAACTAAAAAATCTTTGATTATGTGGATCATGGCCCATATAGCCTATAGAATATATATGAACAAGAGAACTAACTATTAATACTGGTATTAACATGCTAACTGTTAAACTATCAAAATGAAAACTTCAAAAAATACTAAGTGATTCACTATCTATTCATCTAAAAAGATTTATAGATACTGGTATACTATTTAAACCCACTTCAAAAAAGGATAAAATTGCTAATAGTGTAGTTATAACTATACAAGTACATGTAATTAACTGAGCACCATTAACACCGACTTTTCTACCAAAAAATCCGGAAACTATTGATCCTAATAAAGGTAAAGTTATTATAGCTAAATACATTATTTATATTCTATTGCAATACTTCCTCTTAATCTATAAAAAGCAACTAGAATACCTAAACCTATTGCGGATTCTGCACCAGCAACACATATGATATATATAGCATATGTTTGACCTAATATATCATCAAAGCTAAGTGAACTTACCAATATTAAAAATGTAATAGCTAAAAGCATTATTTCAATTGAAATAAGCATTAATATTATATTTTTTCTATTTAATACAAATCCTAAGATTCCTATTAAAAAAAGTATTAAAGATAAATTCATAGTATGTATAATGTAATATAATTGTTGTTTATTACTTGAAAGAAAATTTTTAGTTTTATTGTTCGTAAAGTCAAGCTAAGAATTTTTCAATAGACACTGATTCTATAACAATAGGCATAGAACTATGTAATATACCACATAGTTCTGAACATTGTCCATAAAATGTTCCAGTTCTATTAACTAAAATAGATGCTTGATTTAATCTACCTGGATAAGCATCTATTTTAATACCTAAAGCTGGACAAGCAAATGAATGAATAACATCAGCAGCTGTAACAATAAATCTAATATGTGTTAATTCAGGTATAATAACTCTATTGTCTACTTCTAACATTCTTAAAGCTCCATCTTCTAAATCTGACTCTGGAATTAAGTATGAATCAAATTCTATAAAGTCATTATCTGAATTTAAGAAGTCTGGATATTGATAACTTCAATATCATTGATGTCCTTCTGCTAGTACTGACATAGCTGGATCACTTACTTCATCCATTAAATATAATAATTTAAAAGAAGGGAAAGCAATAAGTATTAATATTAATGCAGGTGTTATCGTTCATATTAATTCTATTAATGTACCATGGTTAAGATATTTATGTGATATAGGAGATACAGAAGCTGTATAATTTTTAACTATAGATAGCATTATTCACCCTACTCCAAATAATATTATTACTAGGTAAAACATAATATTATCGTGTAATTCTACTAAACCTTCCATTTGTGGTGTAGCACTATCTTGAAAATATATACCCCAAGGTCTTGGGGTATCGCAATTATTACTTATAATGTTTTCTAAATAATGGATCATTTTATTATAATTTACTTTTTATGTTTTATATATAATATATATATATTATATAATTATGTACATAAAAACCTATTGACAGCTTTTATAGTTATTTATATTAATATAAAGTTTTATTAAATAAATTTTTAATAAATATTTATACTGCTAATACATGTAGTACTATTTGATTGTTTACTTGTAAGTATAAGCATTTGTCTGCTATCTATTTTTAAGGCATTTTTACCTAACTCAAAAGCAAAACCTAATGTTAATGCTAAAAAGAATATAAGCATTATTATTAAACCATATATGCTATTAGTATATGCACTAACAACATAAGGATAAATTAAAATAATTTCTAAGTCAAATAATAAGAAAAGAAGTGCAAATATAAAGAAAGATACACTAAACTGTGTTCTATTCTGTCCTAAAAAACTATGAAAACCACATTCAAATGCACTATCTTTTTCTTCATATGGTTTATGTGGAGCAAAAATTAAATTAAGTGTTAATAATATTATAACTAATATAGGTATAAATATAAAGAAAAAAGTTATACTAGTCATTTATGGATTAAATATCAATAATGCTAATATATTAGTCATACTTAATCATTCTTGAGGCATAAAAATAAATAATATAATTATTAGTGTAAGTACAGAAATGGATAGAGTTAATGAACTTGATAATACTATATTATTGTATTTAAATATTATTTTTTCATGTAAAACATTATTTTTACTTATACTAGCATGCATATCCATATTTTTTAAGATGGGATTTATTTTATATTCAGATTTATCAAAAAAGACTTGTTTAATGATATTTAAATAGTATACAGCACTTATAACACTAGTTAATATAGCTATTAAAGTAAGAAATACATAACCACTATCTAATGCAGCGCTTAATACCATCTGTTTAGCGAAAAATCCTATAAGAGGTGGTATACCTACAAAAGAAAAGATTGTTATAGAAAAGCTTAATGATAAAAAAGGATTTATATTAAATAATCCCCTAATTTGACTTATTAGTTGTATAGGTGAGTTATTTTTATCTAATAAATCTTTATACTCTTTATTATCATTAACATAATAATAAAGAGAGAATCCCATACCTATTAATAGTATAAAGGCATTTAAATTACTTAAAGAGTATTGCATTAAATAAAACATAAAGGCTTGGATAGATTCTATACTATTAATACTTAAAGCTAAAAGTATAAAACCTAAATGGCTTATAGTACTATATGCAAATAATCTTTTTATTCTTGATTGTGTTAAACCTACAATTGTACCTATTACTAATGAAAGTAAAGAACTAACTAATAAACTTGAAGTTCAATTATATTGATCCGTAAATAGATTATTATTAGTGTAATGTACTATTTCCAATAAGAAAATAAATATAGATATTTTTGCTATTATAGCTACAAATGTAGTTACTATGGTTGGTATTGCATCATAAACATCTGGTGATCAAAAATGAAAAGGTGCAGCACTTATTTTAAATAAAAATCCTACACTCAATATAAGTAATGACATATTTATATAATGAGATTTATATCAATATAAAACATTGTTATTTAAATCACTTAAACTAGTTATAACATATATACCATCTAAGTTAGTACTACCTGAATTAGCGTATAATAAACTTGTACCTAAAAGTATAAAACAAGAACTTAAACCACCTAATAAAAAATAAGTAAGACCCCCAGAAGTAGCAAGCTCTGAATTTCTATATAAAGTACTTAATAAATATAATCCATAACTTTGTAATTCTATACTTAAAAAAATAGAAACTAAATCGCTACTTGAAATTAATAAGACAGATCCTGTTATAATAAATAATATTATTATAGGATATTCTATTATTTTAAATTGCTCTCCCATTTTATTTATTATATTAGTTTTATAATAAATAAAATTATTTAACAATAAATTTTGTATATAAGAATGTTCCTTTATTCATACCTTTCTAGGATAAAATCCTGTTAATTGAAGTATTATAGCACTTAAAAAAAAAATGAATATATGGAAAACTTGTGTAATACTAGTTATATGAAATAAACCACTATATAAACCTATACCTCTGTCTAAATATGTTATATATAAACTACCCATAGCAATTATAATAGAATTAATTAAAATTATAATTGCTATTCTACTAAAAAGAATAGATTTGTCTCGTCTTAATGTGACGGCATTTGATAATAATAAAAATAAAATAGAAAATATTAACATTTTTGTTAAGGAGTTGAACCTTTTACATGAATATAGCTTATTAATAATAAGCTATATTCATGTTTACAAATTTTGTAAACATATGTATCTATGTATACATACATTTCTTATAGTGTTTCATAACTAAGCCAGAGGAGAAATTCGAATTCTCGTTATTAATGCATGAAATTAACGTTCTACCTATTAAACTACTCGGGCTATTATAATAAATAGCATATTAATTAAAAGGGTGAAAACCCTGAATTGAACAGAGACACGCCATACCACAAATGACTGTTCTACCTATTGAACTATAATCACCTCCATTTATAAATATCATCTAATGATACTTTATCTCGGAATGATTCGAACATTCAATGTTAAATACCAAAAATTTATGACTTACCTATTAGTCTACGAGATATATAGGTGACAAGACTTGAACTTGCACGATATAAATCATTCCGGCCTAAGCGGAATTTGTCTGCCAATTTCAACACACCTATTATATTAATAAATATACTCACATTAACAATTATTGCCCAAAATAAGATTCGAACTTACAACCTAGGCACCTTCAAAGCCCCGCTCTACCAATTGAGCTTTTTGAGCCTAATAAATTTTATTTTAAATATAATAGTATCTCCTTAGTGATTTTTACTTAAAAAAAAAATCTTATTAAAGTATACTGACCCTTTAAAGGGTCAGTATATAAATACAATATAATATAAATATAGTATTTATATATATATATATATATAAACTTTTAGTAATAATAAATGGAGTAATTGGAAATCGAATCCAAGATAACGACATGCAAAGTCGCAGTTATACCAATTTAACTATAACCCCTATGGTTTACTATATATAGTATTTATTACACCTTAATTATCAGTACCCGTTTTTTTCAAGATATTATATTCTGGTTTTAAAAGATTAATATAGTATTGTTCTCTTGAAATTAACTCATTTGGTTCACAATACTCAATAATATCTAAACTAAAATTCGAATGACCATATTTTAATAATGCACGATGTATAATAATTGATCCCTTTACTTTTCTTCTAAGAGAACTTAAAAAATAATAGAATAAAATTCTCTTACTTAATGATGTAGAAGAACCTACATAACTTTTACCATTTATCTTATTAACCCACCTATAAACTCCACTCTTATTTTCATTATATCTAGAAATTTCCTCTTTTTGTTTATCTGGATTAAGATAAGAACAAATAGGAACAACAGAAGTAGTATTTATCTTTGTATTTTTCATAATATTATCTTATTTATGTATTTTTTTTTTATGAGGCAAATCCCTATAAAAGCAATTTCTTCTTATATTCTACTTATATATATATATATTTCTTATTAATAACTACGAAATTAACGACTTAAGTTAACAGTATAAGCAATATAACTCTACCAGACTTTTTATAAATCCATCTGTAAATACCAGTTTTTTTTTTGATTAATTTTTAATATTTCCATTTTCTGAGTATCAGCATTTTCATAAGTAATGATAACATTAATATACATACATACTATTTATATAAAATGTTAATTTTAGAACATAATAGTAAACTACTATTACCTAAGGAACGACTTGAACGTTCACGACATAAAGTCAGCAAAGCTTAAGTTTGCACTGTATACCAATTTCAGCACTTAGGTTAAATAACTCTACTAATAAGAATATATCTTTATATTATTTTATCTGTTTAGCGTTTCCAGTACTCGAGTTTTACTAATAGGGCCAAAGTGATTCGAACACTCATCTCAACCGTCATGAGCAGCTAGCTTTACCAGTTAAGCTATAACCCTTTCCAATAAATATAAAAGTGCGGACAAAGGATTTGCACCAATATACACTGGACATGAGCCAGTTATGTTACTATTACATCAATCCGCATATCTATATATCTAGCCTCAGAGGGATTCGAACCCTCGTATGTAATGATGAAAACATTATGTCTTAACCTCTTGACTATAAGGCCTTAATTATATAAGCCCAGTACAAGTATCGCACTTGTTTCAACTGGTTACAAAACAGTCACATTACTTTTATGCTAACTAGGCTAAATATTATTAATTTGAGATATAGTAATGCTTAGTAAAAAAAAAATTAGTACTTTATGCCTAAAAACATTTAAATTATTTCAGCTAAAGCCTATTAGTTACATGTTTTTAATAAAAACATGTAAAATCGTAATGTTCTATTACGTTTATTTAAGAATATAGTAAAGTAAGTTTCATGCCTAGATGCATTCAGCACTTATCTTTAATTAACATAGCATTCCTGCCGTGCTTATATTATATATTTGCTTAAGTGAAAGCAACATCCCTACATAAAATATGCATAAATTAATATTGGGCACATAAACAACAGGTAAACCAGAGGTTAATATACCCAGCTCCTTTCGTACGAGGGGGCTATCTTTATTTTATTCTAATTTCCTCTAGAAGATAGAAACCATACTGTCTCACGACGTATTTAACCCAGCTCGTGTAGCTTTTTAATCGACGAACAGTCGAACCCTTCATGATTTCTGCATTCATGTGGATAAGCTAAGCCGACATCGAGGTGCCAAACTGCGCACTCAATTTGTACTCTCTGGCGCAATTAGCCTGTTCAATATTTGTTAACATAAAGGTTCTTTATCCTTTATTTCCATCTTTCACAAGATGGTTCAGACTATTTCTTCTTTTTACTTATATATATATATATATTTTATATAAGCGACGCGATATTATTAATGGTAATATTTTTTATTTATTTGCTACTTATTCAACCTTTAATACCAAAAGCACCATTACGTGTTTTTGAAGCAACTACTGAATATTCTACATTTGATTTTACGTGACCTCTTAAAATAATTGAAGATAAACCTTTATAAGAAGAGTCTATATTTTTTAGACTACCTTTTCATTTTATTTTAAAGACAGATCTTGAGGCAGTAAATCTTCTTGTAAGTCTACCTTTAGCTTCTAATCTAACACCTGACATGTTTTTATATTTTAAAGAATTTAAAATAAAAGATACTGGTGTTTTACATCTTTTAATATTTATTAAATTTTCTTCTTTCTCTTTAATAAAAGAAGAATTATTAAACAAATTTAATAATAATTTATTTATAGGATCTTTATCTTCATTATTAATTAAATTTAAATTATTAACTTTATTAACTCATAATTCTTTAATATCAACTTTATTATATTGTTCTTTTATTCTATTTACTTTTGGTAGTTTTACCATAGATAAAGCAGATCTTAAAACACGTAACAATTTATTTTCTCTATTTTTTAATTTTAAAGAGATAACTTCTGTAAAAATATCACTATTTAAATATAAAGTTTTCAAATTAATAATATTAAATTCTACCTCTTTATTATATAGTTTAGATATAAGTATTTTTAATTTGTATAAAAATTTATTCTCAAATTTAGATTTGTTTAAATTTAATAATAATTTATAATAAGTTATAATATTTATTTCTTTTTCTAATTGTTTATTAAAAAAAAATTTTTTATATATATTCTCATAAGACTTTAAGGAAATAGGGTCGTTTTCACAAATAGCAATAATATTTAATATTTTAGATAAATTACATTTCAAATTTTTTTTCTTTATATTATTAAGCCCTTCGACTTTTATTTGTTCAATAATATAGTATTTTAATTCTTTTAACCAGTCTAAAAATGAAACATTATTTTCATGCTTTTTTATTATACTTAATTTTTCTTCAAGAGATAAAAGTTTATTATTACCTATATAATAAACAGAAGAAAATAATATAGCTTCAATTTTTTTTATTTTACGAATTAAAATTCTTCTTTCTTCATTATATGCATATAATGTAATTATAACTTTAGAGTTAGTATGTTTTAATTCTGCTCTACTTATAAAAATTTTATTTACAGCTAATCTCCTAAATCTAGTAGCTATATTCTTAGAATTAAAAATATTTTTACTTAAATAAAGATTAAAATAACTTTTAATTAATTTAGTTAAATTCTTATCGGATATAGTTAAATTTTTAATAGAGTTTTTATTAAAAGCATAAATACTATTAAATCATTCTTTAGTTGCAACTGGAAAATGTTTTGTAATACCTAAAGTATTATTAGTTACTCTTAAAGGTATAACTTTATATTTACTATTTATTTTTTTAGTAAAAATAGATGGTTTATTCATGTTTTTTTTTATTTTAATATTTAAACTAAAATAATTTAAAATTATTTAGTCTTTATTACTATAAATTTTATAGCAATATTTATATCATAGTAAAACATATGATATATACATATATATATATATATACAAATAAAAAGTTGGGTATTATTAGAAAGATTATTATTAGTATCATTCACTATCTAGTCGTTGAACGGTTTTACTTATAATCAAATTATAATTAAATATCATAATAAGATAAATACTAAAGCAAATTTCGCTTCAAGTACACATATTGTAATAACATGTTATTCTTGAAATTAACCCAATAAATTACCAATAGATTAATCTTTATATATTAAAATAAAAAAGATAAAACATTGGAGGACTAACATCCCTAGCGTAGCTTTTTCAAAAATCCAAGACCTTTCCTTTCTGCATCTTGTGATCATATGCCCCGCTTACGCGACTGATAGACGTGTAAGTCAAACAGTAAAGCAAGATTAAGCCATTAAACTTGATAAGTAATCCACATAATAAAAAAAAATAATAATAATGTTTATTCTAAACATCTCCTTTTTTTTTTACTAAAAACATTAGATAACATATTATCTTAATGTTTTTATTACATCTATTTCCCATATAGTTAAATTCTTACTTAAAAAATCTTTATATTTCTAACCTAATAGATATATAACTGAATTAGTTATAGCTTATTACTATACCAGATAACAAAATAAAATAAATACACAAAAAATATTATGCATTAAATAATCACTTTTCTTATCTGTATAAACAAATAAGAAAATGACAACAAATATACAAAATTAACTTTGGATACACCCAGGTACTTTTTATGGGATCTGTGCCCCGCATAAACTGTCTTCTAGCCATTGTTCCCTATTCTAAGAAAGGGTTATTTCTTATACTTAATATATAAGAAAGCAGATTGATTCTACCAATATGATAAACTAAATAAAGGTGTTTCAATTGTATCTTACCAACTACCTTATACGCTAAAATTTGTTCAATCATATCCAATAACTAGCAACAGTAAAGCTGCATAGGGTCTTCTCGTCTAACTAGAGGTAAACTGTATCTGCACAGTTATTCCAATTTCACTGAGCCAATCATTGAGACAGCTGTTGTATCGTTAAATCATTCATGCAAGACCGCATTTAACGGCCAGGGTATTCCGCTACCTTAGGACCCTCATAGGTAAGGCCGCCATTGATCGGGGTTTCCTTAAAATCCAAGCTTATTTTAGTCAACTTAAAAAATCCGTTAACCAGCCGACATCGGGCAGAATTCACACTCAATACTTTGATTATTATCTTACTGCAGAGTGCTTTGTTTTAATTAAACAGTCGTACAACACTATTCCATGCTTCCTATTCTTTACCTGATATTAATCAGGAGGAATGGCACTCCTTATTCCGAAGTTACGGAGTCAGTTTGCCGAGTTCCTTAATGATTGTTCACTCAAACGCCTTCGTATTCTCTACTTGCTTACTTGTGTTAGTTTCTAGGTACGGTTATTATGTCACCTTTTAAATATATTCATCTATTTAGTTTATTATATATTAAAAGACTTATTACTGTTTTTCCAGAACCATATTCACTTTAAAAATATGGTTGTTACTTTGTAGACAAGATTTTCTCATCGTTTAATCCATTAGGTATATAAACTTAGAGGCCGTTACTTTAATAAAACCATAAGCTTTAGGCGAGGGATAAATTTATCCCTTTTTCGTTACTCATGTCAACATTCTCACTTGGGTTATCTGATAATCAATCTCTTTAAGAAAAAATCTAAGATTTACCCAATGTTCTGCTACCCTATATTTATAATAATAATTATATTATGCTTAAATATAGACAAAGTGTCGGTATATTGTTTAGATCCGTTGAATTTTCGGTGCTACTATCAGTACAAATAATTTATTGTTTATTAAACTAGTGCTCTGTTACGAGATCTTCAAAAAAATGGCCGCTTCTAAGCCTATTTCCTAGTCGTATATGATATAAACTTCCTTAATTTCACTTAACAATAATTTTGGAACCTTAACTTTTGTTCTGGGCTGTTTCCCTTTAGACATACAACCTTAGCGTACTATGTCCGATTATTCAAGATTCATCATTGCCATTTCGAGTGCAAATACTCACCGATAAAATCTTCACGATCCCCCGATATATACAAATATATATATATATATATATATTTGCCTGAGATCACAGTTCTGTACCTGCTATGATGTAACTTGAATTACCTACTTATATAGGTTTCGCAGAAAACCAGCTATCCTAGTCAGTATTGTCTTTCACTAACTTACCATGGTTCATCGGATATCTTTACAACGATAAGCCGTTCGGGCTTTTATAACCCTGACTATGGTAAGATCACTAGGCTTCGGGTCTAATTTTAGATACTATCTCATTATTTCATAATTGGTTTATCTAAGCATTACTGCTCGCATCTAATATTAACTTGTTGACCCATTATGCAAAAGGTACGCTCTCACTAATTACTTAAAATTTGCTAGAGCTGCTTATAAAACTACTAATTCAAACCGTTCCTTCACAGCACTATACGCTATCGCTTATATATTATATTTAGCCTTAGAGGAAGGTTCCCCTTTATATTCAAACAGACTTAAATACCGTTTTACTTATATATACATATTTGATATATCTTATATAATATTTATTATTATTAACAAACTATCAAATATTGTAGGTAGGCTGATCTACTTTCATTCACATTACTTATAGAATCTCGTTTGATTTACTTTCCTAAAGCTACTAAGATATTTCAATTCACTTCGTTTATTACTGAATTTCTCTAAGAGTACATGTGTTAATCTTTATTCTTACATACACAAATTAATTTTACACTCTCTTTAATATATAGCAAGGTATCCCTAATAGTTTCTTTATATACTTAATTATACTACATCTAAATATAGTATAAAAGCATTATTTCTATATCATTCTCATTACTAATATATATTTATACTAAATATATTGTAAATATATATATATTTACGTATCGGGTTACTTAGACTCGAACTAAGAAATTACCGATTTATTCAGGTTAATGTGACTCGAACACATAGAGTCATCTACCCAAAAGATGTGCCTTGACCAATTTGGCTATAACCTGTTTTACTTTATATACACTATATATATATATATATAATTAAATTACTTTTAAATATATAGCCATTATAAGATTTATTTTTATCCAAATATCTACCTACAGTAGTTCTACTAATATTAAAATGTAAAGCAACACTAATCATCGTAGGAAACTCTTTAATTAAATTGTTTTCTTGATCAAAAACTTTAACCTTTACACCATGGGTTCTCAAAGACATTTTTAATTTAGTTTCTAAATTAAAACTTTTAGGTCTAAGTTTAATACAATTCTTAAACATAAGACTAGATTTAAGACTTTCTGATATTTTCATTCTTGTTTCATCAGTATGTATCTTACCAAAGAAATGATGCTTTACACCTTTTTGGCTAATACCTATTTTAATTTTTGTTGCTTCTGATTGTTTACTACCTAAACGTGAATTAGCTACCTTTAAAATATTATACTCTGGCTTTAAGATATCAAGATAATATTGCTCTCTTTCTATTAATACATCTATCTCACAATACTCTAGTATATCTAAACTAAAGTTAACATAGTCATGTTTTAATAAGGCACTGTATATAATACTTGTTCTAGTGCTTAATTTACTAAGCATTGCCTTTTTTGAATAGTATATACTAAGTCTACCAACTAAATTTATAGAAGACCCAATATAGCTTTTACCTGTAACTAAGTTATTTCAACGATAAATACCTGATTTTCTTTTATTTTCTATAAGAATAAGAGATTTATCTTTTTTTGCATTAAAATAAGATAAGACAGGAACAATATTAACATAATTATAATTTTCTTTCATTACAAATTTTCATTTTTTATTATTTATTAAAAAGAGGCATAGTTCCCTAATATTATATACGACTTAAATGTATACAGAGAATATCCGATTCGAACGGATGTGATCTATTAGATCAAATAAATTTCAAGTTTACCGCTTTAAGCCGCTCAGCCAATTCTCTTATAATATGATTCCTCAGTGAATCGAACACTGAACATGTCCTTATCAAAAACACACTTTACCAATTAAGTTAAGAAATCTATATAAACAAGAGTACTCCGACTTGAACGGAGAAATGAAAGTTTGAAGCTTTCGGTTTTACCATTAAACTATACTCTTCATAAACTATAATTACAATAAATCGGAAAAGAAGAGGTTCGAACTCTCAAGTGCTTTAGCACGGCGTTTAGCAAACGCCTCACCCTACCTATGGTAACCTTTCCTAATGTATAAACTCTTTCAAGGTTACCTTTAAACTATACTTGAAAGGAATTATTATGCTATCGAGTTAGACCGGATTCGAGCCGACATCTACTTTCGTGACAAGAAAGTCCTTTACCAATTAAGTTACTAACCCTAATTTATATATATATATATATATATCATCTTAGTAACATCAAGTTAGCAAAAGATTGATAATTAGTTATATTATTAAAGTAAGAATATATAAGCTGTCGTACGTTTAAAATATCTTAAGATATTGCGGCAAGTCGGATTCGAACCGACATTATTCGTGTGGAAGACGACGTGCCTACCATTGACAGATAGCCGCTTAATATTTTAAGATCTGAGGGACTCGAACCCCCGTATCAATGATTAAAAGTCATGTGCTTTACCTATTAAGCTAAAATCTCTTAAATAAAAGAAATTACTTTAAATTTTATTAGTATTTACCAATCTTATGATGTTAATATAAGGGATAAGTGACTCGAACACTTAACCTACTGTGTGTAAAACAGTTGCTCTACCAGTTGAGCTAATCCCTCTATAGTTTTTACTTTATAATAATATATACTTATACATTTCTTTGTTTTATTGTTATAACAATAGCTCCTGTATAGATATACTTTTATCAATTTTTCTTTATATTTTTTAATTCAGATAATATTTTACTTTGTTGAATATCTATTATTCTTTTTTCATTATTAAGTTCTTTACTAAATTCTTCTTTAAATTCTTTTAAGTCCTTTCTTATTCCAACAAAAGAATCGTCATTCTCCATTTCATTTACTATATTGCTTAATTATTCGATATTTCTAGTTCTACTTTTAACTTCAAGCATTCTTTTTTGAAGTTCAAGATATTCACTATCCCCTGTATAGCCTAAACTAGTTAATACATTACCTAATTGTTTACCAACAGCTTTTTTAAAAAATGGTGCATATCCACCTTCTTCTAACAACTTATCTGCACCAAATCCTAAACCCAATACAGTAGCACTAGCACCTCCAGCTACACAAGCACCTTTAATACAGGCAGCCAATTTAAGAGTCAAAGAAGCTAGATGATCTAAAGGAGAATTTCTTACCTCTAATTTTTTATTTTTTCAAAGATATATTATGTAATATATCTTTATTAAACTTATTATAAAAATGTATGTAAAATGTAACATAGCTAATAAAAAGACAATTCAATATAAATTTGAATTATTTAATCAATTAGGTGAAGACAAAAACAATATTATGGAGACACCACCTATCACTCTAAAAATACGCATCCCTGGTTTATTATGAAAATTATTTATAGATTCCGGTAAACTAGGAAGATTTCAAGCTAATTTAATACCAAGTCATATTCTATTTGATATACTTTTTTTTCATGTTTTTGTTCATAGTTTTATGTTTTTATTGAAATATCTACGTAACACAATACTAAGTTAAGTCTTAGATAAACTATTTAATCTTTATCTATTGAAATTTATTAATTGTATTAGTATTATTAATACAATAAGGTAAAACTCTTAATGTTAGTAGTTTCGCCTACTATTCATGTTGTTTTTTAAGTTTTTAATTTTTATTACCCCATCTTCAGTTAAATGTAATTTGCCTTTTATTAGCTGACAAGCTGAACAAAAGTCTAAGTAATCTTTAACCTTACTGCTTTGTAAAGGATTTTTACTAAAAAGGGGTATAATAACCTCTAGCATAAAAGCTAATTTTTCTGCCCTAAATCTAACGACATTTTTATTTCTCTCCTCTATAATAGACCCGCCACCCAAAAATTCTTTCAATAGTTTAAAAAGTAATATGTCCCTGTTATGTTGAACTAAACTAAATCCAGCTGATGCTCAATAACCTATCTTTTTTCTATTGAGACGTATATTTATAAAGAAACAACCCTCCGCATCTGTAAACCCTACAAATCAATCAGTACTAATATCATTAATATATAAAGGATTAACTTTAGGTAGAATAACTGGTACAACACCGGGGAAATTTTCTAAAAACTTCTTAGTTCTTCCTCTATTCATAGAAACTATTATATTTATAATGTATTGTGCACCATCTAAACTAAGATGATTTTTATTATACATTAACTCTACAATTTCCTTGAATAATAAAAAGGAGATTCTCTTTACAGTTAAAAGAGGATAGTTAAGAAAGTGAGGTATAATTACTTCTTTTAACTCATTAACAGAACTTACAGTATATATAACATGACCTTTACTTTTAATTTTGTGTATTTTACCTACACCCTTGAAAAAAGTTTGTATCTTATACAACAAGTCTAAATCTTTATCTTTTAGTTCTATAGAAAAAGCAGGTATAAAGGTAAAGCCCGTTTTATATAAAGTATTTCGTGAAATAGAGACAGAAAAGGAACTTTCTCCGTCTGAAAACCCTGTTACTCATAAAGGTTTAATTTCTTTAATTTTTAAGTTTTCCATGTTTAATTTTTATTTATATTATTATTTTTAAAAAGAACCACTTAATTCTAAAATATTACTATTATTGTAATATTAATTTACTCTTGCTTTTGCTTTATTGTAATGACAATACTACCGACCATCGCTAATAGTAAAATTATAGATGTTATTACTAATCACATGCTATATGTACTATACATAATATTTCCTATTGTAGTAATATGACTAGTTTCCGCTAAGTTACCATCTCACATATTACTTGTAACAAAAGATATTTCTCCTGTATTTAATTTATTTAAATTAAATACTTTATTAAAGAAATCGCTATAATTATTATACCAGATATCATTTATAGAATTATTTAAATCAATGGTATAACTATTAAAAGCTGCTATGCTATAAGGTAATATTTGATATATAGGATAATTAAAAGCTATAGCTACAATTATAGCTAAAGGTATACTATTATTTGTATTACTAAGAAGTTCACTTATTCTTATATTAATTAACATTAATATAAATAAAAATAAAATGGATACAGCTCCAACGTATACTAATAAATAAGATAATCCTATAAAATTTATACCTAATATAATTAAATAACTAGATATATTTAGAAATAAACCTATTAAAAATAAAACAGAAACTATCGGATTTTTGTTTATAATAACAAGTATACCACATATAATAGAAACTATTGAAATAAAGTTCAATATTTCAACTCTATAGCCATTAGTAAAAATTTCATTTAAAATAAAAAGACTATCCATTAAAAAATAATTTTTATTATCTCACTTACCTTTTCAGACAGAAATGGCTTATTAGTATATTTGACTAAAAAGTTATATTTTCATTATATAACTTATATATAGAGAAAGCATTAGTCAAATACAAAAGATACTGTTAATATCTTTTTTTTTTTTGTAATATGTAATATATAATAATAATACTTTTAATAGCATGTATAAGATTCGAACCTATAATCTTTGTGTCCGTAGCACAATGCTTAACCAATTAAGCTAACACGCCACATATATATATATATATATATATTTAATACATATTTATTTTAAAGCCCTCAAGATGAATTGAACATCTATAAAAATATTAACAGTATTCCGCTCTACCGTTGAGCTATAAGAGCTATATATATATATATATTAGAAAACAAGAGACCCATACAAGCCATCTCATATATGAATGGTGTTTCCTTACACAGTTTATTGTTAAAATTAATTCCATACAATTTCCATT
>Ga0209688_1000005_pt1 | contig 21565 bp, 16 predicted proteins | sample GraSoiAngelo_142_FD_185899 | JGI IMG/M metagenome (GOLD analysis project Ga0209688, IMG submission 185899) | Grasslands soil microbial communities from the Angelo Coastal Reserve, California, USA - 14_1009_02_20cm (SPAdes) (version 2) | ecosystem: Environmental > Terrestrial > Soil > Grasslands ...
TGGCTGAAATGCCTCTCTCCATTACCGTCTCAGATCTGGCATGCCGGATGCTGCAGCAGTTCCAGAACATCAACACACGGCTCTCAGTATTGCTTGATGGCTCAAGTGCTGAATGGTCTGCAGTTACGACCGACTCTTTGACCAGCTTGCACCCTAGCGCTGCCGCTCCGCTTCAAAATGATAAGGTTCTAGTGGCCCTGCGAGCCCTGTACATCAGCAATTTCTGAAATGGCCCAAAATTTTTGTTTTCGCATTGTGAGCCCCGAGATCTCTGTATGAGCCCAAGGAGAGCCCAGGGCTAGCCCAGGGCTCATATATATATTAATGCAAAGCCTAGATGTTAATCTACATCCCATTTTTAGTAGTATTTGCCTTAGTTACAGCCTATAACATTTTAAGACTACTGTATTGCAACCAGCATTCTTTACTATTATGGCATTCTACTACAGTCTGTCGCAGTCTGTCGCAGTCTGTCGCATTCTGTCGCATTCTATCGCATTCTGTTGCATTCTGTATTTGCGACCACAGTCTTTCATAGGTAGGCGATAGGTTGTGGTAATAATACAGAATTTCGTAGACTATCTAATAATACAGAATGCTACAGAGTATGAAAAGTTTGTGGTCGCAATACAAAATGTGACAGAATGCGATAGACTTTTGAATGCCCGTAGACTAAAAATACCGAACGTTACGGACTATCAAAGGCTGCATTTGCAATACAGAATGCGACAGAATGCGACAGACTGTAGAATTTCCTATCTAATAATACAGAATGCTACGGAGTATGAAAAGTTGTGGTCGCTACAGAATGTGACAGAATGCAGCACACTGTAGAATGTCGTAGACTATCTAACAACACAGAATGCTACAGACGATGAAAGGCAATACAGAATGCGCCAGAATGCGACAGACTGTAGAATTTCCTATCTAATAATACAGAATGCTATGGAGTATGAAAAGTTGTGGTCGCAATACAGAATGCGACAGAATGCAGCAGACTGTAGAATGTCGTAGACTATCTAACACAGAATGCTACAGAATATGAAAGGCAATAACAGAATACGACAGAACGCGACAGACTGTAGAATGTCATAGACTATCTAACAATACAGAATACTACAGACAGAATACAACAGACGAGGAAAGGCAATACAGAATACGACAGAATGGGACAGACTGTAGAATGTCGTAGACTAATAATACAGAATGCTACGGAGTATGAAAAGCTGTAGATACGACTGACATGCTTCGGACTATGAAAAGCTGTGGTCGCAATACAGAATGCGACAGAATGCGACAGAATGCAACATGTCGTAGACTAATAATACAGAATGCTACGGACTATGAAAAGCTGTGGTCGCAATACAGAATGCGACAGACTGGAGAATGCTGTAGACAAATAATACAGAATGCTACAGACTATGAAAAGCTGTGGTCGCAATACAGAAGGCGACAGAATGCGACAGACTGTAGAATGCCGTAGACTAATAATACAGAATGGTACAGACTATGAAAAGCTGTGGTAGCAATACAGAAGGCGTCAGAATGCGACAGACTGTAGAATGCTGTAGACTAATAATACAGAATGCTACAGACTATAAAAGCTATGGTCGCAATGCAGAATGCTGCAGAATGCTAAATAGCCTGTTTGTGCCTCGTCACGCTCCCTAAGCCACCGAACTCCAACCGTTGATTCCCAACTTGGCCGGCAACAGAGAAGGTTCCAAGAACGATAGAACAGCAGATGAGCAACCAGGAGCAACCAGGAGCAAAGAGTAACAGCGGGAACAGAGTGAGCACAGCAAGGCGCAAGGAGGATGGCCAGAGAAAAAAAAATCATGTAAGCCGAAAATATTTGAAACCCCTCAAAAACTATCTGAAAGGCATTGAAAAAAAGAACCATGCAAAGTGCAATTAGTATCACCTGCCTGAAAGTGGTATTTAGCGCAACTGCCTCATAGGAACCAAGAGACAACAAAACAACCAACCCACCGATCCTGACCTCTTGCGCACTTGGGGTACATGAAGCAGCCGCAGCAGAACCTACAGATTGGGTGGCAAATACCTCTCTATTCCCAGCTAAACTATGTTGAGGAATCTCTGGTCTATCTCTGATCTGACAGTGGCAAACTGGAGCTTGGCCAAATGAATGGAAAGCTGAGCTCTCCCTAACTGGAGGGAGAGCTCAGAATAGGTCAGAGCCTAGTCTTGCTCTCATGTAGGAGGAGCAACATCAGTGCCATATTCTCTGGCCAGGTCACGCTGAGAGGAGGCGGGGACAAAGATTCCTACAGAGGAGCTTGACCAGGCGGGTAGTGCTGGCATGCGCAGAGTGTGACGAGAAGCATAAGAACCGCAAGAACCGCAAGAACCGTAAGAGCTGTGAGACTGACCAAGAACCTGACTACGGCAGGAATGACGACCAAAACAGGAGGACAAGGTGGTGATAGTGCTCTTCACACTCCGTGACAACATGCAAAGCCATAGGAGAGGTGGCACATGGGCTATCGGGCCAACGGACTAAACAGGCTCTTGCTGGCAAAGCTAGTAGCATTCGCTGCTGAGCATGCAGAGCACTTGACAGGAGACAGAGGAGCTGTGATGGCAGTGAGGTAGTGGTGGTTGCAGTCATGATGGTGTTGAGAGAGAATGGGAAAGATTGTATTGGTCACTTTGATAACTTGATTAAAGGCTGGTGTGAGTTTGCAGCCGTAATAATCTAAAGAAAGAGGCCTGACTAGAGAATTCCTAAGAAACAAGATATCATCTCTTTCCCTTCACCAACCGTTTGATTTGTCAATCAAACCATATGCGCTTGTGCCCTGTTCATCGCTTTGCTGACCACCACAATTGACTTGAGACTCGACTTCACCATCCAGTTTCACCATCTGTGTAGAAGAATTATGATCCTTGTCTTCGTCAATCCAACCATGTGCGTGGCCTTGTATATTGTCTTGCTGAATCATAAAATTACTCGACCTGACTTGAGAACTGACTTCTGTGGATGTGCCTTGTGATTGAACAGAATGTGACCAGGCATTGCCCAAATCGGTGAAGTCATTATACGGTTCAACTGTGCTGTTTTGTCCATACTTCATTTCATGATACTGTTTTAATCCTAGTTTACGGCCTCGCGATGGGCAATCGCGTAGGACATGGCCTGTTTCGTGACACTTGTTGCACTCAATGGCAGGCCTTTCGATGACTGGGCAGTCCTTCTTCATATGTCCAAAACCGGAACATCCACTGCATCGAGGTATCTTCGGATTTGAGCAGCCCTGCTTAACGTGTCCAAGTTCGCCACATCTGAAACACTGTATTGGGGCTGGGCACTCTTCCTTCGTATGACCAGACAGTTTACACCTATGACATATTTTCTTTTCTGAACATTCGTCCGCCAGATGGCCACGCTTGCCACAAAGCGCGCATGCAAAGCTATCAGCTTCAACTGTGACTATTCTGTGTTTGTCTTGATGCGACAGAATTAGTTTCTGTAGATATTGCATGGCCGGGATCCTCTCTGGGTGGTTTTGGTGTCCAGGTATCATCTCAGGGTTCATAACGATTATGAGAAGCAAAATATGTCGTGTCAGTGCAACTGTTAGGCGATTTCGTTGCCCGGTAAATCCAACACCATATCCACGGACCATATCAAGAATGATGAAGTCATCCTCATAGCCTTGCATCGCATCAACAGTTCTAACCGTGATACGGTGTTTGAAATCTTGAGGGCAGAGCTTCTCAATATGCTCTTCGTACAAGGCAACTTGAGCTTTGTACATTGCAGTAATGGTTATTGTTATTGGTTGTCCTTTCTTATTGACCATGGATTCATCTCCAAGAGCTTGTTTCACAACTCTCATTGTAGCCATGACGTGATCCAGATTTATTGAAGAGGAGCTGCCTTCGGGTTTTGAAGATTTGCTTTTATGAACCGAGAGGATCATCATATTGCAACCCTTATTGAGGCCAAGTGATTGGGTGAAATTTCGAGCTGCTATTACTGCTGGATGGTACGGCTTGCCTTTTCTTGCATCTATAACACAACCATGGTAAAACATATCTGATGGTAGGCGTGAGGATCCTCCATCGCATCGGTGTTGTTCAGCTAGAAAGCTCACTGGGTGTCCAATTGTCAACATTCTTTGCATGAATGAGAGAAGCAATTGTCTGTGGAAGGTATTCTGAAACCGCACTTTATAGTGTTCCTTTTCGCGGTCTGCAGAAAGGACAACAGGCCTCATTTGTTTATGGTCGCCTACAAAGACCCATGCGTCTGGATTGTAGAAGGCGAAAAGAGAGAGGATTGAAATCTCAGTCGCCCGACAAGCCTCATCGCAAGCAATTAATCCAGGTTGGAAATTGCTAAAGAGGTTAACCTTTGACGCTGCATTGGTAGTGCAAAAAATGGCGTCAGCATCAGCCAATGTCAGCTTCATAAGCTTGTTTATTGCATTTCGAACATCCTGCATATCGTACCGCTCTGGGCCTCGCTCCTCAATAAGCATTAGGCTCAATCTTAGCGACTGCAGAGACTTATCTGTGTCTGCGTGGTTTTCGATGTAGTTGAGCATTGCCTGGGCAAGAGACATGTCCTCTAGAATGCGTCGTGGGTCGCCTCGTCTTCGACGTTCGTGATGCTGCTTAGCTATCTTTGTGGTATATGCTAATGCGAAAAATTCTTGAATGACATTTTCTGGAACAACTGCTGTGAATCTAGACGGCCTGCTCTTTATTTTGACCAATTTCGCACGCTCGCCCTTGAGGCTATGGGCACGAATAATGATTTTGTCAAGACCATACTCTTCACATTCTTTCTGGCATCTCAACGCTGCATCATCAACCCCAACGTTGGATCCGGTGACATATAAGACTTGCTGCTTCTTTTGAGGGTTGCTCAGGTACTTCACTATGACCTTAATGATTGCTCTCGTCTTTCCAGTTCCAAATGGTCCATGAACAAGTGCAATTTTGCGCTTAATATGCCCCAAAGAGTTGTACATGTCTTTCTGAGACTGCGTGAAACCAGCAATGTTATCAAGAGGTCCCATATCCTTAAGAAGCGATGAAGTCTGTTCAAGTTCTGTAGGATTCCACCGCCCTTGGATATATTCTCGTAGGGAGCATTTGCCTTCATCCTGGGAGCGGAAAAGTTCTGTAATGGACCGGATATCGTCTTTATAAGCCTGTCTATCCTGGATAGGTTTTATCTTGATTTTCACAAACCGCTTATTTGATTCAATTTTGACTTGCAATTCCTCTAAGGACTTAGCGTGGTCTGATATGCATGGGACATCAGTGGTAATGAACGGTTGGTCTTTTTTGTCGCCTTTCCAATTTTGGATTCGTGGGCGCTCTAAGAGTATTCCGAAATATGTTTCTGGACAGATCACAGTGGCTACGACGACGCCATACCATATATTTGGCTCCTGATCAGGTTCGCTGTCGTCATATCCAAATTCGAGATCCTGATCTGTAATAGATTGGATAGCTTCTGCGTTCTCGCCCCCAATCTCATATTCCACCTGCTCATGCTGAGTTGTAGGTATTGTGCCCTTCAAATGGAGTAATGTGCCTGCGAGCTCATCTGTTTCAGCGGCCATTTTTATTGCACCCTGACCAGAGAGAAGATCATCCCCACTGCCACTTCTAACTTCATCGTGAGCTGTAGCCTCCTCGAACTCTTCACATAGGCTGACCTCTACTTGATCTCCGTTCTGCAGATTTTCCAACTCAAAATGTCCCTTTCGAACATACACAAGATATGCATTTGCTGGCATAGAAGGGTTGGGCTTTGCGATAGATAATTCAACCCAAGAACTCTCGAAGTCGATTTCAGCGTAGTCATTGATCGCAAAGTCCCGATACTCTTGTTCGTATGTAGCTCCCATTATATGTGGGACCTGGTATTCCATGCTGTCGCCAAAGACAAGATGAGCTGGCTGTACAGGTATATCGGGCCGAGCTTCAAAGTCGATAATGTTTCCAAGTTGGAGGACTTTAGCATATGGAGAAAATTCAAAGAAAGCCGTTAACGGATCGTGTTCCTGCTCAGCTTGCATTGCAGCATTGAAGTTGTTTGTTTCTGTGAATGCCAACGTACTGTCCCCTTCAATGAGAACCATTAGTTGCATCGCGTCAGATCTCTGATTTGAGAGGGTGTAAGAGAGTGCAGCTTGAACTTGTTCCTGGATATCTTTGTTGAGCAGCTTTGGCAAATTTCCGCCAGATACTACGCAATCTCGCACGGTAATCTTGATCAAATGATATTCAATACCTCTGCCTAGCTGCGGAGGATCAAACACTTTTGGAAGGGAATTAATGTTGCAAAGCCCATCTGAATGTGATCTAGCGGATTCAGTTGTCACAAGAGAGCATTTAATTTGCTCTGGCATCTTCTGCGCCGGGAAATTAAATGTAACGATGTGAATTTTCTGTTGCTCTGGATTGGTTTCTTTGCTCATGTCTCGTGGAAGCTGAAGGTATATAGTAATGTGTGCGCGCTGATGCTGTGGATACATGAAACAGCATCGAGTGGCGGGCTTGAGTCGAGAGTATTCGAGATCGCCGCATAGAAGATGTTCTCCTATGAGTGTTGCACAGTTGAATTTGTGGAATTGCCTCGTTTGTATGAGATCGGCTATTGTAGCATCGTCAAGACCACGCTGATTGTCTTCCTCATCGATCTTCTCTCCTAACATGAGCGTTAGTAACTAGATCGGTGTAACAAACTGAGGGAGTTGATAAAAGAATACCAAGGCACTTACCGTCTCTCTTCATGCTGCTGATTGTATCCATTCTATCAAGCCGACGCAGGACTTCAGTCGTTTGCTGGGTATCCGGGTTGGGACCAAGAGCTAGGCAGAAAGGAAGGGAGCAGATATTTGAAAGTAATGATCATGGATCAAAGAGGGAGTGGCGGGGTTTTTACATGTGGTGAAATTTTGAGTAAGAGTTTGTTGCAGAAATGTGAGTCCTGAGATGAGATAAACGCGCTAAATAGGAACTTGGAGCCACTTGGCAAACCAACTTTCAGATTGAGAAGGCCGTAAATACGGGGAGGTCCTGGCATATGTGATCAAGCCAGGCAAGACTCACTCTGCGTGACCCGCAGACGTGTTCATAGGAGGATAATGCAATAGAGGCAGTCTTTTTCGGTGCGCTAACATTACACGTCAGTTCCTGATAACTGTGGCAACGTGGAAGCTGATGCTTCTGTGGAGTTCAATAGCAACCTTGGCACATGATACGCTGATAGTTGTCATTGCTCGAGTCATGTTCAGGCGCGAGTAAGCCACAACAGAACTTTCAAAGCGAATTCTAGATTCCAGTCTGAGAGTGGATGGCTACCTTACTCAATGCTTAACTTGCTTTGCATACTTATAGGCCGCCCTTGTCCCTTGATCATGAAAGTCAGGGTCGTAGACTGTATTATATGTGTCCCAATCAATGTAGTTGTTAATGTAATGTACGCCATCCTGAAGCCCAGTTGGAACGAGATGGGCACTACGAAGAATCGTAGACATTTGGTAAATTCGTCGAGCACCAATACCTCGAGGATTCCGCACATCATCCCTTAGCCAAGTCTCCACTTCAACCATACCATGTCGATGATTAATCGCACCAGAGTTCCGAAACCGAAGAAGTTCGATCAGAGCGCCCGAATATTTTACACAATTGCCTTGTTCATTCTTTCTTTCGGGATCTGCAACTGTTATAATCAACTGGAGTTGTCCCACCATCTTGCCTTCCATAACCGACGGCCCTCTTCGACAGCCCACACTGTGCCTTTCATGTTCCTGTACAAAGACGTAGTCTCGTCTCCAGCTGCCAAACTTTCCTTGCCAATTTGGACAACAACGGACAAGCTCTCTGGATAGTTCCTCGACATTCTTCGGGTTTTTGGCTTCGCGTTTCCAGCAGGTGATTGACGGATGGATGCTAATGTAGTACGTAGATACCCAAGACGGATCTGGATCTCGACGATCTAACTCAGAATGCGACATACTAAGATTGTCTCTCCTATTCCTACACTCTCTGACAAACACAGCCAAGGCATCGATTAAGCCAGGGATATCCAGATGGTGTGCAATTAAATGAGCTTGTTGCCAATATCTTCTTGGTAATGTAGAGTCCCATAGCCTTTGTTGCCTTGCATTGCTTATTCTCCAACTTGAGATATCCAAGGGCGCAGATGGTTTGGTGACCTTAACTCTGATGTCTTCCTCTGCTTGGGTTACCCTTTTGCTGGCACGGTACTGCAGAATATCTTTCATTGCTAGAAGATTTGTCAATCGTGTGTTGTGCAGTAATATCTGTTGCTCAAATTCGGTCTTTCGTTTGTTGGTGCGGTCGAAGAAAACCTTTACAAGATATTTGTGCGCCGCTTCGAAATGAGCAGAATCCAACCCAACAGCACTGCCAAAGAGTCTGATCTGATCGACATAATGTGTGATAGCATGCAATTTCGGGATATTAAAGTGTGGCTCACCATTCCTTTTATTTATTGGTCGATATTTTGCAAATGCCCATTTGAAACAGTCAATTCTGAAGATGGCTTGATTCATATACTCCAAAGTCTCGTCATCATGAGTAATGTACTGGGCAAGGAGAACAAAGTCGACCACTGCCCGAGCATATTGCAATGCTGGGTGACTGCCAAGTAATGGAGCAATGGCAGGTATCAATTGCCTAACAAAGGCTTTTTGTTCGTCACCTGCCCACTGCTGGACATTTGAGAATTGGTGAAAATGCTTCACTCCGGGGAAAGCAGGGACTCTTCTAAATTGCTTGTCCAAGCTCTCCATAGCCTCTGCCCGTGAGGAATGCATATCTACCAATAGCTCCTTCATCCACTGCACTACATCCATCACCGCTCCTTTCAGTAGCTGATGTAAGATATCAACCATCATGCACTGATAAATGTTGACCAGATGATGATTCCAGGCAAAGTTCCTGATTGGATGTATCCAGCTATCATCGGCAGGTTCAATATCAAATTTCTTTTGGCGTTCAAGTTGAGCAATAGTGCTTGCGTGGGTGCGTGGTTTCCACTTCTGTGTAAGATTTTGACGTTCATCTGGTGGGACAGTGCAGATAGTGCATTGCCTCATGCACTTGATCCCTGTAATCAAGGCCTGCTCTTCGTAGTCGACCATGAATCCAGCAATAATAGGAAAGCAATTTCGGAAAAAGCCATCTGCACAATGGAGTTGTATTCCTTCCCGGGAAAGAGTTTCTATTGCTGGAATGTGTTAGAATGCCATCTAGCATAGAATAACAGGTAACATACGCATCAAGACTTGCTCCATTGCCCTATGCCAAATCGCAGATTTCAAATCGAGGGAATCCTTCTTCTGCACCGGAATAGGTATGAACCCCAACAAGACTGTACTCGGTTTCAGCTGCGACCGACGAATCTTAGCATCAAGGTTGCCAATGGTGAGGTAAATTGGCCACACCGATTGGTCACCATGAAGCATCGTTAGAAGTGTCTTGTCTGTCCCAAGAAGCAACGGCACTATTGTGGCGCCATTCGGGAGCTGTTTCTGTGTCTCCCACCACCAGTCACCAGTATACATCTCATGATATATGCGCGATTTTTTCTCCCTTGTCGAGTACACTCGAATAGGCGCATAGTTAAGGTTATCTGTAAATGGTTCATGACCAATCAGGAACTCAATTACCTTTACAATGTCCCTGTAATAGAAAACGTAATCTGTTGGTCGAGAGTTGTTTGTGTCTTGTTGGATTGTCATCGTAATAGTCTTCCAGTCGTCATCCTGAATTCCATATGGAATCTGATGGAGGGTATTTAGCCACTCAGTTGAATTCGTAAAGCTTAGATCTTCGTGCCAATGCTTAAGAGCAAGTTGTTCAAAGAATGCAGTAACATCACCCTTCGACAACTCTCTGGTATAAAACCAAGCCGCTAATGCAAAATCTGCCTCATTTACAAAGGGATAGTATTCTTTGTCAATATCTGCCACCGCATGGCGTCTTCGGCGTTGTTCTGACACTGGCTTTCCTGCGCTCCTCCCTGGCTGAGAATCATCAAAGCGCTCCAGATATGATGTCGACAATGTTGAGAATCCTGCATGACCAATTGGTGTACCCGCTGACTCTTCTTCAATTCTCACTCCACTCTCTTCATCCATTGTAGTATCATTGTCTGTGCCTTGTTTCGCAGAGGCTGTATCGAGTTCAGTGGGAAAATAAGATGAGGAATGAAGATAATTGCGTCGCGAAGGGATTGGTCTGTTGCATGCAACCATTCTTAAGGCTGGGTAGAATCGTGCTCTGCATTTACTACGATGTTTGGTGTAACCACTGCTGCTCTTCATTTGGCGTCCACAGAAAATGCACTGTCTGTTAACACAACGGTATGAATTAGTTTCCAGATCCTTCTGTCAGGAGGTTGGTTAACTTGCCTCCCTGCCATCCTAATGCTTGTGAGAAACCTGATGCTTCTGTCGTATTCTGTAGCAAATTGACGCAGCGTATGGTAGAATGTCACATTCTAACGCGCGCAACGCAGCATGAATACGCACGCGAAATCGGTGATAGAACAACAGAAAAAGAACACGTTCTAGCAAACTGACGCAGCGTATGGTAAAATGTTACATTCTAACGCACGCAATACGCGCGCGAAATCGGTGATAGAACGACAGAAAAAGAACACGTTGTAGCAAACTGACGCAGCGTATGGTAGAATGTCACATTCTAACGCACGCGAAATCGGTGATAGAATAACAGAACAAGAACACGATGTTACAAACTGACGCAATATATGGTAGAATATCACATTCTAACGCACGAAACACAGGATGAATACGCACACGAAATCGGTGATAGAACAACAGAACAAGAACACGATGTAGCAGATTGACACAGCATATGGTAGAATGTCACATTCCAACGCACGCAACAGAATACGCGCGCGAAATCAGTGATTATAACACCACTACCTGTGGCGTAGAGATCACGTGATATTTTGATATTCCGTCTCAGGTGCCAGGTCAGGCGACTAGGAAACCAGTCGGCCAATTTCAATCGGAAATCGATTAAAGGAGGGTGGAGATGGCAGCGGAAGGAGCGAACCCGGCAGGAACGTGTCCAAACACCCAAGGCAGCTGAATGGAGAAAGAGGAGGGCCAGATACCACATTGGAGGCAACGGAAGCGACACAGGAAGAGATCGAAGTGGATGGCGAATCCCAGCCGCACTGCAAGCAAATTGAACCGTAATCAACGCGCACCTCAAAGACCGCATTACAGCAACGAAGGTGCGAGCGCTAGCCGCGAAGGCAGGAGAATGTCAGGTTACTGCCAAATCAAGCGGGTCCTGAGAAGATAAATTCAGCTACCGGTGCACAGCTCAAAATGCGGGACCATAGAATTGCATACGTTGCATTTGAACGTAAGATTTCACTTATATCTCACCAGTCAGATCTAACTATTGCACCTTAATTGGCGCAAAGGATCTGCTGTTTCCAACTTTAATATAAGAGTTGCTAAGCACTCCACCGCACTATGCTTCCACTTGTCATAACCTGCCTTCACAAGAATTCTCTTATTACTCGATTACTTGTCGCGACCTTGAGAGCTAGTTATCACTCTCAAGTTTCCTTCTTGACCCCGCCAAGCTACTTAGTTATGGCATGCGTCTCAGTCTCCCAGCCTTAAGCTGGTAAAGACGTTTTATGACATTGATTTCAACATACAGAAGTTTATGAATTTGATGTACTGGTTAAAAAACCATCTTGGCTATCATTTTACTCATCAAAGGACATGAAATCATCAATAAGAACTCTTCTCTTCATTCCTAATCTTTCCTTCATTGGTAGGCAAACTGAGTTTTGTTTTGATCCATCTTTGCATGTATTCCATCCTCCTCACGTGATGGCACTCTGAAGCGATCTGTATCATTCTTCAGGAAGCAAACTTTACATTCAATGTTCTTCTATGATAATATATACCCAAATTCGCCACTGTTCTCAAGACGGCTACATTCCCTAAACTCATACTTCGACTGTGCAGTCCTTTACTCCGTTCAGTCGCGTCTTTTACGCAGTCCATACAATCTCGAATATTGACAGAAACGTTCTGAGCCAAGTCTTCCGCAAAGGGTATTCCAACTTCATTGTTAGTCAACACTGCTTTATATATATTGTACATGTTACTAACGCATGGTGGGTAGGACATCTCCACAATGGTCTCTGAACTTACGCTTCCTCACAATCTTAACTTGGAATGGCTTCAGAATACCCTTCAAATTTCTGGGGATACGCTCGACACTCTGATGCAGGATCTGCGGGATGCATTACGACATTCAGGAATCTCAGAAAGCTCGCGTCTCAACACAAAAGATGTTAAAGCCCGTCTAGAAAGAGAAGTACTCACTAAGATCAGGGAATCTTATGCTTCGACTTTCGAGCCTTTCTCCAACGACAGTGTCACTAAATGCTTATGGCGTTTGATATTGAAGGTACAAACAGCTGCCCGGCGACCAACTACTCATAGATCACAATCAGTGGCTCCGTCATTGAGTACCCACATGTCATGCACAACATCGACGATAAAATCCACTGGACCAGAAATACCCCTTCGAGATATGTTGATCAGATTGCTTTGTACTAAGACCGAAGTCGCAACTATTATTAGTCCCAGGGATCTTGTGCCTGACGGCGACCCTACTATTGACAATGTTATGTTTGAGCGCTTGGAGGATATTGCCATTACTGATCTTGCATATGACAAAGCTGAGCATAGCATTGTTTTCTCAGATTCTGATGGGATAGACTATATCTTACGAAACGACAGAAATTTGCGAACTGCTCTTCTAAGCATTTCTCAGTCAAATCGTAATAGCTCAGGACAAAAGGGAGTCTTCAAGATTCAACGGAGGCATGGTAAGTGATCTTTCTACAACTGAACCAGTAATAATCTAACACATTCTAGGTAGTGCTTTGCTGGACAGAGGTTTGGAAGAGCCGCCTTTTGCCAACCAACCATTGGTCTTAAGTCTAAATGCATCGCTTTCATGCTCAACCCGAGACGGCAAAGGTCGTACCCCCGAAACACCTGAAGTGGCTAGCCAACAGTCAAAAAGACGACGAGTTCATGGTGAATCAGAGAGGTCATGCGAACTAATTCAAAACGAAGAGAGTGTTGTTGAAGAGATCGGTGCTGTTGCGATTGGAGAGAGGTCATATGAACCAAGTCAAACTGAGGAGAGTTCCGCAGAAGAGATTGATGCTGCTGTGATCGGAGAAAAACGCCAGGATGATTTGCCAGAGATACCTGCTGAACAACCTCAAACCAACAACGCTATAGAACCAACTGCGTTTGGCGAGCTCAACACAGAATTGGATGAATATGAACAAAGCGGAGGGATTGAAATCAATGAAAACCCTGGATGTTATCAAAATACTGAGAATATACCAACGATTGAGGATCAGTAAGTGAGATCGCATCCCTTCATTAACAGATTGACTAATACATATGTGTTTGGAGATTTGCCCGCCTCAGTGACCTAAAGGCATGTGAGCAGCTCACTCAAGAAAGATGGATCCACTGCTGTAAATTCTGGAAACGAGATCCTAAGATCACCGAACGCGATATTGGGGTACCTTTAGAGCCTCTCAACGTTTCTTTGCGTCCTTACCAAGCATTCGCCGTCTGGTGGATGCTTAATCATGAACGAGGTATTGCAGGGGGTGGAATTGTTGCTGATGAGATGGGTCTAGGCAAGGTTTGTATATCATTGTCAAGTTTACTAGGCAGACTTAAACTAATGATTCTTTAATAGACATTAGAAGTCTTAGCTCATCGCATCGTTAATACATGGCTAGTCGTTGCAAGCAATGACATTGTCGCAGATCGCGCAGATCACGCAGATGAATCAACAACACAAAAACGGCACCTTCCAGAAAATCACACAGTAGATGACAAGTGTCCGACTGAACCATTTCCATTCGCATGTCCTTGTTCTAGATGGAGTGCAAGTTACAGTTTCAAACCGATTGATTCAGCTGCCCTGATTATCTCCCCCAAAGGGTTACTGACAACTTGGCTGGATGAATTCTGTCGTCGTGTGGATCGCAAGCACCCAATAGGCAGGCATCTCAAAATGTGGGTTGCGCATGGCGAAGGCAGCTCGCTAAACAGAAACATGACAAAGTTGTACAATCACGATATGAAGTTGAGTCCTTCAATTAACGATCTTCAGGTCCTTCGGCGGGATCGTGAGAACCATACAGCAAAAATCGGCGCCCATTTTATCACTGTTCTAACAACAAGTGGCTCATACCGTAGTCAACTTGGTGATCTTATTCGATTTGAGATCCGCCCTGCAGCGTATAGTGAAAGGAATCGCCTGATTCAAGAAGCAGTAACGAAGCCAGATCTACAGTGGGGATTCATTTATAGGGACGAGTTTCACAAGGAAAAGAAGAGCACTTCTAGTACTCCAACTTTGATAGAGCAAATTAACAACCTTCATTCGAATTGGGAATATCCAATTCTTTGGTTTCTAAGCGGCACCCCATTCGAGAAGGGCCCCTCAGACTTAGAGGCATACATTTCATTGTTAGAAAGCGAGGAGTGGTTGAGTAAGCGCAAATATAAAAGGTACACCAATGAGAAAGTCATCAAAATGGGCAAGTGCTTTGAAAAACTTATTAAACGTCCTGGAAGTGTTGAAGACCACCAAGAATTCATTTCTCGATTCTCAGAATTGCTCAGCATCTTTGTCATCCGACGGACATCACAGACAATATGGTTTGGACAGCAACTCGTTAAGCTGCCTCCTCATGAATCTCGCGATATACGGTGCGCTCTCGATTCTAAATATGCATCGAACTTTCAACAATTCCAGGATAGAATCCGTGCTAAGGTCGAAAAGGAATTTGTTGCAAATATGGAGAGATGGAAGGCAAGTGGTTCCAAGGGTAATCCACCCGTTTTGGCAGTTCAGAACCTGGTCGGCGCATCATACAAGGCAAGGGTTTGCGCAACATTCCCTTACCTTACCAGGCTTCTGGCGGAAGGTACTGTTGATCTCACATGGAGCCAGATATTGGATAATAAATGGCATCTGAATCCACAGCAGTCGCCTTACTCTCAGAATCTTGATGCTATAATAGGGTCCAGCAAAAAGATTGTGGAAATCGAGAAAATCCTTGATGACCTTAAGACAGATATCCATGGAAACCCTGAAAAACTTGTCATTCTTTCTATTGCTCCAACGGTTGCTTTGATCATCTATCTTGTAAGTAGCAAATGGTCATGATCTCGTGTTTATTCCATGTTATTCCCTACATGCTTCTTTTTACTCTATCACTTGTCACTGACCTTTTGTCAGTGGCTGAAAGAAATGAAGGGTTACGAAACCGCTCTTTTCCATAGCGACTTGAGATTAGCAGAGCGCAATGATATAAAAATGGGCTTTCAGGAAGATATAGACGCAGATACTAGGAAAGACGCTGTTCCTTACCATCCGCGCATCTTGGTTGGCACCATAGAGGTACTGGGAATTGGGCACCAACTTACAAGGGCATTTCGCATTATCTTAACAGAACCAGACCATTTGTTCTCCAACGAATATCAGGCTATTAAAAGAATCAATCGCATTGGGCAAGAAAATGAGCGAACATATTCATACCGACTCTATTGTGAAAAGTCGGAAGTTGAAATGCTTATTGTCAAACGTCAGGATGCTCGCAAAGCGTTGCACGACGCTGTGCTGGCTATCAATCAGGATGGCAACTAGATAGCTAACATATCAAATTTCATGCAACTCCTTCTGTTCTACAGTGTGATGTTCTGTAGTCGATTGGACAAAACAGGGTGTCTGGCTCAGCATTAACCGCGCGACGCCCAACAACAGCCAGCCACTCTGGGAGCTCTTATAATAAGAGGCATCCAAAGTGTAACCGCGGTCCGGCTGTAGTCTTGCCACAACAGGAGAGAGTTGAGGGAACGGCACCCCCTCGCAGCTTTTACTGCGAGTACGCCAAATTTGGGGCCCTACTGAAAGATGATAGCCTGGGAAAGGCTTCACAGACGCAAATAAGAGAGAGGACAATACTCGCATAGTAGTAGGGGGCAAAGAGTAACAGAAACAAAGTTGGCACGGCAGCTGGCGGCAATATTGATTAGTTGATTATATCATACGCTGATCCGAGCTAGAAGCTCACACTGGTCTGGGAAAGGTTTGGGGGCGAGGGTTTGCGGGGATGGGGTTGGATAGCGAACTCTTGGGCAACGGCATGGTGGGTGGGTTAGAAGGGCGGCACTTGAAGCCAAATAATTTTCTACTCCAAGGGCTTACGGTAGTTAGACACTCCGTCACCCTTGGGTGACGGCTAACAGCTGAGCGACAACAGAACTTCCAGCCAACTCGGATCGGTCATTCATCCTTACTTCTAAGGCACAAAGCAATTGACACACGTCAACAAACGCGCTTTTAATCCGTATTTGCATGGAATTGCCTATCCGCCTTGTCAATCTTAATCTAACTTTAGTCTCTATTATATCTTCAAAGTTGCTAGGTCTGCAGAGTAATCTCTACACTCTTACGCAATTTAGGGCTTTGCTGACTCTTACTGAGTAACAGTTTTATTCTCCCGAAGTAATCCATGGCTATTCAACAGTCAGACGATTCTGAACATACAAATGTCAGGAATTGGGATTTGAAATTGATTAAGACAGGCCTCAGGGTTGACGACGTGGGATACCATGCTATCCATGCAGCGCTTGAGGAGGAGCTGGTGAACCAAGACTTGTTTGGACTACGGCTGAATACAGTTGCAAGAAAGAGGCAGTTGGAACGAGTTTTGGAGAATGTCATTCAACAATTCCCGCACATCTTCAATTCCACCCTATCCACATGGACGAGGAAATGCTTGGAAGCTCTTGCACGAAAGTGCAATACTAATAAGAGGCGTCGGCGGCCTTCTGCCAATTCGCAAGTGCCAATTAATTCTGAATGCCATGCGACCTGGAGCGACCGTTTATCGCCGCCTCCTCCACAGTTCATTCCTCCAAGACCTCCATCAAAGTGTACCACACTTGCAAATAACCACTTTGGCAATACTATGGTATTTGTGCGACGAAACATAGGAAATCAAAGTACTATATTTCGGCCACTAGATCTGATATTGGAGGATAAGGAACTTAAAGATATTTCTGTTGCTGACCTTCGGTTTGATATTTTTGTGAAAATGTTGCAAGAGGAAATGGCATACGATAAAGAAAGGGACATTATTATATACCAGTGCAGTAACGAAGACAAGGTAGAGATCAAGACTGAGCGTGCCTGGAGGGCAGCTCTGAGCGAAATGTTTAGTAGAGGATCAAGCCGATTCACTTTTGATCTGGAACAAGATTGTGCAAGAATGCACCAGGAGACTAGTATGACTTTCTATTATGCGTTAGAATGTAACAACCAGCTAATTGAAGAACAGCTCGTGAGAACACGGTTTCAGAAACACAACGTAAACAAAGACTCTGTTCAATCACAATGGCGGGGAGCAGGAAGAAGAGACGGTGTTTGTAATGAAGCGTTGCTGGGTCACCCGAAGATGGCTTGCAGAATCGCGCTAAAGATTGCCATAACTTATTCTGTCACAATCTGTCAACAATCGATTATTTGTTATTCTAACGACATCTGCACAACAACAAGAAATTCAAACAATCGATTATTTGTTATTCTAAAGACATGTGCGCAACAAGAAATTCAACAATCGATTATTTGTTATTCTAACAACATCTGCGCAACAAGAAATTCAACCTTCTCCTCTTTATCTCCTAACTTCTCCGTGACTTTTACATTAGCCTTTGAGAGATCTCTGCTCGAGCCATGAAGGGCTCTACAACTATGGCTACTCCTCGCCCATCCAATCTTGCAAAGTCCAGGGGAGTAGCTAAACCATCATCGCTTGAAGCTTCAAAGGTGACTTGATCGATTTTCTATATACTTACTTTGCAGTCGTTAATTTTGTCGCTGGTAGGCCCTGGTTTCCCGAAAACGCACTCGCACCGATACAAGAGACTTTGATGAAGAACTTTTCGACAACAGACAAATTGATGATGAGGTCTTAATGGATTTAGGAGGGAGCACTACATATGATAAGATTCGCTGTAGTGTATATAATAAAGCTTACTGTTGCATAAACAAATGTTTGTGCTAACTTTATCAGATTGCAAAGCCCATCTCAACTTCTCAGCGGCCGAAGATGCGAAATCCGTTACAGCCTACTTTGTCTTCACGAAACGCCTCAACTTCCCTCTCAGGTACAGTAAAAGGGAGAGAACGCCTCTTCAACAATGCACATTTTTCTCAGGGCTCTTGCCCAAATACTTTGGAACGGGTCAGAACTATTTCAAGTGATATTGCTGACCCAGACTTGGAAGACTCCACATGTGACGATGGAGGCGAAATGGATGCAGGCTATTTATGGCATGGTACATGTCGTCGTGAGAAGCGTCCATGTCCTGCACCATCGGCACGCCAAGCAGTTTTGGCCTCAACTCTTCTCCTCCTTCAAGCTCATATCCTAACTGGCCAAGGTGGCCCCTCTTGTACTCCTTGGCCTGAAGAGAACAAAGCACGGCTTCACAGTGAGATGGCTACCATCTGGCAAAGTGCGGTCAATCAGTATAGAGCAAGATTTGGAGATAGAGATGGGTATGTTGATAAATCTCCAGATAAATGGGAAGCCCGGGAGGTAAGTTCAAGCTGACCTAACTTAAAGTGTGTTATTAATCTATCCTAGCTTTACGACTGCTTCAGCAGTTTTCGAAGTCATGCAATGGCCAATGTTAGAAATATTATTAAATTAACGTATGGGTTTGAGCAGGAAACTGAACATGACACTATCGTTCATGTGTCGACTTTGCTTGTAGATGACAAATTTTGTTGTAAAGACGTGGAGGTTAGATATCCTCTCCAATATTATCGCTCTCACTGACATTTGTGTAGTCTGGACGTGGTCGATTCATGGCAGATATCGTTATCAAGTGCGTTGATAATATCTTCTTTTGCTCTGAAAAGAGTCTAGGGCGCCATTACATTTCCCAGTCCTACTTCGAAACCCTGACTGCACCAATTATCATTTTTACAATCGTATGTATCTCTCATGCGATTGGAGAATGGAAATCTGGCATCTGGAAGGTGGAGAGATTTGACTTTGTGTCAGTTAATTGTATGACGGTGTTTCCCTTTCATTTGGTTATCAATTCCCATGAACGCTGATGGATTTAAGGTACCTGGCACCGTGTTTGGAATACTTGGGTAGACCAAAGTCGCCTAAAGCAAGACGCTGTTCTTAAAAACATTCAGCATCGTATAACACGATCGAAGAAAAAAATCATCTCTGGAAACACTACGGCTGTCCCAAACAAGTACAAAGATAGTCTTTCGGATGTCGAAGATGATATTGAGTCTGATTCTGGTTCAAGATTGGGCTTGCATTTGTCAATTGATCCTCCTACGCATGAGACAACTTCGCCAGACAAATTGGCATCTGCTGCTAAATCGTCGCCTCCGTTACAATATGACAAAGGCCAACCAGAGAAGGTTTGTTTCATTCAGTCCTATTCTGACGCATTCTAACACATACTGACGTAGGCTCTGTTAGTTTGTCGTACAAAGCCGTGATGATAGCAAATACCCTGTTAGTCTACGCATCACCGCATTCTAACATAGATCAACTCATTCTAACAAGGTCATGCAATCTCAGAACAGCATTGGAGATGTGTTTAACGTTTGTGGCTCAGCTAGACCAAATGTCTGACGTAGATTAACATGGGTTCTATAGTGTTCACAAAACGGAAGAAGAGATCAGGAGATTACCGAAAATAATACTAAGGTCTGTGATATTGGTAATTTTAAGTCTACGTGGATACTGACTGGCTTCTTAATATTCTCAAGGTCAAGGACAAGTTTATGGTGACGCTAGATGGAGTGGCAAATGTTTGGACATTAGATACTTCATTTGAAGAGTTCCAACAAGTCTGTCCCTCAGACCCAGAAGTGGTTCTGCACTACAGTATTGAAGGGAGTCAATACTTTGACCAGCCTATGTCAGTCGTCCCTGAGGAATGGAAGAAACTGAAAGAACTGGTTAGGAAATGTGGAGTCTCAAAGCATGTGGTGATTGAATCATCAAATGCGGATACCTGGGACTCTCCTGATACTCGAAAAGGAAAAGAGACAGCACGAATTTTGAAAGCTCAAAACGTAACACCACCAAAAAGAAGCGAACGTATCAAAAGACCCACGGCCAAGGCCAAGCGGAAAATGGTTACGTAGAATGCCTTCACAATTTCATTTTGTCTACTGTATATTGGGTTGTGATTCATATCAAAAGTTTTATTTATGTTACTACTCTCTGTTAGAATGGCAACTTCTATCGAAAATAGTCAGAGACACCAAGCGCGCCAAAAAACCGCAAACCGACAATCAAGGACGTGAGCCATCGACACGAAGCCTACGATCAAGAGAGCAATGAGGCCCGAGATGAACCGACTGGGCACCAAAAACTACCCAGAGCGACAATTCAAAGCCTGCGCAGTACAGGAACCGCACCAACAGAGGAGCACCCAAAATGGGAGACGCTCCGATGTGACTGTGGTGCTACCAAGGTACAACCGCTATAGGAAGGAGATGAGGATCGGTGGTTCCCACAGGCACTGATGAAGAGTGCTCAGGTCTTTCTTGTTAGAAACCTGGGGGAACTGACTGGAAAGGTCGACTGCTGTTGAAATGCGATAGCCTGAGGACTTCACTGGCATGACAGCAAGGGCTAACTGACATGCGTGCTGGAGCGAGACGGCAAAAGTGGAGAGGCAGACGATAATGACGATCTTGAGGCCAAACAGTATCACCGTGAGGGATTATAGCAAGTAGATACGGCTCGGATTATGCACGAATCAATCAATCTCTCTGTTAGAAATATTTTTTATAAAATTTTTATTATAATGCGTAGTATCATGGTGATGCATTCTATCGTGGTAATACATTCTATCGTGGTGATGCATTCTATCGCATGGATGCGTTCTATCGTGGTGATGCATTCTATCGTAGGAATGCATTCTATCGAGGTGATGCATTCTATCATCATGATGCATTCTATCGCATCATATCGTAGCGATGCATTATATTATTTAAATACCAATGATCAGCAAAAAAATACGTACGAAATAATAGAGGTTTAGGAGCCCGACGAAAGGCGCCAAAGCCCCGGGCCTCTCAGCGCTTTGGCTTAGAAGCCCCATGAGCCCTGCGAGCCCCAGGGCTTGACTTGGGCCCTACTAGCCCGACACTAGCCCGACCTGCCCTGAGAGCCCCGAGATAGCCCCGGGCTCCCCCAAGAAATTCCTGATGTGGGAGGACAGATTCTTCAACTACCACCAATATTGAGTCCCCCAAGCATGGCAGACAGCTTTTCAAACTGGAAGTCTCCACAGGAAAGACCTTCCACCTCTGCCAAGGAATTATCGAGAGCTACATGGTCACCATTTCAAGAGTCAATTCAAGGATGAGATGGGTAAACACATCA
>Ga0209688_1000012_pt1 | contig 13211 bp, 22 predicted proteins | sample GraSoiAngelo_142_FD_185899 | JGI IMG/M metagenome (GOLD analysis project Ga0209688, IMG submission 185899) | Grasslands soil microbial communities from the Angelo Coastal Reserve, California, USA - 14_1009_02_20cm (SPAdes) (version 2) | ecosystem: Environmental > Terrestrial > Soil > Grasslands ...
GAAAGAAATGGCCAGAGAAGAAGAGGAATGAGAAGATCAGAAAAGAGTTAGGAGGGTAGAGAGTTAGGAGAGAAAAGTGGGTAGGGAGAGAGAGAGAGAGAGAGAGAGAGAGAGAGAGAGAGAGAGGAGGGGTGGAGAAAATGAAGGGATAAAGTGTGGGAGAGGCAAGGTGAAGGGTCAAGCAGGGAGGATCAGGAGATGAAGGAGATACAGTTGAAGCATTAGTGAGAAATGAGCGTAGCATGGTAGGTGAAGGATGGGTGAAGGGGCATTGGTGAGGTTTATATAAGAGGGAGATGGTAAGAGATTGAGTGGAGAAAATGAGAGGTGAAGGAGATGCAGGGTGAAAAATTAAGTGAAGATGACAAGGGAATAGGCCAGGAGAGACAGTGAAGTGCCAATGGCAAAAGATAGTTCAGGATAAAGATTGAGAGCAGAAGGCAGTGAGATGTGGATTATGAGTGGAAGAGGCCAGGCAAGGGATCAAGCAAAGGAGATGGCAAGGGATCAAGTGTTGAAATGAATGAGGAAGAAAATGAAATATGAGTTATAGAGACACAGAGAAGGTGTATTTGAAAGGAGGAGAAGGTGGAGTATGGAGTTTTGGGGAGGGAGAGATAGGATAGATGATGGTAGTAGATGGATTGTTTGGTGGGATGAAGAATTGAGGGATTGAGAAGAGGGATGAGGGTGGAAGACAGAAGACAGTGAGGATGAAGTTTTGGGTGTCAGAAAAAGGGGGGGGATCATGTATAGAAAGATAGGGTGAAGAATCAAGTGGTGGAAATGGAGAAATAACAAAGGGGGAAAAATATGAGAACAGATGCATGAAAAAATATAAATTATAGATTAAGTGCAGTTGGAATGTTTAAAAGGCAGAAGATTGCGAGAGATGATGAATTTTTGATTGTGAGAAATAAAGAGTTTGCATGCAGGAAATGATGAGAGGTTGGCATGATAGAGAGGGAATAAGATGGCAAATGAAATGAGATGGGGCAAGAGATTGAGGAAGGATTAATTAATGGAGATGTTGATAGATAAATTGATTCAATGAGTGAGAGATATGTGAAGGATTGAGGCAGCCAAACCCAGCATGGAAGACGATTGGAGCCCCTGCCTTCAGACGCTTGAAGGCCATAGCAGTAATGTCTGTTTAGTCACCTTCTCACCTATCCTCAATGGGCTGGTGGTGGGAGCCACCACACCGGGTTGTGGACCAATCAGAACCCCTGTAAAATTAGCGCCTTACCCACACTCCAGGTTTCGACTTTGGGGCTGACTCCAGGTTTGGATTTTGTATAGGAGAAGTGCTATTTAAGCATAGGAAGCAACTTAATTTTTTTCCCAATATATATGATGCCTGAGGCAGCCAAGGCATGGCCAAATGGAGAAGGAAAAGGGCAAAAAGGACCTCCTGAATAGCATCCTGGGTGAACCTGGAATGGCACCAGAGGTGGACCCATATAACTGTTGGAAAGACCCTGGCCACATGGAAACCCCCTGAAACCCTTTTCCTTTATGAAGGCCTACCTAAACACCAGGCCACTGCCATTATGCTCCTCTGGACAAGGTAATCAGCCTGAATGCCTGGCCAGGGTTAGTATGAAAGAAGTCCTATTTGAGCATGGGAAGCAAATGTATATCATTTCCAATATATGTGACACCATCCCCTTATATGTATTGCCCAAATCCAGAGTTGTTGTGGTTATTGTCATGGTTGCCAGTTTTGAATCCAAGTTTTGATTTTGAGGCTGGATCCAGGTTTTGAAAAGTATAGAAAATAGGTGTATTGGTGCTCAAACTTCAGCATATATACATAAGTGGTCTCCCAAGGCCAACCCCATAGTTTGCATGCAAAAATTAGATGTGATGTTATTGCTATCATATGTGATTAGGGCTATTGTCATTGCAGGAATCACATAACATAACAAGACAAAATGTGACACATATGCAAATGTGCACCCAACCATTAAGGTGGATTAAGGAGAAGGATATAAAGGCTGTGTCACATAAACATAATTATACACAATTATTCAAAATTTGTATTTCATGGGTACACATTATATTGTGAGCAGGTTGAATAGGAGAGGGGTCGTGCCAGGTGGGGTTAAGGCAAGGCAGGTAGAGTATGAGCAACAAGCCAGGTAGAGTGTAAGGGGCAAGCCAGTGTAGGGGCAAGCCAGTGTAGGGGCAAACCATAGCAAGATGGGTAGAGTATAAGGGACAAGCCAAGCAGCAAGCCAGGTAGAGGAAAAGGGTTAAGCATAGGAAGTTGATGAAGGTTGCAGTGCAAGAAGGACATACAGAGAAACAGGGGCAGGTAATAAATAGAGTGAAAGGATAGAAATGTATGGAGAAGGGTAAGAGATGGTGATGGATAGAATTTATGAGGAATAAAATGGTGAAGATGGATGGGATATGGTGATGGACAGAGGAATTGAATGCAGAGAGTGAGGGTTAGAGGTGAGATGATTGAAAATTTTATGGGAAGAAAATGGTAAATAAATGAGATATGGCAATAAAAAAGCAGTGGAGATGTTGAAGATAAATTAATTCAATGATGAGAGATAGAATAGAGGATTGAGGAATAAATATTTGAGTTGGAGACAAGGGATTAATGATAAAGAATGAGAAAGTAAGATGAGAAGTAGTAAATGAGAAGTGGAATGGTGGAGATGATTCAGGAGAGACAGGGTGTGGGATGGCAGTAGATTGAGCATAGTAAAGCATTGAGTAGTGAGGAAGGGAAGAGATGGATTGGGTTGTTAAGGAGGGATGAAGTTAAAATTGGGTATGAGATGAAGCACATAGGATTGAGCAGGAGACATGGCAAGGGACAGAATGAGAGGGAGAAATTTGAAAATGTGGAATTGAACAAAAGATGTGAATATGATGGGAGAAGGAGAGAGAGGGAAAGAATGCAGCAGCAAGATCACAGCAAGGGAGGGCAGCAAGGGCAGCAGCAAGACCATAGCAAAAAAGTTTGGCAACAAGAGTGCAGTGATGAGAGCATGGCATCAGATGAGAAGCAATGAGAGTACAGCAACAAGAGCATGGCAATGAGCATGTAACAATAAGAGTACAACAATGAGAGCGCAGTGAGGGCAGCAGCAAGCACGTGGAGTAAGAGAGCAGCAATGAGATCATAGTGATAAGAGTGCAGCAATGGGACAGCAGCAATAAGAGCATGGTGATGAGAGATGGCAACAAAGGGCAGTAACAGGAGGCAGCAATGGAGATTGTGGCAAAAAGAGCATAACAACAGGAATGGAGCAAGAGCATGGCAACAGGAGAGCAGTGATGAGAGTGCAGCAATGGGAGCATGGCAGCAGGAGAGTTGCAACAAAAGTGCAGCAATAAAATTGTATCAATTAGAGGGCAGGAACAAGAGCATGGTGATAAAAACATGTCAATGAGAGTGCAATAATGGGAGGGGAGTGATGGCAGCAGCAAGAATGTGGCAATGAGATTGAAGCAGTGAGAGCATGGCATAGAGAGCATGGCATAGAGAGCATGGCATAGAGAGCACGGCAATGGGAGAGCAGTGACAAGAGTGTAGGGAAATGAATTAAGCAATGGGAGAGCAGCAATGAGAGTATGACATTGAGAATATGACAACAAGAGAGGGGTGGAGAAATTGTGGAGATAAAGTGTGGGAGAGACAAGATGAAGGGTCAAGCAAGGTAGGATGATCAGGAGATGAAGGAGATACAATCGAGGTATTAGTGAGAAATGAGTGTAGCATGGTAGGAGGAGGATGGAGTGATGAAGGGGCATTGGTTAGGTTAATATATTAGGGAGATGGTAAGAGATTGAATGCAGAAAATGAGATGTAAAAGAGATGCAGGGTGAAAAAATTAAGTGATGATGACAGGGAAAAGGCAAGAAGAGACAGCAAAAGTACCAATGGAAAAAGATAGTTCAATGAGATGTGGATTATGAGTAGAAGAGGCCAGGCAAGGGATCAAGCAAAGGAGATGGTAAGGGGATCAAGTGTTGGAGATGAAGAAATGAATATGAGTTATAAGGACAGAGAGAAGGTGTATTTGAAAGGAGAAGGTGGGGTATGGAGTTTTTGGTGAGGGAGAGATAGGAAAAATGATGGTAGTAGATGGATTGTTTGGTTGAATGGATTGAAGATAGGAGATGGTGAGGGATGGAGAAGAATTGAAGATAGGACATGGTGAGGGATAATGTTTTGGGTGTCAGAAAAGGGGAAGGATCATGTATAGAAAAGATAGAGTGAAGAATCAAGTTGTGGAAATGGAGAAATAAAAGGGGAAAAAATATGAGAATAGATGCATGAAAAAATATAAATTATGGATTATGCAGTTGAAGGCAGAAGATTGTGAGATGATGAGTTTGAGAAGATTTGATTATGAGAAATAAAGAGTTTGCATGCAGGAAATGATGAAGATTGGCATGATAGGATGTGGAATAAATGGCAAACAAAATGAGATATGGAAAGGGATTGAGGAAGGATTAAGCAGTGGATATGTTGATAAATAAATTGATTCAGTGAGAGGTAGAATGAGGCAGGAATAAATATTTGAGTTGGAGACAAGGGATTAATGTTAAAGAATGAGAAAGTAAGATGAGATAGTAAATAAAAGTAGTAAATGAGAAATGGAATGGTAGAGACAATTCAGAAGACGGTTTAGGACAGCAGTATATTGAGCATAGGAAAGTATGGTAAAGTGTCGAGTAGGGAAGAAGGGAAGAGATGGATTAAGGAGGGATGAAGTGAAGAAATGGGTATGAGATGAAGCATGTAGAATTGAGCAGGAGGCATGCAAGGGATAGAGTATTTAATAGCAGGAGACAGAGCAGAAGATGATGAGGAATGAGATGGAAAATGTGGAATGAGGATGAGAATGGAAAGAGAGGAGCAGGAGAGGGAGAAAGAAAGAGGAAGAGGAATAGGGAAGAGGAGGAGGATAGCATGGCAATGAGAGAGCAGTGATGAGAATGTGGTCATGAGAGATGATGAGAGTGCAGCAATGGAAGGGCGCCAAGGGCAGCAGCAATGATATTGCAGTGACAAGTGTGTGGTGATGAGAGTGCAGCAACAGGGGGGGCAGTGAGGGCAGCAGTAAGAATGTAGCAATGAGATTGCAGTGATGTGAGTGCAATGATGTGAGCACAGCAATGGGAGGGCAACAAGGCCAACAACAAGAATGTGTTGATGAGATTGTTGATGAGATGATGGTTATGAGAGGGCATGATGAGAGCATGGAAATGGGAGAGCAGTTATGTGAGTAATAGCACAGCAGTGAGAGGATGGTGATGGGAATGTGGCAGTGAGAATGCAGCAATGGGAGGGCAGTGATGGCAGTAGCAAGTATGCAGCAACAAGATGATGGTAATGAGGCAGAGCAACAGGAGAGCAGCGATGAGAGTGTAGCAATAAGAGTATAGCAATGGGAGAGTAGTGACAAGAGTATGGCAATGAGAAGTTATAACAAGAGTGTATCAATGTTAGTGCAGTGGGCAGCAGTGAGAATGCAGCAACAAGACCGCAGCAATGGGAGGGCAGTAGTACAAGCAGACAATGAGAGCATGGTAATGAGAGAGCAGTGAAAAGAGTTCAGTAATAAGAGCACAGCAATGAGAGAGTAGTAATGAGAATGCAGTGGTGAGAGCACAGCAGTGGGAGGGCAGCAATGCAAGCAGCAAGACCATATCAAGACCATGGCAAGAATTTGGCAACAAGAGTGCAGTGATGAAAGCAAGGCAACAGATGAGAAACAATGAGAGTGCAGCAACAGGAGAGCAGCAATGAGGGTGCAGCAAAAGAGAGCAGCAATGAGAGTGCAGTGATGGGAGAGCAGCAATGAGAGTGCAGTGATGGGAGAGCAGCAATGAGAGCATAGCAACAAGAGCATGGCAATGAGAATGTAGCAATAAGAGAGCAGCAATGAGAGGGCCGTGAGGGCAGCAGTAAGCATGCAGCAATGAGGTTGTGGCAATAAAAGTGCAGCAATGGGAGAGCAGCAATGAGAATATGGAGATGAGAAACAGCAACAAAAGGGCAGCAACAGGAGGACAGCAAGGGAGAATGCAGTGACAAGGGCAGGCCAATGGGAAAGCAGCAATAAGAGTGCAGCCAAAAAAGCATGGCAACAGGAGAGCAGTGATGAGAGTGAAGAAAAAGAAAAAGAGGTTCCATGAGTGTTGAAAAGAAGTCAAGCAGAGATGATTAAAGAATAGAAGAGAGGAGTAAAAGAAGAGACAAATGGATGAAGTGAAAAGCAAGAAGGGTTGAAGTAAGAAAAGGAAAGAGTGGGTAAAGTCAGAAGAGTAAAGAAGAGAGGAAAGGGGTCAGGGAAAGAGTGGAAGCATAGGCAAATTGAGTTAAAGAAGGAAAAGGAAAAGAGAAATAATAGAAAAGAAATGAGAAGGAGGGAGGGAAGAAAAGAAATGAGATGGAGGGAAGGAAAGAAAAGAATAGAAAGAAGAAAAAGAAGATGAAAGTAAGAGAGGGAGAGTAGAAGGAAGGAAGAAGAAAGAAGAATAAGAGAAGAGAGGGCAGGAGCAGGAAAAAATGAAGGAAAAGAAAAAGAGTAGAAGAGAGAGAAAAAGAGTGGAAAAGTAGTGAGGAGAGGAAAGAGAAAGAGTAGAAGGAGAGAGGGGGAATGAGAGAAAGCAGGAGATGGAGGAGAAATAATGAGTTTGGAGTAATAAGGTAGATAGGGGATAGAAGAGAAGTGCAGAAGGCAGCAAGATGACAGAAAAGAAGGGATTAAGCAGCAAAAAAGAAAGGCAGAATATGAATAAACATGAGAGTGGGCAGCAGCAAGAATGCAGTGATGTGAGCACAGTGAAGTGAGTGGAGCAATGGGAGGGCAGCAAATGGCAGCAACAAGAATGTAGTGATGAGATTATGGTGATGAGAGCATGGAAATGGGAGAGCAGCAATGAGAGAAATAGCACAGCAATGAGAGTGCAGTAATGAGAGCATGGAAATGGGAGAGCAGTGATGAGAGTAATAGCACAGCAATGAGAGCATGGTGATGAGAAAGCGGCAGTGAGAATGCAGCAATGAGTACAAGCATGAGATGAGAGCATGGTAATGAGTGAGCAGTGACAAGAGTTCAGCAATAAGAGCACAGCAATGAGAGAGTAGCAATGAGAGCATAGCAATGAGAAAGCAGTGGAGAAAGCACAGCAATGGGAGGCACAAGGGCAGCAGCAAGAATGCAGCAACAAGACCATGGTGATGAGAGAACAGCAACAGGAGAGCAGTGATGAGAGAGCAGCAACAAGAGCAAAGCAATGGGAGAGCAGCAACAACAACATGGTGACAAGACCATGGCAACAGGAGAGCAGTGATGAGAGATCAGTGATGAGTGAGCAGTGATGAGAGAGCAGTGATAAGAGAGCAGCAATGAGAGAGCAGCAACAAGAGCATGGCAATGAGAAAGTGCAACAAGAGTGCATCAATGGGAGTGCAGTGAGGGCAGTAGGGAGAATGCAGTGACAAGAGTGCAGCAATGGGAGGGCAGTGGTACAAGCATGACATGAGAGCATGGTAATGAGTGAGCAGTGACAAGAGTTCAGCAATAAGAGCACATCAATGAGAGAGTAGCAATGAGAGCATAGCAATGAGAAAGCAGTGGAGAAAGCACAGCGATGGGGCAGCAAGGGAAACAGCAAGACCATGGCAAGAATTTGGCAACAAGAGAGCATTGATGAGAGCATAGCAACAGCAATGAGAGTGTAGCAACAAGAGAGCAGCAATGAGAGTGTGGTGATGGGAGAGCAGAATGAGAGGGCAGCAACATGAGGGCAGTGAGGGCAGCAGCAAGCACATGGCAATGAGATTGTGGCAATAAGAGAGCAGCAATGAGAGCAGCAATGAGAGCATGGTGATGAGAACACAGCAACAAAAGGGCAGCAAGGGAGATTGCAGTGACATGAGCACAGCAATGGAAAAGCAGCAATGAGAGTGCAGCAAAAAGAGGGTGGCAACAGGAGAGCAGTGATTAAAGAAAAAGAGGAGGGGCAGAGAAGAGGAGAAATCATACAGAAAATAGTAAAAGCGAAGAAAAAGAGAAAAGAAATTGCAACAGAACAGAGTGGGAAGAAATAAGAGTAGAAAGGCAGGAAAATAGAGAGAATAAAACAGGTAGAAAGGTAGGAAGATGGAGAAGATGTAGAATATGGAGAACAGAGCAAAAGAAATAGAGGACAGAAAGTAAGAGTTAGAAGGGTAGAAAGTTAAGAAATAAAGCAGAAGAAAAAGAGATTGCATGAGGGTTGGAAAGAATAGAAGAGAGGAAGGAGTTGAAAGAGACAAAATGGATGAAGTGGAAAGAAGAGCAAGAAGGGTTGAAGTAAGTAAGAGAAGGAAAGAGTAGAAAGGGGAAAAGTCGGAAGAGTACAGAAGAGAGGAAAGGGTTCAGGAAAAAGAGTGGAAGCAAAGGCAAGAGAAAGAAGAGAAAAGAAATGAGAAGGAGAGGGAGAAAAGGAGAGCAAGCAGAGTGAGGAGAAGAGTGTAAAGGAGAGCAAGTAGAGGAGGGAGCAAAGAGAAAAAGGAGAGGGTGGAGAAGGGGAAGGAGAGAAGGGAAGGGCAGGAAGGAGTGAGAGGAGTGAGAAGTAGGGGAGAAGGATGGGTAGGAGAGGGAGAGGAAGAATAGGAGAATGTTAAGGAGAGAGAGGGGAAATGAGGAGTTGTTGAGTAAAAAGATGGATAGAAGTCAGGATGAAGTGGAGAAAGGAAGTTATAACAGAGAAGTTAGAAGGTAGAAGGTTGAGAAAGGGTGCGCAAGGCAGAAGAGAGTAAAGAGAAAGAGAGCAATGAGCAAAAAAGGATAGAAAGAAGAAAAAATTTGAGGATGAGGCAGCAAAAGAGAAAAGGAAAGTAGAAGTGAGGAAAAGCAAGTAGGAGGGGTAAGAAAATGAAGAAGAGGTAGAGAGGGGCAAAAGATAGGAACAGGTTGAAGGGAAGTAAGGCAGAGAAATAGGAGAAAAAAGGTAGAAAAGAAGAAAAAGCAGAAGAGAATAGGGTTATAGGAGTTGGAAAATGTAGAAAGAAAAGAAGAAAGAGGTGAGGAAGAAGAGAAATAAGAAAGGAGGAAAAGCAAAAAAGGAGAAGAAGATGGATGAGAAGAAGATATGAATGAAAAGAAGAGGAGAGAAAGCAAGAGAAGTAAGAAATAAGAAAGGCAGAAGGGATGAAGGCAAGAGAAGAAGGATTGAAGAGCATAGAAGAATAAAATGTAGAAGAAAACAATAGGATAGTAGATGGAGGAAGAAAGGCAGAAAAATTGAGAAAAGGGTAGGAAAACAGGTAGGAAGGTTGGGAGAGGTTTGAAAATGGGAAGAAAAGCAAGAGTGTTAAAAACAAGAGGGGAAGCAGAAGGAGTGAAGAAGGGAATAAATGGAAAAGAAATTGAAAGGAAAAAGAAAGGAAAGGAAAGAAGAGCAAGATGGGATGAAGATAAAAAAGAGGAAAAGAATTGAAAAAGTAGGGATAATAAAGAAGGAAGAGGGGAGAAGAAAAGAGAAAGAGGAGAGAAGGAAAGTGAAGAATAGAGAGCAGAGAAGGGAAAAGAGAGAGGGGGAAGGGTAGGAAGATGCAAGAGGAGGAGTGAGAGGCAAGAGGAGGAGCAAGAGGAGAGGAAAAAGAGTAGAAAGGGAAGCAAAGGTGGTAAAAGAAAAGAAAAAAAGAAAGAAGGGAGCAAATGGAACAAGAAAAGAGAGGGGGAGAGAGGAGAAGAAAGTTGAAAAGAGAGAACATTGAAAAAAGAGATAAGGTTGGAAGAGTTAAAAGAAAGAGAAGGTTAGGAGAGAGAGAGTAAAAGAGGAGAAAAGAGAAGAAAAGGTTAGAGGGAGAAAGAATAGGGTTATGGGAGAGTCAAAAAGAAGAGTAAAAGAAAGAAGAAAGAGTTGAAGAAGAAAAAAATAGCAGAAGGAAGAAAAAGGTTGAAGGGTAAAGTAAAGAAGTGGAAAAGAGAAGAGATAAGAGAAGAGATAAAAAAAAGGAAGAAGAAAGAAGAATAAGAGAAGAGAGGGCAGGAGCAGGAAAAGAGGAAAGAAAAGCAGAAAAAAAGAGTGGAAGAGTAGTGAGGGATAAGCAAAGAAAAGGAAGAAAGGTAGACAGGCAAGAAGCGGAAAGTAAGAGAAGGAGAGTAGAAGGAAGTTAAAGAAAAAAAGAAAGAAGAAAGAAGAAAAAGAGAAGAGAGGGCAGGAAGACAAAGAAAAGTAGGAAAAGAAGAAGAGTAGAAGAGAGAGAAAAAGAGTGGAAAAGTAGTGAGGAGAGGAAAGAGAAAGAGTAGAAGGAGAGAGAGGGGAACAAGAGAAAGCAGGAGATGGAGGGGAAATGAGGAGTTTGGAGTAATAAGGTGGATAGGGGAAGAGAGGTGCAGAAGACAGCAAGATGACAGAAAAGAAGGGATTAAGCAGTGAAAAAGAAAGGCAGAATAAGAATAAACATGAGAGGGGACAGCAGCAAGAATGCAGCAATGAGATTGCAGTGATGTGAGTACAGTGAGTGAGCGCAGCAATGGAAGGGCAGCAAAGGCAGCAACAAGAATGTGAGGATGAGATGATGGTGATGAGAGTGCAGTGATGAGAGCATGGAAATGGGAGAGCAACAATGAGAGTAATAGCACAGCAATGAGAGCATGGTGATGAGAAAGTGGCAGTGAGAAAGCAGCAATGAGAGGGCAGTGAGGGCAGCAGCAAGAATGTGACAATAGGGGAGCAGTGACAAGTGTATGACAACAGGAGAGCAGTGATGAGCAGTGATCAGATCAGATAACAGGAGAACAGTGATGAGAGTGCAGCAACAAGAGCACAGCAACAAGAGAGCAGTGACAAGTGTATGACAACAGGAGAGCAGCGATGAGAGCAGGGCAATGGGAGAGCAGTGACAAGAGAGCAGCAACAAGAGCACAACAATGGGAGAGCAGCAACAAGAGCATGGCAGCAGGAAAGCAGTGATGAGAGCAATGATGAAAGAGCAGTGATAAGAGAGCAGCAATGGGAGAGCAGTGGCAGTGAGGGAAGCAGCAAGAATGCGACAATAGTGATGAGGGTAGAGTAACATGGGCATGCAACAGAAGAGCAGTGACAAGAGCAGTGATGAGAGTGTGGCAATAAGAATGAGACAATGGGAAAGCAATGAGAGTGTGATGAGAGCACAGGAACAGGTGAGCAGTGATGAGAGCACAGCAACAAGAGCACAGCAATGGGAGAGCAGCAATGGGAGAGCAGCAATGGGAGAGTGGAGACAAGAGCATGGCAACAGGAGAGCAGTGATGAGAGAGCAGTGATAAGAGAGCAGCAATGAGAGTGTAGCAACAGGCAGCAAGAATACAAAAATGAGATTATAGTGATAAGGACACAGCAAGATGAGCAGAGCAACAGAAGAGCAGTGACAAGGGCATGGTAACAAGACATAATGACAGGAGCACAGCAAGCAGGGAGCAGTGTTGAGAGTATGGCAATAAGAGCAAGACAATGAGAGAGCAGCAATGAGAGAGCAGCAATGAGAGAGCAGCAATGAGAGAGCAGCAATGAGAGAGCAGTAATGAGAGCATGGTGATGTGGAGACAGCAACAAGGGCAGGCAGAAGAGGGCAGCAATGGAGATTGCAGTGACAAGAGAGCAGCAATGGGAAAGCAGCAATGAGAGTGCAGCAAAAAGAGCATGGCAACAGGAGAGCAGTGATGAGAGCACAACAATGGAGAGCAGCAACAAGAGCATGGCAGCAGGAAAGCAGAGATGAGATAGCAGTGATAAGATAGCAGCATGGGAGAGCAGTGACAAGAGGGTGATGATGAGAAGATGTGAGAAAGCAGCAATGAGAGCATAGTGATAAGGACACAGCAAGATGAGGACAACAACAGAAGAGCAGTGACAAGAGCACAAGAAGGAGAGAGCATTGAGAGAGTGGCAATAAGAGCGCAGCAATGAGAGAGCAGCAATGAGAGAGTGGTGATGAGAAAGCAGCAATGAGAATGCATGACAAGAGGGCAGCAAGATGGCAGTGAGGAAGTGGCAATGAGAGCAGAGCAATGAGAGCAGAGCAATGAGAGCAGAGATGAGAATGGTGTGATGAGAGTGACAAGAGGGCAACAAGCACAGCAGTGAGAAAGCAGCAATGAGAAGCAGCAATACAAAGAGTAGAGGAAGAGAAACAGGAAGGGGCAGAAGGAAGTAGAAAAGAGCAAGGAGGTAGGAAAAGAGAATGGAGGAGGTAGGGCAGAAGATAAAGCAGGAAAAAATAGGGAAGAAGAACAAAATAGTGGAAAGAAATAAAAAAGGATGAAGGGGAAAGAAAGAAGTAGAAAAGAGAAGAGACAATGGAAAGAGAAAGAAGAGCAGATGAAAGGAGTAGAAAGAAAAGAAATAAAGATAGATAAAAGAGAAAGACGAGTAAGATAAGGAGAATGGTAGAAAGATTTTTTTAAAAAAGAGAAGAAATATAAGAAGGACAGTAGGAAAAGAAGAAGAAGAGTATGAGAAGAAGAAAAGTAGAATAATCAAAGAAAAGGAAGAAAGGTAGAGCAGAGAGATGGTAGAAACAGAGAGACAGTAGAGCAGAGAGACAGTAGAGCAGAGAGACAGTAGGGTAGAGAGTAAGAAAGATGGAGAGAAGGTAGGAAGAAGAAAGCAAAGGTTAAGAGAGGATAGATGAGAAAGGAAGAAAGTTAGGAGGGAGATGGTAGAAAGTAATGGCAAAAGTTGAAATGAGTCAGAGAAGATTAGAAGGGAGAGAGTAAAAGGGAGAAGTAGAAAAGGGGAAGATTTGGAGGCAGAAAGTAAGTAGGAAAGATGGAGACGAACAGGAAAAGAAGGTAAGAAAGGGAGGGTGAGGAAGAGAGAGAGGGTGAGTAAGAAGGGTTGGGAGAGGAAAGAGTGAAGAACAGAATGAGAGGGAGGCAGAAAGGCAGAGAGAGTGTATATGAAAAAAAGGATAGGGATAGAAGGAAGAGAAGAGAAGATTAATGGAATAGAAAAAAGGGATAGGGTTAGCAGGAAAAGGAAGATGAAGAAGAGAAGAGAAGATTAATATAGAAAAAGGGATAGGGTTAGGAGGAAAAGGAAGATGAAGAAGAGAAGAGAAGATTAATAGAGAAAAAGGGATAGGGTTAGGAGGAAAAGGAAGATGAAGAAGAGAAGAGAAGATTAATAGAGAAAAAGGGATAGGGTTAGGAGGAAAAGGAAGATGAAGAAGAGAAGAGAAGATTAATAGAGAAAAA
>Ga0209688_1000020_pt1 | contig 12001 bp, 10 predicted proteins | sample GraSoiAngelo_142_FD_185899 | JGI IMG/M metagenome (GOLD analysis project Ga0209688, IMG submission 185899) | Grasslands soil microbial communities from the Angelo Coastal Reserve, California, USA - 14_1009_02_20cm (SPAdes) (version 2) | ecosystem: Environmental > Terrestrial > Soil > Grasslands ...
TATAAGTAATTATGAAAAAATGTCCTGTTTATTAGATTATAGTTTTAATAAAGATTATTATGAATATAGCAATATTATATATAATAATCTTTGTCCTGATAAATTTACTAATAAAATTTTTAATATCAATAGTAATGTAAAGTTAACTAATCCTTTCAATAGATTACTTTTTGTCGTTCAAGATAAAGAGACTTTACTTAAAAATATATCAGATAAAGGTTATATTGTAAGTCCAGGACCTAAACCATGAAGAGGCCAGATTAATAGTTTAAATAGTTTTTTAAACTATTTAGATACAGATTATAGAAAATCATTATATAATCATAGTATACTTCATTATGATAAAGGTAATTTAAACAAAAGTTGAAAAGATGAAATTTTAACAAAGAAACATTTTACCTTTAGAAATATACATCAAAATTTAGGAAATATAAAATGATAATCTAAAGGTAAAAATTAGATTTTAATAACCCACCTAGGTCATATGCTTTTGTAAGTTTATTTGCTTTTTTATAAAAAAAATACAAATTTATTTGTTGTAAGTACAATAAATAAAGAATTAGTAACTTAATTGGTAAAGGGTCTTCTTGTCGAGGAGATAGATGCCGGATCGAAGCCGGCCTAATTCGTTAGGAAAAGTCGCTATTGGTAAGGTAAGATATTTGCTAAATATTGTCTAATATAGACTTAAGAGTTCGATTCTCTTTTTTTCCGTTTATGTGTGTAAACATATATATATAAAGAGTGTAGTTTAATAGGTAAAATAAGAAGCTTCAAACTTCATGTTTTCAGTTCAAGTCTGAGTGCTCTTGTTATTGATTTTTTAATGTAAAACAATATAGATTTAGTAAATTGTCAATTATTAGATTTTTATAAAGGTTCTTTAACTTAATTGGTAAAGTATACTTTTGATAAGAGTAGGTTTGGCGTTCGAATCGCTGAAGAATCAGTTTATGAGCCGGAATATTTAAGAGAATTGGCTGAGTGGTCTAAAGCGGTAAGCTTGAAACTTATTTGATTATAGTGATCACATTCGTTCGAATCGGATATTCTCTGTCTACGGGTTAGAGCCAGGTTGGTTAGGCACCTCATTTGGGTTGAGGAATTGTTATGTTCGAATCATAATAACCCGATTTTATCATATAAGTTTGCCGGCGTATATGTTAGGCGTTACATATAATAGAAGAAAAATTTTTTTTAATATAAATCATGTTTTTACTGCTTTTGGTGTTAATACCCTTAATAGGTATATTTGTCTTATCTGTTGCTTCAACTTATAATATTACAGTATATAATACAAAATTATTAAAAATTATAGCTTTAGCTGTGACAATTATAGATTTAATTATATCTTTAATAATATATATATTGTTTGACTATAGCAATAAACAATTTCAATTTGTTCAAGAACATTATCAGATAAGTTATTTTGATTTTTATCTAGGTATAGATGGTTTGTCTATATATTTTGTATTATTAACAACTATAATAATACCTATTTCAATAATATCTAACTGGAAATCTATAAAGGAAAACACAATAATTTTTTTGATAATAATTTTATTGTTAGAAACATCTTTGTTGATAGTTTTTTTAGTATTGGATATATTATTGTTCTATATTTTTTTTGAAAGTATATTGGCTCCTTTATTTATTTTAATAGGACTTTATGGTTCAAATGAAAAAGTAAGAGCTAGTTTTTATTTTTTCTTATATACATTATTAGGTTCATTATTTATGTTATTATCTATCATAACAATGTTATCTTTAATAGGTTCTGCGGATTTCGATGTACTATCTAAAACAAATTTTTTATACAATACTCAGTTATTCTTATTTTATGGGATATTCATAGCTTTTGCTGTAAAAACACCTACTATTTATTTGAATAGCTGACTATTAAAAGCTCATGTTGAATCACCTTTATCAGGTAGTATAATTTTAGCTGGTATAGTTTTAAAATTAAGCTTATATGGTATTTTTAGATTAATTTTACCTTTATTACCTAAAGCTTTTATATACTATACATACATAGTTTTTTTAATAGGAGTTTTAACTATTGTATATGCAAGTTTAAGTACACTTAGAACTATAGATGTTAAAGAATTAATTGCTTATTCATCTGTATCACATGCAGCTGTATATCTTTTAGGTGTATTTAGCAATACTTTACAAGGTATAGAAGGTGGAATTACTTTAGGACTGGCGCATGGTTTTGTTTCATCAGGTTTATTTATATGTGCTGGAGGTGTGTTATATGATAGATCATCCACAAGATTAATAACATACTACAGAGGTATTGCTCAAATAATGCCTTTGTTTTCTATATTATTTTTTATTCTATCTTTAGGTAATTGTGGTGTACCGTTAACTTTAAATTTTTTAGGAGAGTTTATGTCTTTATATGGTGTTTTTGAGAGATTGTCTTTAGCAGGAGTACTGGCATCTCTTTCAATTATATTTTCTGCAGCATATACTATATTTATGTTCAATAGAATAGCTTTTGCTGGATCGTTTTTTGTTCATTTTTGAGAGAATTATATACCGGATTTAAATAAACGGGAATTTAATATTCTTTTATCTTTAGTTTTATTTACTATAATTTTTGGTATATATCCTGCTGTTATACTCGATGGTCTCCATTATTCTACTTATTCTGTTTTATTTACATTCAATATTTTAATATAAACTTATATAAAAATTTAACTATTTTTTAATAAAAAACAGTGTTTACTGTTATTAATATCTTTAACAAATTATTAAGGCCTAATTTTTATTTAGGAGACAAGAATTAATTAAAAAATGTTATTAACTTTTCTTTTATTATTACTTTTTTCAAATGGTCTAACAATAAGGCCTGATACATCAATTTTATATTCTAGAATAGGTTTGTTAATAATTTTTTATAGTATAATATCTTCAATGTCAAGTTTTTATATAACTTATTTACAAAAAGGAATTGGTTTGTATAATGGACTATTTAATATCACACCTATAACACATAGTTTCCAGATTTTTATATTATTGGTGTCAGGTATAATATTGTTAATGACAGGATTTTATCCAAGAAAAAAACATAAAGGTGATTCAACGTCTATACTAAATATATTTGCAAAGAGAGTAAAACAATATACAAGTATTATAAACAAAGTCTCAGAACAATTTACTATAATAGAATATGCTTTAATAATAATATTTGTAATAACAGGTGCAACACTTTTATTAGCATCAGGTGACTTAGGTTCCATATATTTATGTATAGAATTACAGAGTTTTAGCTTATATATAATATGCGCCATGCATAGAAATTCTGAGTCATCCACAGGATCTGCTCTTACATATTTTTTATTGGGAGGATTGTCTTCATGTTTTATTTTACTAGGAATTGCATTAATATATGCTAATTCAGGCCTAACGAATTTAGATGGTATGTATTCTATAATTTCAGATTCTGAAAAATATTTAAATTTTTCTACATGATATATGCATACTTATATATTTTATTCTTTCCTTTTAATATCTGTCGGGCTTTTATTTAAAATAGCTGCCGCTCCATTCCATTGATGATCTCCTGATGTATATGATGGAGTACCAACTATAGTTACAACTTTTATAGCAATATTAGGTAAAATATCTATATTAGTACTTTTCCTGGAGTTATCTTATTATACTAGTACACTTATATATTCAATGATACAATTATATTCATGAACTATAAGTTTATCTATAAGTTGTTTTTTTTCTCTTATAATAGGTACTGTTTTAGGTTTAACACAGATAAGAATAAAAAGATTATTAGCTTATAGTACAATATCTCATATAGGTTTTATATTGTTAGCCTTAATAGTTCATAATATAGAAGCATATCAAGCCTATGTATTTTATATAATGCAATATATTTTAGCAAATTTAAATGCATTTCTTATTATAATTGGTATAGGTTTTAGCTTATATTTATATCACACAAATATATCAGAGAATAATAATTTATCCGAAAAAAATAATTCTCCTATACAGCTAATTAGCCAGTTAAAGGGATATTTTTCCATTAATCCTATATTAGCCCTATGCCTAATTGTTACTATGTTTTCATTCATAGGTTTACCACCTTTAGTTGGATTTTTTGGAAAACAGATGGTCCTAATTAGTGCTTTAGATAATAATAATACTGTGTTAGTTATAGTTGCAATATTAACTAGTGTTATAGGTGCTGTTTATTATTTATTTGTAATAAAGACTATATATTTCGATAAAACGGATTATAAAAAATCTTATATGTTTGTAGAAGTTTCACTTTCAAATTATTTATCTATTAGTATAGCAATTCTAACACTAATAGTATCATTTTTTATATTAGTTCCTAATGAACCCTTAAACTTATGTAGTTTATTAGCTAGCTCTTTAAGTGAAAGTATAGATTTTGATTACAATGTGAAATAATTATATAAAAACTTTATCTATTATATTAATAAGTATATTTGTAATATATTATAACAAAATTTATCATTAAAAGTGTAACTAATATAACGGTTAAAAATATGACTAATTTGATTAGAAGTAAATTCCAAGCTCATCCTTTTCATTTAGTATCACCTTCTCCTTGACCTTTAAATACAAGTTTGTGTTTATTAGCTACTACTTTTAGTGCAGTATTAAGTTTTCAAGGTTTTGTAAAAGGTATTAATTTATTAATTATATCTCTTATAAGTGTTGTTTATTGTATGTCTCTTTGATTTAGAGATGTAATATCAGAAGGTACTTATTTAGGTAATCATACATTAGCAGTACAACGCGGTTTAAGTATGGGAGTAGGTTTATTTATAGTATCAGAGGCATTATTTTTTCTAGCTATTTTTTGAGCTTTTTTTCATAGTGCTTTATCTCCTACAATAGAATTAGGAGCAAAATGACCACCTATGGGAATACAAGCAATTAATCCTTTTGAATTGCCTTTGTTGAATACTATAATTTTATTATCATCAGGAGTTACAGTAACATATGCACATCATTCTTTAATACAAGGTAATAGAAGTGGAGCATTATATGGATTAATTTATACTATTATATTAGCTATAATATTTACAGCACTTCAAGGTATAGAATATACAGTATCTTCTTTTACTATATCAGATGGTACTTATACATCTTGTTTTTATTTTGGTACTGGTTTCCATGGTCTGCATGTTATGATAGGTACTGCCTTTTTAACAGTAGGTTTATGACGTGTACTGGCCTATCATTTAACTGAAAATCATCATCTAGGTTTAGAATCAGCTATTTTATATTGACATTTCGTAGATGTAGTTTGATTATTTTTATATATATCTGTTTATTATTGAGGATCTTAAATTTTACTAGTTAACATAAATTTAGTTCGCTTTACATAATTTTTCAAAATAAATTTTTGTAATAAAAATTCTTTTCTTAAACAAATAAAAAATAAATAAACTAAAAAAATGAATATTATAAAATATAGTTATATGACAGGCTCCCTTTATAAGTCATATTTATACATAAACACTTATATAGATTATTATGTATCCATGAAAAATAAACTAGTTATAAACTATGACAACCCCGAGCCCTGAGGTTTATTCTTTCAAGATAATGCTACTCCTCAAATGGAAGCATTAGAAGAACTTCATAATAATATAATGTTCTATTTAGCAATAATCATGTTTTCAGTGACCTGAATATTTATATCTATAATATTAAATTATACTAAATCTCGCATATCTAATAAGTATATGAATCATGGTACATTAGTAGAATTAATTTGGACTATTACACCTGCTTTAATTTTGATATTAATAGCTTTTCCTTCTTTTAAATTACTTTATTTAATGGATGAAGTTATAGATCCATCTTTAGTAATATATGGTGAAGGCCATCAGTGATACTGAAGTTATCAGTATCCTGATTTTACAAATAATGATGAAGAATACGTAGAATTTGACTCTTACATAATACCTGAAAGTGATCTAGAATTAGGAAAATTAAGAATGTTAGAAGTAGATAATAGAGTAATTATACCTGAATTAACACATACACGGTTTGTAGTAGCTGGGGCAGATGTTATACATTCATATGCTTGTCCAGCATTAGGTATAAAATGTGATGCTCTCCCTGGAAGATTAAACCAATCGTCTGTATATTTAAATAGAGAGGGTACTTATTTTGGTCAATGTTCAGAAATATGTGGTATATTGCATAGTTCTATGCCTATATCAATACAATCAGTTAAATTAGGTAAATTCTTATACTGATTATATGATCAAATAGGAACTTAATTTAATATTTTATATTTACCTGGCTTTTTTAATATTAGATATAATATGTATTTTTTAGGTAAATACATAATATAAATAAAAATAGATTGTAAACTTTCCATATAAACGTTTATAAGTCTAAAATCATTAATATATATTATATAAGAGTAAAAAAATTAATAAAAATGTTAAACATACAATCACTTATTGCAATAGTAGAAGTATTACTTGTAGTGGTACCCGCTTTATTAAGTGTGGCATTTGTAACAATAGCAGAAAGAAAAACAATGTCAAGTATGCAACGAAGATTAGGTCCTAATATTGTAGGATATTATGGTTTATTACAAGCGTTTGCTGATGCCTTGAAATTATTATTAAAGGAATACGTAGGACCAACGCAAGCTAATTTGATTTTATTTTTTCTTGGTCCTATAATAACTTTAATATTTTCATTACTTGGTTATGCAGTAATACCTTATGGTCCTGGTCTTACTATAGGAGACTTAAATTTGGGTATATTATATATGTTAGTAGTATCTTCCTTATCTACATATGGTATCTTATTAGCAGGTTGATCAGCTAATTCAAAATATGCTTTTCTGGGTTCATTAAGAAGCACTGCTCAATTAATTAGTTACGAATTAATCTTAAGTTCCGCCATATTAGTAGTTGTTTTATTAACAGGTAATTTAAATTTAACTATTAATGTAGAAGCACAGAAAGTAGTTTTTTTCATTTTACCTTTATTACCTGTATTTATTATATTTTTTATAGGATGTATTGCAGAAACTAATAGGGCTCCTTTTGATTTAGCAGAGGCTGAATCAGAACTAGTTAGTGGTTTTATGACAGAACATTCAGCTGTTATATTTATATTCTTTTTTTAGCTGAATATGCTAGTATAGTTTTGATATTGTATATTCACTAGTATTTTATTTTTGGGTGGTTATTTAAATCTTTTTTCATTTGACTTTTTAGTAAATATATTTTATATTTTTAATATAGATTTTTTTAAGTCTTTTTTTAGTGAAATAAATGTTAGTTTTTTTAGTATACTATTAGAAGGGCTAATATCTAGTTTAATGTTAGGATTAAAATCTTGTTTGATGATTTTTATTTTTATTTGAGCTAGGGCATCATTACCAAGAATTCGTTTTGATCAACTAATGTCTTATTGTTGAACTGTATTACTACCTATCATAATTGCACTTATTATAGTAATACCTTGTGTAGTATATACTTTATCTTTACTTCCTGCTAATTTTTATTTAATATAAAGATCTCATCTCATTTAATTATTTTATATAATTTAAAGTATAATTTACCTTATTATAACCCATTTAGGGACTGATATATATAAGATAGTATTAGAATTATAAATATATGCCTCAGTTAGTGCCATTTTTTTTCGTTAATCAAGTTATATTTAACTTTTCTTTACTTTTATTTATAATATATATGTTTACTAAATATATTTTACCCAGATTCGTTCGTTTATTAAAAGCTCGTTTACATCTAAACACTTTATAATACAAATTTATTATATCAGAATATTTCGCTTTAATTAAAATGCAAAAATCTATGATACTTTTTAAAGCACAAATCAGGCAAGTTATAATGTAAATTTCTATTATAAAGTTTAAAGGAGTAAGTAGTAAATGGTTTACCATTGGACTGCAAATCTTTATGAAGAGGTTCGATTCCTCCTTACTCCTTGTTTAATTATGGTTTAAAATAAAAATAATTAAACAAAAAAATAAAAATTTATTTTTTCTTTTTATTATTTTATTCATAATATAATCTATAATATATAATGAAATTTTCACTAATCTTGTTTTTAATAGGAATCTTGGGTTTTGTTTTAAACAGGAAAAATATAATATTAATGCTTATTTCAATAGAAATAATGTTATTATCTATAACACTTTTAATATTAATAAGTTCACTGGGCTTTGATGATATATTAGGTCAAACTTTCTCTATATATATAATAGCTATAGCCGGAGCAGAATCTGCAATAGGTTTAGGTATACTAGTAGCTTTTTATAGATTAAGAGGAAGTATAGCAATAGAATATAAGTAATGTATCTAGCTTTAATAGTGTTACCTATATTAGGATCAATAATATCCGGGTTTTTTGGTAGAAAAGTCGGAGTTAGCGGATCACAATTAATAACATGTACTTGTGTAGTAATAACAACATTATTATCAATAATCGCTTTTATAGAAGTAGGATTAAATAACGTACCCGTTACAATAAATCTTTTTAGATGAGTAGATGCAGAAACTCTAGATATATCCTGAGGGTTCAATTTTGACTCATTAACAGTTTCTATGTTAATACCTGTCTTAATCGTATCCTCTTTAGTACATATATATTCTATAGGGTATATGAGTCATGATCCACATAATCAAAGATTTTTTAGTTATTTGAGTTTATTTACTTTTATGATGATTATACTTGTGACAGCAAATAACTTTCTGTTAATGTTTGTCGGTTGAGAAGGTGTGGGAATATGTTCGTATCTTTTAGTAAGTTTTTGATTTACTAGAATAGCAGCAAATCAAAGTTCTATGGCTGCTTTTCTAACAAATAGAGTAGGTGATTGTTTTTTAACAATAGGTATGTTTGCAATATTATGATCATTTGGTAATATAGACTATTATACAGTATTTTCCCTGTCCCCATTTTTTAACGAAAATATTATTACTATCATTGGTATATGTTTATTAATAGGTGCTATGGCTAAAAGTTCTCAAGTGGGTTTACATGTTTGATTACCTATGGCCATGGAAGGACCTACACCAGTTTCTGCATTAATACATGCAGCTACTATGGTAACTGCAGGTGTATATTTATTAATGCGTACATCACCTTTAATAGAATATAGTTCTACTGTTTTAATACTTTGTCTATGAGTAGGTGCTATTACAACAGTATTTAGTTCTCTTATTGGTTTATTTCAACAAGATATAAAAAAAGTTATAGCTTATTCTACTATGAGTCAGTTAGGTATGATGGTAATAGCTGCAGGTTTATCTTCTTATAATATAGCATTATTTCATTTAATTAATCATGCTTTTTATAAGGGTTTGCTATTTTTAGGCGCAGGTGCGGTAATACATGCAGTAGCTGATAATCAAGATTTTAGAAAATACGGTGGTTTAGTAGCTTATTTACCCTTAACATATTCGGTAATGCTAATAGCTTCTCTTAGCTTAGCAGCTATACCGTTTATGACAGGATTCTACTCAAAAGACTTTATTCTAGAATCAGTTTATGGTCAATATCACTTATCTAGTATAATAGTTTATTTTATAGCTACTATAGGTGCTATGTTTACTACTTTATATTCAGTTAAAATTTTATATTTAACTTTTTTAACTAATCCTAATGGACCTTTAGTAAATTATAAACAAGCTAATGCTGCCCATGAAGGAGATATATTTATGAGCATGCCTTTAATAATATTAGCTTTATTTTCTATATTTTTTGGTTATATAACTAAAGATATATTTATAGGCTTAGGTTCTAGTTTTTTTTCTGACAATGGTCTATTCATCCATCCTTTACACGAAATTACATTAGATACAGAATTTGCTGTACCTACTGTATTTAAACTACTTCCTTTATTTTTTACCATAATATTAAGTATAATATCGATAATATTCACCGAATTTTATCCTAAATTGCTTATTAAATTTAAATTATCTACTATTGGTTATAATATCTTTAGTTTTTTTAATCAAAGATTTTTAATAGAATTTTTTTATAACAGATATATTAGTGGTATTATACTTAAATTAGGAGGTCAAGCTACTAAAGTAATGGATAAAGGTTCAATCGAATTATTTGGACCTTATGGTTTAGAAAAAAGACTGACGGACATAAGTAAACTTATAGGTAAATTAAGTACGGGTATAGTTACTTCTTATGCTTTATATATTTTAATAGGTTTAATTTTTTATATTTCTATTTTATATTATGGTAAAACTTTAGATAATTATTTAGAACTATTGTTGATATTATTCGCTTTCATAAATGTTAAAACATAATTTAAATTATATTACTAATAGATAAATATTAATAAAGTTAAACATTTAAATTTAATTAGATTAGTTTCATATTTTAATTTAACTGTTAATAATCAAGAATTATTAAAAATAAACACAATGTAAGGTAATAATATATATATTATTACTTAAAAAATAAAAATCTAAAATAGGATTTAAAAGTTAAAATAAATAACATATATATATATATATATATACATAGATGAGAATATTGAAAAGTCATCCATTATTAAAAATGGTAAATTCATATGTAGTAGATTCACCAACACCGTCTAATATAAGTTATCTTTGAAATTTTGGTTCGTTACTGGCACTTTGTTTAGTAATACAAATAATAACAGGTGTAACATTAGGTATGCATTATACACCTAATGTGTTAGAAGCATTTGATTCAGTGGAACACATAATGAGAGATGTAAATAACGGATGACTAGTACGTTACTTACATTCAAATACTGCATCAGCTTTTTTTTTCATAGTATATCTACATATAGGTAGAGGTTTATATTACGGATCTTATAAAGCACCAAGAACATTAGTATGAACAATAGGAACTATTATATTTGTATTAATGATGGCAACGGCTTTCCTGGGTTATGTACTTCCTTATGGTCAAATGTCTTTATGAGGTGCAACTGTTATTACTAATCTAATGAGTGCTATACCTTGAGTAGGACAAGATATAGTAGAATTTATATGAGGAGGTTTTAGTGTTAATAATGCTACTTTAAACAGATTTTTTTCTTTACATTATGTTCTACCGTTTGTTTTAGCGGCCTTAGCTTTAATGCATTTAATTGCATTACATGATTCGTCAGGATCTGGTAATCCTTTAGGAGTATCGGCTAATTACGATAGATTACCTTTTTCTCCATACTTTATATTTAAAGATTTGATTACAATATTTATCTTTATAGTAGTTTTATCGGTATTTGTATTTTTCATGCCTAACATTTTAGGTGATAGTGAAAATTATGTTATGGCTAATCCTATGCAAACACCACCCGCTATAGTACCTGAATGATATTTGTTACCATTTTATGCTATATTAAGATCCATACCTAATAAATTATTAGGTGTAATTGCTATGTTTTCTGCTATACTAGCATTATTATCTATGCCATTTACTGATTTATCTAAATTAAGAGGTATACAATTCAGACCTATAAGTAAAATAGCCTTTTTTATATTTGTGGCTAATTTTTTAATTTTAATGCAATTAGGAGCTAAACATGTAGAATCGCCATTTATAGAGTTTGGTCAGATTTCTACAACTCTATATTTTGCTCATTTTTTAATTATTGTGCCTGTTGTTACATTATTAGAAAATAGTTTAATAGATTTGGCTACAAAAACAAAAAATAATATACTTTAATGTAACCCTGAGAAATCTAAGATATTTTTACTTTTTATAAAAAAGTATAATTAGTTTTATGTAAACATGAAATTTCTTTTTTTACATATTTGCTTTATAAACTCTTTTATATACATATATTAATCGTCAGTTATTTATAGCTAAGTTATTATGTATTTATATATATATATATATTTTTTACTTAGACTATTAATTATTGTATATTAATTATCCTAAATTTACACTATATTTTACTTTTTGATTTACATTTTATCCTTTAATTTATATATATATACTATGACAA
>Ga0209688_1000022_pt1 | contig 11924 bp, 13 predicted proteins | sample GraSoiAngelo_142_FD_185899 | JGI IMG/M metagenome (GOLD analysis project Ga0209688, IMG submission 185899) | Grasslands soil microbial communities from the Angelo Coastal Reserve, California, USA - 14_1009_02_20cm (SPAdes) (version 2) | ecosystem: Environmental > Terrestrial > Soil > Grasslands ...
CTTGTTCCGATCGTGTCAGACGTGCGCCGGATCAGGGTTGGTTTTAATACCTTAGGCATCGATACGGTATCGATTCCTATCGGTATTGTTTAGTAATCGCGGGAATCGATACTTATCGATACCGGAATCGATTCTTCACCGCCTTTCCCACCGTCTTTCCCACCGTCTGTACTTTTTCTTCATTGTATGATAGTTTCATCAATATCCTCAAGATGTCTTCTCTACCTGACGTAGATTCATCCATCGTACAATCCACTGCTATAGAGACAATTGAGACTGCTCAAACGAGTGAAACCAAATGGAGGGCTCCTGTTTGGAAGTTTTGTCGCAAGCCCCAGGCGAATGAGAACCAATCCTTTCTCTACTGTACTTATTGTACCAAACCTGAACACCAACCGCCGTACGGTACAGCAATCTCTTCAAATATGACGAAGCACTTTCGAAAGCACGAGATTGTTGTTGAGAAACCTCTTTCTAAGGTCCAAGCAGCTGTCGTACAACAATTAGCACAGCTTTACCTTCAGGCCGAGGTCTCTGGTGAGACGGGCGAACTCAATTCCCAGGTCCTTAAATCGCAACTCAATCAATCAGTAATTAATGAAGCTTTAATTACACTGATCGTCGTACGAAACCTACCATTTTCATTAGTCGAATGGCCCGAGTTCCACACGTTATGTCAAGCACTAAATTCGGAATGTAAGGATAATATTACAACAGCTCACTCTACAATTCGTTTAAAAATCAAGGATTCTTGGACTCGTCACAAGGACGTTGTACGACGAGAGCTTCAATCAGCAGTCTCACGAATTCATATTGCTCTTGACATTTGGACTTCTCCGAATCGATACCTTCTTATAGCAATTTGTGCACATTTCACTACGCATCTCTTCAAGAGGCAAAAAGCTCTTCTAGCCCTTCAAAAGGTAGCCGGTCATAGTGGAGAAAACCAATTTGCTATCCTTCTTCCAGTTCTTGAAGATTATGGCATTGTACGAAAGCTTGGAGCAATTATTGCTGATAATGCAAGTACAAACGATACTCTTTGTGGATTCATAGAGAGTCACTGGTATACTAAGCTAGACTTGGAGTGGAAGGCATTACACTGGCGAATTCGTTGCATTGGCCATATTATCAACCTTGCTGTACAAGCCTTTTTATTTGCAAACGTTATGAAAATAGAAGAGCTCGAGTTGTATGACGCAGAAGATCAAAACGAGCAACCAACAGACCAAGAAGCAAGGAGGATTAGGTTCCGGCTTTTAGGGCCGCTTGGTCAAATACACAATATCCTTGTTTATGTTCGTGGATCAGCTGCTCGAATAGAAGAGTTTGTGGCACTTGTAGGAAGGATGATTCCACTTGATAATCGTACAAGGTGGAATAGCTGGTACAATATGCTAGTTATTGTTCTTGAGAAACGGTCTGAGATTGAGAAGTATATTCGAAATCACGAGTTAGACCTTGAAGAGGACGAATTGACTCCAGCAGACTGGAAGAAGCTTCGTACGATTAAGGACTTTTTATCTGTTTGTGCACGAGCTACGCTTTTCACTGAGGGAGACTCTACCTCTATTGACAAGGTCCTATTTACTATGGATATTTTAATTAAGCACTTCCAAATTACACTTGTAAGTCGTCTTTTTTAATTTAAGACTTAGAAAAAGACTAATTATTATACAATAGGCAGATTGGAAAACAAAGAAGACAGCTGAGGCTAAGGACTTTATTTCCCGAATTGAGAAAGCAAACACAGTTCTTGACAAGTATTATATGAAGACAGATATGTCTCCATTGTATGCTGCTTCTTTAATTCTTAACCCAATGTGTCGTAAAAGGTATATTGAAGTTAATTGGCCAAAGAAGTGGGTAAAACCAACTTTGGCTAAGGTTAAGAAGCTTTGGGAGAAGTTCCAAGAAGAGGTTATTCCTCCTTCTGCTTTTACTCTCTTGTACGACGATCCAACGAATCACTATAAGGAGCCAAGAGAACTTGATGCTTTTGATCAAATTGCTTTATCTCTCCAACAAGTTGCTCGGCCAGCAAGTGAGGATGAGTATGAAGACTATAACTCGCAAGAGCCATGCAACCCTGGGAAAGCTGGAGCCTTTGTGTGGTGGTGTCAAGACACACAAAGACAACGGTGGCCTAGGCTCTCACTTATGGCCATTGATTTGCTTTCAATTCCACCAATGAGTGACGAACCAGAGCGAGTCTTTTCAGGAGCTCGTCGTACAATCTCATGGGAAAGGGGGCAAATGGAGCCAGAGACTATTGAGATAACAGAATGCCTTAAGCATTGGAAGAAGAGTGGGATCTTGAATACGTTCTTTGAGAGTGATTGATTAAATAAAATCTAGAGTCATTGTACAATAGTGTTAAAATCTTTCTCACTGAGAAATTGTGTCTATTTAGCTTTACTACTTGGCTACTAGTCCTAGTGTCAAGTTGACAAGTCACAATGTCTAATTGACATAAGTTCATGCTAAATAATGTATGTAATGTTTGACTAAAGTCAACGTACACAAATATTGTATTAATTAAGTTCTCTATCAAATAAGTATAAATAGGTCCTGCCCACAATCTTACACCCCGTGATGTCCATTCCTTAGCACGCAGATTAGAGGTAAGCCAGCTACCAACCCTAACCAGTGTGATGAACCTGACAGTTTCATGTTACAGGAACCCAACTTACCTAAAGTAGGACTGGCGTATCACTGTGTCCTAAGGTGAGTCCTCGAGACTGTCAGGTGACTAGCCTGTACCTTAGTGGGGTGTATAGGGAAAGGGTGTGCAAGATAGTCAATAGTTATGAGTAATACTTGTTGGAAGGATGGTTACAGCCCTGCCATAGTTGCTAGTCACGGTTGTGGACTGTAAGTCATGTGGACAGGCCGGAAGTCTAGTTATTCCGGCTGGCCCTTTTAAGGGGCTTCAGTTCTTATGTTGGACAATAACTCTAATCAATACAAGCACTGTGACCATTATGCCCACTTCCGTATCATCCTTTTAACAGGTTATGAGCCCGGATAGCCTAGTGCATATAGCAGGGTCATCGGGAATTTCTTGGGGGAGCCCGGGGCTATCTCAGGGCTCTCGGGGCAGGTCGGGCTAGTGTCGGGCTAGTCGGGCCCAAGTCAAGCCCTGGGGCTCTCAGGGCTCATGGGGCTTCTAAGCCAAAGCGCTGAGAGGCCCGGGGCTTTGGCGCCTTTCATCGGGCTCCTAAACCTCTATTATTTCGTACGTATTTTTTTGCTGATCATTGGTATTTAAATAATATAATGCATCGCTACGATATGATGCGATAGAATGCATCATGTTGATAGAATGCATCACCTCAATAGAATGCATTCCTACGATAGAATGCATCCATGCGATAGAATGCATCACCACGATAGAATGTATCACCACGATAGAATGCATCACCACGATAGAATGTATTACCATGATAGAATGCATCACCACGATACTACGCAATTTTATTAAAAATATTTTTAATAGAGAGATTGATTCGTTCATAATCCGAGCCGTATCTACTTGCTGTAATCCCTCACGGTGATACTGTTTGGCCTCAAGATCGTCCTTATCGTTTGCCTCTGCCATCTCACTCCAGCACGCATTGCCATGCCAGTTGGCCCTTGCTGTCATACCAGTGAAGTCCTCAGGCTATCGCATTTCAACAGCAGTCGACCTTTCCAGTCAGTTTCTCCAGGTTTCTAACAGGTGCCAAGAAAGACCTGAGCACTCTTCATCAGTGCCTGTAGGAACCACCGATCCTCATCTCCTTCCTATAGCGGTTGCACCTTGGTAGCACTGCAGTCACATCAGAGTGTCTCCCATTTTGGGTGCTCCTCTGTTGGTGCGGTTCCTGTACTGCGCAGGCTTTGAATTGTCGCTCTGGGTAGTTTTTGGTGTCCGGTAGGTTCATCTCGGGCCTCATTGCTCTCTTGGTCATAGGCTTCGTGTCGATGGCTCACATCCTTGATTGTCAGTTTGCATTTTTTGGCACGCTTGGTGTCTCTGACTATTTTCGATAGAAGTTGCCATTCTAACAGAGAGTAGTAACATAAATAAAACTTTGATATGAACCACAACCCAATATACAGTAGACAAAATGAAATTGTGAAGGCATTCTACGTAACCATTTTCCGTTTGGCCTTGGCCGTGGGTCTTTTGATATGTTCGCTTCTTTTTGGCGGTGTTACGTTTTGAGCTTCCAAAATTCGTGCTCTCTCTTTTCCTTTTCGAGTGTCAGGAGAGTCCCAGGTATCTGCATTTGATGATTCAATCACCACATGCTTTGAGACTCCACATTTCCTAACCAGTTCTTTCAGTTTCTTCCATTCCTCGGGGACGACTGACATAGGCTGGTCAAAGTATTGACTTCCTTCAATACTGTAGTGCAGAACCACTTCTGGGTCTGAGGGACAGACTTGTTGGAACTCTTCAAATGAAGTATCTAATGTCCAAACATTTGCCACTCCATCTAGCATCACCATAAACTTGTCCTTGACCTTGAGAATATTAAGAAGCCAGTCAGTATCCACATAGACTTAAAATTACCAATACGCACCAAGATAGGCATAAATTGGCTGATTTTCAAGACCGGGAGTGAAAGAGATTTTGGAATATGTCAATAAAATGAAGGATGGAATCCAAAAGAAGAGGAGGTTTGAGATGTTATGATTGTGGGGTACCACAGAAGATATGAAACAAGTGGAGACCCAAGACAACCGGACTTCTGCTATGGGTGGCGGCCCCCCCCTCTTTGCCACAGTTGCAGCAGCAGGCCTGCATGGTGTCTTCCTTGTGTGGGCAATCAAATGGGTGTCACGACCTCCTGCACAGTGCCCACATGTCAGCCGCATGCGACAACATGTCCACCATCTATGGCATCTTGCTGGGCTCGGCATCGGCGGCATCGGCATTCTGAGGAGAACAAAAGAGGTGCACAATGTCCGATTCTTCTGTGAATTAATCTGGGGCAGTAGAATTGGGAGTTGGCAACCATTTATGGAGTTATGTTGTCGACGCTGTTGGATGCCTGGATTATGAGGTGTGAGATGCCCCGAAATTTTTGGGGCATCTCACACCTCATTTTTAAGGCATCAATATGTAGGAAAAAATTTTCGCCAAAGCTAAGATGCTGCTCAGTATTCATCTACCATCCATATCTCTGCATCTTTATGCTAGCCTTACAAGATTCTTCTATAGCTCTCACAGGCTGCCATGGAACTATCTATCTTCACCAATGAAGAATTAGGAACATCCATCAAAGATAGACTAAGGTCTCATCTTGATATGTTGCCAGAGCCCGAGAGGCTACAACAAGTCCTTGCTCTTCTCGACGCTGCTACTGAGATGGATGAATGCCTGGACGAAATAATTTGGGAAGCTTGGGATTACCTCAAGTCTCACCAGCTTTGGCAGGGCAAATACCCAACCCTCAAAGCCTTTCAAGATGCTATCGGCTATGAAGAAGTCATGAAGGCCCACATCGAGAAGCACGAAACCCTTGAGGCACGAAAGCTAAGGGAATCACGAGCGATCCAGAGGAATTGGGGTAAACTACCCCATGAGTGTCTGCCTGCCCACCTCTGCCCACCCAAGTTCAGTGAGCACTTGCTGCGAACTTTACGTCAATTAAGCCAGACGTGCTCTTTGGGTCAGGCAATCGCCTTATTAGATTCAGAAGTAAGTCGGCGCCAGATAAAATCGGGAAAAGGCTGGGGAGCAAGTGTGGAGCAATTTGTATTGAGAAGAGATATCCGAGAAGTCCAAAATCAGTTAAGACTGCTCGGACATGAGCATTTAATGTAAGTTACAGCTTCTATTACAAGAGCCATCGCTGATAACCCAGAACAGGGCATGCGATATGGCTGATGAGGTAGAAGGCGATAGTGAGACAGAATCCAATCCTGGTAGTGTACATCACAAGGATCCTTTCTCTCATATGGATATTGATACCCCAGGTATGCCTCACCTATACAGGCAGTACTATAATTCTAAGCCTCTACAGATTTCCAGCTTCTTTCTGAATCAGCATCCAGGTCGATTCTCGACAAAGCATACCCAGAACCTTCACCAAGAGTGAAATCTGAGCAGAGCTCCTGCTCGTGCCCAGCCGAAGTCAGGGAGTTTGTTTTCAACCTGGCATTTTCACCAGAGGTTCATCGGCAAGCTGCAGCCCTCCTGAGGCTTAGAGAAATAGCACTCTATGAATCAATTTGCCGAAATCACCTTCGTTCATTTGCTGGCAATGCACTAGATATGGTCACCAACATCACCACAGCAGCACTGCTGGAGAGGCTACAATGGATTTTTCTGCGAAAGTGGCAGATAGACAATGTGAGGCGCATCCGGCCATCCTGGTTCCATGGGCAGTCTGGAAGTGTCTGGCGCATAACCCCACCTGTTTTGGCCACACATGAGGACTTCTACTTTGATGCTACCCAGGTCTTCAATCGGTTTGCTGGACAGGACAGCTGGGATCGTTGGCTAGAGGATGGGACCCTGATTCTCCCTGGTGTCTTTGATCATCTACATCAGGTTGAGGCTGAGATCCATGGCGAATTTGATATGTACACCTTCCACATGGGTGAACAGCCAACTCTGCCCACAATGGGCTGGATGCGAAATATGTACCACAGTGGCATCCAGCAGTTGGTGTACCAAGACCCTGGCCTGTGGGCCTTGACTGCTGCTGCGCGTCCTGACAAACATTGGCGCCTGATTGCCTACCCATACAATGCCAAAAGTGCAGCTCCTGGACAGAAGACTGGCTTCTTGCACCTTGATCTAGACATCAGGCGCCATCAAAATGAAGGATTGGGCTGCAATATGGTCCAGTCTAGTGTCTCCTTGACTGATGAGAATGATGAAGGATGCACACAAGTTGTTCGTGGATTCCACAAGCATTTTCAGGAGTGGGTCCAGACCAAAAAGGACACAATTAATTCCAGAGTCTCTCCGCGCAGTACAACAGACATGAAAGGAATGTACACAGCCGAAGATGAAGATAGATTTGGTAAACTTGAACCAGCTCCTTGCCCAGCATGGGGAGTTCGACTTTCGCGAGCAGACATAATCCATGGTTCCACATCTAAAGGCACCCAACTCCGCCGAGTTATATTTCCTTGGTTTATGGCCATTAAAGCTGATCATAAAACCATGGAGAACCCAGACTGCATGGGCTGGGAAGAACTTGCCCAATGCCACCGAGACCTCATTGGACCAGCCAAGGAGTCTCTGGGCAATCGACCTCGAGAAGGTGTTGCTGGTGTGCGGTTTCCAGGGGCCATTCCCATGAGAAGTGCTTTCTCTCTCCCACAGGCCCTGGTTGGCCTGAAAAAGTGGACTGATCAAGATGTGATATTCGAGCGAAACATCCTCCTGGGCCCAGATGATAATCAAGCCCTGCGGCTAGCTGAGAATATACGTAACCAGCTCATAGACATGTACAAGTGTCTCCATCCACTGATAGAAGCCCGGGAGCAACTGGCATATGGAGATCAGTCTTTCTTTGCTGAGAATCATCCAGCACAAAGGCCAGATGAAGATATTAGCCTGGATGAAGACTCTGAGTGAGTTTTTTTCATTTTTGGCTTTAGATTCTTATATGTTAGGCTGTCAATCAAATAGGTTTCACATTATTGCTGATGCATCCTTGTCCACAAATTGCTAGAGCTATCACATACTTTGTCTTACTGCTGCAACTGCTCCTGGGGCTAATCTAGTAGTGTTGGTCCAGCAGACAGATGTCGTGCAGTCAGCCAATGAGAAAATTCTAGGCCAAACTGTAATATACAAAGTTGCAACTGTGAACTCAATCAATACAATGATGAAGGCACACTGAGGATGAAGGTAAATTATCATCATATTAGTAGTTCTGGATACAAGAATAGTTTCAGGGATCTTGTGCCCAATGGGGACCCTACTATTGACAATATTATGTTTGAGCACTTGGAGGATATTACCATTACTGATCTTGCATATGATAAAGCTCAGCATTGCATTGTCTTCTCACATTCTGATGGGATAGACTATATCTTACGAAATGACCGAAATCTGCGAACTGCTCTTCTAAGCATTTCCCAGTCAATTTGTAATAGCTCAGGTCAAAGGGGATTCTTCAAGACTCAACGGAGACATGGTAAGTGATCTTTGTACAACTAAACCTGTAATAATCTAACACATTCTAGATAATGCTTTGCTGGACAGAGGTTTGGAAGGCCACCTTTTGCCAACCAGCCATTGGTCTTAAGTCTAAATGCATCACTTTCATGCTCAACCCGAGATGGCAAAGGTCGTACCCCTGAAACACCTGAAGTTGCTAGCCAACAGTCAAAAAGATGATGAGTTCATGATGAATCAGAGAGGTCATGCAAACTAATTCAAAATGAAGAGAGTGTTGTAGAAGAGATCGGTGCTGTTGCGATAGGAGAGAGTTCATATGAACCAAGTCAAACTGAGGAGAGTCCCACAGAAGAGATTGATGCTGCTGTGATTGGAGAAAAATGCCAGGACGATTTGCCAGAGACACCTGCTGAACAACCTCAAACCAACAACATTATAGAACCAACTGCATTTGGTGAGCTCAACACAGAATTGGATGAATATGAACAAAGCGGTGAAAACCCTACATATGTGTTTGGAGATTTGCCCAGCTTAGTGACCTAAAGGCATGTGAGCAGCTCACTCAAGAAAGATGGATCCTCTGCTGTAAATTCCAGAAACGAGATCCTAAGATCACCGAATGCAATGTTGGGGTACCTTTAGAACCTCTCAATGTTTCTTTGCGTCCATACCAAGCATTTGCCATCTGGTGGATGCTTAATCATGAATGAGGTATTGCAGGGAGTGGAATTGTTGCTGATGAGATGGGTCTAGGCAAGGTTTGTATATCATCATGTCAAGTTGTCAAGTTAACTAGGCAGACTTAAACTAATGATTCTTTAATAGACATTAGAAGTCTTAGCTCATCGCATCATTAATACATGGCTAGTCATTGGAAACAATGACATTGTCCCAGATCACGCAGATCACGCGGATCATGCAGATGAATCAACAACACAAAAATGGCACCTTCCAGAAAATTACGCAGTAGATGACAAGTGTCCGACTGAACCATTTCCATTTACATGTCCTTGTTCTAGATGGAGTGCAAGTTACAGTTTCAAACTGATTGATTCAGCTGCCCTGATTATCTCTCCCAAAGGGTTACTGGCAACTTTGCAGGATGAATTCTGTCATTATGTGGATCACAAGCACCCAATGGGCAGGCATTTGGTCGCCGGGCAGCTGTTTGTACCTTCAATACCAAATGCCATAAGCATTTAGTGACACTGTCATTGGAGAAAGGCTCGAAAGTCAAATACAGTCATGAATTGGACTGGTTCTATTCACAGCTGTCCGCCCGATTCAATACCAAGGATCTGGGGGAGATTCAGAAGATCCTAGGCATTCGAGTTACTTGAAACCGACGAGACAGAGAGCTGTTTATAGACCAGGAGCAATACTTACAGGCAGTTCTTGATTGACTCGGCTTTACAGATGCCCCACATAGACGAAAGGACACCCCATTGAATGGATACGACTGTTTACGGTCCGCAAAACCAGAAGATAGAAGACTAGATGCAATGGACTACCAACAAGCTATTGGTAGCATTATGTACGGAATGGTTTTTACAAGACCGGACATTGCATTTGCAATTGGGAAGCTTAGTCAACATCTTAAAGAGCCGGTAGAATGCCACGGAACCGGCCTAAAAGGGCTTCTCAGATATATCGGGTGGACTACTGATTTACAGATCCGTTACGGTCCGACTGCAAAGGGTCGTCTAGTAATGTACTCAGATGCAGACTGGGCAGGTGACAGAACAGACCATAAAAGCACGTCTGGGCACGTAGCCATGCTTTACGGAGGACCAATCTCATGGAGGAGTAGAAAACAGACTTCGGTGGCAACTTCAAGCACCGAATCTGAATATATGGCTATGTCAGCATGTGCAAAGCAGAGCCAATGGATCGTACAGGTCCTAAAGGACATGGGCTTCCCTAGATATATAGGAAATGACCCATATGTTGCGCAAATCAAGGGAGATAACCAAGGAGCACTGGCCCTAGTTAAGAACCCACACCTGCACGAACGATCTAAGCACATAGACGTCCAATATCACCATATCCGGGATCTCGAAGCCCAGAAAAGAATAGCTGTCAGCTACATAATGGTTGCGGACTGTAAGTCATGTGGACAGGCCAGAAGTGTAGTTATTCCAGCTGGCCCTTTTAAGGGGCTTCAGTTCTTATGTTGGACAATAACTCTAATCAATACAAGCACTGTGACCATTATGCCCACTTCCGTATCATCCTTTTAACAATACTGATGTATTGCGAGTAACTATTCCAAAACTAATAGAAGAAAATATCACACCAAGCAAGAACCATAATGGTTCGGGCTGGGGTTTATTTACTGCTAGCTACAGTTCCACTCGGGTACTGTTAGTTTCACTCTGGTACCGCTAGAGTTCTACTCTGGTATTGTTGCACTTCCATGTACTGTTGCAGTTTCTCTCTGTTGGTACGACTTCGGTATATCACTAGGATGGGGAAAACTGGGTTCAAATTGATGCTTGTTTTCTGTATACTACCTGCGGTTGAGGTTATGTAGTTACAGTTTTTGGCCCCCTCGTGTCGCCCCACCCATTCGCTATGCAGTCCGAAACCATGCCCATACAATCATGAAACCATGCCCAAACTGTGTCCAAACCATGTCCCCCTTTGCATATGCCCTATTTGGTGTCATTGATCAGACACTCTCCGATACTGTTGCAGTTCCCTTCCAGTACTGTTGCAGTTCCATATTCTCGCAAATGGAACTGTATAGTATTACGGCTGGTATGAACCATACAGCCCACAATGTAAAAGGAACCTAAGTGTGCCCCAATTTTATTAGTGTAATTGACAGCCTAAACCTACTACTTCCTTCTCTTGCAGTATCAGAGAATGTTAGCTCGCAGAATCGAGTTAGTTAGATTGGTTATGTGGCGTGCTTCGCTTAGTGCAGCCACGTCCTGTATCTAAGAGCCTTCGGCTCTCAACCTTCTTCCTTCCGCAGCTTCACACTTTTATATACAAATATATGGATTTCACCATTGTCACCACGATAATGATCTGAAGCCAAACCATCGAAAACCTCACCCTAACAGAGAAATCGGGACCGACATAGGTCGGGGGCATCCATACAGGCCGCTTAAGCGGTGGTAACCACAACTTGCTTGAGGTTAGCGCTATACGTGATATCTCTCACTTTCAGTGCAAAATCACTACTGTCAATCTCTCTCTATATATCGTATGATAAGATAATACATTAATTTCTAAATTCTTTTAGCTCCTTGAATTAATTTTAATAAATTAATGTGGTTTTGGAGCCTAAGACCAGTTAAGAATCAATTCTTTATCGATAAGAATCGATTCCTAGCGATTCAGGTATCGATACGTATCGATACCGCTTATCAGGTATTGTCGCCAAGCCTGTTCAAGCAGATTCAGTGGCATGATCATGAGGCAAATACCACCTCTCAAGGCTGGAATCACCTGGAATACAACACTCTTGCCCCATCCTGTGGGTGCAATTAGGATTAGGTCCTGCTGATTGACAGCAAGATATTGTATTGCTTCTATCTGGCTGTCGCGTGGTTGGAAGGGAAGGAGGCTCTCTAATGTCAAGCGCAAGGACTTGGGGTCAGGGCTGCGCAATGGGACATGTGGCATTGTGATCGATAAATAGGATCCATAACTGCAAGAATAATCATAAGGGAGAGTAATTGGGACAGATATGCAAATCAATTCATGTTAAATCTCTATGGCGAACGACAACGCCACCCAAAATCTGTAAATTGCGCTCAGGCCCTCTGCGAGGAGCTAC
>Ga0209688_1000023_pt1 | contig 11901 bp, 9 predicted proteins | sample GraSoiAngelo_142_FD_185899 | JGI IMG/M metagenome (GOLD analysis project Ga0209688, IMG submission 185899) | Grasslands soil microbial communities from the Angelo Coastal Reserve, California, USA - 14_1009_02_20cm (SPAdes) (version 2) | ecosystem: Environmental > Terrestrial > Soil > Grasslands ...
CAGATCGCCTCTCACTGACCCGGGCGGTGGAGGCCAACCTCAGTCCGGTCTTTGCCCTATACGAAGATCCCCGGTCGGCGGTCGGTCCGATCGTGGTCGCGGCGATGGCGCGGACGCCGGAGCTGTCTATCACTGGTGTGGATGGCGACCAGCACACGGTCTGGTCCCTGAGCGGAGCCCAGCCTGTAAAGGAACTGGCCGCGGTTTTCAGTGCCTCGCGTCTGTACATCGCCGATGGCCATCATCGTTACGAGACGGCCCTGAACTTCCGAGACAAGCAACGGCATGAGCATCCGGAGGCGCCACCAGATGCCGCCTTCAACTATGTGTTGATGCTGCTGGTCGATGTCCAGGATCCGGGCCTGATCATCCTGCCCACCCATCGTGTTCTCCACGATCTGGAAGGATTCGACGCGCCGGCGTTCATGCGACGACTCGCCGCCCATCACCATGTGCTTCCTCGGGCGGATCGAGCGGCCCTCCTGGCCGCGATGAACGAGCCGACGCCCGGCCACCGGATCGGCCTGGCTTTCGCGCAGACTTCTCCCTCCACCCTTGTGGGGGAGGGCCGGGGTGGGGGCCTGCCCACCTTTGCTACCGTCGACATCAAGCGCAGGCCGACACGCGACCCGGTTTCCCAACTCGACGTGGCGGTGCTTCATCGGGAGATCCTGGAAGGCGAGCTTGGTCTGCAGGAGCTCCTGCTCGAACAGGAGCGGTACGTCAGCTATGCGCGCGAGGTCGACGCCGTCCTTGACCGGGCGGCGGCCGGTGAGGCACAGGCCGCCTTCCTTGTCCGGCCCCCGGCTGTATCGGACGTGGTCGCCGTGGCCAGGGCCGGCCAGGTGATGCCGCAGAAATCCACGTACTTCTATCCGAAGCCGGCGTCCGGGATTGTCTTCAACCCCCTGGACGCCGCCATCCGAATCGCGCCAACCTGATCGCTCTCGCTCCCCTCTGGGGAGGGTCGGCCCTGCATCCCCGTCCCCATTGGGGGGAGGGGTCGGGGTGGGGGTGAGTCAATTGGTCCGTTGCTTTGTTTCATTTTCGTGAGCCGATTCGGCTTGCCCGCGCGGGAGGGCTTCGCTACTATGCTGAACTGATGAGCGGCAAGCGCGTCGTGATCTACATGCCGGACGCCCTTGTCGATGCCTTGAACCGGGCAACCGCCATGTCGCCACAGAGCCGGAGCGAGATGATCTGCGCGGCGGTGCAGCGATTCCTGACGGACGGTGCGACTCAGGCAATCGAGGCCGCCAGTCCCGACGACGCCTTCTTCGACCGGGTCGCGGAGATGATGCAGAGTGGACTGCTGCAGCCGGGCGACTTCACCGACTCAGCGACCGATGAGCCGAGGCCGAAAAGCAAGCTCTGGATCAACTGACCGCGCCTCGAGCTCAGCGTTTTCTTGGAGTCGAATTCCGGGTATAAGTTAGATCGGAATGCCTGTCTACGGATATCGGTGCAGCCGCGGCCACCATTTCGAGGTACAGCAGCGGATCACAGAGGCGCCGCTGAGCCAGTGTCCCGAGTGTGGGGCGCCGGTGACTCGCGTCTTCTACCCGGTTGGCATCATCTTCAAGGGCGGCGGTTTCTACAAGACGGACTCGCGGGGAGCAAGCAGCGATGGCGGCGTCACCCCCGCGGAGCCCAGCAAAACCGAGACGAAAACCGAAACCAAAACCGAGACGAAAACCGAGAGCAAGACACCGGCTAAAAAAGAAGAAAAGACGAGCCCGAAGGAAGGAGCGGCATGACGACGAAAAACATCGTCCAGGTCACCGATCAGAATTTCGAGACCACCGTCTCGACCTCTTCGCAGCTCGTCCTCGTGGATTTCTGGGCGACCTGGTGTGCCCCGTGCAAGATGCTGAGGCCGGTGATCGAAGAACTGGCGACCGAGTACGACGGCCGGATGGTGGTCGGCGAACTCGACGTGGACGCGAATCCGATCACGGCTTCCAAGTTCACCGTGCTCAGTATTCCCTCCGTCATCCTCTTCCGTGCGGGCAAGCCCGCGGAGCGGATCGTCGGCTACAAGCCGAAGGCCTACCTCCGACAGAAGATCGACGGCGTCATTTAACCTTCACCCCGCACGGGGGTGCATGGGCTCAGGTGGGCTCCACGGTCTTCAAAACCGCTGGTCGGCATCCTTGGCGATGTCGACGGACGGATCGTTCCCGTCGCGCCCCCGCCAGTTTCTGAATTCGGCCAGCGGTCTTAAACACCGCCAGGCTTCTTATCGACCAGGCAGCGATCGCGGCAGCCCGAACGATGGGAGCACGCTGTTCTCGAAGCGGGTCATGGCGCTGATCCGGCTGCCGGAGAGGGTCAGGACGTATAGGCCGACCCCGTGGCTGATGCCGGTAGGGGCGCGCAGGTATACGCCGAAAGCCGGCTGGCCGTTTGCGCGCGTCGGCACGAGGTCGAACCTTCGGCCCGAGTCGAAGAGGCTGGCGCAGAAGCGGACAACGAGGTCTCGGCCCTCGTACTCGAACGGCATCGGTGGCATCGCGATGAAGACGTCGTCGGTTAGAAGGGCCACCAGCGCGTCGAGATCGGCGGATTCCCATGCGAGTACGAACTTTTCAACGATCGCATCCTCTGCGGGCGAGTTGGACGCGGGAGGCGGCTCGCGGTCGCCGGTTGTTGAGAAGCGGTTCTGCAGGGTGGCACGGGCCCGTTTAAGGGCACTGTTGACCGAGTCGACACTCGAGTCGAGCATGTCGGCTACCTCCTCTGCGTGGAATCCGATGACGTCGCGCAAGATCAGGACAGCGAGCTGGCGAGGCGGTAGGACCTGAAGAGCGGTCACGAACGCCAGAGAGATGGATTCGATCTGCTCGTAGTGGGCCTCGGGGCCGAGCGGAGCGTCGATCGCACCCTCGAGGAGGACGTCGGGATACGGCTCGAGCCATACGACTTCGCCGAGTCGGGTCGGCTCGGGTGGTTCAACATTGGGCACGTTCCACTCCTGGGCAGGGCGTCGGCTGGCTGAGCGGCGCACATTGAGACAGCGGTTAGTGGCGATTCGGTAGAGCCAGGTGCGGAGCGCGGCGCGTCCCTCGAACCCTGCGAGGCCTCGCCAAGCGGTCAGCAGCGTGTCCTGAAGCGCGTCCTCGGCATCTTGGAGGGACCCGAGCATGCGGTAGCAGTGCACCTGTAGCTCCCGGCGGTGCGGCTCGGTCAACTCTCGAAACGCATCTTCGTCCCCGGCCCGCGCCCGTGACAACAGGTCAGCTCGTTCCACGCTGGCTTCACCTTCCTGCTCGTACCTTGCCACACCTTACAGACACCGACCGAGGGGCGAACTGGGCGGTTGGTCGGCGCCCGTTTTCCCGATGTGGCGGTGTCTACATCGGTGGTAGCTGACAGGAACCAACGAGAGGAGACCCGAATGGGAAAGATCGTCATGAGCGACAACGTCTCGCTCGATGGAGTCGTCCAGGACCCGGCTGGTGACGAGGGCTTCAGGGTCGGCGGCTGGGTCGGCGTGATCGCGGGCCGCCCAGAGCTGGCCAAGTTCACGCTCGACGAGGCGCTGGGCACCGAGGCTCTGCTGCTGGGTCGGCGGAGCTACGAGTGGCTCGCCGCGCGGTGGCCATCCCGCAGTGGCGAGTTGGCGGACAGATTGAACAGCCTGCCCAAGTACGTCGTGTCGTCCACCCTCTCGCAAGAGGCCGCGACTTGGGGACCGACCACGGTCCTGCGCGGCGAGGTGGTGAACGAAGTCTCGAAGCTGAAGCAGGAGCTAAACGGGGAAATCCAAGTCCCCGCCAGCTTCCAGCTGACGCGCACCCTGGTAGAGCACGACCTCGTCGACGAGCTGCGGCTGAAGATCTTCCCGGTCGTGCTCGGGGCCGGCGCGCGACTCTTCGGTGAGACAAGCGAAAAGAAGTCCCTGCGACTCCTCCATACCCAGACACTCGGTGACGGCGTCGCCTACGTCTCGTACGAGGTCGTCCGAGACGACGCCTAAGCGAGAGCTGGGTCGACCGTCGGCCCCCGCGCACTCCGGTGCGAACGAAGACGAAAACAAGAGGAGAGACGAGAGGAGATCACAGTGACCACGGTCCAAGGCCGGTACCCTGGAACGAGCTGTGGTACCTGGCCATTGAAACGCGGTCGCAGCTCGATAGGCTGCCCCTTGACGCGAAAGTCAGAACCGGCTAGGGCAACCCTGGCGAGGTGGGCGGGGAGTGACGGCACAACTGACGGCATAGCCGTCAGCCGTCGGTGGACGACGATGGACGTTTGGTCTATCGCGTCCCCGGGCCAAAATTCACCGCGGATTCAGGTGGCGGCCAGTGGACCCCGTGGACGTTGCATTGACCACCTTCAAAACCGCTGGTCGGCATCCTTGGCGATGTCGACGGACGGATCGTTTCCGTCGCGCCCCCGCCATTTCGAATTGGGCAAGCGGTGTCCTAATCGGCCGTCGCTACTGACGGAGGTGGTGATTGCGAGCGTACAGCCGGACCGTCAAAGTGCGGGTGGTTGACCCCGCGACGCTGAGCGTCACGCTTCAAACTAACACCTCGAATCGACTTGCTACCGGTTCGGGCCGTTGTTCAGTCCCAGCGCAACAGGAGTACGACGCCAGATAGTGAAACAGCCGCACATTAAGTTGTCGAGAAATGATCGAAGACAGTTCTTCACGCTCCGGCTCGGGGGCGGGCACCCAGAGTCTCTGCGGCAGAACCGCATTAGCGAGATTCGGAAAAGAATCCGTATCGATACGGACGCGATTCTCGAGCTGCTGGCCCATGCTCACTACAGGAGGTATGTCGGCTTGGGGCGATCTCAGCCATCGGCTACTGGAGGGCTGGCTGAAGCGGGCCGAACGCTGGAGATGGCTGACGTTAGGGTGCTCGTCGCTGAGGACCACGATGTGGTTCGTGAGGGAATTCGGCTGGTGTTAGAGACCGAACCAGACATTCGCGTCGTCGCAGAGGCGCGCGATGTACCGAACGCTGTGGCCGGCACGATGCGCGCGCAACCCGATGTGGTGGTAATGGACGTGCGGCTGGCGAATGGAAGCGGGATTGAAGCCACCCGCGAAATTCATTCGCGGTCCCCCAACAGCCGCGTGCTGATGCTGACGTCCTACGCGGACGACGAGGCGCTCTTTGCCTCGATCATGGCCGGAGCATCCGGCTATATGTTGAAGACGGCGACCCCCATGGAGTTGATCCATGCGGTGCGCCGGGTTGCACAGGGAGAGAGCCCGCTTGCTCCGGCAGTGACCCAACGAGTCCTTGCTCGGGTTCGCCAAAGCCCCTTGTTCGCCCGGGACGAGAAACTCGCCCGCCTAACGCCGCGCGAAGACGAGGTGCTCAAGCTGCTTGCCACCGGCAAGACCAATGCGCAGATCGCACGCGAGATCCACATATCGGAGAAGACGGTCAAGAATCATGTCTCAACGGTCCTGGGCAAACTCGAAGTCGCCAGGCGGACCGAGGCCGCGGCCTATTTCGCTATGCACAGCAACCCGTTCGGGTAGTTCACGTTGGCCTGCGTTCAAGGGTCGCTGGATGCCGCGCGTCTCAGGATGAGCTCGACTCTCGACGTTATGCCCAACTTCGCATAGCCCCGACCTACGTGCGTTTCAACGGTGCGTCGGCCAATATGAAGGTGCCTGGCAATTTCCCTGGCGGACCGTCCCTCGGCCACAAGCTCCGCCACCTGGCGTTCTCGTTTTGTCAACCGTTGCAGCTGGTTGTCCAGCGCGTCGAGCTCGGCCCCGGATATCGCGACCCGTGCTGCCCCCTGACTCCCATACTTTGCTTGCCGACTGGCCACAGAGAGTATTCGCAGAACCACAATGACAAAGATCAGGCTTGCTGCTCCCGCAAGGACTGATCCGACAGTGCTTCGCTGGACAAGCAGCCCAGTGATCTGTAACCCAAGGGCACTCGCGAGGGCACCGGCAGCCCACTTACTCGGAAGCACGGCGGCGGCCGTGGCCGCCGGCACGATGTACAAGATCGCGAAATAGTCCGACCGTGGGGTGGAAATGTCCACCGCAAAGATAGCCGCCAGCGAGACCAGGCAGCCGATCAAGACGCGCGCCGGAGAGACGTATAAAACGCCAAACCATCGGCGCATGTCAATGGACAACAGAGCCGCCACGCTACCTAGGACCCCCTTGACATCAGAGTATACGACCTGCTCCGCGTTTAGCAAGACGCTTCTCGCCTTCGTGCAGCAGCGAGCTCAGCCAATAGTCCAACGTCGAGGCCGCATCCGGCCGACCAGCATCAGCGGGGTCGCGATTACGAGCGCGGCACTGCAACCTCATCCACGGCGAGGGCGGAAACAGCGCTTGGCGCCGCGCTCACCGCCGAGATGATGATGACGATGCCGACAGCTATCGAGGCCAGGGCATGGCTCGCGGTCGAGCACCTGAGGTTCGAAGCGCGAACAGCGCCACCGCGGCAAGCAGCACATCGGCTAAGACCTTTCCGACACAGAGTTCCCGATGGCTGCGACCGCGGATCAGCGAGATGAGGATCAGCGACAGGAGCAGGCCATGCTCGTCCCGCGGACGCAGGCGCCTCCTTGTGAAGGCGGCCAATCCTCAGGCCGCCGAGCGCTCGGCAGTGACCAGCTTCGACGGCAGCAACAGGCCTGCCGAGATGCCAATGAGGCCGGCGACCGCCAGCGCCAGGATGGCCAGCGCGTAGGTCCGATCTCCCTGAGCCAGGTCGGAAACGAGGATCGTCCCCGCGATTGCCGTGCCCAGGGACGAGCCCAGGTTCGACACACTTCGCGATAGGCCGGAGATCTCTCCCTGCAACGCTTCCGGGAAGCTCGACTGGACGACGTTGACGGAGGGTGTCAGCATTGCCCCTTCCCCGAGGCCGATGAAGAGGAGTCCTGGAATGAAAGCCAGCACGCTCGACCACGCGGCAACGAACGCGAGCAGCATGACGATTCCCGTTAATGTGATGCCAAAGCCGGTGATCACGAGCGTCCGTTGCGAGTATCGGTTCGCCCAGCGTTCCGCGAGAGCCGACGAGACGAGGATGCCGAGGGTCGCGGCGGTGAAAACCAACCCGGTCTGGATCGCGTTGTACCCGCGGACGACCTGCAGATAGACCGAAACCGTAAAAGAGGTCCCCAGTAGCATCAGCCATTGGACGTTTTGGGTCACGAGCCCGAGATTCGACGTTCGGTTCTGAAACAGCCGTGAAGAAAGTAACGGTTCCTTGCCATTCCGCTCCAGTGACCGAACGTGAAGAGCGAGCCAGCCGAACAGGGCCCCACCCACGGCCAGCAACCCAAGCATGAGTAGGAGACTGTTCTGTGCCTGCAGGATGCCGACGACGACAAAGGTCATCGCCACGGCTGAGAAGATGGCTCCGCTGACATCGAACGGCCGCGTGCGGTCGGCGGGAATCGGGTCGACGATCCGCCTGGCCAGATAAAGAATGGCGGCGACAACGACGGCTTGTAGGACGAATGAGGCCCGCCAGCTCACGGCGGTGGTGATCAGCCCTCCGAGCAGGGGCCCAGCCGCCGCGCCAATTCCTCCAAGGCCGCTGATCACGCCGAAGGCGCGCGCCCTCGACTTGATGTCGGGATACAGGATCGTCGTCAGGATGTAGACCGGCGGAATCAACAGCGCCGAGCCGACCCCTTCAAACGCCGAGTAGCCGAGGATCAAAAGCGGGAGCCCCTGGGCGAGAGCCGCCAGGAGGGCACCAGCACCGTAGACCGCCAACCCAACCTGGAAGCATCGTTTTCGGCCAAAAAGGTCGGTCAGCTTGCTGCCCGGGATCATCAGCGCGGCCATGGTCAGGAGAAACAGCGTGATTGCCGTTTGCACCCCCTGGACGTTCGTCCCCAGGTCCTTGCTGATGCTGTTGATGGCGACGTTCATGTTGGAGCCGGCGAAGCTGCAAATGAACTGGGCGAGGGCAAGGGGGATCAGCATCCGCCGCAGCGATTGAACTGTCTGAGTTACAGGTTGTCCAGCTGAAGTGATCTCGATTTGGCGCCTCCTGCCGTGGTCAGTTTCATGGCTCAGAGATAAGCGCTCGGCCGGGGGGGAAGGAACCGGCCGAGCAAAAGTGGAATACAGCGTTGACTACCGTCACGATGGCACCGTCTGGGCCAGCCGAGAAGTGCCGAAAGAACTGGATTTCGAGAATCGAAGTGGGATATTCGGCATGGGAGGTCCCAAGGACGGTCCGGCCTGCCAGGGACTTCGGCGGACTATCTGTCAGACTGCCGGCTGACCGCTCATCCCGGGTAAGCTCTTGCCGGCCGACGCGGACAGCCGCTCGACACCGATACCCGTGAAACCAAAGAGCAGGGCGATCAGTGGGTTGGCGATGTTGAAGATGGCGTATGGCAAGTACTCAATGGTCGGGACGCCGAGCACCCCGCTCATGTAGGCGCCGCAGCTGTTCCAGGGAATCAGCGGCGACGTAACGGTGCCTGAATCTTCGACCGTGCGCGACAGCATCCGTGGCGCCAGTCCGGCCCTGGCAAATGCGTCCCGGTAGGCACGACTGGGCAGAACATCCGCGACGTACTGGTCGCCCGCCACCACGTTCAGCCCGAAGCAGGTCACGACCACCGTGGCGATCAGGCTTCCTGCCGAGCGCGCCCGCCCGACCAGCGGCCTGATCAATCGGTCCAGAAATCCGGCGTGCTCCATGACGGCAGCAAAGCTCAAGGCACCGAAGATCAGCCAGACGGTCGTCAGCATGCTGACCATTCCCCCGCGGGAGAAGAGCGCATTGATGGTCTCATTGCTGCTCTTGAGCACGAAGCCCTGACCCATCGCTCGGTAGGCCGCTTCGATCCCGGTCAGCAAAGCGTTCTGATCGGGCCTGCCGATAAACGACTGCACAACGGCGGGCTGGGTGAATGGCGCAAAGGCGCAGGAGAGAACGGCGGTGCCGAAGATCGCGATAAAGGGTGGCACCCGCAGGAGGGAGAGCACGACCAGCAGCAACAGGGGCAGCAGGCAAATCGGCGAGATATTGAAGACACCGGCGAGCGCGTCCTCGGCGGCTTTTGTGCTCGCTCCGGCCGAGGTGTTCGCGCTCAGGCCCATGATGAGGAAGAACGCCAGCGCAACCAGGAAAGCGGGAACCACGGTTCTCGCCATGCCTCGAATGTGCTGGTCGACGGTAACCCCACCGACGATCGACGGCACCAGGATCGTCGTCTCCGAAAGTGGCGACATCTTGTCGCCCAGATAGCCACCCGAGATCACGGCGCCGGCGGCAGCCGCCGGGGACACGTGAAGCACCGGTGCCATCCCCACGAAAGCCACCCCCAGCGTCCCCGCCGTTGTCCAGGAGCTGCCGGTGACGGCGCCGACCACCGCGCAGATGATGGCCACGGCCACGTAGAAGATCGCCGGATTCAAGAGCCGCAGGCCATAGCTGACCACCGTCGGGATTGTCCCCGACAGGTTCCAGGCTCCGATCAGGGCCCCGACGGCCAGCAGGATGAACACCGCGCCGAGCGCAGATGTCACCCCTCCGATCACGGCGTCCCGGACGGAGGCGTCGGTGTATCCGTTCTTGAACGCCACCAGGCCGGCGAAAACGGCACTGACCATCAGCGCGATCTGCAGCGGACCATTGGCGGCCTCGGTGCCGAAGATCACGATCGTCAGCCCGATCAGGAGGATCAGGACCACCACCGGCACCACCGCGTCCAGGAGACTCGGGGCGCGGGTTGTCCTCATGTCGCCTGGAGCGATGGCTGCGGCGAGACCGGAGTGGTGCTTGGCGTTGATTCCGGCACGGTCCGGATCTTCAGCGCCTTCTTGACCTCAGACAGCACGATGATGGAAAGCGCAACCAGCAGGCAAACGCCCCACTGCCCCAGCGTCAGGCTCTTGGTGTCGAGCAAGTTCTGCAGGGGGCCGAACTGCGGGGTAAGGATGATCGTAAGGATCGACAGCCCGCTCCACTTGAGGAGCTGCGGGTTGCGGAGGATCTCACCGCTGAAGAGAGAACGGTCTTCATCCGCGGTCTCCAGTGAGAAGAAGAGGTTGAACAGCGCGAAGGTGGTGAGCCCGAGGGTGTGGGCCAGGTTTGCATCTGTCGAGTTCGAGGCAATCACGGCCAGGGTGCCGACCGTCATCAGAAGACCGTTGACGACCAGCCAGATATACATCCGGGTGCCGAGGACCGGCTGGTCCTTGGGACGGGGGCGTAACGCCATCAAGCCTTCGCGCGGCTTCCCAAGGCCAAGCCCCAGGTTCTGAAAGAGTCCGACGCTGAAGTTGAGCCAGAGCGTCTGCAATGGAAGAAAGGGGATGCCTCCGAGAATGTTGAAGATGGCGGCGCCCAGGAAGATCCCGACGAATCCGAACAGGGTTCCTATCTGGAACCGGATGTAGCGCATCAGGTTGTCGTAGAGACTGCGGCCTTCCTCGACGGCCTTGACGATGGTGGCGAAGTTATCGTCGGTAAGGATCATGACCGCGGCTTCCTTGGCGACCTCGGTTCCAGTGATGCCCATCGCCACCCCGATGTCAGCATCTTTCAACGCCGGAGCGTCGTTGACGCCGTCGCCGGTCATCGCGACTACGTCACCATGATGTCGCAGCACCTCGACCAGCTTGACCTTATGCTCGGGGGTCACCCGCGCAATCACGCCAACGTCGTCGATGCGGGCTTCCGCGTCGGCCTCGCTCAGCCCGCCGAATTCCTGCCCGGTCATCACCTGGCCGCGAATGCCAAGCTCGCGTGCGATCGCCTCGGCGGTGACCGCGTGGTCTCCCGTGATCATGCGCACCTTCATCCCTGCACCGGTCGCCTTCGCGATCGAGGCTTTGGCCTCGGCCCGTGGCGGATCCACGATGCCGACCAGGGCCAGCAGCGTCAGGTTGCCGACGAGCGCGAGTAGGTCTCCCCGGGGATTGAAGCCGGCCGGATCGATATCGCGCATCGCCGTCGCCATGACTCGGAGACCCTGCGCTCCGAGCCGCCGGTTCTCTTCGAGGTAGCGGTCGCGGACACCGGCAATGGCTACCGCGGCACCGTCGGCGTTGTAGACGGAGGCGGCGCGCGCTAGCAGCTGGTCGGGCGCGCCTTTGACGTAGCAACGGATCACCGGGCGCCCGTCAGGCGCCTTCAACTGGTGGAAGGTCGCCATCAGCTTGTAAGCGGCGTCGAACGGCACCTCCGCTACCCGCGGGTATTCCTGACGGGTCAGATCGGGATCGACGCCGCCCTTGGCGGCGAGCACGACGAGCGCCCCTTCCGTCGGATCACCGACGAGCTCGCCGTTGCGAACCGTGGCGTCGGCGGTGAGCGCCATGGGCAGCAGGAACGTGTCCAGCGGCACATCGGTCTGCCCGCCGACTCGCGTGATCGTCCCCTGGGTCGAATATCCCTCTCCCGAAACGGCATAACGCCGGCCCACGACGGACATCTGGACGGCGGTCATCTGGTTCAGGGTGAGGGTTCCGGTCTTGTCGGAGTTGATCGCCGAGGTCGATCCCAGCGTCTCCACCGAGCGCAATCGTTTGACGATCGCCCCGGCTTTGGCCAGTTGCGTCGTGCCGATGGTCAGGACCGTAGTCACGACCGCCGGAAGCGCGGTCGGGATCGCTGACACGGAAAAGGCGACCGCCGCAAGAAAGAGGGTCTGGAAAGGCGCGCCCCGAAGCAGCCCGAGCGTGATCGAGGCTACTAGCGCAAAGCCGGCGATGATGAGGATCTGCCCGGTCAGCCGATCGAGCTGGACGGTGAGTGGCGTCTTCTCCGTCTTGGTGGTTTGCAGCATCCTCGAGATGTGCCCGACCTCGGTGGCCATCCCGGTCGAGGTCACCACGATGGTTCCGGCACCACGGGTCACGTTCGTATTCATGAAGGCCATGTCGAGCCGGTCACCCAGTCCGCTGTCCTCTGACACGGTGTCGAC
>Ga0209688_1000029_pt1 | contig 11245 bp, 18 predicted proteins | sample GraSoiAngelo_142_FD_185899 | JGI IMG/M metagenome (GOLD analysis project Ga0209688, IMG submission 185899) | Grasslands soil microbial communities from the Angelo Coastal Reserve, California, USA - 14_1009_02_20cm (SPAdes) (version 2) | ecosystem: Environmental > Terrestrial > Soil > Grasslands ...
GACTTTACGTCGCCGGCCGGTCACGGGGGCAGCCCGATGTTGTCGAGGATCGTCTTGATCGCTTCGCGTGCGGGGGTGCCGGCCGGGATGGTGGTGGTGGTTGGTTTTGTCCAGGTGTCGTTGGTGTTGGCGGTTTGGAGGATGCGGCGGGCGTGGGCCATCCGGGAGAGGGGTTGGGCGTCTGCTTGGTTGGATTCCCAGGCGAGGCAGGCGGTGATGGCGGCGTGGCGGCAGTCGGTGTCTTTGGGGGCGGCGGGTGCTGCGGTCACGGTCCCTCCGTTCACAGGCGGCTGGCCGGCGGCTGCTAGTTCGGCGAACGCGTCGAGCTGGCTGTCGGTCATCGGCTCGAGCAGGTAGACCGCGAACGACGGGCCGGCGTAGTTGTCGACGCCGGCGTAGGCGGTGGGGTGTTCGTTGCGGTATGTGCCCATGACGGGGACGGCGTGGTCGGCGTCGTAGCCGTAGTTGGCTGCGAGCTCGGTGACGTAGTGCGGCAGGTCGGCATGTGTGGGTCCGGCGTCGGCGTACGCCTCGACGAACAGCGTGCGGGCGCCGTATGAGCGCAACACGTCGCAGCGTGTCTTGGTGTCGAGGCCGCCGTAGTCGGACACGACCGCGACCGGCAGCAGCCCGGTGAGCGTCCGCAGCGTCCGCACAGCTGCGTCGTATTGGTCTGGCCCTTCGATCTGCGGCATGAACCCTTGGAGGCCGAGCTGCTGGACGGTGTAGGCGGTGTCCGTGTTGCATTCGCACCAGCCGACGACGAACAGGCCGTTTAGCTCCTGCAGCCTGACGATCTCCTGCTCCGTGATCCCTTCGCCGATCTGGACGGCGATCGACTTCGCGCCCATCAGCCGCGCGGCCTTGGTCATATTGTCGGCGGCGTTGTTGTCGACCGGCACGCCGTCCTTTTTGTTGAAGGCCCAGCTGGTGAACGCGAGCGGCAGCGGGAACGGCGACGTCATTCTTCCCTGCCTGGGGAGTGTGGGTTGACAGACAGGGCCGAGTTCACGCTCGGCCCTTTACGTGCCTCGCCGCAACGCGGACAGGCGTGCAACGCCGCTGGACTCAATCCGCCGCACCCGCCGCAACGGACGAGCACCTTCCGTCTTGCCGGATGGCCACCTTCGCCGTGCGGCGAGCACGAACGGCAACGCCAACGCAACGACGCTGACCTTCGCGACGAACTGTCCTTCGAAGAACGCGAGCGAGTGGAACGCGATCGACAGGAACACGTACGAGTCGATGGCTGCCGCAACCAGGGACGCCGCGACGACAGCGGCGCCTGTCCGTAGGGGGCCGCCGATGTTGCCGCCGCCGACCCAGAACACGGCGAGCCCAACGAGTTCGGACGCTGCGAACGCCGCCCCTGACGCGAGCGCCAACGTGGGCGACACCAGCACCGACAAGCCTGTCCCGACGGCGATGGCTGCGAGCGCGAGCAGCTGCCCCGAGAAGCGTTGGACGGTGTCTCTGAGCAGGAACGCGAGCCCGATCATGTACACCCCGGCCGGCGCCAGCAACTCGGTGGGCCATACGCGGATCGGCCCGACATGCTGGACAAGCCAGTTCGCGAGGTAGACGGTGCCGACGAACGCGACCGCGGCGGCGAGCGCAACAGTTCGGCGGGTCATGCGACCTCCAGCCGTAGCTGGTCAAAGCGGGCGAGCGCGAGTTGGCGCCACCGGATCGCGTATCGCGGACAGTTCGCGCAGCTCTTGTGGGTGCAGCCGCGCGGCGGCGGCTCTCCGTGGGCGGCCCGCCATCGCGCGTCGACACTCCAAGCCATCGAGTCGGCCGAGGCGAGCGCGTCGCCGAACGACTCGAGCCCCGTCAGTTTCGCGCCGAAGTAGTGAAGCTTGAGCGGCGCGAGCGACCGGACGATAGTTCCGGCCTCGCTGGTGTTCTGGCGACGACACACCGACCCAAGCCCCACAAGGGCCTCCTTTTCAAGATCAACACCCGCTTTTGCATACATCTCCCAGCAGCGGCGGTAGTCGTCCAATTCCGAGTAGCTGGCGCAGGTCGAGGAAGTTGCGGACGGTCCGCTCCTGATGGTCGGGGACGGTCAGCCCGGTCTTTTGGAGCATGAACGGTTCGCACATCCAGTCCTGCGGCGCCACCCACGCCAGACAGCCCATTTGCGCGAACCGCCACACGTCGCTGACGTACTGGTAAACCGACGTGCGCCACTCGCCATAGAGGCTGAGTTCGGTGAAGCCGCCCGAGTCGAGCGCCCAGTCGGTCAGCGACGGCAGCGTCTCCGGGAGCGTCTTGCGGGCCGCCAACACGCGGCGCGACACGAACAGCGGCACGGCGAGGTCGAACCAGCGTTGCGTCGCGTGGTGTGTGCCGAGATAGAAGATCACGGCCGCTCCTCGCCGGGATGCGCGACTAGGTCACGGAGCAGGTCGAGCAGCCGGTACGCCTCGGCCCACGGGCGCATCTTGAAGTCGCGGCCGTTGAGGAGACGTGCATCCCGTTCTGCGTTACGGACGAGCCTTTCGATCTTCTCGACGTCGCGCACCGTCAGTTGGACGCGTGCGCTCACGGCCGCTCCTCGCCGGGATGCGCGTGCGGCCGCATGGAAAGCCCCGGCTCGTCGAGCACTGCAAGCGTGACGTGCCCAGCATCGACACACCGAGCGCAGATCCGCTCCTTGGTCAGCGTGTTCACGTCGACCTTCAACTCGCCGGGCGCGATCCCGTAGCCGCAGTAATCGCACTTAACCGTCCACAGCGTTCGCGTCACAACGCCCTTGCAGTGTCGGTAGCCCTTGCCTCTGTGCGGCGACGCGCCGGGCAGCGCGTAGCTCGCCCGCACCTTCTGGCCAGCCTTCACGATGACCCCTCGGCGTCGGGTTGTCTGTGCGGCCGCTTTCCTCCTAGAGGCTCCTCGAACGGAGGTTCCAGTCCTTCGGCGACCAGCCTGGTCGGGCCGTCAACGATCGCGGCCTTCGGGATCGTCATCACGCCGGCGAGCCGGTCGCCGGTGTTGCGGCTGCCGGCCAGCGCGATCGCGTCGGCGGTCTCGCCGACCAAATAGCCGACCGATTCGTGGCGCATCGCGGCGGGGTCGAGCCAGCCGGGGATGTCGGCCGCGTCGATCCAGCCGCCCGAGTCCAACAGGGTGGAGTCGATCCAGCCGACGATCACCGGCTGCGGGGTCATCGGCCGGCATCGGCCATCTGTTCGAGGGCGCGGCGGACGCCGGCGAGCTCGTGGCTGATTTCCTGCAGCTCGGCGCGGATCGCCCTGAGTTCGACCTCGCGCTGCTCGGCGGCGGCGACGGCGTCCTCGAACCGCTCGAGCAGCTGCTGCACCGTCACGGCGGCACCGTCGCGAACAGCGATTGCTGCGATAGCCGGCGTGCCGCCAACTCCGCGTACGCCTGGTTGAGCTCGATGCCGATGCTTCTGCGGCCGAGCTTCCTCGAGACCAACGCGACGGTGCCGCTGCCCATGAACGGGTCGAGAACCGTGCAAGGGACAGGCGCCGGGGCCGAGAATGTATGGCCGCCCACGCCGACTCCGACGTTCGTACAGGCACAGGTGGGCTTCCAGCCGGTCGTCTCGCTCGTCGCTGGCTTGACCATCTTCCCGCTCGCCCGCGTTGAGTGGTGGTCATACGGCGAAACACCGCTGCGGCGAATCTCCATCGGCTCGCGCTCCGTCTCGCGTTCCCACGGTGCGCCGCACACAGAACAACACCCACGCTCCGAAGTGCCCGCCTTCACACACGGCTCCACCAAAGCCTGCGGAAACGTCGCGAAATGCGCTTCAGCGAACGGCTCCGTCGCGATGCTCCAGACAGAGCGGAGATTGCGGCCCGCCGGGTTAGGAAGGGGTGGCGTCGCTACGCCTGACTGTCGTCCGCCCGTCGTCGGGCTAGCCTTTGCAGCCCAGTCCGATCCCGCAAACGAACCGCCGTTAGTTGAATCCCACAGACGAGTATGTGGTTCCCGTACCGCGTCGGCGTCATAGAAATAGCGGGGCGACCGCGTCAACAGAAACACCTGCTCATGGCTTTTGGTCGGCCGGTCCGTCACCGACTCCGGCATCGGGTTCGGCTTCGCCCAAACGATCTCGGCCCTGAGGTACCAGCCGTCTTGTTGGAGCGCGAACGCGAGCCGCCACGGAATCCCCACTAGATCCTTCGGCTTAAGGCCGGACACATCCATTCGAGCGCGACCCGACGACCGTTCGGCGAATTGCTTGGCCCGCGTGTCGTTCGGGTCTTTCGTCGTGTGGTTGATCCGATCCGACGATGTGCCAGCGTTGTAGCTGTCCCCGATGTTCAGCCAGCACGTCCCATCTCGTCTGAGTACCCGTCTGACCTGGCGGAACACGGCGACCATGTTCTCCACGTATTCGTCTGGCGTTTTCTCCAGTCCGAGTTGTTGGTCGGTTCGGGTCGCACCACACTTCCCGCACGTCTCTTTGTAGGACTCGCCCTGGTCTAGTGCCTTGTGATTGGCGAAGTTGCTGCCGGGCGCATAGCCAGCCTCAGCGCCGTAGTCCTTGAACGTCTTGCCAGCACGCCCGTATTCGGGGCGCGTCTTGTGGTCGCAGTTTTCGTTGCCGCCCGCCCACGAACCCGTCCCGTAATCCCGCAAACCCCAATACGGCGGCGAGGTCACGACGCAATGCACCGACTCGTCCTCGAGCTCGGCCAAAACGGCCCGCACGTCGCCGACATAGAGCGAGAAGTCCCGGTCGGCGATGAACGGCGTCACGGCGCGATCTCGAGCTCGGGCAGCAGCCCGGCCTGTTGGCACACCTCGGCGAGCCAGTACACGTCGACGACGGCGATCGGCCGGCGGTCGTTGTGCTGGCCGATCACCAGCAGCCACGGGCGGCCGGTGGCCTTGCCGTTGCGGCGGGCCTGGTCGATCCACGCGCTGCGGAGCTGGTAGCGGGTGGTGCGTTTCGTCTCGATCGCGAACGGGGCGGTGCCGTCGTCGTCGGACCCTTGCGCCCAGCCGTCGGGGCCGACCGACGGGCGGCGCTCGGCACCGAACAGGCGGCAGACGCGCCGCTCGAGATCCTTCCAGGCGGTGGTCACGGGGTCCGCCACTCGGACACTCGCTCGACCAGTGTCTGCACGAGCTCGGGGTCGGTGATCTTGAACTCGTCTGCGAAGACCTCGGCGAGGTGGCCGACGGGGACCTCGGCGGCGGCACCATTGCGGATCCAGTTTTCGGCGGCGGTGAAGCGTGCGCCGGTTGGCGACTTCCGTCGGCCCGGCGCAGTCACGACAGGCAACGGCGGTTCTGGGGTTTCCCTTTTAAGGGGGGTAGGGGGGTTATCTACATCTACATCTGTCTCTATCGCGCGCGCGTCTGGTGCTAGCGGTTTGCTAGCAGAAATGTCGATGAAACCCGCATGGTTAAGCCGTTTCAATGTGGCGACCGTGACTCGTTGGCCGATCGCTCGAGAAACGACCGCGGGTTGATCACGCACCGACCGGCGTGTCATCGCGTACAACATCCAGATGCCCACGAGCGCCGATCGGTCGGCCGGCCCGAGGCCTTGGAAGCCGTCGTCGTGGAGGAGCGCAACGTAGAGTTTGATCCACGGTGGTTGCCGGTCGCCGTAGTGCTGGAAGCGGTCCCAGTTGCGGACGACGATCCAGCCCATCAGCCGCGCTCCTTGGCTGCCATCTCCTGAGCTGTGAAGAAGCCGTCGATCCAGCAGGCGGCGTAGTCGTCGAGGTAGAGGCATGGCTCGGCGGGGCTGTCACGAAACCGCTGGTCCATCCGGCTATGCGCGCGTCGTATGCCGATCGCGGCGAGCACGGGGTTGATCTTGGCGCCGTAGCACCAGCCGAGCAGGGTCGTGGGGAATTCGCTGAGCCCGACGAAGATCAGTGGTGCCGGCGTTGAGGCCGCGAGCGTGGCTGCGTTCCGTTCGGCCTTGCGTCTGAATCCCTCGTCGATCATGTTGGGCCGCGTCTCGACGTAGAGCTCGTTGATCGTGTAGAGGTCCGCGCCGAGCACGGCAATGCTCGGGACGTGGAAGTCCGGCGTGTAGAAAGCCTCGTCGTCGGCGAACCGGTCCCGTTCGTAGGTCCAGTCGACGCCGATCCGACTAAGAGCCCTTGCGGTCTGAGCCTCGAGCGTCGACTTCATAGGGATGCCGTTGTAGATCGCCGGCTTGGCGGGGATGCGGTAGAGGTCGGTCATCAGGGGTTAGAAGTCCTCCGGGAGCTCGCCTTGGCTGGGCTCCTCGTCGGGTAGCGGCGGCCCTTGCTTTTCGAGCACGTCGATCAGCCGGCTGGCTTCGTCCATGGTGAGGTCGTTGGAGCTGGTGATCGGGCGTTGGACGATGAAGGTCGCGAACGCGAGCCGTTGGTCACGGTCGTCGAAGCCGCGTTGCCGGTAGATCGCCATCAGCTTTTTCCGTTGCGGCTCGCTGATCCCCGCTGGCTCGGGTTCTGGTGGTGGTTCGGCGACCGCCTCGGGCTCCGGTTCGCCGGGTAGCGGCGGGCCGGGTGGCGGTTCGGGTTTCGGCTGTTCGGTGGCCGGGCTCGAGATGGTGGCGCTGGTGGTGCGCCGCCGGCGGCGGCTGGTAGGCGGCTCGGCCACGGCGGCGGAACCTTCGGGGTTCGCTGCCGCTGCAGTCGGCTCGTCGAGCTCTTCGGTCGCGGCCAACCCGCCGATCGCGTCGGCGAAGAGCGCCCGCGCCAGCTCAGCAGACGCGCGCGCGAGCAGCATCTGCCGGGGGTAGGCGCGCCAGGCGGGGCGGCCGGCGAGGTTGGCGCGTTTCGCGTCGTCCATCGTCCAGGTGAACCGGCTCGTCTGGTCCGAGTCGCGGCGTTTCCCGGCGACGGTGACGCGCGTGGTGGACGCCTCCTCGATCCAGATATCGTGGCCAGCGGCCAATATCAGGGCGCGCTGCGCCTCGGCGGCGAGCGTCGGCTTCCCGTCGATGACGGCGATCCGGGCGAGCGATTGCATGGGCCCGAGGCCGACTTCGTCGCCGTAGAGGATTGCGGCTGTGATCGCGGCCGGGTTGCCTCGCAGCGACTTCGGGACGAACTCGGTGTTCGAGACGGCCTTGGCGAGCTCGACGGCGGGCGCCATGAGGGCGATCCAGCCGCGTTGGGCGGGCGAGCTGTTCGTGCCGCTCGAGGTGGTGTAGGGGACGATGCTCATTCGCTCCTCTCGGGGTGGGCGAGCTGGTCGCCGACGTAGGTTTCGCGCGGCTGGCTGCCGAAGTGGGCGACCTGCTGCGCGTACAGGAAGACGCGGAAGGTCTCGGGGTCGGTGTTGACGGGGATGAGGTCGTAGCCGTCGGCGCGGAGCCAGACGCAGCCGGCGACGTCGACCTGGGGCATGGGGTGTTCGTTGCCGTCGGCGTCGAGGTAGAACTCGGCGTTCCGGTAGGCGGACAGCTGGAGGGCGGCTTCGGGCCAGATGCCGGACGCGGCGGTTTTGAAGTCGAGCAGCCAGACCTGCGTGTCGCCGAGGTGGGCGACGGCGTCCAAGGTGCCCATGTAGCGGTGTTTGCGGTTGCCGACGACGGTCTCGGCGAGGATTTCGCTGGGCCGCCAGTCTTCGACGAACGCGAGGTAGGCGTCGACGTGGCCGACCAGCGGCTCGGGGACCTGCACGTCTTCGCCGGCGGCCAACCTGTGGGCGAGCTGGTGGACAGCGGTGCCGCGCTCGCCGGGGCCGTCGCGGGACGCGAACCGGGCGCGCTCGAGGGTGCGGAGCCGTTCGGCGGGGCCGGCCTCGGCGAGTTCATCCCAGTGGTTGACGGCGTAGCCGGCGGTCTCGTTGGCGGCCCAGGTGATGAGGTTCGGCTTCGGGACGCCTTGGCCGATGATCCAGGTAACGCCGTCGGCTTGTTGGCCGTCCATCAGGTAGGTGTGGCCGCGGCCGCGGGTGATGCGGCGGGTGGCGGGAGTGGCGCTCATCGGAGCCCGCAGGTTCTGGCGGTGTTCGGCCACGCCGCCCAGCCCTGCACTTTCCAGCCTCTCCAGGCGACGAGCAACTGGGTTCTCGGCGACCAGCGGTCAGCTGTACCGTGGCGGGCGAGAACCCAGCCGCCGTAGCGCCGCATGAACGCGGCGTCCATCTGCATCCCGCCGAAGTACGGCGGGTCGGGGTCTCGCCAGGAGCCTTCGAACTGGTGGACGCACAACGCTTGGCGGGTCCACCATTTCGGGACTTCGCGGAAGAATTCGCCTTTGGCGGGTGCGGTCGCGACGCCGGCGGCTTTGCCGATCAGGAAGCTGACGGCGAGCGCGAGCGCGTAGAAGACGAGACGCGGCTTCACAGCCGCGCCTCGCTCTCGCCTTGCCACGCCGGGCCTAGCCGAACCCGACCGAGCCCTGCCCTGCCAAGCCAGGCCGCGCCGCGCCGAGCCGCGCCCAGTGCTGCCGCACCTCGCCCAGACGCGCCCCGCCTCGCCGGGCCCAGCCGCGCCAGGCCCAGCCATGCCCCGCCCGGCCCCGCCGAGCCTGGCCGAGACGCACCGAGCCCGCCCTGCCGAGTCACGCCTCGCCGAACGGTCCAGCGTGGGCTCCGATCATGATCCGGTCGCGGAGCGCCTGGTGCGCACGCTCGACCAACTCGTCGCGTTGCTTCGTCGCCTGGCCGTTCGCACCGGCCTTGCGGACGTTGAGATCCTCGAGCCGGGCGACAAAGCCGCCGAACCCGATCTTGCGGCCGTCGCCGAGCCCGTACTTCTGTGATCGCTCGGCGACGAGACCGAGGAAGTCAAAGTCGAGGTCCTCGGGGTCATAGGCGATGTCAGCCGCGACCGACCAGCCAGGGAAACAAGGTCTGCAACGGGCGACCCGGCCGCTGCCAGCGCCAGCGTTGGCGACCATCGTGGTGTAGCGGAACCCGGCTTGCCAAAGCTCGGTTTGGGTGCGTGGCCCGTCGTAGTGGAGCGGCACCCGCGACTCGAGCACGAGCAGCGACCGGATGATCTCCTCACCTTTGCGCCATTTCGTCGCGGCCTCGCGCAGCAGTTCCTTGACGTTTTTGCCGGGGATGAACGGGCCGAGGTCCTCGTCGAGGTAGATCCTCAGTTGCCATTCGAGCTCGCGAAGGCGGGCGTCGTCGTCGAGCGACTTCCGTTTCTTTTGGCCGAGCAGGTAGTAGGCGCGGTACAACTCGCCCTCGCGGTCGGCGTCGCCTGAGTTCATGAGCAGCGGCGACGTGCCTTCGAGGACGAGCACAGCCTGGGCGTAACCGGGCGGCACTACGTGCCTGACCCAGGACGGTGCCCAGCCTGGTCCCTTACCGTTTTTCTTTGCAGTCGGACTCACCTCGTTACACTCCTTTGCGTTCAAGTGGGTTGTGGGCGGAGGAGGCCGATCCGCTCGGCCTCTCCGCCGTTTGTCGGGGTGGTTCAGTCAGTCACTCCGACCGCACCACCCCCCCTTGCCAAGCCAACGATGGGCCGGCCCCGCCGCGCCATGCCATGCCACGCCATGCCGTGCCGGACACAGCTCTGCCCTGCCACGCCTCACCCTGCCGGGCCCAGCCAAACCCAGCCCCGCCGGGCCCCGCCTGGCCCCGCCCAACTCAGCCATGACGAGCCCGCCCCGGCCACGCCGCGCCACGCCCGGCCATGCCGTGCCGAGCCACGCCCGGCCCTGCTGAGCCATGCCCCGCCCGGCCCTGCCCTTCCGCGCCCCGCCTAGCCGAGCCCGCCCCGCCGCGCCATGCCCCGCTCCGCCCCGCCGCGCCTTGCCGCGCCGAGCCATGCCTAGCCATGGCCCACCCCTGCTCGCCTAGCCTTGCCCCGCCGTACCGCGCCGCACCATGCCGCACCGCACCATGCCTTGCCGCGGACATCAACTTGGCGCCTCGTCTTCGCTTTCGAGGGTCGGGAAGACGACGACGTTGCCGTGTGGCCGCATCCGTTCGGCGGCGGCTTGCTCGTCGAGCTCGGCCTGGTCGTGGATGCCGTCTGTCCACCGGGCGATCTCGAGGGCGATCAGCGCGACGAACAGCAGCACGACGACGGCGAGCGCGGCGTACAGGACGATCACGCGGGGAGCCTCCGCGGCGAGGCTGTTAGTCCAACCTCCACATGCTGTAGCGCCTCGTCGCCCCAGGTGTCCCAGCCGAGGCGATTCTCGCGAGCGAACATCTCGAGGTAAGGCCCCGGCGAGACTTGTTCAACGAGGTCATAGAACGCCTGTGGTTTCTGCGAGTGTCCGCCGCGCTGCCACACGAACCACGAAGACAGGGGCTTGTCGAGCGGTGTCTGTGCCCGGCCCTTGGACGCGAGCAAGACATGCTCTGTGTTGTTGCGAACGTAGTGTCCAACCCCTGGCCCAGGCTTGCACCACGTCACGATCGTCAGCGGCCGGAACCCCCAGCATCGCGCGACGCGGTGCGCCTCTTCCATAAAGGCGTTGGTCGTCCAGAGCCAAAGATGCGCGTCCTGGTCGGCGTGATCAGCGACACGCAACATGGCGATCTCGCCGATCGTCATCGTCGGGTAATTCGTCATGGCACGCGAGTTCGAGTGCTGGTCGTATCGCCACGGCGGATCGGCAACGATCGTGCGGTAACCCGAGCAGGCTCGAACAGCGGCACGAGTCACGCGGTGGCCTGTTCGCGCCGTCGGCGGCGTTTGTTGGCGCGGGCCTGGTCGTCGTAGGCTTCGACGAACCGGACTTGGCCGCGCCATTCGAGGGCGCCGGCGCCCAATGCGTGGAGGAGCCTGCGGCGGCGGCAGCGGCGGCAGAAACAGCTCACGTCTGGGTCCCCACCGGGTCCCCACGATCGGCACGCCAAGGGGTACCAACGTGAAGGTCAGACCGCATGGTTGACCCGTTTCGGCTTGGCCGGGGGGGCGGCGCGTTTTCTGTTCGGAAACGGCCACCCCCCTTGTTTGCAGGGGAAACGCCCCGGCGGTAGCTGAAAGTCATCACGGGGTCCCCACCAGACACTCGGCTAGCAGCACTTTCACGGTGTCTCCTCACGCCCAACTCGAACCCAGTCCGCGCTCGTCCAGCCTTCCTCGAAACCGCCCTCGGGACGCGCAATACCAGCAAGGTCGCACAGATGGTTGATCTCGTCGTGAACGTCGCCGAGGTTTTCGGCCACCATCAGGCCACCGATGATTCCGAGCAGGCTAAATCGTTGATCTACGGCCATTCGGGTGTCCCCACGAGACACTCGGCCAGGCGCACTTTCGGTGCCTCGTCGAGCGGCATGACGTGCGAGTAGGTGTCGAGCGACATCGACGCTTTGGCGTGTCCGGCGCGGGCGGCGA
>Ga0209688_1000030_pt1 | contig 11113 bp, 10 predicted proteins | sample GraSoiAngelo_142_FD_185899 | JGI IMG/M metagenome (GOLD analysis project Ga0209688, IMG submission 185899) | Grasslands soil microbial communities from the Angelo Coastal Reserve, California, USA - 14_1009_02_20cm (SPAdes) (version 2) | ecosystem: Environmental > Terrestrial > Soil > Grasslands ...
ATAAAATTGCTTTTATTAAAATTTTACAATAAATGATGAAATAGTCTGAACCATATTTAAAAATATGGAAATAAATAATATATTTATGTTAACATAATTTGAACAGGCTAATGTGCGCAAGAGAGTACAAATTGAGTGCGCGGTTTGGCACCTCGATGTCGGCTTAGCTCATCCACATGAATGCAGTAATCATGAAGGGTTCGACTGTTCGTCGATTAAAGAGCTACACGAGCTGGGTTTAATACGTCGTGAGACAGTATGGTTTCTATCTTCTAGAGGAAATTAAAGTAAAATAAAGATAGCCCCATTGTACGAAAGGAATTGGGTATGTTGACCTATGGTTTACCTGTTGTTTATATATTTATAAATGTATACTTTCACTAAAGATATATATATCATATAGGCATGGCAGGAAAGCTACGTCAATTAAAGATAAGTGCTGAATGCATATAAGCGCGAAACATACTTTACTATACTTTTATATACGTAGTAAAACACTACGAAATTATTTTAGGCTTTAGTTATAATGAATTTAATTTTTTTAGACATAAAGTACTAATTTTGTAATTTACTAAATATCACTTTTATCCCAACTTTTTTTACTAACAGTAAATAAGGCCTGGTTAGCATAAAAGTAATGCTACCGTTTTGTAATCGGTGGAAGTAAGTGCAATACTTACACTAGGCTAAGACCCAGTGGTCAAGTTAGGTTAAGACTTAACATTTTCACTGTTGAAACGGGAGTTCAAATCTCTCCTGGGTTAAAGAAATTAGCTCAGAGGCAGAGCGATCATTTTACACATGATAGGTCAGGTGTTCGATCCACCTATTTCTTATTAATAAGAATAAATGCGGGTTGATGTAATAGTTAACATGTTTGGCTCATGACCAAAATATTGAGGTGCAAATCCTCCATCCGCACTTTGTGTAATAAATTGTAAAAACAATAAAAAGGCTATAGCTTAATAGGTAAAGCCAGCTGCTCATGATAGCTTAGATGAAAGTTCAAATCTTTTTAGCCTTATAGCCTAATTTTTCTGAAACAACTATTCGTAAATTTTTAAAACTGAATAAATCTTGTAAAGGCTATACTATTATGATGGGGACAAAATATACCTTTCTTTATTTACATTATTTATATTTTATAATAATCCGAGTGCTGGAATAGGAAGACAGGGCAAATTTAAGCTTTGCTGGTGTATATCATATGGGTTCAAGGAACAAAAAACTGAAGATTTTCCTGAAAGTAATAATGTAAATATAATGCCTGTTAGATCATATATCAATGCAGATAAAGATAAATATATTATATAAAGAAAATAAAAATAAATCAGATATATCCTTGTTCGAATCAAGATATCCTCCCTTATAATTAGTAATATAATAATTAATTCGAATATTATGTAAGTTAAATTTACTTATTTAATAAAACGAAGTATAAGCAAATATAAAGAAATATTTAGATTAAATTAATTACATAAAATTTAATAGATATTTTAACAACGTTAAAACGATTATAAATAATTCTATCTGCTTAATAATAAAATAAACTTTGAAATGTATATAATCACTCCTTTAATTTTATTTTCCATAAAATCAAAATTTTTTTTGTATATTCCAGCTTTATTATTTTTTTGCTTACATTTTTTAGCTTCTTTTTTTAAATTTTTATTAGATATTACTCCTAATATAATAGTTGATCATCCAATAATATTTATTATTATGACAATATCTAATATAATTCTTTTATATATTGTATATCTATCTATTTTTGATAAAAATAGAAATTTAAGAGAAAATATTATCTATTTATTTAATAGTTTAAAAGAATGTAAATTTTGTCCATTTAAAATAAAACTATTATTAAAAAATATAGTAATATATTTAAAAGAACGGATATATCTTAAATTTAAACAATTAAAAGACAATTTACTTTCTATTTTATTAACTTTAATTATAATAATTGTTATAGCAAATGTGTTTAGACAACCTATTTTTATTTGTTTAGGTGAAGACATATTTAGGAATTTTCCTTTATATATGTATGTAATGTTTAGTAGTATACTACCTACTATATATATAGTTACAATATTAATTAAATGATTAAGAACAAGAAATTTAGATTTCTCTTTCAGATTGACAGATTTAAAAGATAAAATAACTATTTTATCTTTATCATTCTTAACTATATCTTTATATATTTCATATTTTTATATATGACCTTTAATAGGTTTTAGTATAATATATTTTATTCAATCTAAACCTATATTTATAGATTTAATATTAAACTTTAAAAATATACAAGGGTTACGTCCCTCAATATTAACGTTTTTACCGGGTTTATCAGTTACAGAAGTATTCAGACATTTCGGGTGTTCATATACTAAAGATGAAATATTACCTACAATAGAAAATTATGAACCTGCCACTACTGACGCTAATCCTTCTAATGAACTTACAAAATATTCACATAATAAATGAATAAGTAAACTAACTTTTACTGATAATATAGAAGCTAATGCTGAATATTCAAGAAAAAATATAAAAACTCCTTATTTACCTACTGAACTTTTTAAATCCTACTGAAATAATTTTGGGATTAAAGGGGAACTTGTATGAAACGATACTTTTGATAAAAATATACCTATTAATATAGCACTATATTACTTAAAAGGAGAAAATAATTATTATCATTGTTTTGGAGGACCTGAAGGATTATTTGATTTACAAACCTATTGTCGAACCAAACATAGTACGATGTTTGCACAGAGTAATAAACCTTTATCTGAAATATTAAAACAAATATGTATGTACTTTAGTGATAATACACGTAACATATATAATCCTTATGAAACAAGTCCATTCATTGTTATATGTCATAAAAAACGTATTACATTTGCAATGTATAAACCTAGTCAAGCTTTAGAACAAAATTATCCTTTTAAAAAAGGACATTTTTTCCAAAAATTAGGTGATCCAAAAATACATATAGATACTCCTAATATGTGTGGTATTATAGGTTTAGTTGCAACTACATGAGGTGTTGAAACAATACCTCACCAAAATATATATAAACCTCAATTGGCTTTCTATGATATTAGTAAAGAAAAACACGTTTTTTCTATACATATGATATTTAAATATCTATCTTTAAATAGAAAGTTTCCATCTATAGACGATAATTTCATTCAAACAAATAATGGGGAAATAGATCCTATTAATTTAACAGAAAATTTCCATGGTAAAGATGATTTGAATATTAAATTGGAGCAAAATGGTAGATTAATAAGAGAAATATAATATATTATATATTTTATTAAAATATGGATTCTGTATATCCAATAAATATTTTTAGTATATTTACTGGAATTAGTTCGAGAATCTCAATTTGGTAGAGTGGAACATTGTACAATATTTTGAAAATAGCAGGTTTAAATTTAGGGTTTAATTATAGTTAATCTACAAAAAAGTTATTTAACATGTTTAGGTCATTTATTTAGTAAACTACTAGACTAAAAATGTTAGTTAATAGTTATAAAAAGATACCTTACTATTAAATTTACATATAAAAATAAAGCCACCTAATTTTTAGATGTTTATTAAACAACTGTTCCTAATTATTTAAAATTAAATATATCTTGTAAAAGATATACTATTATGATGGGATAATATATATCTTTATATTATTTACATTAAAAAAAAATCCGAGTGCTGGAATAGGTAGACAAAATAAATTTAAAATTTATTGATTAAAATCGTATGGGTTCAAATCCCTTCTCGGGTAAGATTTATCTAGAGTCTTAAATATAGTATTGCTTTATTTAATTAATTAAAGAAAACATAATAAATAATATAAATTTAATATCAATTGTTCCTGTTTGTTCTTATTTAAATGTTGATATCCAAAAAAAGCAGATTTTTATAGATAACAGAAGAAAAACAGGTATTTATAGATGAACTAACGTAATATCTGGAAAAAGTTATGTTGGCTCTTCTATAGATTTATCTATTAGATTTAGATATTATTTTAATATTAATTATTTAAAAAGACAAATTGAAAATAACAATAGTAAGATATATAGAGCAATATTAAAATATAGTTATTCGGGTTTTAATTTAGAAGTTATTGAATACTGTGATCCAGCTATTATTATTAAAAGAGAACAATATTATTTAGATAATTTAAAACCATAATATAATATTTTAATATTTGCAAGGTCTTCATATGGATTTAAATATAGCATACATTATATTGAACGTAGATCACATCCTATAACAACTATAAATAATAAAACAGATGAAATTAAAAATTTTATATATATTAAACAAACTGCAAAATTTATAGGTATAAATCATAGTTATTTGGCTAGACATCTAAAAAAAAATAAATTTTGTATAAAAAGAGGATATTACATAACAAGAAATTTAGGTGTTAAAAACAAAAAAATAAATTTAACATAATGCTATTTTTTATAATAAATAAGACCTTGGTTTAAGTGGTAAAACATAATATTTTTATATTTTATTATAGGTTCAAAGCCTATAGGTTTTAGGTTTATCTAGTTACCTTTAATCTAGTATTATTTTATATTATAAATTATTAAAAAAAAATATATATGTTAGACTTAAAAAATAAAAATGATTTCGAATCAAATTTGGATATAATTACAAAAGAAGTTACAAAACTTAATCAATTAGATGTTGACAATTGTTTATTTACACCAGAATTATTAGCTACTTTACTCAAATGTCCTGTAAAATGTAGCAAATCCCAAAGTCAAGTAATTAAAAACAAAGAAGGTATATATCTTATAGTTTTTAGAGTATTCAATAACAAAAAAATAAGTTTAATTTATAACTATATTTATTATAATGATCTTTTTTATTTAACTTTAATTGTTTACTTATTAGTAAGAAATTATTTTATTACTTAAAACAATCATGAATGAGGTAAATATTTGGGTATTCTTGATAATAAATATTTAAATTATTATAATGTAAGTAATTATATAGATATATATAATACTAAAGATAAACTGAGGCATTAATATTAAATTAATTTTAGTCAAGATAATTTATATTTAAAAAATATTATAAATGAAAATTATATATTAGATCTTAAAAAACTAGTATAATTTAGTAGCAGTTTAATATATGTAAGTAATCATGAAAAAATGACTAATTTATTAAATACTAGTATAAATAAAAATTATTATGAATATAGTAAGATTTTATATAATGATATCTGCCCGAATAAATTTATTAACTTAAAAAATATTATAAATAAAGATGTTGAATTAACTAATCCTTTTAATAAATTACTTTTTGTTGTCCAAGATAAAGAAGCTTTACTTAAAAATATATCTGATAAAGGTTATATTATAAATCAAGGACCTCAACAATGAAGAGGTCAAATTAATAGTATTAATAGTTTTTTAAATTATTTAGATATTGATTATAGAAAATCGTTATATAATCACAGTAAACTTTATTATAGTAAAGGTAACTTAGATAATAGTTGAAAAGATGAAACTTTAACAAAGAAACATTTTACATTTATAAATATAAATCAAATATTAGGAAATATCAAATAATAATTCACTAGTATTTCGTTTTCTATGTAATGTTTTAACTTAAGAGAGTATAAAGATACTCTCTTAAGTGACTATAATTTAATGGTAGAATTTCTGTTTCCTAAACAGAGTATATGGGTTCAAATCCCATTAGTCATAAAGGGGAAATAGTATAATTAGGTAATACGATAATCTTGCACATTATTAATCTGGGTTCAAATCCTAGTTTTTCCAAGGAATATTTCATAAAGCTCAGGAAGCTCAATTGGTTGAGCAGAAAACTGAAGATTTTTGGGTTATGAGTTCGACTCTCATTCTGGGCAATAGATAATATAAATTTTATTTAATAGATGTGTTGAAATTGGAAGCCAAACTTCACTTAGAATGAAGGGGCGAAAGCCATTATGAGTTCGACTCTCATCATCTATAAACTTATCCAGAGCTTTTAATCTGGTATTATATTAGAAATAATAAAGATAAAAAAGTAAGATGACAAATAACAAATTAAATCCTAATTGAGTGACAGGTTTCACAGATGCTGAAGGTTGCTTTATGATTAATATTACTAAACGTGAAACTAATAAGTCAGGATGGCAAATACGTCCTTGTTTTCAAATAAAATTACATATTAAATATAAAGATTTACTTTTAAAAATAAGATCGTTTTTTAGTGAAGTTGGTATTATTGTAACAAATTATAATTATAATTTTGCAGTTTATGCTATTCATAGTTTAAATGATATAAGGAATATAATTATATCTCATTTTAAAAATTATCCCTTAATCAGTCAAAAATATGGTGATTTTATTATTGTTAATAATATAGTAGAATTAATGAATAAGGGTGAACATTTAAACAAGAAAGGTATAATAAAAATTATTACTTTAAAATCAGTATTAAATAAAGGGCTTTCATATAATTTGAAAATTTATTTTCCAGATATAGTTAAAACAAATAAAGTAAAAAAACCTAATGCAAATATATTTATAAATATATATTATAATTGAATTGCAGGATTCTTTAGTGGTGATGGTTGTTTTTCTATAAGTATTTATAAATCTGATAATCATAAAATAGGTTATAGTAACACTGCAAATTATATTTACTCAACATTCAAGAGATGAAGTTTTGTTTAATAGGATTAATAAAGTATTAGAATGTGGGAATATATATAAACATTCAAAGAGAAATAATATAAAATTAATAATCTCTAATTATAAAGATAATTATTATAAAATGATTCCCTTGTTTAATAAACATAAAATAATAGGAATAAAATTATTAAATTATTTAGATTTTTGTAAAGTAGCAGAATTAATTAATAAAAAATATCTTTTTACAAAAGAGGAATTGGAAAATATACGCAAAATTAAATCTAATATGAATAGAAATATAATAGATATTATTAAGTAATGTAAAATAATAATTATAAATTCGGAATAGACTAATAGGTAAGTCATGGGCCTTTGATACCCATAATTAGGTGTTCGAACCGCCTTTCCGAAATACATCAACCATAGTTTAGAAAATCAAAGTACAATTTCATGAATTCGAGCTTATTTAACAAATATATAATTATATATAATATATGTTTATTTGCTCTAATATAATTACATACGTTATGTAATACTAACGCACTAGTTTAATGGTTAGAATACTATGCTACGGACATGGTGATACGAGTTCAAGTCTTGTGAGCGTTAATAATGGCCTTTATAGCTTAATGGTAAAGCAAAATACTGTTAATATTTGTATAGATGTTCAAATCATCTTAAGGGCGTTTTTAGCTAAAAGATAAAATAGAGTATAATTTAGGTGGATATAGTTTAAAGGTAGAACTACTGTATGTGGCATAGTATATCCTTGTTCGAATCAAGGTATCCTCCCTTATAATTAGTAATATAATAATTAATTCGAATATTATGTAAGTTAGATATACAAATTGAAATTTACTTATTTAATAAAACGAAGTATAAGCAAATATAAAGAAATATTTAGATTAAATTAATTACATAAAATTTAATAGATATTTTAACAATGTTAAAACGATTATAAATAATTCTATCCGCTTAATAATAAAATAAATTTTGAAACAATGATAAAAGGATTTAGTAAAATAACTATGTGAAGAGAAAGATGATTTCTTTCATCTAATGCTAAAGATATTGGAACATTATATTTAATGTTTGCTTTATTTTCAGGATTAATTGGTACAGCATTTTCTGTTCTTATACGGATAGAATTAGCAGGACCTGGGGTACAATATATAGCAGATAATCAATTATATAATAGCATAATAACAGCACATGCTATTTTAATGATATTTTTTATGGTTATGCCAGCTATGATAGGAGGATTCGGTAATTTTCTATTACCATTAATGGTAGGAGGTCCAGATATGGCATTCCCTAGATTAAACAATATAAGTTTTTGATTATTAATACCAAGTTTAATCTTATTTTTATTTGCAGCTATGATAGAAAATGGGGCAGGTACAGGTTGAACATTGTATCCACCTTTAGCTGGATTACAAAGTCATAGTGGACCTAGTGTAGATTTAGCTATATTTGCCTTGCATTTAGCAGGTATAAGTAGTTTATTAGGTGCTATGAATTTTATCACTACTATATTAAATATGAGAAGTCCAGGTATAAGATTACATAAATTAGCTTTATTTGGATGAGCTGTAGTAGTTACGGCTGTATTATTATTATTATCTTTACCTGTATTAGCTGGTGCAATTACTATGATATTAACTGATAGAAATTTTAATACATCATTTTTTGAATTAGCTGGTGGTGGAGATCCTATATTATATCAACATCTTTTCTGATTTTTTGGACATCCAGAGGTTTATATATTAATTATACCAGGATTTGGTATTATAAGTACTACAATATCAGCTAGCTCTAATAAAAATGTATTTGGTTATTTAGGAATGGTGTATGCTATGATGTCTATAGGAGTTTTAGGATTTGTAGTGTGAAGTCATCATATGTATAGTGTAGGATTGGATGTAGATACACGTGCTTATTTTACAGCTGCCACTTTAATTATAGCTGTACCAACTGGTATTAAAATATTTAGTTGATTAGCAACTACTTATGGAGGATCATTACATTTAACACCTTCAATGCTATTTGCATTAGGTTTTGTAGTTATGTTTACTATAGGTGGATTAAGTGGAGTTGTTTTAGCTAATGCATCTCTTGATATAGCTTTTCATGACACTTATTATGTTGTAGCTCACTTTCATTATGTATTATCTTTGGGTGCTGTTTTTGCATTATTTAGTGCATGATATTTTTGAATACCTAAAATAACAGGTCTTAATTATAATATAATGCTAGGTAAAGTTCACTTCTTAATATTATTTATCGGAGTTAATGTAACATTTTTTCCTCAACATTTTCTTGGTTTACAAGCTATGCCTAGAAGAATTAGTGACTATCCTGATGCATTTGCTGGATGAAATTTAATAAGTAGTTTTGGTTCTATTATAAGTTTAGTAGCTACATGATTATTTTTATATATTTTATATATACAATTAATAGAAGGTGAAGCTACATCAAGATATCCTTGATTCACACCTCAATATTTCAGTGATTTATTTCAAAGTTTATTTAGCAGAAATTATAATTCACTTGAATGAAGTTTAAATAGTCCACCTAAACCACATGCTTTTGTAAGTTTACCTTTACAAAGTAATATTATTTAATAATTATATATTATTAAAAAATGGATTTTAGTACTTTATTTTATAAATATTGGAAGTGCAAATCTTCTATCCATTACTTTATGTAGATAAAAGAACGTTTATTCTTAGTTTTTGTTTATCAAAAATTTATTTTCATATGATACAAGCAGCTAAAATAATAGGAACAGGATTAGCTACAACAGGTTTAATAGGAGCAGGTGTAGGAATAGGTGTGGTGTTTGGAGCACTTATAATAGGTGTATCAAGAAACCCTTCTTTAAGAGGACAATTATTCTCTTATGCTATTTTAGGTTTTGCATTTGCAGAAGCAACAGGATTATTTGCATTAATGATGGCTTTCTTATTATTATATGTTGCTTAAATAATTAGCCTTTAATAAATAATTAATAGAAAAAATATAAAAATATATAAATGCAAAGTTTATTTTTTTGAAATCCGAGTCCTTTAGATCAATTCACTATAAGAGATTTATTTAGTATAAAAGGAGACTTATTAGCTAATATACAATTATCATTAACTAATATAGGATTATATTTACTAATTACAACATTTATTGTATTTATGTATTATCTATTAGCAACAAATTATAATATATTAATACCTAATTCTTGATCAATAAGTCAAGAATCTATATATTCTACTGTTTATAGTATAGTAATAAATCAAATAAATGCAAATAAAGGTCAAATGTTTTTTCCTTTTATATCTGCATTATTTATATATATATTAATAAATAATTTAGTAGGTATGGTACCTTATAGTTTTGCTCCTACTTCACATTTTATATTAACATTTTCTATAAGTTTTACTGTTGTTATAGGAGCCACAATATTAGGATTTCAGGTACATGGTTTAAAATTTTTTTCGTTATTAGTTCCTTCAGGTTGTCCATTGGGTCTATTACCACTTTTAGTACTAATAGAATTTATTTCCTATTTAGCTAGAAATGTATCACTAGGATTAAGATTAGCTGCTAATGTTTTAAGTGGTCATATGTTATTAAATATATTAGGAGGTTTTACTTATAATATAATGACTAGTGGTATAGTTTATTTTTTTTTAGGTTTAATGCCTCTTTTATTTATAGTAGCATTCTCAGGATTAGAAATAGGTATTGCATTTATACAAGCACAAGTATTTGTTGTATTATCTTCTTCTTATATAAAAGATGCTTTAGATTTACATTAATTTAGGTTTAATGTATTAATAAATACATACACTATTAATTACAAGAGTATAGTGATATATAATGTATGATATTATTTATATTAAAATAGGAAAGTCAAGAGCTAATTTAGTATGTGTTTAAATAATAAATATTTATAAAACAAAGGTAAAAATTTTAAAATTTAACAGAAAATAATAGCTTTTTATAATAAATGTATAAAAAACATTTTATAGAAAATTATGAAAATGGCGTTTCATATTTAGCTTTTAAAAGTACACGTACAGTTTTTACAATAACTAGCTTAAATATATCCAAAAAATTATAAATGAATGCTATATATAGTGGTAATAACCACTAAAATTAAAGTTGAGTTTGATGATGGCTCTGAATGAACGCTGTCCAAATACTTGACACATGCTAATCGAACGTCTCAGCAGTTATAGCTGTTGATAAGTGGTGAACAGGTGAGTAAATGATAACCTAACTACCTTAAAGTAAGGTATAAATCCCTTATAATAATAAAGAAAAAGAAAATTTTGCTTTAAGATGTTAGCGTATATCCTGGAGGAGTATTAGTATAATCTAGCTCATGTTCCGGTAGTCGAGACTGAGAGGTCGATCGACCACATTGGGTCTGAAAAAAGCCCACGGCA
>Ga0209688_1000049_pt1 | contig 9819 bp, 7 predicted proteins | sample GraSoiAngelo_142_FD_185899 | JGI IMG/M metagenome (GOLD analysis project Ga0209688, IMG submission 185899) | Grasslands soil microbial communities from the Angelo Coastal Reserve, California, USA - 14_1009_02_20cm (SPAdes) (version 2) | ecosystem: Environmental > Terrestrial > Soil > Grasslands ...
GCGAACGTGAGCATGGGCAACGGCGCCTACGCCATGCAGAGCACCTGGTCGAACGACACCAACGAGTGCGAGATATCGCACGCGATCCTCTGAGTAAGGCCACGGCTGAGCAACCGCCTCCTGAGCAAGGGGGCCTCGCGGCCGCTCTGCAGTTGCATTCGTCGGCGCGGTGGCGGACGATCCGCCACGCCAAGGATGGGCTCGATCTGCGACAGGGAGGATCGTTCACCCCAACCACTCCTCGCATCGCTTGAGCCTCCGTTCGTGCTGCACGAGCGGAGCCGATGCCGCGCCTGTCGCATCGGACCGCGCACGATAACCGCAATGGGAGGAATCACGTGAATACAGTCAAGCACATGAGAGTTTCGCGGCCAGCGCTCGCGGCCGCGGCTGTGATCGGCGGCCTGGGCGTCGGCGCCGCGCTGTCCGCCGACGATCTGCGGCTCGCCGACAATCCCTTCGCGCCAGCCTACGGACACGAATATCGCCACGGGGCGGTGCCGACGCGCGAGGCCAGGCTGCACATGGATGAATGGGATCGGGTGCACGGCGCGAGTGCCGCTCGTCTGCGGCGTAATACCGTCCTCGTCTTCGGCGGCGGCATCGACGGCATCGGCGTCACGAGCGGCACGCCGAAGGTTTACCTGGTGTTCTACGGCAGCCAATGGACCGGTGGCGGCGACCCGAACGGCGCGGCCACCTACCTGCAGAACCTGTTCAAGGGCATCGGCACGGGCGGCGAGCACTGGTCGGGCACGATGACGCAGTACTGCGACGGTCCGACCGTGCCGAGGGGCGCCACGACCTGCAACACCGCCAACACCCCACACGTCGGCTATCCGAGCGCGGGTGCGCTGGCCGGGGTCTGGTTCGACACCGCGGCCCCTTCGCCCTCGAGCGCCACCATCTCGCAGCTCGCGCAGGAGGCGGTCAACGCGGCGGCGCATTTCGGTAACACCACGGCGGCGTCCAATCGCTACGCGCAGTACGTGGTCGTGTCGCCCTCGGGCACGCATCCCGACGGCTTCGGCAGCGCCAATTTCTGTGCCTGGCACTCCTACACCACCTCGTCCTACGGCGACCTCCCCTATACCAACATGCCGTACGTCACCGACCTCGGGGCGAGCTGCGGCGAGAACTTCGTCAACCCGGGCTCGGCCGGGCTCCTCGACGGCTTCTCCATCGTGAACGGACACGAGTACGCGGAGACCCTCACCGACCAGCTTCCCGCCGGCGGCTGGACTACGCGCTCCGGGTCCGAGAACGGCGATCTGTGCGCCTGGATCAGCTCCGGGCAGGGCGCGGCGGCGAACGTGAGCATGGGCAACGGCGCCTACGCCATGCAGAGCACCTGGTCGAACGACACCAGTCGATGCGAGATCTCGCACAATATTCTGTAGCCTCGAGAGAGCCCGCCGCGCTCGCCGGGCTGAATCCTCAAGGGCCGCTCCTGCGGCCCTTTTTTTGCTGCGCGGACGGCCGTGATGGCGCCGCCACTGCTGCTGTTGCCGCCGCCGCCGCTCAATGCGCCGGCGCCGAGAGCGCCAGGTCCCGGCTGTAGACCACGTTCATGACGTTGTCGTACCAGCCGAGCACCTCCGGCTTCACGAGGTGCTTGTTCACGTAGAAGTACAGTGGGATGAGTGGATGCTCGCGGAGCGCCACGCGCTCGGCCTCCTCGAGCAGCGCCTCGCGCCGGCCGGCGTCCGTCTCGGCGGCGGCGCGCGTCACGAGCGCGTCGTACTCGGCGCTCGAGTAATGCGGCAGGTTCACGCCGAAATCGCTCTTCAGGTACTGCGCGTAGGTGTAGGCGTCGTTGTAGTCACCCGTCCAGCTCGAGCGGAACATCTCGACATCGCCGCGATCGATGTCCTGCAGCAGCGACTTGAACTCCACCTGCGTCAACCGCACGTCCGCCCCGAGCGCCTCCTTCCACATGGAGGCGACCGCGACCGCGAGCTTGGTATGCACCTCGCCCGAGTTGTAACGCAGCTCGAAGCGCACCGGGTGCTCGCGGGAGAAGCCGGCCTCGGCGTACAGGCGCTGCGCCTCGCGGAGGCGCTCGGCGAGCGGCGTGCTCCGATAGTCGAAGGACTGCGAGGTGTAGTGATCGACCCCGGGCGGCACCCACCCCCAGGCCGGCAGCTCCCCCACCCGCAGTACGAGCTGCGCGAGCTTGTCGCGGTCGACGACGAGCGAGAGCGCGCGGCGGAGCTTCAGGTTGTCGCGGAACGGGGGGCGCCGGAGGTTGAAGCCGTAGTAGTTGGTGGCGAGCTGCGGAAAGACGTGCAGCTCGGCCGCGAGGTGCGCCTTGATCCAGTCGAACTGCCCGCGCGGCACCACGAAGGTGATCTCGAGCTCCCCGCCCCGGTAGCGCGCGAGCTCGGCGTTCTCGTCCGGGATCAGCAGGTACTTCACCGCATCGAGGTGCGTGGCGGCGTCGTTCCAGTAATAGTGGTTGCGGGCCGCCAGGATGTACGACCCCTGTACCCATTCCTTGAGGACGAAGGCGCCGTTCGACACCATGACCCCGGGCCGGGCGAAGCCCTCCGGGTGCTGAGCGAGCGTCGGCCGGTGCACCGGGCAGGTCGCGGGATGCGAGAGCAGCGTCGGCAGGTAGGGCGCTGCAGTGGCGAGCTGGATGGCGACGGTCGAGTCATCGGGCGCCGTGACGCCGAGCGACCGCGGGGGCTTGCGGCCGGCGGTGATGTCGGCCGCGTTGACGATGACGTCGATGTACTGCGCGTAGCCCGAGCCGGTCGCGGGGTCCACCAGGCGCTCGAGGGCCGCGACGAAGTCCGCGGCCACCAGCGGCTGCCCGTTCGACCAGCGCGCCTCTCGCCGCAGCTTGAATACGTAGGTCTTCCCGTCGGGGCTCGCGCCCCACGTGGAGGCGACGCCGGGCGCCACGGCGGCGTGCTTGTCGAGCGTCGTCAGTCCCTCGCACAGGTCGCGCAGCACGCTCTGCGCCTCGAAGCCGCGCGCCTTCTGCGGATCGAGCGAGTCGGGGTCGGGTCCCCCACCGCGAACCAGGATGGCTTCGTGGGGCGCCGCGCCGCCCGCACCCTGGGTGGGCGAGCGGCTGCATGCGGCGAGCGTGGCGAGGATCGCGAGCGGGACGAGGTGGACGATGAGAGCCGCGCGCGAGGTCATGCTCGCTTCGTGCGGCTCGCGTTGATCTCGGCGCGCAGCCTCTCGGTCGCCTTGCGGGCCGCGGTGGCGAAGTCCCCGCCCGCGGACGCGTAGAGGATGGCGCGCGAGGAGCTGACGATGAGGCCGGTGCCGTTCGGGGTCTGTCCGGCCTTGACCGCCTGCGCCACATCGCCCGCCTGCGCGCCGACCCCGGGCACGAGGAGCGGCATGTCGCCGACGAGTGCGCGCACCTCGGCGAGGTCGCCCGGGTAGGTGGCGCCGACGACCAGCAGGCAATTACCGCGCGAGTTCCAGCGCTGCGCCGCGAGCTCGGCGACGACCTGGTAGAGCTTGCGACCGCCCACCACGAGGTCCTGCAGCTCGTGCGCGCCGGGATTCGAAGTGCGGCAGAGGATAATGACTCCCTTGTCGGCGCGGCGGAGGAAGGGCTCGAGCGCGTCGCCTCCGAGATAGGGGTTCACGGTGACGGCGTCGGCGCCGTAGCGCTCGAAGGCCTCGATGGCGTAGCGCTCGGCGGTGTGGCCGACGTCGCCGCGCTTGGCATCGAGGATCACGGGCACACCCGGATGGGTCTTGTGGATGTACTCGATGGTGCGCTCGAGCTGGTCCTCGGCCTCGTAGGCGGCGTAGTGCGCGAACTGCGGCTTGTAGGCGCACACGAGGTCCGCGGTGGCGTCCACGATGGCCTTGTTGAACTGGAAGATCGGCGAAGGCTCGGCGGCGATGTGCGCCGCGAAGCGCTCGATTTCCGGGTCGAGCCCGACGCACACCAGCGAGTCGCTCTTGTCCCAGGCGCGCTCGAGCAGCTCGCGGAATCCGGTCATGCGACGCGCGGGTGCCTTCGGAGGCTGCGCTTCTTCAAGTGCACCAGCAGGATCGACACTGCCGCCGGAGTCACGCCGGGGATGCGTCCCGCCTGGCCGAGCGTCGCGGGCCGCGCCGCGCTGAGCTTCTGGCGCACCTCGTGCGAGAGCCCCGTGAGCGAGGCGTAGTCGAGGTCGGCCGGGAGCGCCATCGCCTCGTGGCTGCGCGAGCGCTCGATGTCCTCCTGCTGCCGCTCGATGTAGCCCGAGTAGCGCGCCCGCACCTCGACCTGCGCGCGCACCTGGGCGGGCAGCCGATCGTCGAGTGCCCGCGGCCATGTCGGCGCGCCCGCAACCTCGATCAGCGACTCGTACGTGACCCCGGGCCGGCGGAGCAGCTCGAAGGCCGAGGTGTCGCGCGCGAGCGGGGCGCCGAGGACGCGCCGCGCCCATTCCGCCGGCACCGACGCCGGCGTCAACCGCAGCCTCGTCAGGCGATCGACCTCGCGGTCGGAGGCTTCCCGCTTCGCCTCGAAGAGCGCCCAGCGCTCATCATCGACGAGCCCGAGCGCGCGCCCGAGCGGCGTTAGGCGCAGGTCCGCGTTGTCCTCGCGCAGCAGCAGCCGGTACTCGGCGCGGCTGGTGAACATGCGGTACGGCTCGCTCGTGCCGCGCATCACGAGGTCGTCGATCAGCACCCCGAGGTAGGCGTCGCTGCGCTTCGGGATCCAGGGTTCGCGCTCCTTCACGGCGAGCGCCGCATTGATGCCCGCGACGAGCCCCTGAGCCGCGGCCTCCTCGTAGCCTGTGGTACCGTTGATCTGGCCCGCGAAGTACAGTCCCGCGAGCGCGCGCGTTTCGAGCGAGGGCTTCAGGTCCCGCGGATCGAAGAAGTCGTACTCGATCGCATAACCGGGGCGCGTCAGGTGCGCGTGCTCGAAGCCCCGGATAGTGCGCACGAACTCGCACTGCACATCGAACGGGAGGCTCGTCGAGATGCCGTTCGGGTAGACCTCGTGAGTGTTGAGCCCCTCGGGCTCGACGAAGATCTGGTGCGACGGCTTGTCCGCAAAGCGCACCACCTTGTCCTCGACCGAGGGGCAGTAGCGGGGCCCCACACCCTGGATCGCGCCGGTGAACATGGGCGATCGATCCGTGGCGGCCCGGATGATCTCGTGAGTTCGCTCGTTTGTCTTGGTTATGAAACAATTTACCTGCTTGGGGTGCTCATTGGCATACCCAAGGAACGAAAAGGACGGTGCGGGGTCATCCCCCGGCTGGACGGCCATGACCGACAAGTCAAGGGTCCGCCCGTCGATCCGGGGCGGCGTGCCGGTCTTGAGCCGCCCGACCCGAAGCTGAAGCTCGCGAAGGCGCGCGGCGAGGGCCTGCGAGGGCGCGTCCCCGGCGCGGCCGCCCGGGTACTGGGTGAGACCGACGTGAATGCGTCCGGCGAGGAACGTACCCACCGTGAGTACCACGGCGCGCGCGCCGAAGGCGATCCCGGTGACCGTGACCACCCCGAGCACCCGGCCGCCCTCGACGATCAGGTCCCCGGCCTCCTGCTGGAAGACTGAGAGCCTGGGCTCCTCCTCGAGTCGCGAGCGGATGGCCTGGCGGTAGAGCTGCCGGTCGGCCTGGGCGCGGGTGGCGCGCACCGCCGGACCCTTGCTGGCATTCAGCGTGCGGAACTGGATTCCGGCGCGGTCCGCACCGCGCGCCATGGCGCCGCCGAGCGCGTCGATCTCGCGTACCAGGTGTCCCTTGCCGATGCCGCCGATGGCCGGATTGCAGCTCATCTGGCCGACCGTCTCGATGCTCTGGGTGAGGAGCAGGGTGCGCGCACCCATGCGCGCGCAGGCCAGCGCCGCCTCGGTGCCGGCGTGTCCGCCGCCGACCACGATGACATCATGCGTGGACGCAAATCGCTTAGCCTTGCTCATCTTCTTAACCGCGGTTGCTTACGCTCGGAGGCCGCGAGGGACGGGTATTGTATGCAACCGATGCCGAAAGTCGCGCATGCCCGTCACCCCTAGAGCCCCGGGCGCCGCCGTGCTGCTGGCGCTCGGCCTTCCCGCCGGCAGCGCGACCCCGCCGCCCGCAGCTCTCGAGCTCACTCCCTGCGAGATCGAGCACCCGCTGCTGCACACGGTGGTGGCGGCGGAGTGCGGCGTGCTCACCGTCGCGGAGAATCCGCACGTCGCCGGCGGGCGGCAGATCGGCCTCGCCGTCGCGCGCGTGACCGCGGTCAGCCGTCGCAAGGAGCCCGATCCGCTCTTCGTCCTCGCCGGGGGTCCGGGGCAGGCGGCGAGCGAGTTCTATGTGACGGTCGCTCCCGCCCTTGCGCGCATCCGGCGCGAGCGCGACATCGTCCTCGTCGACCAGCGCGGCACCGGGCGATCGAACCGGCTCGGCTGCGCCGAGGGCGAGGAGCTGCTCTATCGCGCGGGCCAGGCCGAGATCGCCGCCGCCACGCGGGGCTGCCTCGGGGACCTCGGCGCGCGTGCCGAGGTGAGCTGGTACACGACGAGCGTCGCCGTTCAGGATCTCGAGCGCGTGCGCGCCGCCCTCGGCTACGAGCGCATCAACCTCTACGGCACCTCCTACGGCACGCGCGTCGCGCAGCACTACCTGCGCCGCTTCCCCGAGCGCGTGCGCGCCGTGATTCTCGACGGGGTCGTGCCGGCCCCTCTCGCCCTCGGGCCCGAGGTGGCGCTCGATGCTGAGCGCTCGCTCCTCGATATCCTCGCGCGCTGCGCGGCGCAGCCGCCCTGCCGCAGCCGCTTCGGCGACCCCGCGCAGGCTTACCGGAGCGTGCGCGCGGCGCTCGCCCGCCGCGCGGTGCCTGTCAGCGTCTCCGACCCTTCCACCGGGGAGCCCCGGCGCTTCGATTTCACCGCCGAGCACCTGGCGACGGTGTTGCGCCTCGCGAGCTACAGCGCCGAGTACGCCGCGCTCCTGCCGCTGCTCCTCGGCGCGGCCGCCTCGCGCGCCGACTACGCCCCGCTCGCCGCGCAGTTCCTCCTGGTCGAGCGTGCCTATGCCGGAGCCGTCGCGACCGGCATGCACGACAGCGTGGTGTGCACGGAGGACGTGCCCTTCTATCGCGTGAGCGCGCGCGAGCGTACGCGCCTCGCCGACACCTTCCTCGGCACCGCGCAGCTCGATGGCCTGGAGACCGTGTGCCGCATCTGGCCGCACGGTGCGATCGACCCCGATTTCCACGCGCCGCTCACGAGCGAGGTGCCGGCGCTGCTGCTGTCGGGCGGCGACGATCCGGTGACGCCGCCCGCATTCGCCGCGCTCGCCGCGCGCGGCTTCGCGCACGGGCTCTCGGTCGTGCTCGAGGGCTTCGGTCACGGGGCGCTGACCGCCCCGTGCCTGGACCGCGTGATGGCGCAATTTCTCGCGCGCGCCTCGGTGGCCGGGCTCGACGTCGCCTGCACCCGCGCGGCGCGGCCGATGCCCTTTTTCACCTCGGTGAACGGGCCCGCGCCGTGAGCGGTGCGCACCCGGCGCGCGCTTGATCGAGGCCACGCACTTGGCCAAGCACTTCGGCGCGGTCGTCGCCGTGCGCGATGTGAGTCTGCAGGCCGCCGACGGCCGCATCACGGGCCTCGTGGGGCCGAACGGCGCCGGCAAGTCGACGACTCTCCGGATGCTCTACACGGTGCTCAGGCCCGATTCGGGCGATGCGCTCATCGACGGTTACGGCGTGATGCACTCGCCCCTCGAGGCGGCGCGCCGCCTCGGGGTGCTCGCGCACGGCGCCGGGCTCTATCCGAACCTCACGGCGCGCGAGAACATCCTCTATTTCGGCGCCCTGCACGGTCTTGCGCGCCGCGCCGCCCGCGAGCGTGCCGCCGAGCTCATCGCGCTCCTCGAGATGGCGGAATTCGCCGATCGCCGCGCCCGGGGCTTCTCGCAGGGCGAGAAGGTGAAGACCTCGCTCGCGCGCGCCCTCGTTCACCGGCCGCGGAACCTCGTGCTGGACGAGCCGACCAACGGGCTCGACGTCATGGCGGTGCTGGCGCTCCGGCGTCTGCTCACATCGCTCCGCGATGACGGGCACTGCGTGCTGTTCTCGAGCCACGTGATGCAGGAGGTGAGCGCGCTCTGCGACGAGGTGGTGGTGATCGCTCACGGCACCGTGCTCGCGAGCGGCAGCGCGGAGGCGATCCGTGCGCGCACCGGAGCCTCGAGCCTCGAGGAGGCCTTCGTGCGGCTGATCGCAGGGCGGGCTGGGGACTGAAGCGGTGCGCGCGCTCCTCACGGTGTTCGCCAAGGAGTTCCGCGAGAATCTGCGCGAACGGCGCACGCTCATCTCGGCGCTCGTGCTGGGGCCGCTCCTCGGGCCGCTGCTCTTCGCCGGCGGACTGTCGCTGCGGATCGAGCGCGGCGCCGCCGAGAGCGATCGCCCGATCACGCTCGCGGTCGCGCACGGCGAGCGCGCGCCGAACCTGCTGTCCTTCCTTCGAGAGCACGGGATCGAAGTGCGGCCCGTCGACTACGACGCCGCCGCGGCCCGCGCGGCGGTGCGCGCCCATCGGCACGAGCTGGTGCTCGCGGTGAGCGAGGACTTCGCCGCGCGCCTCGAGGGCGGCACGCCCGCGCCGGTGCTGCTGTACGCCGACTCGTCCGACCCGTCGGTGTCCGGCGCGCGCGCGCGCGTCATGGCGCTCATCGAGCAGTACGCCTCGCTCCTCGCGCGGCTGCGCGCGCTCGCGCGCGGCATCGATCCGCTCACTCTGACGCCGGTCGCGATCCAGGACATCGACGTCTCGACGCCGTCCGGCCGCTCGGTGCTGGCGCTCGGCACACTCAGCTACCTCGTGCTGCTCACCATGCTGATGGGCGGCATGTACCTCGCCATCGATGCGACCGCCGGCGAGCGCGAGCGCGGCTCGCTCGAGCCGTTGCTCACGGTGCCGGTGCGGCGGGAGCTCCTGATCTTCGGCAAGATCCTCGCGGCCTGCGCCTACATGACGCTGTCGCTCGCCCTCACCGTGGCCGCCTTCGCCGTCATGCTGCGCTTCACGGGGCTCGAGCGCTTCGGCATGAGCGTCAACTTCGGTCCGGGCGTCGCGCTCGCCGTGGTGCTCTGCTGCCTGCCGCTCGTGCCGGCGGGGGCCGCGCTCATGACCATCGTGGCCGCTTCCACGCGCAGCTACCGCGAGGCGCAGACCTACATCGCACTGGTGCTCATCGTGCCGACGCTGCCGCTCGCATTCGCGGGGGTCATGGGGCTGCGCCCGCGGCTTGGGCTGATGGCCGTTCCGTCGCTCAGCCAGCACTTCCTCATCACGAGCCTGCTGCGCGATGAGCCGGTGGCGCCGGCCTATCTGGCGCTCTCGGTCGGCGCGACGCTCGCGCTTGCGGCGCTGCTCCTCGCCATCGCCGGACGGCTCTACCGGCGCGAAGCGCTGCTCGGCTAGGCCCGGATCGCGCGCTCGGCGGGGACCCGCTCGAGGCGGCGTTTAGCTATTGGCTGAGGCGAGCTGGCGGAGGCGTTGGCGTGCGCGCGAGCAGGGTGTGGAGGTCCGCGACGTGGCTGTCCGCGAACGCGCGCGCCTCGACCTCGAAGCGGTTGTTCCAGTATCCGTGTCGCAGCCATTCGCCCGCATAGCGAGCGAGGGTGAGGGTACCCGCCTCCCACTGACGGATGACGTGGCAGTACTCGTGCAGCATGAGCCAGGGATTGGCGAAGAACTCGGTGGCGCTGCCGGAGAGATAGATGCGGCCACGACGCGTGGTCGCGACCGCGCGCCCGTGGGCTCGCGCATACCAGGAGTGCTCGATGACCCGCACGTGGCCGATGCGCGCGCCGAGCACCCGCTCGAGCGCTTCCCGCAGTCGCTCCGGC
>Ga0209688_1000054_pt1 | contig 9673 bp, 5 predicted proteins | sample GraSoiAngelo_142_FD_185899 | JGI IMG/M metagenome (GOLD analysis project Ga0209688, IMG submission 185899) | Grasslands soil microbial communities from the Angelo Coastal Reserve, California, USA - 14_1009_02_20cm (SPAdes) (version 2) | ecosystem: Environmental > Terrestrial > Soil > Grasslands ...
CGAACTATTTGGTCACGTGAAAGGCGCGTTTACTGACGCAAAAACGGATCGGGCAGGGCGTTTCGAGCTCGCCGACGAGAGCACGCTGTTCATGGATGAGATCGCGAATATCCCGCTTGCTCAACAGGCAAAACTGTTGCGGGTCATTGAGACCGGCGACTTCGAGCGCGTCGGTTCATCAAAAACGCTTCATGCAAACGTGCGAATCATCTCCGCAACAAACGCAAATCTGGAGAGTGAGATTGCAGCCGGTCGCTTTCGGCAGGACCTCCTTTTTCGGCTAAATACGATTGAGATCGAATTACCGCCATTGCGCGATCGACGCGAGGACATCATGCCGCTGGCGAACAGCTTTCTTCGTCAACACACAGAGCGTTATCGCAAACAGGTTGGCGGTTTTGATGAAAACGCCCGCGAGCGCCTGCTGCAGCATCGGTTTCCTGGAAACATCCGCGAGCTCGACCACGTTGTGGAGCGCGCCGTGCTAATGACGAAAGACCGGCAAATTCGCGCAGCCGATCTCGGCCTAACGACCGGCAGTTCTGAATCGCGGAATGTTGAGGAGATGAGTCTCGAAGACGTGGAAGCTTTTCTGATCAAGAAAGCTTTGGCTCGAAACAACGGCAACGCCCGTAAGGCCGCAGAGGCACTCGGGTTGAGCAGAAGCGCGTTCTACCGGCGTCTGCAACAATATGGTTTGTGATCTGGGGAGCGCACGCGCCCTCGCGTGCTGGCGAGCGCGTCCTCGCGATCGCGAACTTTTCTTTCACATTCGGAATGGCCAATGCTGCGACGCATAACAAAAGATTGTTTCGGCGCGACGCCGAAAGCAACACGCGAGACGCGTGCGCTACCCGGACGCGGCGAGCACGCATGACTCGCCCGCGCAAAAAACGCCGGCTTTCCTACGAAGGAAAGCTGACCTGGCTCACGTTTCTGGCGGCCGCGCCTGCAATCGTCATTGCGCTTGCGCTCCTTTGGTTCGGCGATCACACGTCAAAAGTACAGTGGACACTTACGATTGTGATTGTTGGCTGCATGGCTGCATTCATTTTGAGCACTCGCGAGCACGCGGTTCGTCCATTGCAAACTCTTTCTAACCTGCTCGCGGCATTACGGGAGGGCGATTACTCCATCCGCGCGAGAGGCGCTCGCGAAGGTACTGCGTTGGGCGAAGTCCTGCTCGAAGTGAATTCGCTCGGCGAAACCTTGCGTCAGCAGCGCCTGGGCGCCTTTGAAGCCACCGCGCTGCTGCGCACGATCATGAGCGAAATCGATGTGGCGATTTTCACCTTCGATCCCGAACGGCGTCTCCGCCTGATCAATCGCGCCGGTGAGACTTTGCTGGGGCGACCAATGGACAAGTTGTTAGGCAAAACCGCGCGGGAACTTGGCTTGCGAGCTTGTTTCGGTGCGGGCGATGACGAGCCGCTGACGCTGAATTTCCCAGGGGGATCGGGCCGTTGGGGCATTCGCCGGAGCACATTTCGCGAACAGGGTTTACCGCACGAATTACTCGTGTTGACGGATCTGAGCCGCACGCTGCGCGAAGAGGAACGCCGGGCATGGCAGCGACTCGTGCGCGTGCTTGGCCATGAAATGAACAACTCGTTGGCGCCGATCAAGTCACTTGCGGCCAGTTTGGAATCGCTGTTGCGGCGCGAGCCTCTCCCAACGGACTGGAAAGATGATGCAAGCTCCGGGTTGAACTCCATCGCCTCGCGCGCCGATTCGCTGAGCCGTTTCCTGCAAGCTTACACGCGGCTGACAAAACTTCCGCCGCCTCAAAAACAAAACATCGATCTTGCCAAGCTGGTACAACGTGTTGTCGATTTGGAACCCAGACTCAAGGTTGAAGTCCGGCCGGGTCCGCGAGCGACTATTCGCGCAGACGCGGCGCAGATTGAGCAAGCGCTGATCAACCTGGTGCACAACGCTGTTGATGCCGCGCTTGAAACGCATGGAAACATCACGCTTGGATGGCGTGAGAAAGGAAATTGCGTTGAGATCGTTGTTGAAGACGAAGGTCCCGGCATCATGAACCCCGCCAATCTCTTCGTTCCGTTCTTTACCACGAAGCCAGACGGCTCGGGAATTGGTCTCCCATTGAGCCGTCAAATTGCCGAAGCCCACGATGGCACTCTCGTGCTCATGAACCGAGAGGATCGCCAGGGCGTGCAAGCTTTGCTGCGCCTGCCGAAATAATTTTTGGACTGCGCGAATACGTTCGCGCTTTGAAAGCTGGCGACACGTCGCTGCACTCCAAAACCGTCCCAAAGTTGGGACGACGCAATCCCACAAGCGGATAACCTAAACAAGCCCGCCGAAAAGATCGACGAAGTTTAATTACTGAGCATCAGCCGCTTATGACTTTGCTTTCTGGCATGGCATGGCCATTGCAATAGCTTGGGGAAGATCACGATTATTTTTGAATCCAATTAATATGCCAAACACCTCTGACTTATAGGAGCTGAAAGAAAATGAAATCATTGCCAAATACCGAACCGAACGCGCGCAAGTTTCCGCTCGTCGATTATCATTATCACGCGCCGATGCTCAAGGGTTCGAGCGCGCCATGCATTCAGACATCGAAATCATTGCGCGACATCACCCGGGATTACTTCGACGCTGAAGCGGACCGCGAATTCCTCAGCGAAGCGGCTGTGTTCACCGCGCTGATTGTCATGGCAATCATGCCGATTGTGACCGGGATATCCGCTGTGTTCCAACTCCTTAGCAATCTCCCTCTGTTCTGATCCAAACGAAACCGTGATTCCAGACCGAAAACCAACAGACCAAAGAATTGTGCGCCCGGCCGGTTTTGCGCCGAATCTTTCCTCGATGGACGTGCCGCGCACAGGCGTCGCTGCTAAAAAACGCAAGCGCCGCATCATGATCATCGCGGCGTCCGTATTGGGTTTGATTCTGGCCACGATTGCAATTTCGCGTTTGAAACCGGCCGTGCCGAGCGTCGATCGGTCGACGGTCTGGGTTGATACCGTTAAACGCGGTCCAATGGTGCGACAGGTGCGCGGCCTCGGCACCCTTATACCGGAAGACATTCGTTGGATTCCGGCAAATACCGAAGGGCGGGTGGAAAAAATAAACATCTGGCCTGGAACACACGTGGAAGCGGACTCGGTGATTTTGGAAATGACCAGTCCTGAGCTGGAACAAACAGCGCATGACGCCCAATCCAAAGCCACTGCCGCAGAAGCGGAGCTAACTACATTGCGCGCGACATTACAGCGCGAGTTGCTCGATCAGGAAGCAACGACAGCGAAAGTTAAATCAGATTACGAGCAGGCGAAGATGGAGCGCGAGACCAATGATCAGTTGGCGAAAAACGGTTTGGTTGCCGAGCTGCAATACAAAACGTCAAAAGTAAAAGAGGCCGAACTGGCAAATCGCAATGAGATCGAACAAAAGCGGCTGCAGTTTGCGCACGAGTCGATTGATCCACAAGTAGCGTCGAAGCAGGCCGCGGTCGACCAGGCCAAAGAACTTGCCAGGTTGAAGGCTGACCAGGTGGAAGCGCTGCATGTACGCGCCGGCATGTCTGGAGTCCTGCAACAGTTGCCTGTGCAAATCGGACAGCGCCTGAAAATCGGCGATAACCTCGCGCGCGTCGCGGACCCGACGAAGCTGAAAGCGCAGGTCAAGATCGCTGAGACTCAGGCGAAGGACATTCAGATTGGTCAGAAAGCTGTGATCGACACTCGCAACGGTGTCGCGAATGGCCACGTCACGCGCGTTGATCCCGCCGTAGAGCAGGGGACGGTCAATGTGGAGGTCGCGTTTGATCAGGCGCTGCCGAAGGGCGCGCGGCCCGATCTCAGCGTTGATGGAACAATCGAGCTCGAGCACCTCGATGACGTAATTTTCGTCGGCCGTCCGGCGTTCGGCCAGGAGAACAACACCGTCGGCATGTTCAAAATTGTAAGCGGCACTTCGGAAGCCGTTCGTACTCCGGTCAAGCTGGGCAAGAGCTCCGTAAACACCATTCAGATTTTAGACGGTCTCCAACCCGGAGATCAGGTCATCCTTTCTGACACCAGCGCGTGGGACGCACACGACAGAATTCGACTGAACTAAGCGTTGATTTCTGAATCTGATTTCTGATTTAAAACATCAAAGCAATAAACAACATGAAATCGACTGAACTAACTGCAGAGGAATCAACCAACGAGTTCGATGGAAACGGCTACGCACCGTTGATCCGGCTCGCCAGTGTAACCAAAGTGTTTCTCACTGACGAAGTAGAGACGCACGCGCTTTCGGGAATTCATCTCGATATTCGCGAGGGCGAATATGTTTCCATCGCAGGACCATCAGGTTGCGGCAAGACGACGCTGCTTTCGATTCTCGGTCTGCTGGATACTCCTTCCGATGGCAGTTACGCGCTGAAAGGTCACGAGGTCGCGAATCTTTCGTTCGCGGAGCGAGCGCGCGTCCGTAACCGCGAAATTGGTTTCATCTTCCAAAGTTTTAATTTGATTGGCGACCTCACGGTTTTTGAGAACGTCGAATTACCGCTCACCTATCGCGGTACGGGTGCGAGTGACCGCAAAGCACTAGTCACCGAATCCCTGGAGCGAGTGGGCATGGCGCATCGAGCAAAACACCTGCCGAGTCAGCTCTCTGGCGGTCAACAGCAGCGCGTTGCGGTTGCGCGCGCGCTTGCCGGCAGACCGGCGATTCTGCTAGCCGACGAGCCGACCGGTAACCTCGATTCGCATAACGGCGAAGCTGTCATGCATCTGCTCCGCGAACTGCATCAGGGCGGCGCGACGATTTGCATGGTTACGCACGACGAGCGTTTCGCTCAGCACGCAGATCGCACGGTGCATTTGTTTGATGGTCGCGTCGTCGAAGATCGAATTGCAGCGTAGGAACACCCAACGTGGTTCAGGACCTTAGATTTGCTGTTCGACAGTTATTTAAGGCACCAGGGTTCACGATTGCGGCGGTCACGGTGCTTGCACTCGGCATTGGAGTGAACACGGCCGTGTTCAGCCTGGTAAATACGCTTTTCTTTGCGCCACCGCTTACGCCAAGCCGCATGAAATGGTGCAGCTCTTTTCCCAGGATAAGAAAGATCCGAACAAATTTCGTGGTTTTTCTTATCCGACTTATCTCGACATCCGCGAGCAGAACGCGGTCTTCAGCGATGCAATGAGTTTCAACCTCGCGCTGATTGGCTTGGGTCAAAAGGGCGATACCCGCCGCGCGTTCGCCGCCATCGTCAGCTCGAACTATTTCTCTGTGCTCGGTGTTCCGCTGGCGCGAGGCCGCACTTTTTTACCGGAAGAGGAAACGCCGGGTCACAACGTGCCGGTCGCGATCGTTAGTTACAGTTACTGGCAGAAACACGATCTCAATCCAAGCGTGGTCGGTTCGCAGTTACTCGTTAACGGCCGTCCGTTCACAATCGTCGGAATCACGCCGAAAGGTTTCGTCGGCACGCTGCAGATTTTGTCACCGGAAGTTTGGCTGCCGATAAGCGTTTACGATCACGTCGCGAACGATTTTGGGTCGAAGAACAAGATCGCAATGGACGATCGCAACGGCACGCAGTTGCGCATCATCGGGCGGCTAAAACCTGGGATGACGGCGGCCGCCGCCAAGCCTGCGCTCGAAGGGCTGGCGACCAATTTGGAAAAAGCGTATCCAGTCGAGCAGAAAAACCAGACTTTCATCACGGCACCGGTGTCGCGTATTGCGGTAAGCACAAATCCGGCAGCTGCGAGTGGGGTGAAGCCGATCGCGCCGTTATTGCTCGGGATGGCCGTAGTGGTGCTACTGGTGTCGTGCCTTAACCTCGCAAACATGTTGCTCGCGCGCGGCACCGCGCGGCGCAAGGAAATTGCGATTCGTCTCGCGCTCGGCAGCAGTCGTTGGCGCATTGTGCGCCAGCTTCTCAGCGAAGGCTTTGTTCTGGCGCTGCTCGGCGGCATGGGTGGACTCATCCTTGGATTGTGGTCGTCGGACCTGCTGATTGGCTCAATGCGCAAATTCATGCCTTTTGAGATTGTGTGGTCGACCGGAGCGAACCCCGCAATTCTGGCCGCAACATTTGGATTTTGCCTGCTCGGGACGTTGATGTTTGCGCTTGGGCTCGTCATTGTGCAGATCGCGTTCTCGCTCGCTCTGCTGACCGCAGCCGCTTTGTTTGTGCGTGGCGCGGGCAAAGCGGCGTCCGTCGATAGCGGGCTAAAACCGGGCGCAAGCTATCTGCTCGAAGTTGATGCAAGCCTGGCCGGCTATGAACCGAAACGCGCGCAGGCACTCTATCAGGACTTGAACGCGCGGCTGGCAGCGCTGCCGGGCGTAGAGCACGTGAGCATTTCGGCAACCGTTCCGTTCGGGATAACTTCGTCGGACAAGAACGTTGAACGCGCGGGTGTACATCCCGTTGCAGAGGCCAAGCCGTCCAACGCCGCTGAAGGCCTTCCTTTCAAGGCAGCCTGGAACAGCGTTGGCGCGGATTATTTTACAACGGTTGGATTGCCGGTGCTGCGTGGTCGCGCGTTTACCGAGGCGGAAGCAACACAACCTGGTCCGAGGGTGGCAATCATTGATGAACCCCTGGCTAAAAAGCTTTGGCCGGACGGCGACGCACTTGGACAACGTGTTCAGTACGCGGGTGAAAATGCGCTGTCGGGGCAGCGCGGAGGAGGCGCCGCCGGTGGAGCGAGCACCGAGTTGAGTGAGGAGAAGCAGGACGAGACGATCGAAATCATCGGCATCGTGCCTGCAACCCGCCACGATCTTTTTGCTAACGAAGAGCCGGACGGCTCGATTTACCTCCCGTTCGCGCGTGGATTCCAAAGCGATGTTTTCCTTTTTGTCCGATTCCGTTCGCTCGCCCACGGAACCGAAGCCAGCACGGCCGATTTGCTGCGACGCACGGTGCGCGACGTCGATGCCGCGATCCCGATTATCTCGTTGCAAACATTTGCCCAGTATCTTGATTCGAACCTGGACCTTTGGCTTGTTCGCGCCGGCGCCGGGTTGTTCTCGATTTTTGGGGGACTGGCGCTTGGTCTGGCCGTCGTTGGTCTCTACGGAGTCAAAGCGTATTCTGTGGCGCGACGCACACGCGAGATCGGGATTCGCATGGCGCTTGGCGCGGGGCCAGCTGCGGTCTTGCGATTAATCATGGGGGAAGGTGCGGTCATGCTTCTTAGCGGTGTCGCACTTGGTTTTGTTCTTGCCGCCGCGACTGGAAAAATACTCAGCGGGATCTTGTATGAGGTTGGCGCGCTCGATCCAATCGCCTTTACCGCCGCGCCTTTGTTGCTTGCCATCGCCGCCCTCGTCGCGACCTGGCTACCAGCGCGTCGCGCAGCCACGTTGAATCCGGTCGAAGCTCTTCGGTACGAATAGACCAACAATGCAAACGTTTATCCAGGATCTTCGGTTCGGCTGTCGAATGCTTCGGCGCAGTCCCGGCTTTTCAATCCTTGCGCTGCTTTGCCTCACACTAGGTATTGGGACAAACGCCGCGGTGCTCAGTTGGATCGAAGGAATTTTGATCCGTCCGTATCCGCTCGTGCCGCATCAGGACCAAATGTTTGCGCTCATCGGCACGACGCGCGGCGTCCCCGAACACAACGGACTCTCTTATCCGGACTTCATCGATCTTGAAAGAAACTCCACGCTTTTTGAGTCGTTCATCATCGATCGCATCACCGGTACGACGCTGAGCGTCGGCGACCGCGCCGAACGCGCATCGGTGGGAATAGTCTCGGCGAATTATTTCGATGCACTCGGAGTGGAACCAATCCTCGGTCGCGGATTTAGACCCGAAGAAGGAACTGGACGCAATGCGCATCCCGTCACGGTGATCGCTTATCGGACCTGGAAAGATCGCTACAATTTCGATCCGACCATTATCGGGCGAACCCAAGTTCTGAACGGCGTTCAGCATACGATCATCGGCGTCGCGCCGGAAAGGTTCCATGGCACGTTCGTGGGCTACTCATTCAGTTTCTGGGTGCCGACATCGATGCAGGAAACGTTCGACACGACGGGGTACAAATTGGAAGACCGCGGTGCGCGCTGGATCGAGGGGTACGCGACTTTGAAACCTGGCGTGTCACGGCAGCAAGCGCAGGCCGAGCTGAATTCAATCTCACAACGGTTTGAAAAAGATTTTCCGGATACCGATCGCGGTCACGAGAACCAGCTCGTCCCGTTGTGGAAAACGCCTTTCAACGGCGCCGGAAACATGACGCCCACGCTCGCGGTTACAATGGCAGTGGTGTTTTTGGTTTTGCTGATCGCGTGCGCCAACGTCAGTAATCTTTTGCTCGCGCGTTCGTTGCTGCGCCGTCATGAGATGGCGATGCGCCTAGCGCTTGGCGCCGGGCGAGGTCGTCTGGTCAGGCAATTGGTGACGGAAGGATTATTGCTTTCGCTGATAGCAGCGGTCGGCGGAATTGCAGTCGCATATTGGTGTCGTAATGCGCTCGTGCTTGCGTTTCCCCCGCCGTTGCCTGGAACCGTGATCGACTTCCCCGGCCAAATCGATTGGCGCGTGCTCGCCGCGAGCGCTGGGATTTGCATGGCATCGACTCTGTTATTTGCGCTGGTGCCCGCGATTCGCTCGAGCGATGTCGATCTTTCAAACGCGCTCAAAGCCGAAGCGGGCGGCGTTCTCGGCGGCAGCAGCCGATCGCGATTGCGTTCCCTACTTGTACTCGTGCAGGTCTCGCTCAGTTTCATTTTACTCGCCGGCACCGGATTACTTTTGCAAAGCCTGATTAAAATGCGAAACGCGAGTCCCGGCTTTAACACGAATGTGGTTTCTTCTGTGGTCGATTTGTTTTCGGCCGGCTACAAGCTCGACCGCGCCAAAATTTTTCACACGCAGTTGCTGGATCGCGTGCGGACACTGCCTGACGTTGAATCGGCCGCACTTACGCGGGTGATTCCGTTTAGTTACAACGTCTTTTCTTCGGCACCCATCGAGGTCGACGGGTACCAGGCGCCGCCTAACGAACAACCGACGGTGGAGTATATCGAAGTCACCGAAGATTATTTCACGACGCTTGGAATCCCGATTGTTTCCGGCCGCGAGTTTATGCGCACCGACGACGAGAACGTGCCGCCGGTGGCAATTATTAACGAAACGATGGCGGCGAAATATTGGCCAGAAAAGAATCCAGTCGGCCAACGGCTCAAGGCCAAAGATCGTTGGCTGCAGATCGTGGGCATTGCCAAACATTCCAACTACCACAGCAAAACTGAGACGCCCATTCCATTCTTTTACGTACCGCTCCGGCAGAATTTCCGCGTGCAAAACAGCTTACTCATTCGGACGCGTGAAACTCCGGGCGCGATGATGACGACGCTTGCCCGCGAAGTCCACGCGCTCGATCCGAATCTGGCGCCGCTGATCACTGAGCGGCTCCAGGACCAAATTGATCTAATCAGTTACAGCCAACGATTAGCAGTCACGCTTGTTGCGCTTTTCGGTGGGATGGCCCTATTCCTCGCTGCGATCGGCCTTTACGCGGTTGTGTCGTACACCGTTTCCCAGGGGACGCGAGAGCTTGGTTTACGCATGGCTCTCGGCGCAGGGACAAAACATCTTATGCGCCTGGTGATGTCGCGCGGCTTGCTCCTGACCGCTTCAGGCGTCGCCATCGGCCTCCTCGCGGCGTTC
>Ga0209688_1000055_pt1 | contig 9660 bp, 10 predicted proteins | sample GraSoiAngelo_142_FD_185899 | JGI IMG/M metagenome (GOLD analysis project Ga0209688, IMG submission 185899) | Grasslands soil microbial communities from the Angelo Coastal Reserve, California, USA - 14_1009_02_20cm (SPAdes) (version 2) | ecosystem: Environmental > Terrestrial > Soil > Grasslands ...
GTCACGCCCGGCGGAACGCGCAGCGAGCTGTCGCGGACGTCGCCGGCCTTCTCGCCGAAGATGGCGCGGAGCAGCTTCTCCTCGGGTGAGAGCTGGGTCTCGCCCTTGGGCGTGATCTTCCCCACCAGGATGGAGCCGGGCTGCACCTCGGCGCCGATGCGGATGATGCCGGAGTCGTCGAGGTCCTTGAGGGCCTCCTCACCGACGTTGGGGATGTCGCGAGTGATCTCTTCCTTGCCGAGCTTGGTGTCCCGGGCGATGCACTCGAACTCCTCGATGTGGATCGAGGTGAACACGTCCTCGCGGGTGATGCGCTCGGAGACGAGGATCGAGTCCTCGAAGTTGTAGCCCTGCCAGGGCATGAAGGCGACCACCACGTTCTGGCCGAGCGCCAGCTCCCCGGTCTCCGTCGCGGGACCGTCGCTGATCACGTCGCCCTTCCTGACGCGGTCGCCGGCCTTCACGATCGGCTTCTGGTTGATGCAGGTGTTCTGGTTCGAGCGCTGGTATTTGATGAGGTTGTAGATGTCGACTTCGCTCGCCACGTCGATGGTCTCGCCCTTCCCCTCGGCGCGAACGACGATGCGGCCGGCGTCGACCTGGTCGATGACGCCGTCGCGGCGGGCGACGACGCAGACGCCGGAGTCGCGGGCCACGGTGCCCTCGATGCCAGTGCCGACGAGCGGAGCGGCGGTGCGGAGCAGAGGCACCGCCTGCCGCTGCATGTTGGAGCCCATCAGCGCGCGGTTCGCGTCGTCGTTCTCGAGGAAGGGGATGAGCGAGGCCGCTACCGAGACGAGCTGGTTCGGCGACACGTCCATCAGCGAGATGTCCTCCGGACGCGCCATGGGGAATTCGCCCGCCTTGCGGCAGGAGACGAGCGCCGTCTCGAAGTGGCCCTTCTTGTCGAAGACCGCGTTCGCCTGCGCGATGACGTGCTTCTCCTCCTCGAGCGCCGAGTAGAACTTCACCTCGTCGGTGACCTTGCCTTCCTTCACCGAGCGGTACGGGGTCTCGACGAAGCCGTACTCGTTGACCCGGGCGAAGGTGCTCAAGGACGCGATGAGGCCGATGTTCGGACCTTCCGGCGTCTCGATGGGGCAGATGCGCCCGTAGTGGGTCGGGTGCACGTCGCGCACTTCGAAGCCCGCGCGCTCCCGGGTGAGACCGCCGGGCCCGAGCGCCGAGAGGCGCCGCTTGTGCGTCACCTCGGAGAGCGGGTTGGTCTGGTCCATGAACTGCGAGAGCTGCGAGGACCCGAAGAACTCCTTGATCACCGCCGTGACGGGCTTGGCGTTGATCAAGTCGTGCGGCATGAGCGTCTCGATCTCCTGGAGGCTCATGCGCTCCTTGATGGCGCGCTCCATGCGGACGAGACCGATGCGGTACTGGTTCTCGAGCAACTCGCCCACCGCGCGCACACGGCGGTTGCCGAGGTGGTCGATGTCGTCGATCGCTCCCTTTCCGTTCTTCAGATCGATGAGGTAGCGGACCACCTCGAGGATGTCCTTCTTGGTGAGGACCGCCTGCTCGAGGGGCTCGTCGATGCCGAACTTGTAGTTGAGCTTGAGCCGGCCGACCTTGGAGAGGTCGTAGCGCTCCGGATTGAAGAACAGGTTGATGAAGAGGTTCGTCGCCGTCTCGATGGTCGGCGGATCTCCGGGCCGCAGGCGCCGGTAGATCTCCATGATCGCCTCTTCAGGCGTCGGCGTCTTGTCGGCCATCAGCGTGTCGCGCAGGAAGGGGCCGACGTTCAGGTTGTCGATGAAGAGCACCTGGAACTCGTTGATGCCCCTCTCGTTCAGCTTGTCGACCTTCTCCTCGGTGACCTCCTCATTGCACTCGAGGAGCACCTCGCCCGTCTTCTCGTCGACGACGTCCTTGGCGCTGATCTTGGTGACCAGCTCTTCGACGTCGATGGGCAGCGTCTTGATCTTGGCCTGCTCGAGCTTCTTGATCGCGCCGCGGGTGAATTTGCGGTTCTTCTTGACGATCACTTCCCCGGTCTTCGGGTTCTTGATGTCGCGGGTCGCGCGCTGGCCGGGGAGGAGTTCCAGCTCGACCGACTTCTCGTACTTGGTCTTCTCGCCGATGTAGATGGTCTCGGTGGCGTAGAAGTAATTGAGCATCTCCTCGGGCGAGCCCTTGAACTCGATCGGGCTCTTCTTCGCGGTGTCGGGGACCGCCCCGAGCGCGCGCAGAAGGACCGTGGCCGGCAGCTTCCGGCGCCGATCGATGCGCACGTAGAGGATGTCCTTGTGGTCGAACTCGAAATCGATCCACGAGCCGCGGTACGGGATGATGCGGGCGTTGTAGAGCAGCTTGCCCGACGAGTGGCTCTTGCCCTTGTCGTGATCGAAGAACGCGCCCGGCGAGCGGTGGAGTTGGGAGACGACGACGCGCTCGGTGCCGTTGATGATGAAGGTCCCGTTCGAGGTCATGAGCGGGATCTCGCCGAAATAGACCTCCTGCTCCTTGACGTCGCGGATCGACTGGGCGCCGGTCTCCTCGTCCTTGTCCCAGACGACGAGACGGACCACCACCTTGATGGGCGCGGAGTAGGTCATGCCGCGCTGGTGGCACTCGTCGACGTCGTACTTGGGCTTCTCGAGGTGGTAGCTGACGAACTCGAGGCTACTCGTCTCGTTGAAGTCCTTGATGGGGAAGACGCTCTTGAACACGCCCTGCAGGCCGGTGTCCTCGCGCCGTTCGGGCGCGATCTCGGCCTGGAGGAACTTGTCGTAGCTGTTCTTCTGGATGTCGATCAGGTTCGGGATGTCGATGATCTTCTGGATCTTCGCGAAATTCTTGCGCGTGCGGAAATTGTTCTGGATCGTCGCCGCCATGTGAAGGGTTGCTCCCCTTTTTTCGATCGAGACACGGAGGGCCCGCCCTAGTCCCTCCGTCGAAGCGAAAACTCCGGCCGCGGCAGGGATCCTTCAGAATCCCTGCCGAAGCCGGCCTCGTTCCCGGCGCGTGGCCGGGCATGCTGTGTTCGAGCTACTTCAGCTCTACCGTCGCCCCAGCAGCTTTGAGCTGCTCCGAGAACTTGTTCGCGTCCTCCTTCGACAGGCCCTCCTTCACGGTCTTGGGAGCACCTTCGACGAGGTCCTTGGCCTCCTTGAGACCAAGGCCGGTGATCGCGCGCACTTCCTTGATGACGTTGATTTTCTTCTCTCCAGCGGCCTGGAGGACGAGCGTGAACTCGGTCTTCTCCTCGGCAGGCTTGGCAGCCGCCGCCCCGCCTCCCGCTGCCGGAGCGGCCGCCATCGCGACCGGAGCCGCGGCGGAAACGCCCCATTTCGTCTCGAGCATCTTCACCAGCTCCGCCGCCTGCATCACGGTGAGCTGCGAAAGGGACTCTGCGATCTGGTTGAGATCAGCCATTTGCCAACTTCCTTTGCGCGCCGCGTAAGGCGCATAGATGTTCAACTGCCGCTTCGGATTCGCGCCGCGTCACGCGGCCTTTTCGCTTTTCGCCTTCAGCACCTGGGCAACCTGGCTGCCCGGGGTGTTGAGGAGCCGGACGAGCTTCTGGGCCGGGGACGTGAGCATCCCGAGCAACATCGCCCGGAGCTCGGGTAGCCCGGGCATGTCGGCCAGGGCGGTGAGTCCCTTGGCGTCGACCAGGTTTCCCTGCACGACGCCGGCCTTCACCTTCATCTTCTCGCCCTGCTCCTTGAGCACGTCCCGGAGCAGCCGGGCGGGCGCCACCACGTCGTCGTAGGCGAGGACGATGGCGTTCGGTCCCTCGAGCTGTTCGGCGAACTTCTCCAGCGAAGTTCCCTTCGCGGCGAGCCTGGCCAGGGTGTTCTTGACGACCTTGTAGTCCACCTTGGAGTCGCGGAAGGTCTTCCGCAGCTTCACGGTGGCGGCGGCGTCGATGGCTCCGTAGCCGACCGCCGCGGCGAACTGCGCCTTGGCCATCTTCTCGTGGAGCGCCGACACCATCTCTTGCTTCTCGTTGCGCTGCATGCCGTCACCTCCTTCCTGCGCGGATTCCGGTTCGGGCACGCGAGCGCGTATCGCCGAACCCCTGGCTCAAGCTCAGTCTCGGCAGGCCTTGCGGTTTAAGGGCCCTTGAAGAGCCCGCCTGCTGTCTTGGACCAGTGTGAATGGAGCTATTAGAGCGGTCTCCCTCCCTATTTATGCAAAGCGGAAATGGCCGCCGTATCGAGGCGGATTCCGGGTCCCATGGTGGTGCTGACGGAGACGCCCTTGAGGTACGTCCCCTTCGCGGTGGCGGGCTTCGCCCGCATGACCGTATCGAGGATGGCGTTCACGTTGTCGGTGAGCCGCTTCACATCGAACGAAGCCTTTCCCACCGGAACGTGGACGATGCCCGCCTTCTCGACGCGGAACTCGACCTTGCCGGCCTTCGCCTCGCGTACCGCGCGGGTCACGTCCGCGGTGACCGTTCCGACCTTGGGGTTCGGCATCAAGCCACGCGGACCGAGCACTTTACCGAGGCGGCCGACGACGCCCATCATGTCCGGCGTGGCGATGGCGACGTCGAAGTCGAGCCATCCCTCCTGCACCTTGGCGGCGAGATCCTCGGCGCCGACCGTATCCGCGCCCGCTTCCTGCGCCTCGCGCGCCTTGTCTCCCTTGGCGAAGACCGCGATCCGCACCGTCTTGCCGATGCCGTGGGGCAGGACCACCGCGCCGCGCACCATCTGATCGGCGTGCTTGGGATCGACGCCCAGCCGGATGGCGACGTCCACGGTCTCGTCGAACTTCTTCTTCGCCGTCTTGCCCACCAGAGCGCACGCCTCGTCCACCGAGTAGCGCTTCTCGCGATCGATGAGCTTCAGGGCTTCCAGATACTTCTTTCCAGGCTTGGCCATGTCCGTTCTCCTAGCCGACCACGTCGACGCCCATCGAGCGCGCCGTCCCGGCGATGCTGTTCATGGCTGCCTCGACCGAGCCGGCGGTCATGTCCGCCATCTTGGTCTTCGCGATCTGCTCGAGCTGCTTGCGGGTGAGCTGGCCCACCTTCTCCTTGCCCGGCTTGTGCGCGCCCGATCCCTTCTTCTTCTCCGTGTGCAACCCGAGCGCCTTCTTGATGAGGATGGCCGCGGGCGGCGTCTTGACGATGAAGGTGAACGAGCGGTCCGAGTAGATGGTGATGAGGACCGGAACGATCAGCCCCTCCTTCGCCTGCGCCTGGGTCGCGGCGTTGAACTCCTTGCAGAACCCCATGATGTTGACGCCGTGCTGGCCGAGGGCAGGCCCGACGGGCGGCGACGGATTCGCCTTCCCCGCGGGGAGCTGCAGCTTGACCAATCCGGTTACTTTCTTTGCCATCTTTTCCTCTCTCCGTGGTCCCAGCGGCAGCCGAGCTGCCTCCCACGCTTTCTAGGTCTTCTCCACCTGCATGAAATCGAGCTCCACCGGCGTCGCGCGACCGAAGATGGAGACGAGCACCCGCACGCGCCCCTTGTCCGGATTCACTTCCTCGACGGTGCCGTTGAAGTTGGAGAACGGTCCGTCGACCACCCGCACGTTGTCCCCTTCTTCGAATTCCACCTTCGGCTTGGGCTTGAGTGCTCCCTCGGAAAGCTGGGTGGTAAGCCGGGCGATCTCGTGCTCGCTCACCGCCGGCGGCCTCGTGGCGTTGCCCACGAACCCCGTGATCTTGGGCGTGTTCTTGACGAGGTGCCAGGTACGGTCGTTGAGCTCCATCTGCACGAGGATGTAGCCGGGGAAGAACTTCCTCTTCGACGCCCGCTTCTCCCCCTTCACCATCTCCACCACGTTCTCCATGGGGATGAGGATGTCGCCGAAGAATTCGTCGAGCGCGTTCTGCTTGATCTTCTCCTCGAGGGACTTCTTCGCCTTGTTCTCGAAGCCCGAGTACGTGTGGACCACGTACCATTTCTTGTCGATCTTCTCCGTCTCCTTCGCGGCCATCTTCAGGGTATCCCTCACACCGTCGGGTTCTGGATCTTGTCGGTGAGGTACTGCCAGATCACGTCGAACAGCCCGAGCAGCGCGGCGGCGATGAGGCTCGCCACGATCACCGCGATGGTGGCGGCGCGCGTCTCCGCCAAGCCTGGCCAGCTCACCTTGCGCAACTCGGCGACGATTTCGAACGACACCTCGCGGCTCTTGGGATTGCTCCACAGATAGAAGGCGGTCGCGAAGGCGACGAGTAGGCCGATGATCGACGACCAGGTCCAGTCGTTGTAGAGCGGGCGCGTGAGCGGCTGGGTGACGCTGAACGTGCCGAAGCCCGCGAGCAGGACGTGCTCGAGGAAGAACCCCGCCAGGAGCGCGAGGACGATGTACCCGATGGACACGATCCTTTGATTCGTCATCGCTCAGCTTCCGGCCGCGGGGTCTGCCGGCCCGACGGCTCTCCATTCGTTCCTGGACGCGAACTGGCAGGCCAGGAGGGACTCGAACCCCCAACATGCGGTTTTGGAGACCGCCGCTCTACCATTGGAGCTACTGGCCTTCACCTTTGCTCCGCGTGTGGCGGGGCGCCTATTTGGTCTCCTTGTGATCGGTGTGCTTGCGGCACCGGGAGCAGAACTTCGGCAGGACGAGCTTGTCGGTCATCGTCCGCTTGTTCTTGGTCGTGGTGTAGTTCCGCTCCTTGCACACGCTGCACTCGAGCGTGATGATCGTGCGGTTCATGGTTTGGCCCTTCGCTCCCGATGGTTCCGTGCTTCGAAAGTCTGGAGCCCACAACCCGGATTGAACGGGTGACCTCGTCCTTACCAAGGACGTGCTCTGCCAACTGAGCTATGTGGGCCGAATCGTCCTGGCCCTGCGCGGTGGAGCGGGAAACGGGATTCGAACCCGTGACATTCAGCTTGGAAGGCTGACGCTCTACCAACTGAGCTATTCCCGCGTAATCCTCCTTCGATCGCCGAGCTGCGGAGTTGGTGGAGGGGGAAGGATTCGAACCTTCGAAGGCATGAGCCGGCAGATTTACAGTCTGCTCCCTTTGGCCGCTCGGGCACCCCTCCCGACCGTCGTCCTTCCTCCGCAGTCGCGTCTGTTCCTCCGGGTTCCGAGACTTGAAAACGGCTCGCCGTGGGGTGCCCTCGCGGCGAACACCTTTCGCTCCTCCGGCAGAGCTGGCGGCGGGAATCGAACCCGCGACCTCCTGCTTACAAGGCAGGTGCTCTTCCGGCTGAGCTACGCCAGCCTAAGTTCCCGATTTCTCTAATGTTCACTGCGCGCGCGCTACCCTCATAGGGCAAGGGACGGCAGGTTCTAGGAGAAGTATCGCACCTTGTCAAGCGAGCGGGCCGGGAGCGCCCGGCAGGATGTCCCTCAGCGGGCGGCTCGCTGCCGCGCCACTTCATAGAAGGCGATCGCTCCGGCTGCTCCCACGTTGAGCGAGCCGACGCCGCCGTGCATCGGGATGCGAGCCTCGTGATCGCACGAACGGCGGACGAGGGGCCGAACGCCCTTCCCCTCGCCTCCAAGGACGAGGGCGATGCCGCTGGTGAGATCGATCTGCGAGAGATCCCGCTCGGCGTCGGCGGCCAACGCCACCGTCCAGACGCTCCTTTCCTTCAGCTCTTCCAGGGCGCGGGAGAGGTTCGTCACCCGCGCCACCGGAAACCGCTCGAGGGCGCCGGCAGCGGCCTTGAACGCCGCCGGAGTCACGCCCGCCGCGCGGTCCTTGGGCAGCACGAGGCCATGCGCTCCGAGCGCCTGGGCGCTCCGCGCCAGCGCGCCGAGGTTTTGCGGGTCCGTCACGCCGTCGAGGACCACGAGGAACGGCTTCTGGGCAGAGGGCAGCAGCAGGTCGTCGAGCTCGGCGTAGTGGAACTCGGAAAGCTCGGCCCCGATCCCTTGATGAGCGCCGCCCGACGCACGCCGCTGCAGCTCTCCTCGCGGCGCATCCTCCACGCGAACGCCGGCTTCGTGCGCCGCCTGGACGACGCGCTCGGCCCCATGGGAAGGGCGGCCGTCGTGACCTCGCTCGACGAGGATCCGGACGATTTCCTGCGGGTGCGCGCGGATCGCTTCGAGGACGGGGTTCGCGCCGTAGATGAACCGACTCACTCCACCGTGACCGGTACCGTCACATCGCGCTTCTGCCGCTCGCAGAGCTTCTCGGTGCAGATGAAGAAGCTGAGCTGGCCCTTCACTTCGTCCTTGCCCGCCGCGGTCGCAGTGACGGGGATGCTGAACGCGACGCCCTTCTGCGGCGTCGCGGTGCCGTCGGCGCGGCCGAACTTCGTCTTGGCGAGCTGGACCGACGGACCCGAGGAGAGTGCCAGGGAGAGCGGCGCGTCCGGAGAGACGTGCGCGTCGGAGCGCGGGACCACGGTGACGCGCGCCTCGCCCTTCTCGCCCTTCTTGAGTTGCAACGACGAGGTCGTCTCGATCTTGTAGGCCTTCGCCGCGTCCTCACCGGCATCGCCGGCGATGGCGGGCAGGGCTACCAGGGACAGGGCAGCAAGGACGAGGAAGCGCTTCATGCTGCTTAGACGCCACAGACCCCGTCGGGATGCAAGGGTCAGCCTTGCGGTCAGCCCTGTCCCTGCCCACGGCGGCCTACATTGGCTCCTTCCGCCTCGCGGACGAGCTCCTGGGCCCGGCCGATGATCGGAAGCGCCAGGTCCTTTCCGGTGGCGCGTTCGAGACCTTTGAGACCCGGGCTGGAATTGACGTCGAAGACGAGGGGGCCGACCTCCGTCTCGATGAGGTCGACGGCCGCGATCTCCAGGCCCACGACGCGGGCGGCGTGCACCGCGATTCCATCCAGGGCGGAAGGCACTCTCACCGCTTTGAGCTGCGCGCCGCGAGCGAGGGTGTGGAGGAGACGGCCGGGGCGGGGCCGGCGCTCGACCCAGGCGACCACCTTGTCGCCCACGACCAGGGCGCGCAGGTCGCGCTCCAGCTTCCGCCGCACGTAGCGTTGCACGAGGAGGTTGTGGCCCATCGAAAGCACCGCCTCGAGGGCCGCCTCCATCGACTGCAGCGACTCGGCCACCATCACGCCGGGGCGCTCGCTCGGCGTGAGGATCTTGATGAGCACCGGAAGCCCGCCGACCAGCTCCACCATGGCGCGCAGATCGGCGGCGCTCGCCGCCATGACGGTGGGAGGGACGGCGACGCCGCGCGCGGCGAGGAGCTGCAGCGCGCGCATCTTGTTGCGGCTCGCCGCGATGCCGGCTGCGTCGTTCAGCGTGGCGACTCCCATCATGGCGAAGTGGTTGACCACCGCCAGCCCGTACGCCTGCACCGACGGAGCGATGCGCGGCACGACGACGTCCGTGCGCGGGAGCTTCTTGCGCCGGTAGAACGCGCTCGGCTGCTCGTCGAGGTGCATCTCGACGCCGAGCGGATCGAGGACGCGTACGCGAGCTCCGCGCAGCCTCGCTGCCTGTGCGAGCCGGCGGGTGGTGTAGATGGCGAGCTTCCGGCTCAGGATGGTGACGTGCACCGCGCGGAACTGTGGACATCGGGCGCCGCGGTGGTCAAGCATCGGTTCCCGGAGGTCCCAAGCCGATGGGAATTCCCGCTCTCGCGCTCGCTCTCTCGGTCCTCGTCGCGGCCCCGGCGGAGCCGCGGGTGCTGCCGCTTTCCGAGGCCTCGTCGCTCGTGCGCATCGCCGGATCGGGAAAGCCAGTCGTGCTCCACTTCTGGGCCACCTGGTGCGGGGCATGCCGCGACGAGTTCCCCCGCATC
>Ga0209688_1000064_pt1 | contig 9385 bp, 19 predicted proteins | sample GraSoiAngelo_142_FD_185899 | JGI IMG/M metagenome (GOLD analysis project Ga0209688, IMG submission 185899) | Grasslands soil microbial communities from the Angelo Coastal Reserve, California, USA - 14_1009_02_20cm (SPAdes) (version 2) | ecosystem: Environmental > Terrestrial > Soil > Grasslands ...
ACGTTCTCGATCGACTCGGGAGGTTCGCTCAGCGGGCGATCTACGAACGGCAGCGGCAACCGCTCGACGCTCGAGCGCACGCCGGCGACGGCGACGGCGCCGCACGTGAGGCCGGCGCGCTCGACGCGCTCGACGTCGCGACGATCGACAAGATCGTAGGTGGACGATGACGGCGCCGGCAATCGACACGACGCCGGCGCCGCTCACGCCGACGGCGCTCGCAAAGGGGATCGAAACGGCATGGGGCGCGCACGTCGCGCGCTCCGCCCGTCCGCAGACTCCACACCCGTACGCCTACGCGTCGGCGTTTCGCACGTGCGTGCGTCGCATGGTGTACGAGATGGACCGGCCGCAAAAGCTCCCGCCCTGGCCGGCGGAGGTGCTCGCCAGGTTCCGCCGCGGCGACGATCGCGAGCGCGATCTCCTCTCGGATCTTCAACGCGTCGGCCGCGACGCCGATCCGCCGTTCAAACTGATCGGGCAGCAGGAACGGTTTCAACTCAAGGATCGGAAGGGCCGCGTCGCAATCTCCGGCAAGGTCGACGCGCGGGTCGAGATCGCCGGCGCGGCGCCGCCGCTCGAGGTGAAGGCGTGGTCGCCGATGATGGTCGATCGGATCGAGACGTTCGAGGATCTATTCGACAATCCATGGACGCGATCGGGCGCGCACCAGCTACTCGCGTACTTGTGGGGCGCCGGCGAACCGTTCGGATTTCTCCTCCTCGATCGCTCCGGCCTGCCGAAACTCTTACCAGTGGAGCTCGATCAACACGTCGATCGGATGGAGGAGTTCCTTCAAAAGGCGGAGCGCGCGATCGATCACCTCGAGGCGAAAACGCTCCCGCCGTTTCTCGAGGGCGACGCCGCGGAGTGTAAGAGGTGCGCGTGGTACGGCACCGAATGCAATCCGCCGCTCGAGTCGCGCGGCGCCGTCGTGCTCACCGATCCCGCCCTGATCAAGCTCCTCGCCAGGCGCGACGAGCTCGCGGCCGCGGCGAAGGAATTCGACAAGCTCGATCGCGAGGTGAAGGGGCAACTCCGCGGGATCGAGGAGGGGATCGCCGGGCCGTTCGTGATCAATGGCAAGTGGCAAAAGAAAACGACGACGGATCTCCCGGCCGACGTGAAAAAGAAATACACGACGACGGATCCGAAGGGCTCGTTCCGACTCGAGATCGTTCGGCTCGACGGGCCCGCGGCGCCGCCGGAGGAGCGAACATCATGAAGTACATCGTCATTCCGATCGAGTTCTGCCGGATCGTCCTCGAGCGGCTCCGCGCCTGGCGGCGGGCGTAGTGGGGAAAGACTCCGCGATCGGCTGGACCGATCACACGTTCAACCCATGGTGGGGATGCGTCGAGGTGTCGCCGGCGTGCGACGAGTGTTACGCGCGGATCTTCGCTCACCGTCTCGGGTTCGGCATTTGGGGCGCCGACGCGCCGCGTCGCTTTTTCGGCGATCACCACTGGCACGATCCCGTCCGATGGAACGCCGCGGCCGCGCGCGACGCGAAACGGGCCCGCGTGTTTTGTGCATCCATGGCCGACGTATTCGAGGCGCGCGAGGAGCTCGAGGCGCCGCGGCGCCGGCTGTTCGATCTGATCGAGGCGACGCCGAACCTCACCTGGCTCCTCCTCACGAAACGCGCGCGTGAGATCCGCCGGCGGGTTCCGGCCGCGTGGCTCGAGCGGCCGCGGCCGAACGTCTGGTATGGCGTCACGGTCGAAACTCCCGATTACACCTGGCGCCTCGAGGAGCTCCGCGCGACGCCGGCCGCGCGCCGGTTCATTTCCTACGAACCCGCGATCGCCGACGTGCGATGGAACCTCGAGGGGATCGATTGGTTGATCGCCGGAGGACTGAGCTCGCCGAAAGCTCCCGCCGGCGCCGATCCGGCGATCATCCGCTCGGCGCGTGATCAGGCGATCGCCGCCGGCGTCGCGTTCTACTTCAAACAATGGGGCGGCCGAACCCCGACGGCGAACGGGAACACGCTCGACGGCCGCCAGTGGCTCGAGGTTCCCACTTACACGACGGAGGCGAGGGCATGAGGGTATCGCTCGAGAGCACGACGAAGATCGTTCGCCTGATGGTCGAGGGCCGCGAGGTACCGGCGCGGATATGGGAGGGGCAGACCGAAAGCGGGATCCCGTGTCACGCCTACATCACGCGGATCGCCGTCGCCGACGGCCTCGACGCGTCTGAATTCGAGCGGGAGCTCGTCGAGCACCGGCGGGCGACGCCGGCCGTCGACGCGATCCCGGCACGGTTGATCATCTGAACCCATTCACACGAGGAGATCGAAACCATGGCACGTAAACGCAACCCGGCCGACGAGGCCGTCGCCTTTTTCCAAAGCGCCGACATCAACGCCGCCGGCGCGATCCTCGACGTCTGCCGCGGCACGGTCGAGCGCCGGCGCCGCGAGCTCGCAAAGGCGCCGGCCGTCCACGCGGCCGCGGAGGGCGCCAGGCGGCCCGCCAGGCGCTCGAGGGAAGTCGGGCCCGGCGAGGTGTCGACGCCGGAGGGCGGGGCACCAGGCGCCGACGTGACGCGCCAGGGCGGCGGCGAGTAGGGGCCCGGGATCGTGTGGCTCAAGATCGACGATCGGATTGTGGATCATCCGAAAATGTTCGCGGCGGCTCGGCACCTGGGCCGCCGCGGGCACGCGCGCGCGTTCGGCGTCTACATGGCGGGGCTCTGCTACGCGAACGGGCACCTCACCGACGGATTCCTCGCGGAGTCGGTCGTGCTCTCATTCAAGATCGACACGAAACCGACGGAGGTCGCGGCCGTTCTGTCGTTTCCGGAGATCCAACTATGGGAGGTCGTCGCCGGCGGCTGGCGGATTCACGACTACCACCAATTCAACCCGAAGGCGGCCGACGTGAAGGAAAAGCTCGCCGCCGATCGGGACCGGAAGCGGGAGGAGCGGGCCGCCAAAGAGGCGGCGAAAAACGGCGGGCGGCGGGGCCGATCGGGCTCCGATCGATCGCCAATCGATCACGAATCGGTCGCCAATCGATCGGAAATCGATCGCGGGTTCGCCTTCCTTTCATCGGTTACAGATTTCGATCGATCCGCGGAAACCGTTGATTCTATTGAACACGAGGCCGCGTGTCCGGACGGACTCCGGCCGGATTCCGCGGCGCTCGCGCGCGCGCGATCCCGTCCTGATCCTGATCCCGTCCGTACAGGGGACGAAGATCACGCCGCGCTCCGCACGGCGAACGGCGGAAATCCTGTGGAAAACCCGCGACGAGCTCGCCGGGAACCCGTCGAGGCCGTGAAGGTGCTCCGCGCGCTCATCTGGCGCGAAGTCGCCGCCCTGGCCGATTGCGGGCCGCTCGATCCCGGCGACGTGCTCGAGCACCTCAAGTGCACCGCGGCGCGCGCCGGCCTGATCTACGGGCTCGACGATTTCCATGAGCAGGCGGCGCTCGCGATCGATCGGTTCTCCGCGAACGTCGGACGCGTCGACGCAAACCGGAACGCCTGGCGCGCCGGCGAACGCGCGAGGGTTCGACGATGATCACCGCGGGCGCGCGATCGCTCACGTTCGTCGTCGAGGGCGACGCTCAGACGAAGGGATCCGCGACGGCGTTCATTCCGTTCGGCTCCGTCCTCGAGGCCGTCGATCAGTTCCGCAAAACCGGCAAGCGGATCGCGCCGCGCGCGTTCATCACAAACGACAATCCGAACGCGAAAGCCTGGCAGGAAACCGTCATGGACGCGGCGATCGAGGCGCGGCGCCGCGGCCCGCTCCTGGCCGGCGAGCTCATGGCCGGCGCCGTCGTCGTCGATCTGGCGTTCCGGCTCGAGCGGCCGCAGAAGATCCGGAGCTCGGTTGTCTCGCACACGACGCGGCCCGACGTCGACAAGCTCGCGAGGTGCATTCTCGACGGGCTCACCGGCGTCGTCTACAAAGACGACGGCCAGGTCGTCGCGATGCGACTCACGAAACAATACGCGCCGATCGGCGAGCGCGCCGGCGTCACAATCACGATCACCGAAGCGACCGTCGCCGATCCGGCGGCGCCGCCCTTATTCACGTAGGAGGCAGCGATGGCAAAAGGGAAAAAGGGGAACACCCGGGCGCGACGCGTCGGCTATGAATTGATCCCGCGCGATCACGTCGAGAGCCACCCGGTTTACTCGCTCATGGGCGAGCTCGTACGGGAACACCACGAGCACCTCCGCGACGCGCGGATCGTCGCCGCGTGGAACCTCACGTGGCAACCCGACGCCGACGGCCGCGTAAAGCTCGTCGCATGCGTTCGGGCGAACGATCTCGCGCGCGAGCTCGCGCCGTGGGATTTCGTGATCCTGATCCGTCGCTCGACGTGGAAGGACGAGCGGTTCACCGACGAGCACCGGCGCGCGCTCATGGATCACGCGCTCTGCTACGCCGAACGCGCAACCGACAAAGCCGGCGTCGAGGCGACGGACGAACGCGGCCGCGCCGTGTGGCGAACCCGCAAACCCGACATCATCGAATTCTCGGAAGTGATCGAGCGACACGGGATCTACTCGCGCGACGTCGAGCGGATCGCCGACGCGCTCCGAAAGCAGGGCGCCGGCCCGTTCGTCAATTGCGATCGGTGCTCGCTCACGCCGGGATGGATCGACGTGCTCGAGGGCGGCGTCACGCGGAAAGCTCGGTGCGAGTGCTGGAACGCATGGAACGAACGACGCCAGGAGTACACCGCGGAGCGCGCGGCGTCGTGAAGGGCGATATCGTCGTGATCCTGGCAACCGGCGACGAGATCGACATTTCCGATCTCTCGCCGGCGGCCGCGGTTCAACTCCTCCGCGATCGGCAGATCACGCCGGCCGACATTCGCGAGACGCGCCACACGATCCGCACGGGAGCGATCGCGCGGCCGCCGGCGAACACCTCGAGGCCCGCCTGATGGACAACGAACACGGCGGCCGCGACGTGATCAGTCGAGCGATCTCCGCACGGATGCGCGTTCCCGTGCTCGACGATCTCCGCCAGGGCCTCACGGATCAGGAGTATCGATCGCTCCTCGAGCTCTCGCAGACGATCGTCGAGAGCACGGCGGGATCGGGCCTGCCGGCGTGGCTCGTCGGCCTGGCGTTCGTCGCCGCGGCCGAAATGTATATGGCGGCGCTCGACGAGGGCGCCGCGATCATGGGCCGCGGCCCGCACGGGAGCAATTGAGCATGGGCCGCACGACTCCCGACGGGCCTCGAGGGTATCGGCCGAACCCGCCGCCGGCGCCGCCCTCGAGGCGGCCCGATTTCAACCCGCCAGGCCAGGGCGGAACGTCGACGCCGCGGCGCGCCAGGTGCGAATACTGTCGCCGCGGCGGCGTCGAGCTCACTCAATGCGAGGGATGCGGCGCAACCGTTCCCGCGGCGAGCTCGCCAGGCGCGCGGCCGACGTTCCCGGCGAACCGCGTGATCCGCGGCGCCGCGATCGTTCCCGCGTTCCCCATGGTGAAACGATGAGCGCGCACGTGATCCCGTGGTACCGGGCGGAGGATCGCGCGACGCGCGACGCGCTCGACGTGCAAGCCTGCAAAAATTGCGGCGCCGTGCTCTGGCGTCGTGAGACGACGAAAGACAAACCGAAGTACTCGCCGGCGGCCCTCGTCGGCGACGATTGCCCGGGAGCGGGCGAGGAGGACAGCAGCATGGCAAAGGGTCGCAGAAAGAAACCGGAACAGGCGGATCTCCCGGGAACGGAGGACAGCGCGATCGCGCCGCTCGAGAAAGCGGCGAAGCGATACGCGGGGATCCGCGACGAGCGGATGGAGCTCAATCGGGAGGAGTCGAGCCTGAAAGAGAACCTGATCAAGCTAATGCACCAGCACGGCAAGACGACGTACACGCGACACGGGATAGAGATCCGCCTGGTTCCGGAGTCGGAGAACGTCAAGGTCAAGATCAAAGGCAAGGGCGACGAGGACGACGACGAATAGCAGGGGGGGCCCTACATGCGCGAGATACAGCGGCTCGAGCTCCTGGCGCTCGACGCAATCGAGGCCCTCGCGGTTCCGACCGTGCGGGCAATCGTCGACTACATCGGCAAGCGGCGCCGGGTATGGCCGTGGTCGCAACTCCTGATCGTCGCCGCCCTCATGCGGCTCGAGTCGGAAGGGACGATCGAGGCCCGGCGCACGCGTGATGGTCACAAGGTGCGATGGCTCTACCGTCGCACGGCAACGGGAACGATTGCGCCAGGTGCGACGCCGTGTTCGTCGTCGACGCCTGGCGCTCCGTGCTCGGCGCAACATGGGAGCTCGAGGGGATGAGGTTCGACGCGCCGTTCGTCGTGAAACGTCTCGCGCCAACAATCGGCCGGCCTGGGGTAGGGCGGAGGATCACGATCGCTCACCGTGCGTACAGCCTGGCGGAGGCGCTCGACTACGCACGCGAGCCTGCTCGTCGACGCCGGGCCCTCATGGCGACGGTCGCGCGCGAGGGCCTGGGTGGGGATACCTGGCAAGCTCGATCGATACGAGAGCTCGAGCGGACGGCCACGTGGATCGAACGTCGAGGGACGTCGGCATCGATCACGCAAGCGAGGAGGAGGGAGGAGGGGCGGGGCGCTTAGGTTCTTTCCAGCAACGCCGCGACGGCGGGCGAGCGAGGCGCAAACGAGCGCCAGTTCTCGATCGGGTTTTGGGTCCGAATTCTGTAATCGGTTGGGAGGTAGCGATGGCAACGGAAAACGAAGTGAACGCCGCGAAGGTCCGAACGCTCGACGCGGCGACGAAGTTACTCGAGGCCCTCACGACGATCGCGGTCGCGGCGGCCGCGGAGCTCGCCGCGGGGAAAGGCGGCCGCTTGTGAACGCCGAACGCGATCCCGTCGTCGTGTGGCTCGAGGAGATCCGCGATTTCGCCGGCGCGACGGATCGAGCTCGAGAGATGGCGCAGCAAGCGATCGATCGCCTGGCGGCGGCGCCGGCGGCCGGCGATAAGGTCGATCGGATCGTCGAGGCGGCCGCGGCGGAGAACGCGCACGCCGGCACGTCGATCGCCGATCGGAAGATCGGGAACCTCGTCGAGGAGTCGAAAGCGGAAACGGAGCGGGGCCGCCAGGCGCGGAGGCAACCGTGAGCGACGATCAACCGCAAGCTCCGGAAGTAACAGACGTGAGCGGCGACGCGGATCAATGGTCGCGAGATCCGAACGTCGACACGTTCGATCACGTCGGCGCGCGCGACACGCTCGGCGAACCCGTTCCCGTGATCCCTGGGATCCACGTCGCCGACGTGCTCGACGAGAACGGCCTGCAGCTATGCACGCGATGCCGGCGGATCCTCACCGACTACCGCAACGCCATGATCCCGATCGGATCACCGTCGCTCGTCGGATGGGCGATCGGCGCTCACGTCGAGGTCGACGGCGACAACCCGCGATCGGCCTGGGTTACGGAGGAGGCGCCGACGTGCGAGCTCCGAACATGACGATCACGATCACGGAGCGGCCCGGGAAGTGTCGGTGGTGTGGATGCACGGAGGATCACGCGTGCGGCGCCGGCTGTTCCTGGGCGAACCGGGCGGCGACGCTGTGCTCCGCATGCGTTCCGCTCGACACGATGATCCGGACGGCGGCCGGCCGTAAGGCCCTGGCGGAGGCGGCGGCGACATACGCCGACGAGGCCCTGGCCACGGTCGACGCGGAACCGCGGCCGCGGCGCCGTCGGCGGAGGGCGCGACGATGATCGAACGCGCGCGGCCGCCGTTCACGCTCTACCCGGCTGAGAAACACTGGTGGAGCATGGCCGACTATGGCGCCGTCCTGGGAACCGTCCGCGCGCTCGCGGCGGAAGTGATCCTCGAGTTCGGGCCCGGCTCGTCGACGCTCGCGCTCATCGAAGGCGGGGCGACGACGATCGACTCGTGCGAGGACGATCCGAAGTGGCTCGAGGTGCACCGCTCGCGGATGGGCCGCAAGTTCGCCGGCCTCCTCGAGCTCCACGCCTACACCTGGGCGGATCCGTTGACGATCCCGACGATCAACCCGCGCCGCTACGATCTCGGTTTGATCGACGGGCCGCACGACACGCCGCGGCGGCCCGCCGTGCTCGAGTACTGCCTGCACCGATGCCGGGCGGTCCTGATCCCGACGGAGGATTACAAGGTCGCGTCGCCGCCGCTCCGGCCGCATATCGATCGCCTGGCCGGCGTGTTCGACGCGAGCGTGGAGATCGTCGAGACGGGCCCGCTCTCCGGCGCGTTCGCGCTCCTGATCCCGGGAGCTCGATCGTGATCCCGTTCGGCACGAAGGGCCCGCCGATCACATTCGACGATTTCGTCGCGATCGCGCTCGCGGCCGCGGCGGAGTCGTCGTGTCAGTCGCAACGCGGCGCCGTCGCGTTCACCGGGAGCGCGCTCGAGGGATACGAGCTCGTCGCCGTCGGGTTCAATCAGCAACCGGCGGGCCCGTGCGACGGCTCCGATCGATGCAAGGCAACATGCAGGCGGGAGGCCGTTCACGCGGAACAAGCTCTGATCCTCAGCGGCGTCGATCTCGCGAGCGGCGGATCGGTCGAAGTGATCCACGTGAAATCGTACGCCGACGAGCTCGCCGTGTCGGGCGGCCCTGACTGTATCGAATGCGCGAAGCTCCTCCGGTTCGCCGGCGTCGTCGCCGTGTGGCTCTATCACGTCGACGGATGGCGCCGGTACCCGATCGAGGAGTTTCACCGGCTCTCGATCGCCGGCGAATACGAACGGCTCCGCAAGCGACGCGCGGAGGCGCGATCGACGTGATCGTGGTTTGTCCGTCGTGCGGCGTTCCGTTCACCCGAACGGGCGCCGCGCGCTCGTCGGGTTTCTACCGAACGCACGCCGAAAACGATACGTGTATTTGCTGTCGCGAGGGCCTCGATCCCGTCACGCTCGAGCCTCTCGCGACGCGAGGGCAACCCATGAAAGCGGAAACACTCACCGACGTCGAATTGATCGAGGCCCTCGAGGGCGCCGGCCCGCGGCTCCGCCTGGCGAGGAGTGAAGATCTCCGGCGGATCGCCGACGCGATCGCCGACGTCGCCGCGGAGGCCGCCCGGCGCCTCGAGGCGCGTTCCCGCCTGGCGGGCCCGCTCGAGGGAAAGATCCGCGACGTCGCGATCGACGCCGCCGGCCGCATGACGGCGCGCCTCGAGGTCAACCTCCGATGATGCCGGTTCCGGATCGTTGTCCGCACGGCCGCCGGCGCTACACCTCCGGAGGGCCGGCGCGATGCCCTGGCGGATTCACTGAGGCGAGGTGTCTCTGCTATCCGACGATCCGTACGCGGTTCCGCACCTGGCGCCGCGACGTGCTCGAGCAGATCCGCCGCCGGCTCTCGAGGGCGCGCGCGTGAATATGTCCTTTCACCTCACGACGCGCCAGGTTCGCGCACGTGAG
>Ga0209688_1000070_pt1 | contig 9107 bp, 10 predicted proteins | sample GraSoiAngelo_142_FD_185899 | JGI IMG/M metagenome (GOLD analysis project Ga0209688, IMG submission 185899) | Grasslands soil microbial communities from the Angelo Coastal Reserve, California, USA - 14_1009_02_20cm (SPAdes) (version 2) | ecosystem: Environmental > Terrestrial > Soil > Grasslands ...
CGCGTTGTTGCGAATGGGCGCGCAGCGCCGTGGCTACAGAGAATGATCGATTTACGGCGCCGCAGTCGACGCTAGCGGTTACAGTTTGGCGGTTTTGGACGCTACTTTTTCTCGACGAGCGAAAGGTAGGCTTCGTAACCTCGGTCTTTCATTTCTTCGACCGGGACGAAATGGAAGGCGGCCGAGTAAACGACGTAACGCTGTCCCGTGGGCGATTTAGGGTCGGGAAATACATAGCCAAGGTGAGCGTTACTTCGCTTTGCGCGGACCTCGGTTCGCTGCATGTCGTGCGAAGTATCCAGGCTCTCGACGAGAAGATCTTTTGAGATCGGCTTGGTGAACGTGGGGAAGCCGACCCCAGCATCGAATTTGTCGAGCGAAGTGAAAAGCGGTTCGCCGGTAATCACATCGACGTAAATGCCAGTCTTCTCGTTGTTCCAGAACTGATTTTGGAAAGCCCTTTGGGAGCCACCCTCGCGCACGACGGAATATTCCTCAGCCTTCAATCGTTGTTTCAAGACGGCGTCGCTGGGAACCGGACGGTTCGGATCGAAAGTTGTGGTCTCCTTTTTTTCTTTCTGCGCGAGAAAGAAAAAGTACAGCCCCCCGACGATGAGCACGACTGCGAGGCCAGCACCGACGTACGTGCTGATGGCCGATCTTTCCTCGCTGGTAACTCGTCCGCCGCGCATCGGATTGTGATTGAATCGGAGACTGGCCCCGTCCGTCAAGACCGAACAGGCGTCAGATGTTCATTATTGCTTGTAGCCACGCTCCTGAGGGGCTTTGGTTTTTGCAGGCGGTACGCCCGCCGCTACGGCGATCGCGGCGGATTTGAAAAACACCGGTAAATTACTGTGAAGCGGAGCAGTTCGCGTTCTTGAGGCGTTATGTCGATCGTTACAACTTATCTTGAGATGCATTCGCCCGACCAGCTTCGTCCAAAGCGATGCACAGATAGACGATTTAATATTCAGGAGAAAATCGAACGCGACTGGCGGTTCAATCGGGATCTTTACCTTGCCGTCGGGCAGATGTGGTCATGGAACGACAAGCGCGTGTGGAGCGACGAACAATGGAAGGAGTACGGGCTTGCACCGGAGTTGCGGACCTTCGCAGCGTATTATGAGCATACGCTCGCAGGCTATTACGAACTGCGTCACGATGATGGAGGCGGTGTTGAGATCGCCTACTTTGGTTTGTTACCGGAGTTTATTGGTCGTGGACTGGGAGGAGCATTATTAACCAGCGCAATCGAACAAGCGTGGCGGATGTCCCCTTCAGTCAATCGCGTTTGGGTGCATACCTGCAACCTTGATCATCCCGCGGCCTTGGACAATTACCAGGCCCGCGGCATGGTGATTTATAAACAGGAAAGAACATAAGAGTGACAGGACTTTGCACGGCATCTGGCTTCGTCCCCACCAAAAAAAAGCCGCCGGATTCATGGAAATCGTGCGGCTTCTTATTGGTGATATTTCCGGTCGCGCGGGCTTAATCGACAACGACGTGATCAACCATTCGTGAATCGCCTGTGCTGACGTAATAAACACGCACGTGCGTTCCGGGTTTGATCGCGGTATGGATCACCTTGCCGTTCTTGTTCACAACGCGACCAGGTCCGTTGAGAACGTAACTGCCAGGAGTATTCGAACGGTCCTCGCGAACAACGAGAGTCTTGAACGGCTGGTAACTCGCCGCCGATCCTTCTCCAGTTGTCATTTTGATGATCGTTCCAGTCACCGTTATCGGTTGTTCTATGGCAGCGGTTGTTTGTCTCTTATGTGTCGAACGCGTCTGGCCAAATGCCACCGGCGCAATGAGTACGCCGCAGGCGAGAATAACAATTGTCTTCTTGATCATGAGGGCCTCCTTTGTTGTTGCTCACGGTTACGCCCGTTAGATGCGTTTCTTAAGCTTGCCGTTCAACACTCGTTAGGCCGTATCGGTAACAAAGTTGTTACCAACCGGCCCGGACGACGTTCTCCACGCCTGATCTGCCGGAAATGCAATCGCGTGTAAAAAACGGGCGGCATATTGCGGGTATCAGAAGAAAGCCGCGGCACCTGTGTACACGACACGGCGCCAGATTTTGAACGCTGTTCTCTGCGTGAGGTCTAGGCTGCTATGACCAAACTCATTGCGTTAATGACGGCGGGACTCTTTGCGGCAGCGACCATGTTTGCGGGCGAACACGGCAACTGCACAAAGCAAGTCGGAAGTGGAACGAAGATGGCGTGCGAGGTTTCGTTGGCCAGTCTAAGCCTGACACCTGATCAGAAGACAAGAATGGACGCAGCCATGGAGGAGCATCAAAAGGCCGGCTGCAACGAGGCCAGTGAAGCCAAATACATGGAATCGGCGAAATCAATCCTGACCCCGGAGCAGTACGCGAAGTTCGAAGCTCAGTGCAAGAAAGGCGAGAAAGGTAAGACGCAAACCTGATTTCTCGTTCCAATCAAATCAACGCTTCGCGCCGGGAGCAATCTCGGCGCGTTTTGCGTACGGGATTTTTAGGTACCTATTGAAGCCGTGATTCCTCTCGGCCTGAAAGTTGTCTATACGATTTTCGTTTGTGCGCTGGTGCCGATCTATTGGCGAGAGTACGGGCTGGCCAATTTCCTTTGGTTTTCAGATATCGCCTTGCTGGCACTTGTGCCGGCGCTTTGGTTGGAAAATGCGCTGCTCGTCAGCGTGCTTGCCGTCTCAGTTGTGTTTTTTGAAGCACTCTGGAATGTGGATTTCTTTTTCGGTCTTGCGATCGGCAAGCCATTAATCGGTCTGAGCGCTTATATGTTTAATCTCAGGATCCCGTTGTTCATCCGCGGATTATCATGTTTCCACATCGTTCTGCCGCTTCTACTTCTCTGGTCGCTGCACCGGCTCGGCTACGATCACCGCGCTTTTTTCTGGCAGACAATTGTCGCGCTGGTGGTCCTGCCGCTCTCTTATCTGGTGAGCGATCCACAGGAGAATGTGAACTGGGTCTACGGTTTAGGCGAAAATCCGCAGCGGATTCTGCTCCGCGCCGCTGTTTGTGTTTCTTCTAATGCTGTTGTTCCCGCTTGCGGTTTATCTGCCAACGCACCTTTTTTCGTCAGAATTTTTCGAGCCGCAGCATCGGTAATTCTCCAGTGCGTTGACGAGATTCGACATAAAATGTTGTCAGCCAGAACCGCGCATGATTTTCTAGGACTGGCTCATGGCGAGAGAATTCAAACCAGTGCGTTTTTTCGTGATGATGGCAATGGCAGCCTTTGTCGTGTGTGGAATTACATCGTTCTACACTCATCGCGCAGCTCGCGGTAGAACTGCGGAGGAGCGGGCGGGTTATGCAATCGGGTTCAAAGAGGGAAAGCAAGCCTCACCGGGAGCAACGTTGCCAACTGCTGCCGACTTAAACCTGATGGCTCAAAAATATTTCAAGCAGCAGGGCTCCGGGAACCCGCAAACTTGGGACCAGGGCTTCGAGAACGGTTACACGGACGGGTTCAACAAGACGCATCCCCGGCAATGAACCCGCCACCTTTGTCGATTCGGAAACGCTTCCCGTGGATTTTTTATTGGATCGTTCTCGCCCTCATCGTTCTCTTCGCGTTTGCGCCGATAGGATCGGTGATGACATGTGCATGGATTGCAAATTCCCACGGCTGCAAAGTGGATGAAGGATCGGTGCATCCCTGCGTCATAAATGGAAAAGACTATGGCCAGCTTTTGTATACGCTGGGTGTGCTCGGCTGGTTAATGCTTGTTACGATTCCCGGCGGGCTGTTCGCATTCGTGATCTGGTTGATTGTTCTGATCCTGCATCGGGCCAGTTGGCAAAAGCGATTCGCTGCCGGAGTTCCTCCTCCAGTTCCCCCGCCTGCTACGGCATGAGCGGCCTCATTGGGATTGAAGGTGGGTCACGAATGGCTGTAACGTCCGCTGCCTGAGCGGAATCTATGTCGGCGCTACTCTATAAACTCCGCGAGTGACCGATATTTTTCGCTGAGCTCTTTGATCCGATGCTCGAAGTGGCGAATGCGGTGGATTGAACGAAAAACCAGCCAGGTGCCGAGTACGACCAGACCAAGGTTCAGGAGCATCAGTGGCAGCAGCAGAGGCATCACCTTCTCGATCCTGTAATAGCGCGATGTCGCAATGAGCGCACTCAGCACGGACAGAGGCAAGGCGAATACGGCGATACCGGTGCGGAGCGAAGCGAGCGCAGTTCGTTTCTCAGCGAGGAGCACCTCGATTTCGCCGAAGATGATATTGTCGAGCTTCGGCAGCCCGTCGGTCTCAATACTCATTTTCGTTCAATTTAGTCGATTCAGCACAAAACTCGCTCGAGAAATCGACTTCGACTGGTCGCCTGTCTGACCGCCTGAATTCGCATCGATGTGGCGCGCTTGCGGGTTCGGTCTCTGCGGCCGGCAGGCGAGTGGCATTCGTTTCTTTAACATGCAACCGCATGTTTCGTCGTCCTCGATGGAACATTTAAAGCAATTCCGCGGCAAAACTCCACTCGGCCGCCCAGGCCAACCAGCCGAACTCGCATCGATCTATGTTCAACCCGCAGCGTCTGACCCAAGTTTTGCAACCGGACAAATCTACGGTGCCGCAGGCGGCAGCGGGCAACCATAGCCGGCTGCAAGGGCGCGCGGCGATGTGGGTGGCGGCGAGCGCTATTTGTGTCAGCTACATCCTAAGCACATTGCCAACGCCGCCGTACGTGATCTACCGGCAGACGTTCCAATTTTCGCAGATCATGCTGACGGTCATCTACGCTGTCTACGTCGTCGGCACCGTCACGACGATGTTTTTTCTTGGCCGCTTGTCGGATCAAATTGGGCGCCGTCCGGTCGTTCTGCTATCGCTGGGAATCGCAGCCGCTGGTGGGGTGATCTTTATTTGCGCGCAAAACATCTGGTGGCTTTTTCCCGCGCGGATTTTCTCCGGACTGGGCATCGCGCTTGTGTCGGGCGCCGCCACCGCGTGGGTGGTGGAGTTGGAGCCGCAAAGCGATAACGCCACAGCGACTCAAGTGGCAATCGGTGCAAATTTTCTCGGGCTTGGCCTGGGACCATTGCTGGCCGGGCTGCTCGGCGAATATGCGCCGTGGCCGCTCCGTCTTTCCTATGTCGCGTTTCTTTTCCTGCTTGTACCTGTCGCCGCGTTGGTTTCTCGAGCGGAAGAGACGCTGGATAAAGCGAAATCCCTGGGTGAAGTCTTAATGAGGCCGCGCCTCGGTGTGCCGCGTGATGTTCGGACGCAATTTGTATCGCCGGCCGTCGGTGCGTTCGCGGTCTTTGCCGTGCTTGGGTTTTACACTGCGCTCGCGCCAAGCCTTCTGGTGGAGGCGCTGCATAATAAGAACCATGCCGTCGCAGGAACGATTGTTGCCGAGGTGTTCTTCATTGGCACGTTGGCGATTGGATTGACTCCCCGCCTGACGAGTCACCGCGGTCTGGTTGTCGCGCTCATTTTGTTACTGCCAAGCCTGGCGCTCCTCGTCGTCGCAGAGCTGGCGCGTTCCATGGGGCTGTTGTTAATCGGAACGGCCATCACCGGTGTCGCGACTGGACTTGGTTACCGTTGCAGCGTGCAAAAGGTAAACGAGATCGCGCCGGCCGAACAGCGGGCTGAAATCGTGTCGAGTTATCTTATTGCCTGCTATTGCGGTATTTCGCTTCCCGTGATTGGTGTGGGTCTTGTTTCAAAAGCAATGGGCGCCGCAGCCGCGGACACGATCTTCGCGGCAATCATCGCCACGATGGCAGCTGGCGCCCTCATCGTGGAGGTTAAAAGTTGGTAACCGCAGCGGCGTGCGAAACTGAACCTGTTCAAAAAAATAAGACCCCGCTAAATCGAACCGCGTATGCCGCGGTCGGAATCGCGCGGACCGATGACGCCGCCCAGCCTGTCGAAGACCGCGCTTGCCGCGGGGCGTACCGTGTCCCATGGCAATGCTGAAGCGGGTTTCGCTTGCTCGTAATCCGCCGCAACGGACTCTTCGACTTCGTCGAATGTTTTCCCGGGATACCTGAAGAACGTGTCATAGCCGGTGCGATATGCGTGCTCGAATTCCTCGTACGAGTAGTTCTTCGCGTACGGTTGTTTGGCATGTTGTTCGCGCCAATACGCTGCTTCCTTTTCGGGATCCGCTCTGCTGCTGCCGCGTTGGTTGCTCTTACCGCCTGCTGTTTCGGAACCTGTTTCCATAAGTTTACGCGTTGTAATGCTGGTTATTAAGAACATCGCTGGCGGGAAGGGGATCGGTCGCTTCTTTCAATGGGGTCCTGGACAAAGTAGCATTCAGTGGTGGATGGCTTGCAGCGAGCGAGCGTGGGCAGCGAGCGAGTTTCAATGGAGTAGTTGGGAAGCGCGACCCTCTTCGGTGAAAAATTAATATAGAGCGCCTTGCAAGAACCGCCTAAGCTCATGCTCCGATGGGGGACGAACAGAAATCGAAACTCCGACTGGAGATCGCCCACGTTCTTTTCATCGACATCGTGGGTTATTCCAAATTGCGGATTAACGAACAGAGCGCTCAGATTGATACGTTGCGCGACATCGTCCGCGGGACTGAGCAATTCCACGCCGCCGAAGCTGAAGGAAAGCTGTTGCGGTTACCGAGCGGTGACGGTGGCGCGCTTGCTTTCCGCAACAGCCCGGAGGCGCCGGTACTTTGCGCGGAGGAAATTGCCAAGGCACTAAAGAGTCATCCCGACCTCCGGGTCCGCATGGGCATCCACAGTGGTCCTGTTAACGAAGTCACCGATTTAAACGAGCAGGCGAACATTGCCGGCGCCGGCATCAACATCGCCCAACGAATCATGGATTGCGGTGACGCCGGTCACATTCTGGTATCGAAGCATGCCGCAGAGGACCTCGAGCAGTACGACCAGTGGCAACCGTATCTGCATGATCTCGGCGAATGTGAAGGCAAACATGGCGAACGCCTGCACGTCGTAAATCTCTACAACAATGAAATCGGAAACCCAGCTGTTCCCGGAAAGTTCGGGCGTAAGGCGATCGCCGGAACGACGGCATCTGCTGCTACCGGAAATCGCCGCCGCTACTCCATCGTCGCAATGGCTATCGGTGCGCTGATCGTCCTTGGCGTGACCAGCCTGTTTTTGACAACACGAACCGCTTTCCGAAACATCGCGGGACGCGGCGCACCGGCATCGCCGGCTTCGGAAAAAAGCATCGCCGTCCTGCCGTTTCAGAACCTCAGCGACGATAAATCGAATGGTTACTTTACCGACGGCATCCAGGACGAGATCCTTACCAGACTTTCAAAGATTGCCGCGCTTAAGGTGATCTCACGCACCTCGACGCAGAAATACAAGAGCGCTCCCGAGAACTTGCGTGAGGTGGGCCGACAGTTAGGCGTAGCGAATTTTCTCGAGGGCAGTGTGCAGAAAGTCGCTAATGCTGTGCACGTAAATGTCCAGTTGATCCGCGCCGCGACGGACGAGCGTCTCTGGGCGGAAAGCTACAACCGCAAACTCGACGACGTCTTTGGAGTGGAAGGCGAGGTCGCCAACGCCATTGCCGACCAACTCAATGCCAAGCTCTCTGGTGCCGAGCAAAAAGCGGTCGCGGAGAAGCCGACCCAGAATGCGGCAGCGTATGACACCTACTTGCGCGCGATTGCAATCGACAATGCGACCACCCTCGACACGACAAAGCGGGTGGCTGGTCTTCATGCCGAGGCGGTCCGGCTTGACCCTCAATTCGCGCAAGGCGTGTATCGCTACCGCGTCTTGCGCGACTTCAAAGGCGCGCTCCAATCGTACCAAGAAGCACTCAGGCGGTTGCCGAACAGTGCTTTCGTGCTTGATCAGATGGCTCATCTGGAACGACGGCTCGGACAGATTGACGAAGCGCAAAAGCATTATCATGCGGCCGCACAATTGGATCCGCGCAACATCGGCATTCTTTTAACGCTTGGCGATACAATCCAGAGCGTCCATCGTTTCGACGAGGCACGGACGGTCTTTGATCGTGCCCTTGAGATGTCGCCCGGAAACGAGGGCGCGCTCGCGGGGAAAGCATTGAGCCTCCAGGGAGAGGGCCGGCTCAATGAAGCCGCCGAAGTTCTGGCGAAAGCTCCCGCGAATTCCCAGGACGAGGCCCTTGCCATCGCGAGAGCCCTGCAGCTCTATTGCGAGAGGCGCTTCGACGCCGCGATCGTTCAAATTCAGCAGAACACGCCCGTGGCCTTTGCGAACGATCCACGCACCATGACGCTACTTGGGTACTGCCAGAAATTTGCCCGTAAGGATGACGCCGCTCGCGTTACCTTTACGCGCGCAGCCGCGGCGATGAAACCGACGCCTGACTCAGGTGTTATTGTCGATGCGCGAGAATTGCCGGCCTATCTCGCCTGGGCTTATGCGGGCCTTGGCGAAAAGGAGAAGGCACTGGAGCAGGCGCGCCACGCGATCGCTGATTACGACGGCGACGCTTTATGCAAACCCTTCGCAGAGGCCTCTCTGGCTATCGTCGAGGCCCAACTTGGCGATATCGATTCAGCGGTCGCCGCTTTGCCGCATCTGCTGGAAGTGCCAATGGCGAAACCCGCGGCGATCTTCGGATCAATCCGCTGTGGGACCCGCTGCGCAAGGATTCGCGCTTTCAGAAACTGGTTGCGGAGGAGCAGCGTTAGCCTGTCATGACCCCTCATGTTCAATCGCGAGCGCACGACGGAAAGCGACCGACTTCGCTGCCTCGGTCGCTATTTTCCGAATCTGGCCTATAGTCTTGGATGTCTAAACGGTCTGGTATCTCTTTCACACGCCGCGCGCCCGACAACATTACCGAAGAGTTGGTCGCTGTGCTTTCGTCGAAGGCCGCTTTCGAATTCAAGCCGTTATTTGAAATTGTCCTGCTCAATCTGCGGGAGCGAAACGCAGCCAGTGGCGGCGAAGAGATGCTGCGCCTGCGCGCTTACGAAAAGCTTCAGGGCCTTGTCAACCAGGGCGCGGTCAATCGGACAGTCACAGGGGCTACGAAGAAATACAAAGGCGTCGGTCCACGGATGGTGGTACTGCGCGCTGAGATGAAAGCGTTGCGCGCCGCCTGCAACGAACGCGCTCGCGCCAAGACTGCTG
>Ga0209688_1000072_pt1 | contig 9054 bp, 7 predicted proteins | sample GraSoiAngelo_142_FD_185899 | JGI IMG/M metagenome (GOLD analysis project Ga0209688, IMG submission 185899) | Grasslands soil microbial communities from the Angelo Coastal Reserve, California, USA - 14_1009_02_20cm (SPAdes) (version 2) | ecosystem: Environmental > Terrestrial > Soil > Grasslands ...
CTGCCGCCCTCCAGGCGCAGGCGGATGAATCGGTCGGCACCGAGCCGGCGGCCGCGCCGGGAGAGCAGGCCGCGCTCCTTGACCTGCCGCGCGAAGCGGGCGTTGGGCATCGCCAGCCAGAGGCCGGCGGCCTCGGCGCGGGTGAGGACGGTGGTGCGGACAACCCGCGTCTCTTCGCTGGTGTCGAAGACCATCTCGATCAGCGCGGTACTGCCCGGCACCAGGTCGAGCGCCGGGTCAGGGAAGAACAGGAGGGTCGCGTTGTCCTCGACGTGCAGGTGCGCGCGCAGCTGCACGAGCGACGGAAAGCGCAAGCGCAACAGCGCCGCCTTGGCCTGGCGAAGGTCTGCGGTCATCGGCCCCCCGGTCCGAATGCACGAGCTTCGACCGCAATGCTAGCGCAGTTTCTGGCCTGTGCAGCCTCAAGCAGTAGCCGCAAAGCCGCACCTTTCGGTGCGGCAGCGGCTATCCCGAAACCTGCGACATTCCCGCAGAACTGCGCTTGCGCAATCGCCGCGCTGCGTCTACGTTCCGGCGCCCGATGCCCAATGCTCCCAAGGACTTCCAGGGGCTCCTCCTCGCGCTGCAGACGTACTGGGCCGAGCGCGGCTGCGCGCTGATGCAGGGATACGACCTGGAAGTGGGCGCGGGCACGATGAATCCCGCTACCTTCCTGCGCGTGCTCGGCCCGGAGCCCTGGAACGTCGCCTACGTCGAGCCTTCCCGGCGCCCCGCCGACGGACGGTTCGGCGAGAACCCGAATCGTCTCTACCAGCACCACCAGTACCAGGTGATCCTCAAGCCGAGCCCCAAGGACGTGCAGGAGCAGTACCTCGGGTCGCTGCGGGCCATCGGCATCACCTCCACCGACCACGACCTGCGCTTCGTCGAGGACGACTGGGAGTCTCCGACGCTGGGCGCCTGGGGCCTCGGCTGGGAAGTGTGGTGCGACGGGATGGAGGTGACGCAGTTCACCTATTTCCAGCAGGCCGGCGGGTTCGAGTGCCGGCCCGTCTCCGCCGAGCTGACCTACGGCCTCGAGCGCATCGCGATGTACCTCCAGGGCGTCGACGACATCTATGACCTGGTGTTCTGCACCTATCCCGACGGAACGCGCCTCACGTACAGGGACGTGTTCTGGCAGAACGAGCGGGAGCAGAGCGAGTACAGCTTCCACGCCAGCGATCCCGACCGCCTCTTCCGCCTCTTCGACGAGTACGAGAAGGAGTGCCGCCGCCTCGTCGAGAAGAAGCTCCCGCTGCCAGCGTACGACTACTGCCTGAAGTGCTCGCACGCCTTCAACCTGCTCGACGCGCGGGGCGCCATCAGCGTCACGGAGAGGCAGGGCTTCATCCTCCGCGTCCGCCGGCTCGCCCACGACTGCGCGCGGCTCTATCTGTCGACGCGGGCGCAGATGAAATTCCCGGCGCTCAAGGACCCGGCCCTCGCCGAGAAGGAGCTGGCCCGCTACGCCGACCTCCTCGCCGACGAGCCCGTGCAGAAGACCGCGGAGCCGCGCCGGGCGGAGCGCCGGTGAGATGGACCTGGTCTTCGAAATCGGCACCGAAGAGCTTCCAGCCAGCTTCCAGAAACCGGCCCTGGAATGGATGGCCGCGGAGATCAACAAGGCGCTCGACGACGCGCGCCTGAACGGCGAGGGAGAGGGCCAGCGCGCGAACATCGCCACCTTTGCCACCCCGCGCAGGCTCGCGATGATCGTCACCGCCATCGCGGAGAAAGCGCCCGACGTGCGCAAGAAGCTGTCCGGCCCGCCCGCGAAACAGGCGCTGCAGGACGGCAAATGGACGAAGGCCGCCGAGGGTTTCGCGCGCAAAGCCGGCGTCGCGGTCGAGGCCCTGAAGATCGAGGGCGACCGCGTCATCATCGAGCAGCAGATCCGTGGACAGGCCGCCGCCGAGGCGCTGCCCCGCATCCTCGAGCAGATCGTGCGCGGAATCCCGTTTCGCAAGTCGATGCGCTGGGACTCGCTCGACGCGGACGCGTTCGCGCGGCCCGTGCACTGGATCGCCGCCGCGCTCGACGGCAAGCCGCTGACGGTGAAGTTCGCGGACGTCGAAAGCGCGCCGAAGACCCGCGGGCACCGCTTCGCCGCGCCGCAGGAGTTCCCCCTGCCCTCGGCGCGCGATTACGTGTCCGCGCTGCGGAAGGCGCACGTCCTCGCCGACTGGGCCGAGCGGAGCCAACGCATCGCCGGAGAGGTGGCTCGCGCCGCGCGCGAGGCGGGCGGCGTTCCGCGCCCCGATCCCGAACTGCTGGAGACCGTCACCGGCCTCGTCGAGGAGCCCTTCGCCGTCGCCGGGTATTTCGAGAAGGAATTCCTGCAGCTCCCCCCGGAGGTCCTCGTCTCGGAGATGCGCGGGCACCAGAAGTACTTCGCGGTGCAGAACGAGAAAGGCGACCTTCTGCCCTCGTTCGTCGCCGTGTCGAACACCAAGGTCCGCGACCCCAACGTCAGCCGCAGAGGTTACGAGCGCGTGCTGCGGGCGCGCCTCTCCGACGGAAAATTCTTCTTCGACGAAGACCGCAAGGTGCCGCTCCGCTCCCGCGTCGAGAAGCTGGGGCGGCGCACCTTCCTGCAGGGACTCGGCACCGAGCTGGAGCGCATCGGACGTCTGCGCGAGCTCTCGCTCTGGCTCCACGGCGCGACCGGACGCGGCGATCCCCGCCAGCTCGCGGAGGCTTCCGAGCTCTGCAAGGCAGATCTCACCACCGGAATGGTGGGGGAGTTCCCGGAGCTGCAGGGCTCGATGGGCCGCGTCTATGCGCTGCAGCAGGGCATCGAGCCCGCCGTCGCCGATGCCATCTTCGAGCACTACCTGCCGCGCGGCGCCGAGGATCGTCTGCCTTCCGGCGACATCGGAGCGCTCCTCGGGATCGCCGACCGGCTCGATCTGCTGGTCGGCCTCTTCGGCCTGGGAAAGGAACCGACCGGAACGACGGACCCCTATGGCCTCCGGCGCGCCGCGCTGGGAATCCTCCGCATCACGCTGGCGCGCGGGTACCGCTACGACATGGCGGAGGCGCTGCTCGCCGCCCAGAAGCTGCACAAGAAGGAGGACGCCTCCGTTCGCGACCGCATCTGGCAGTTCCTCCTCGGGCGACTCGAAGTGATCCTGCGCGAGCGGGCACAGGCCGATTCGATCCAGGCCGCCCTGCACACCGGGGCGACGGACCTGGTCTCGCTGGAGAAGCGAGTCTCTGCGCTGCAGACGGTGCGGGAGAAGAGCCGGGCCCAGTTCGAGGCGACCGCGGCGGCATTCAAGCGGATCGGGAACATCCTCGCCCAGGCGCAGGAGAAGGGCATCGCCTTCGTCGGCTTCCACGCGGCTCTCTGCAAGACCGGCTCCGAGCAGGCCCTCTTCGCCGCGCTCGAGCAGAGCCGCGCCCGCGTCTCCGGCGCCCTGGCGGAAAAGGAGGATTATCTCGCCGCATATGCGGCGCTGGCGGAGCTCCGACCCGTGGTCGACCGCTTCTTCGACGACGTGATGGTGATGGACAGCGACACCGCCCAGCGCGACAACCGACTCGCGTTGCTGCGCTCCCTGCACGAGCTGTTCGCTCCGCTCGCGGATTTCTCCCGGCTGCAGGTGGAGAAAACGGCTTGACCTGGCAAGCGAGCGGCCCTAGGAAGGCCGCTCGCATGAAGAAGAGCGCGATCGTCGCCGCGGCGCTGCTGCTCCGCTGCCACACGCTCCCGCCGGAGCTGCTGCCGCCTCCCTTCGGGCCGGATGGCCCGAAGCCGCCGCGCCTCTTTTTTCCCACCGGCCTCGCGGTAGCCAGCAACGGCCTTCTCGTCGCGAACGGCAACTTCAACCGCGCGTTCGAGGCAGGCACCGTCGTCCAGATCTCGGGCGGCTACATCGACTCGCTCCTGAAGAGCACCATCGACTGCGACGTCGATCCCGCCACCCTCGATCAGGCGACCAAGGATGCCTGCTATCCGCAGATCCTCCCCGCCGAATTCATCGGGTCGGCGATGATCGGCAACTACGCCGGACCGCTCGCGCTGAGCTCCGACCATACGGCCGTCTTCACCGCCTCGCGCGATACCGCCACCATCAACGCCGTGCAAGTCAGGGCGACCGCCCGCCCGGATGGAACCCTCGGCTGCCTCCCCAACGCCGGCAACGACGCAACCCGGGACTGCCGCAAGGGCATCATCGATCTCACGGCGGCGGGCCTCGACGGCCCGTACACGGTCATTCCGGGCGACACGATCCCGCCCGGGACCGGATCCCCCCTCGACGTCCTCTTCGTCTCGTCGATCGTGCCTCACATCGAGACCATTATCTCCGGCACCCCCATCACCACTACGTCGGTCGCAGCCCTGAGCATGCAGGACCCTTCGCAGCTCCTCTTCCAGATGCGGGCGGGGTCGCAGTTCGTCGCGGGCGGATTCGGCGTCGGACCCATGGTCTTCGACCGATCCCGTCGGCGTCTGTACCTCGGCGGTTGCTTCCAGCGGTCGTCGGCCTTCGGTTCCGGCGAGCCCGGCACCGGTCTGTGCTCCGGAATCAGCACCAACTATCTCCGGATCATCGACGTCGACGCGGGCTCCGCGGCGGATCCGGATCTGATCGACCTTCGGCCGGACGTGCAGAGCATCAACACGACGCAGCTGCTGCTCGACACGCCCGGAGGTCCGGCCACGCCCTCATCGCCGATCACGACGCTCTGGGCCACCATGCGTGCCCCGGACACGTTGGTCGTGATCGATCTTCCGGCGCAGCCGTCCGTGGCGCCCCGGATCCGCGAGGTCATCCCGCTGCCCGCCTCTCCTGCCGACATGCTGCGGATCGATCGGGGAACGTCTCCGCCGCTGCTCGCGGTCGTTGCGGAGAAGATCGGCGCCGTCTCCATCGTGGATACCGGCAGATCGCAGGTCGTCGCACAGGTGGGACGCCTCGGCGACGCGCCGTTCAACATCGCGAGCGTCGATTGTCCTTCGAAGCCCGGCTCCGCCTGCCTGGCAGTGAGCGTATTCCATGAGTGTCGCGTCGCCCTGATCGAAGTTCCCAAGGACGACCCTTCGCGATCCGCTCTGCGCGCGCTCGCCGGGAGCTGCCCGTGATGACGCGTGCGTCGCCGCTGATCGCCGCCGTGGCCGTTGTCGCGTGCACCTCGAATCCGTTCAACGTCGCAACCGGCGAATTCACGGCACCCTCGGGCCTGGCCGCAACCGCAGCCGGCGACCGCGACCTGCTCTTCGTCGCCAATACCGGGCGCGACGGCCTGCGCGCCCTGCAGCTCTGCAATGCGCCGCTGTTCCTGGACGGCGGAGTGGATCCGGCGGACACGTGCCCGAAAAGCGAGCACGCCCAGTTCATCCCTGCGCCCATCCGCCTGTTCCCGGCGTTGATCGAGACCGGCGACCGGCCGTTGCGCGTCGCCGGCGTCCGGCTGAACCGCAGCAGCGACGCAAGCGCCGCCGGCGTCGCCCTCGTGGCCGGCGCCGGTTCCTCGCTGGCGGTCGTCGATGGGCGCAGCCTCGTCGATACGCAGACGACAGGGACTGCGCCCAAGGCTGTCCTCCAGTTCGACCTCGGTCAGGGGGCGGACGGCGGAACTCCGGCGGACGGCGGCACCCCCGTCGCCACGGCCGCCGAGACGGTGGACGTCGTCGCCGCCAATCCCCTCGATACCCGGTTCGACTTGGAAACCGGGGCTGCCACCGTCACCGCGTTCGCCGCGACCCGCTCCGAGCTGGTGGTGTTCGACGTGACTCTCGGCGCGGACGGATTCGCTCAGTTTTCCAGCGTCCGCAGATGCACGCTCGATCCCGTGGTGCCCACCCGGCTCGCCGTCGTGCCCGGCAGCGCTGCGCAGGTCTACGTCGCGGACGGCGCTGGAGACGGCGTCGTCGCCATCCAGACGAGCAGCGTCCTGGCAAGCGGAGGCGCTTGCGTCATGGACCGCATCAGCGCGGGCGGCCGGAGCGTCCGCTCCATCGCCTTGAGCCCGCCTTGGTACGACCAGGACGACAGCGGCCAACCCCGGACGCGCGCGGCGGGCGAGCTGCTGCTCATGGTCCTCCAGCCTGCGATGGTACAACCCGGACAGAGGGCCGATCCCGGCGGGGTCCTCGTCGCAGGGACGGGGCTGGGACTGGTGCCGAAGGGGATCGTTCCCATTCCGCCGTTCGACCCGGCCAAGGAAGTCGCGGAACCGATGCGGCCGCTCTCGCTGCCCAACCCCGGCGGACTGTTCAACGAAGGCGCTTTCCTCCGCGCCGTGAAGCCGAAAGCGGCGCCGGAGGCGCCGGACCTGACCGCCTGCCCCACGGCCCCGTGCACACCGCTCTCCATCGGCCAGCCTCCCGGCGCGGCGCCGGTGTTGTTCCCGTTGCTCGCAGCGGTGAGCTGTAGTGACGGCGTCACGTATTTCATCGACGTTGCCAACCGGCGCTTCGTGAACCAGAACAAGTACGCCCAGCCGGGTGACCTCGGAATCCTGCCGATCGTCAGCGTGCCGGTGTTCGCGGGGGTCGGCTCGGCGGCCTCCACGCCGCCTTCTCTCACCCTCCGGTGGACAGCGATACGCTCCGGTTCACCGTAACGCTGCCCAATCTCAATCTTTTTCGCGACGACCCTGCGATCGCGCTCGCTGTCGGCGACGTCGTCTCGCTGGCCGGGTACTCGATCGGGACCGATAACTCTGCCGCCTGTCAGACGGTGGTGAGCTCGGAGTCGACGCCCCGCCGGTTCGAGCTGAACATCAAGGACGTGCAGCCCGATCACCTCGACCTTCAAGTATTGCCGGACAACGGGGCGACGCTCGGCTTCCATCCGCAAGGATGCAGCGCATTCGGGGCCGTGGCCGAGGTCCGGACGGCCCGCACGCAGCCCTGGCTGGTGTTCGACGGCAACACCGTCAAAGGCCGCGTGAGAGACGACGGAACGTTCGACGCGCATCAGCCGCGTTTCGACTACCCGCTCTCTGCGTACGGACGGACGGCTACGGACGTTCCCCCAGCTCCGATCGCTTCACGCGATCTGGCGTTCTCGCTCCTGATCTCCGGGCCTATTCCGGATACCCCGCAAGAGGCCGGCTCGCAGTTCATCTGGAGCTTCACCAGCGGGCTCTCACCGGTGGCTTACGGAGACCAGGTCCACACGACGCCGGGGTTTGCAACAGCGGTGTACGGATACAGCTCCCGCCGGACACAAAACCTGGCCTTCACCTCGGTGACCGGAATGGACGAAGTGCTCCAGGCGGATCCCTTCTTTCTCAACTCCACCACGACGGTCGGGCTGGTCGCTTACCGGTAGGGCTGTTCCCGACTCGCCCGGTCCGCTACACTGGCGAGCGATGAACGATCAGGGCGCGAAGACGGCGCGCACGCTGCTCATCGCCGACCATCTCTGGGAGGCGTTCAGCAGCATGGCGATGGAGATGGGCAGCGAGCGCGACTCGCTCATCAATCAGGCGCTGTACACGTTCGCCCGGCTCAACGGGTTCCTCGTCGCCTCGGATCTGGCGAACCTCGGCGTCGTTCCCCGAACGGCGCTGACCGACTCCGGCCGGCTCCGCATCGCTCCGCCGGCGGAGGACACGCACGAGATGGCGGCAGGCGGCATGTCCCTGAGGGTCGGGGCCAGCGGCGAGGCGCCGTCGTTCGAGGAAGAAACCGCGGACGCGGCGCCAACGAGCCTGGATCTGCCGAACGTCGGCGGCGGCCTGCGGACCCGCGCGGCGATCGTCAGCGCGCATCCACGGGATCCGTCGCACGCTGCTCCAGCCGGCCGCACGCTGGTGCTCCTGGCCGGCGACGGGCACGAGCTGGAGCGCGTCCGCAAGGATCGCTTCCTCATCGGACGCGGCAAGCATTGCGACCTCGTGATCAACTCCGGCAAGGTGAGCCGCGAGCACGCGGCCATCGTCCGCGAGGGAAATTCCTGGTTCATCGAGGACCTCGGCTCGTCGAACGGAACCTGGTTCGGCAAGCGCCGGCTGACGCGGCGCGAGATCCAGGAAGGCGACGAGTATTACGTCTGCGCGGAGAAGCTCCGCTGCACATTCAATTAGCCGGACGCCGCAGGCGCACCGGCTAGTGGACGGTCTCCTCAGCGAATTCACCGCAGCGCCGGTGCAAGCGAAGATCGCCGTGGCCGACCTCGCCCTCGCGCTCACAATCAGCGCCGTCACGGATCTACGCGAACGCCGCATCCCGAACGCCGTCACCTATCCCGCGCTCGCCGTTGCCGCCGCCTGCGCCATCTCGCTCGGCGGCCTCCCGCTCCTGCTGGAATCCGCCGTGGGCGCCCTCGTCTGCGCCACCCCCCTCACGCTCGCCATGTGGCGCGGCTGGATGGGCGCCGGCGACGTCAAGCTGATGGCCGTCGCCGGCCTCGTCTCCGGCACCGCCGCCGGCTGGAGCTTCTCCCTGATCGTCCTCCTCGACGTCGCCGTCGCCGGCGGCGCACAAGCACTCCTCTGGCTTCTCGCGGCGAAGGCCCGCCGGCGCGATCGCCCCAAGGCCGTCCCCTACGGACTCGCCATCGCCGTCGGGACGACTTGGGCATTCCTGACCGGAGCCCCGCTCTTTTGACCGATGGCGTCTCTGCCCGCCGGATGTCACGCTGCGTCCGGTCATGGGAAGTCTGCCGCTTCTCGCCGTGCTCCTCGCCACCGCCGCGGCACCCCCGGAGGGCGCTGTCATCGCCCTCGGCGTCGGGCAGCAAAAGGTGATCCAGCTCGGCAACGTCGCGCGCGTGGCCATCGGCGAGCCGGAGATCGCCGACGTGAAGCAGGTGGGCGGCGGAAGCGAGCTCTTGATCACGGGCATGGGCGAGGGCCGCACCTCGCTGCTCGTCTGGCGCGCGAACGGCACCCGCCTCAGCTACGCCGTCGTGGTGCGCAGGCAGGACCCGAAGGAGCTGGTGAGCGAGATCCGGGCGCTCCTCGGAGACCGCGAAGGCGTCCAGGTGCCACTCAACCAGGTTCATCAGGCTCCGGTGCGTGATCTGGACGCCCTTGGGGCGGCCAGTCGAGCCGGACGTGTAGATCAGGTAGGCCAGGTTGTCCGGCCTGACG
>Ga0209688_1000091_pt1 | contig 8573 bp, 5 predicted proteins | sample GraSoiAngelo_142_FD_185899 | JGI IMG/M metagenome (GOLD analysis project Ga0209688, IMG submission 185899) | Grasslands soil microbial communities from the Angelo Coastal Reserve, California, USA - 14_1009_02_20cm (SPAdes) (version 2) | ecosystem: Environmental > Terrestrial > Soil > Grasslands ...
TGACCTGCTGGCGAAGACCCTGACCATGTCCGACTACGACGTGGACACAGCGGGCGACGGCCCGGCCGCGCTCGACCGGCTGCGTGCCGCGGCATACGATCTGCTCATCACCGATCTGAAGATGCCGCGCATGGGCGGTCTGGAATTGCTCGAGCGGTTGGCCACAGACTCGCAAACTATGGCGGTCATCGTTGTCACTGCCCAAGGCACAATTGATAGCGCGGTGCAGGCCATGCGGATGGGTGCGTACGACTACATCACGAAGCCAATTGACACGAACCGGCTGCGGACAATTCTTCAGAACGCTTCCGCATTGCTGGGAACAAAAGCCGAAAACGAAGCCATGCGCCGCAAACTGCGTGATGCCGGCTCGCTAGGCAGCCTGGTGGGAGCCTCCAAAAAGATGCAGGAGATCTTCCGTCTCATCGAGATGGTTGCACCAAGTACTGCCTCAGTGCTGATCACTGGGGCGAGTGGTACCGGCAAAGAGCTTGTCGCCCGCACGGTTCACGAGCTCAGCCCGCGTCGTGGCAAGTCGTTCATACCGATCAACTGCGCCGCGATCCCGGAGACCTTGATTGAAAGCGAAGTCTTTGGTCATGAAAAAGGCGCTTTTACGGGAGCGCTGGAGCGCCGGATCGGATGCTTCGAGCTGGCTGAAGGCGGAACCCTGCTGCTCGATGAAATCGGCGAGATGCCGATCGCCACTCAGGCCAAGCTGTTGCGCGTCCTGGAGGACCGCAAGCTACGGCGTTTGGGAAGTAAGGTCGAGACCACGGTCGATGTTCGCGTGCTTGCGGCAACCAACAAGGTACCGGAAGAAGCGGTCGCTCACGGCGAACTTCGCAACGATCTTTACTATCGTTTGAACGTGTTCAACATTCACATGCCATTGTTGCGCGAACACAGGGAAGACATCCCCGAGCTGGTGCAGTCGGTTTTGGCAGATATGAATCTCAAGCACGGGCGCAAAGTTGCCGGTGTGAGCGAAGCGGTTTTGAATCTATTTCGCAATTATTCATGGCAGGGGAATGTTCGCGAATTGCGGAACACCCTGGAACGGGCGGTAATCGTCTGCGACGGGCCTGTTGTGGAAACCAAGCATCTGCCGCCGAATTTCGGCCAGACCGCGATTCGTACTTCGGCTGAAGATCCTGACGCAGTGCGCCTGGGCGTGGGAACAACGGTTGAGGAAGCCGAGAAGTTGTTGATCCTGAAGACCCTCGAAGCGACAAATAATAATAAGACCCGAGCGGCTGAGATACTCGGAATTAGCCTGAAAACCCTGCATAATAAGCTTAAGGAGTACGGCAGCGGGACCGCTGATGGAGCTACAGGGCAACAGGAAAGCCCCGGCTACTGATCCAATCACCATAGGCTTGCTGTGAGGACCAGGTACCGCAGCGCAAGCCGCTTCATCGTTACACCATGCGCCGGAGAACTACTATCGTGCTTGCCATCACCTTTATGGTGGCGACACTGGTGTGCGCTTTTTCTTATATCTATATCTCTCAATTACTGCGGCAAAGAGTCGTGACCGCGCACGAGACCGCCGCTTACCTGGATACGCAACTCGCCTATCTGGCCTCGAACGCAGCTCCGGACCTGACCAGCACACGCGTCGACACCAATGACCCGGAGGCGGTACGCCGAGCTGTTATCTATTATCTGGGGACCGACCGTGATCTGAACACAATGATGGATTCGATCGTGGGCAGTGTCCCCATTATTTACGACGCGGCGATCGTCGATGCTGATGGCAACGCGATTCTGCACACCGATCCTGACCTGAACGGGAAGCCGGTTCCTAACCGCCCGGATTTTCAGCAAGTGGTGGACGCGAATTTCCGCCAGCAGCTCAAGCTGCTTTATAACTCTCCCACAGTCTACGACGTCTGCGTGCCACTGCAACTGAACGGCGAGCCTTTCGGCAGCATTCGCGTGGGAGTCTCGACGGTATTCCTGAAAAATGAACTCACACCGCGCTTGCAACATGCGGTGATTTTCTTCGCGGCCGCCATTCTTCTTTCGCTGGTCCTGGCGGCGGGGCTCTCCCACATTGCTCTCGGGCCGCTGGAGCGTATCAGCCGCACTCTCGACAGCGTCACTGCTGGCGATGCCGAGCCTGTAGCAGAACCGAAAGAGACCAGTGACGAGTATGGACTGGTGACTTTAAAAATTGCGCATTTGGGACGCCAAATGCGCGATGCCAAAGAGATCTTCTCTGCCCTTAAGGATAACGTCGATCAAATCATGGCCAATCTTCAGGATGGCTTGATGCTGTTCACCGGCGACGCGCGCGTGGTGCTGGTGAGCGCTTCAGTCGAGCGCTTCCTTGGACGTCCTCGGGGGGATTTGCTGGGCCGCACCGTGAAAGAGATATTTTCTCCAGACTCGGTGTTTGGACTGGCTGTACTCGAAGGTTTCCGGCAGCGGACGGCGGTAATGCAACGCGAGTTTGAATCGCCCAACGGGAAACGTGTGCAGGTTTCGCTCGACTTTATTCAGCAAGAAGGAGGAGAGCAAATTGGGGCGCTGCTAACCATGCGCGATGCCGAGTCGGTGCGCAAGATTGAAGATGAAATCGAAATGTCACGGCGGCTCTCCGCCAGCGGGCGGCTGACCCGCGGAGTCGCACACGAAGTGAAGAATCCGATTAATGCCATCGTGCTGCATTTGCAACTGCTGCAGAACAAGCTTCAGCAGACTGACCCCGATACGCTTCGGCACATGGATATTATTGGCAACGAGATTCACCGTCTGGATCGCGTGGTGCAGATTCTGGTGGACTTCACGCGCCCGCGCGATCTGCACTTGGAAGAAGCCGACTTGCGGGAGTTGCTTGAAGATGTAGCGACACTGGCCGCTCCGGACGCGGCACAGCATAGTGTCGCACTAACGCGTGAGTTGCCTCCAGATCCATTATCTGTCAAGGTCGATACGGATTTCATGAAGCAGGCAATCCTCAACGTGGTACTCAATGGCGTGCAAGCGATGCCGCAGGGCGGAACACTGGCAATTTCAGCGCGGCGAGAGGACGAAGTCGTCATAACGGAAATTCGTGATCAAGGCGGGGGCATCCCTCACGAGATTCAGGACAAGATTTTCGAGCTCTATTTCACGACTAAAAAGGGAGGGAGCGGAATAGGGCTGGCACAGACGTATCAGATTCTGCAATGGCATTACGGATCGGTGGATTTTGAATCGCTGGATGGGCAGGGGGCCATTTTCCGCTTACGACTCCCAGTGGCGGAGACACGTGCCGAGTCTCTAAAGGAAGCGGCGATTCGCACCTAGACTAGAATCAGCTTTAGCCGAGAAAGAGATTTGCGTAAACCGCCCAGAGTGATCCGGGCATCAAAGAACTGTCATGCCTCTGGCCAATATTTTCCTGCTATGTGCGCTGGCTTTCTCGGGTATGCAGTCTATTCGTGTGTTTTTTCAAGAGAGTCAGCCGCAGGAAGCAAGTCCTAAGCCGGACCAGGCGCAGGAAGCTCCAAAGGCGGCACAAACGGAACCAAGCAAACCCGAGCAGTCAACGCCGCCAGCCCCGGATCAGCAGACGCAGAGTCCGCCCGCAGCGTCAGAGCCGCCACAGCCTCCTCCAGCTGAACCTGCTGCCGGATCGACGGAAAAGAAATCTACCGCAGCTACCACGCCGGGGGAGAAACAATCTTCAGGTGCGACGAAAAGCACTCCGTCTGGAGGAAAATGCAAGTCACCAAGTTCGGGGCCCAGAAAAAGAATTGTCCGCCGTGGCAGTACAACTGATCCAACCATCCAGTTTTCTTCCGGCCTCACGCAGCAACAGGCCTCTGCGCAGCGGCAGAATACTAGCCAACTTCTAGCCAGCACCGATGCGAACCTGAGGAAGATTTCCAATCGGCAGCTAACTCCCGCACAGCAGGACGCACTGAATCAGATTCGCAGATATATGGAACAAGCGAAGACAGCCGATGCATCTGGCGACTTGCAACGCGCGCACAACCTTGCTTTCAAGGCACGGCAGCTTTCTGATGAGCTTCTGCAGAAATAGGGGCAGGGAGGGTGTCCGCCCAGCGGCTGGCAAACACAGGCCTTTACGTGTGATGATTCTACTTCCCCTTTGCTCTTGCTGCGTTCACTTTCGCCAACAGATCTTGCGATGGTTGCTGGACTGGTCCGGAAATTCTCGCCGCTTCTGAGAGCACATCGCGAGCTTCGTTAATACGATTTAGTTTTGCATACGCGAATCCCAGGCGGTACATTGCAATCGCATACTGCTGATCGTCTTGTCCCTTGAGCAGCGTGGATGCGGTCTTCAATTCGGGAATTGCACCTGTGGTCTTGTCCTGCTTCATGTAAGCGTATCCAAGCGTCGCGTGTGCCATGCCTGCTGAAAGTTTGCGGGAGCGGTCCGCGTCGGGGGCATCAGCCTTCGCGACTAGGATTGCCTTTTGCGAATACGTAACCGACTTACCCACACTCCCCGGCTTGGGGTCATCCACATACGTATTAGCCAAAAGCAGCAGTGCCGGCAAGCTGTTGGGATTGGCGGCCAAAGTTTTCTCTCCAAAAGAAATCAGTCGGGACGTGTCCTTCAGTTCAGAGAGCGAGACCATCGCGTATGAGGTCACCTGCTCTTCGAAACGAGAATTGGGAAAAGCCGGAGTGAAGCGCTCGATATACGACATGCGGCTCTTAGCGTCATTTTCGCCGGCGATCACGTTGTATGCGGCGGCTTCCAAAAACTCGTACGAATTCTTGCTGGCATTCTTTTCTTCTTCAATACGGCTGGCAAAATCCTGATCGCTCAATTCTGCCGGTTTGGTTTGTTTGCCGATCGAGTTGTAAGCTTCCCCGCCACGTACCGAATAATCCATTGTCTTAGCGTTGTTCTTCATCTGCTGCGCAACGCCTACCTGCGACACGAGGATGTCGAGGTTATGCGGAGCGCTGACGAGCGCCTTGTCGCCGTAATCGAGCGACTTTTGCAAATCGCCTGCGCCCTGGTAGTACTGCGAGAGCTGCCAATTTCCATATGCAACCGCAGCCGGATTCGACGAAAACTTCTGCACGAACTCTTCATACATGGTCGCTTTCTTCTGGGCATCCTCTTCTTTTGAGATGGCCTGTAATCCCTGGTCTTCGGGCGTGCCCGCCGGGATCACGATTTTTTCCAGTTGGGCGAACGCAGAAAGCACCAGACAAGCAAAGATAATTAGCGAACGTGGAAAGTAATTTCGGTTCATGGGGCACCTCCGACGCTTTGTGGGCGAATCGTATCTCCGTTTGCGAGGGCATGCAAGTGCGCTGGCCACGTTGAGCACGTTCCGCGCGCGTGGCAGAAAAGTGCCTTCTCCTATAGTCTGGGCCAATGCAGGAAGGCAACGAGAGGGCTTCGCTCGCGGCGGTGGCAGAGCGTTCCCCTCGGCCGCGGCCAACACAGACTCGCAGCTCGTGGCGGCATTCCATCTGGTTCATTGTCCTGATTGCGTTTCTGTTGCGCCTGGCGGTCATCACGATAGGGCATACTTACCAAATCACCCCGCGCCGGGATCACTTTCAGTACGGCTGGGAGATGGGCCGGCTCGCGCGCTCGATTGCAATTGGGCAGGGCTTCAGTTCTCCCACCGATGTGCCTAGCGGACCAAGCGCCTGGGCGCCACCGCTATATCCGTATCTGCTGGCCGAAGTCTTCAAACTGTTCGGGGTTTATAGCGCCCTTTCTGCATGGGTGATCCTTACTTTCAACAGCGTCTTTTCGGTGCTTACATGTCTAACGCTGTACCGGATTGGCGAAAGAGTCTACGGCGCCGCGGTGGGTCGCGCCGCCGCATGGACTTGGGCATTATTTCCTTACGCAATTTATTGGCCCACACGCGTCGTTTGGGAAACGAGCCTTACCGCATTTTTGCTGAGTCTGGCGCTCCTGTTCACCTTACGCATGGCGGAGGATCTGCAGGACGGAGGAGCAGACACGCACCCACATCGTGCATGGATTCTCTTCGGCTTTCTTTGGGGTCTGATCGCGGTGACGAATACGGCAGTCATCTCCATGATGCCATTCTGCTTGCTTTGGCTGCTGTATCGATCTTCCTGGCGTGTGCAGCTCACAGGTGCTGCGATGTGTGTGCTAGCTGCATTTTTGGTGATGAGCCCCTGGCTGATCCGCAACTACTCGGTCTTCGGCAAGTTCATCTTCATTCGCGACAATCTTCCGCTCGAAATGCATATGGCCAATAACGAGCGTTCTGCCGGCCTATGGACGCGCGCCGAGCATCCGGGCAACGATCCCGAATCAATGCGCACATTTCAGGAGCTGGGCGAGATCCGTTTCATGGAGGAGAAGCAGCAGGAAGTGCGGCAGTTTATCCGTGAACATCCTGGAACATTTTTGCTTTATAGTCTCGAACGCGCGGGATATTTTTGGGTCGGGCCGCCACAACTCAACATCATCGGCGGATACGATCTGAGGATTGCTCGCCACATCGCATTTCTCATTCCCGCAGTATTCGGTTTTGTTGGGCTGTGGCTGACGATTCGCAACCGTAAGACGGGTGCGTTTCTTTTCGCCTGCTTTCTGCTGATATATCCGATTCCGTATTACATGGTGCAGCCATTCCCTCGTTATAAGCACCCAATTGAGCCGGAGATGATTTTGCTCGCCGTCTATGTTTTTTGGGAGGCTCGCCGGGTGCAGCTAAGCTGGCCGGTTTTTCACAAGCACGCGTAATCTCCCGGTTGGCGCTCTTCTCTCGATCATTTAAATTGAGGTATGCGCGCCATTCTGCAGAAGCGTGGGCTCCGCTACATCTTCGCCGCCAATATGATCTCGATGCTGGGCAGCGGCATGAATGCGGCTGCCGTGGCCTGGTATATCCTGCAGGCCACTCACTCGAAAATGGCGTTGGGACTGTTCGCGGTGTTGCAGACCCTTCCCGCGATGTTGATGCTGCCTTTTACCGGAGTCCTGATTGATCGCGAGGATCGCCGCCGGCTGGTGATGTGGCTCGATGCGGTGCGGGCCATCGTCATCCTCACCGTTGCCGTGCTCGCTTTAACCAACAGAGTGAAGCTCTGGGAAGTCTATTTAATGAACACGCTGGTGGCGGCCGGTTTCTGGATGTTCTGGCCGACGATCACGGCACTTATTCAAGAGCTGACCCCGGATGAAGAGTTCGTACACGCGAATACGTTTCTGCTGGCGGGGATCCAGGGCGGATGGCTGATCGCTGGCTCCATAGTCGGATTCGTCTACAACCATATCGGGCTGGGTGGCGTGCTGTTGATTGACGTTTCCAGCTATGTGGTCTCGTTTCTCTGCTACTTCGCAGTGCGCAAGGGACGGCACGTGGTGCCACGACCGTCAGAGCTGCGGGCAGACATTGTGGCCGCAGAAACAGCTTTTGGGCGATTTCTCCGCGAGATGCACGAAGGCATTCAGTTTGTGCGCGGCAATCGCCCATTGATCCTGCTGGGAATTAGTTGGGCACTATTCCTGGGTGCGATGCTGACTGCCGTTGTCGTCACTGCGCCGTTGAGCGATCAGGTGTTTCATCGTGGGGCTGTTGGATACGGCTGGCTGAATGCGGGTTGGGGCGTTGGCGCATTTCTGAGTGCGCTATATGCGCCGCAGATGATCGCCCAGGTGAGCGCCCGGCGTTCGATTGCGATCTCCATGGGCGCACTCGCCATTTGCATGAGCTTGGCGCCGCTGTCTCCTGTGCTGGCCATCGCTGTGGCGGTTTACGGAATCATGGGATCGGCGCGCGGCGTGAGCGGGATCGCGATCAATACCAGCCTTATGGAACTGGTGCCGCGGCATTTCATGGGCCGCGTGCAGAACACCTTCTATTTCGCTGGCACTGGGCTACAGATTGTTCTGGGATTTCTGGTGGGAGCAGTTGCGCAATTAAATCTGGTTGCTGGATTTTGCATCATTGGCCTGGTATATGCCGTAGCGTTTGTTGCGGCGAGTTGGCCGGTTGCGACTCCGATCGAAGCACGGGAAGCCAGTCCGGTCGAATGATCAATAATTAACCACGAAGGACACTAAAGGTACACGAAGGAAGATTCAAAAAGCAGGTCTTCTGACTTCTGCATTCTGACTTCTTACTTCTGCCTTCTCCCTGTTATCCTTGTTCGTTTCAAATTTCCAGGAGATAGGCATGTCATCCACTCTGGAGGGGCGCGTTGCAGTCGTGTTCGGAGTCGCCAATAAGCGCTCGATTGCGTGGTCGATCGCGCAGGGGCTGCACAATGCCGGCGCAAAGCTGGCAGTGACTTATCAGAATGAGCGACTGGAGGAGGAAGCGAGAGACCTGATTCTGTCGCTGCCCGGCGCGGAAGCCTTTATGTGCGATGTTTCCAACGACAATGAAATCGAGGCTCTGTTTGGCAAGCTTAAGGAACGATATGACAAGCTGCATGTTCTGGTGCATAGTGTGGCGTTCGCGCCGGCGGACGAATTAAAAGGCGCGTTCCTCGATACCACACGGGAAGGTTTTCGCGTCGCTCACGACGTCAGCGTATATTCGCTGATTGCGGTTTCCCGGGCGGCTGCTCCGCTAATGGAAGATGGCGGCAGCATT
>Ga0209688_1000093_pt1 | contig 8431 bp, 7 predicted proteins | sample GraSoiAngelo_142_FD_185899 | JGI IMG/M metagenome (GOLD analysis project Ga0209688, IMG submission 185899) | Grasslands soil microbial communities from the Angelo Coastal Reserve, California, USA - 14_1009_02_20cm (SPAdes) (version 2) | ecosystem: Environmental > Terrestrial > Soil > Grasslands ...
CAACACTCCCATCGCGAAGGCGGAAGCCGCAATCGCCAGCGGCAGCTTCAGATCGGCGAAAGCTCGCAGAGTGAGATCGCCGAAGTGGCCCAGAGAAAGCGTGTATAGCTCGGGATGTTGAGTCAGCGCCTGAGAGATATCACCCGACGCAGGAATTCGCCATACCATTACCAGCACGGCAGCAAGCACGACAAAGAGCAAGCCGAAAATGACCTGCAAGGTGCGAATCCCATGGCGAATGTGTGAATCTTCGGTTGCCAGCGCCGAGCCCATCAACAACGCGATCGCGGGGTAGATCGGCATCGAGTAGTACTCCTGCGTGGTTGAGAACGTGAAGAAAACCATCACGCTGCCAATCCAGCAAAGTGCCATCAGTCGGGCGCGGCCGGAGCGTGTAGCCGGGCTGTAAGAAAGTTTCGCCGCCGCCGGCAAGAAAGCTGTCCAGGGAAACAGCCATATCAGATTCAAGAGCCAGAACAGAGCGCGAGGCACTGTGTTGTAATCGCGCGGATAACGCAAATTCAAGAAGCGCAGCAGGTGCTCATTAAAAAAGAAGAACCAGAAGAACCCTCTGTACTCGCCGGGACCGCTGTGCAGCGAAAAAGCCAGATACGGCGGATTGCGCAGGGTAGCCAAAATATGCCAGGGAGCAGCGATGACGGCTGCGATTCCCAAAGTGGAAAGAGGATGTAAGCGGCGCCACGAAAGTCGTGCGAATAGCTGTCGCGTGCAGGCCATATACGCAAGGCCGGCGATAATGGGAAAAACAACTGCAATCAATCCTTTGAGCAGGAGTCCAACCCCGAGACAGACGCCAAGCAGAACCCTGTCCCGCTGCCGCGGACTTTCATCGGGATCGAGCAAACGCAGCCATGCCCAGATCGCTCCGGTGATGGTGAGCGTCAAAATTGCATCTGGAATCAGAATGCGAGTGAAGAGGAAGAGTCCAAGGCATGTAGCGAGCGCAATGCCAGAGTACATCGCGGCTGACTCATCAAACGCCCAGCGTGCGAAGCGATAAGTGACCCAGCACAGCAGGATCACGCTAAGAGCGAGAGGCAGGCGCGCAGCCCAATCATGCACGCCAAAGACGCGGTATGAAGCCGCCATCATCCAATAGACAAGCGGTGCCTTCTCGAGGTAGGGAACACCGTTGAGACGCGCGGTGACATAGTCACCGGAGGCGAGCATGTTGCGGGCGATTTGCGCCTGGACGGCGTCGACGTCGTCCATGAGCCGCGGGGGACTGGCGATGCTTATGAGGAAGACAAGGCTAGCTGCGGCGACGACGATTCCGCCAGCTCCAAATCTTCGACGAGCACCTCGGATACCTGCTCCGTTGCCGGCAGCTCGATATTCCAGCGCTTCATCCACATCAATAACACCATGAGTCCCCATAATTGGTAACCAGCGTTTTCTCTCCTCTCTAAGTGTCTCTGTATCAAGCCTTCAATGGCCGGCCAGCGAAAGAGGCCGGTGGCCTCAACTGCATCGCGAGTGACCGTATCGAGCAGGAATTGCCGCAGCGATCCGCGGAACCAGTCGTGGACCGGAATATCAAATCCCATTTTGGAACGATGCAAAACACGTGCCGGAAGCTTATCGGCCATTAGGCGGCGCAGCACATACTTCGAGGTACGTCCGTTGAGCTTGAAATTGTCCGGTAAGCTCGCGGCAAAATCGACGATCCTGGGGTCCAGAAATGGCGGCCTGATCTCTAGAGCGTGCGCCATGCTCATACGGTCGACTTTGTACAGAATGTCATCGGCCAGGTAGTACCGTTGATCGAAATCGAGATAGCCCTGTAGTCCGCGATCGGGTCGCATCTCAGAAACCCAGCTTCCCACTTGACCGGAATTTGCGAATAAATAGATCGACTGTTTTTCCTTCTCGGAATGAGTGCCATTCCAGAAGACATGTGCCATTTCGGGAGAGAGCAGGCAGCCCTCAAAGAAGCGCTTGGCCTTGTAGTCAAAACTGATCCGGCCGTCCTGGACAGGCAATCCGGTTGCACAGGCGAGCGCCGCACGTCGCAGGAAACTGGGTAAGCGGCGAACGATTGCGCTGTACTGATTGGCTTGGTAGGTGAGATATCCGGCAAAAAGCTCGTCGGCGCCTTCTCCGCTCAAAGCGACTGTGGCATCTCGTCGCGTAAGTTGCGAAAGAAACCAGGTGGGCAAAGCACCCGCGTCGGCGCCCGGTTCGTCGGAGTAGTACGCCATCTCCTCAATCGCTTCCGCGAGATCGGCGTCAGGATGAAGATCGAACTCGACGTGCTCCGTTCCGTAATGCTCGCTCACATGACGGATATGCTGGCTTTCGTCGCCGGAACTTCCTTTAAACGTAATGGAAAAGGTCTTGACGGGTTTATCGCTTTGCGCGGCGGCGTAGTGCAGCACGGAGGAGGAATCCAGTCCTCCACTCAGCCAAATTCCTACAGGAGTGTCTGTGACGAGCTGTTCCTTCACCGCATCGGCGAGCAGTGAGTCCAGCTCTTCGGAAGCCTCGTCAATGCTTGCAGGCGCCCTGCGCAAATTACGCTTCCCGAAATCGACCAGTCGGGCTCCGCCGAATTGCCATTCGAGCATCTGACCGGGCATCAATTTGACGATGCCCTTTACCAGCGTGAGCGGAGCCGGAACGTAGTTGACGCTCAGGAAGGCGTCAAGCGCCTCGAGGCATACATGCCGTGTCACGTTGGGATGAGCAAAGATGCACTTCAGCTCGGACCCAAAGAAAATCTCTCCCTCATGCAGACAGTAATAAAGAGGCTTGATGCCCATGCGATCGCGCGCAAGAACAAGCCGGCGCTGCGACTGAACCCACAGACCGACGGCAAACATTCCCCGGAATCGCTCGAAGCACGAATCGCCCCAATGCAGAAAGGCATTGAGAACTACTTCGGTGTCACAGCGCGTGTGAAAGCAATAGCCTGCTCGTTGAAGTTGGGAGCGCAGCTCCTGATGATTGAAGATCTCGCCGTTAAAAACGAGAACCACATCTCCATCAGGGCTCTTCAACGGTTGGTCGCCAGCGCTCAAGTCCAGGATCCGCAAGCGCGTTGCCCCGAGCGAAACCTGTTCAGATTCGAACTCTCCCTGGTGGTCTGGACCGCGGTGAACAATTGATCGCAGGGCTGAATTCAGTACTCTTTCCGGTAGACGTTTGCTGACGTGAGTGAATCCTACGATTCCACACATGGTTAGGCTCGCGCTCCCCGGGACGAAGCGGTGTCAGTGTTAGACAGCCTGATCGACGCTTGGCTTTTTTCCGTCAGGAGAGGCTGAATCATGTCTCTTAAGGTGTCCAAAATTGCCACATTAGAAGCCGATTGTAAAGGAATGTTAAGTAACCTTTGATGAATGTGAAGCTGTTACCTCGATGATTTTACGGAGCTTGGCGCAAAAACTCCTGCAAAATCTGGAGTTTCCACCAACATTTCTGAGGATGGGCGGAGGGCAAAGCCGAATGGCAGGTGGGCGAATACCACTTTAGTGGCAGACGCCCGATTCCGGCGAGTGAAATGATCGTCCGAGAAGACGTTATTGGCTACGCAGCAGAATCGACACTTCGGTCAAATCGATAGCCAACGCCGCGCACTGTCTTGAAACGACAGGAGGGTTGCTACTGCGCGTGCATTCGCGCAAAGCCTTTTACGCTGATCGGAGAATGCACCAGGGGATTTCTCAAGGCTGACCAGAGCATTGCGAGATGATCGGGGCAGAGATGAACATCTTTTAAACTGCCGTGAACCACTTGCACATCCACCGCGTAACGCGCGCGATGACCGCATGCGGGAGTATTTGCGTCAATCTTTGCGCATTCGCAGCAATGAGCAGGGTTGTTCTGAGTCATAAATGGCCTCGGTGCTTGTTGTTCTGTTTCGCGAGTGTTCTTGTTTGGTAACGCGGGTTCATTCTACCGAAGACGACCCATTCCGGAAGTGGGAAACGTCATCTTACGCCAAGCTCGAATCTGGCTCTCTAAGAAAACAAATAGCTTACTCTGAGGCGATGCACCAGCGGTGGTTCGCAAAATTAACACATTATTAACATGAACACCCAGTGAATTTGCGGGGGCGAGGGCCATGAATGGAGTTAGCTCCGGCTAGAATACGCCTGTGAAACGCACGATTTTTGTCGTCGAAGACGATCCCGATATTTCGCGGCTGGTGAAGCATCATCTCGAAGGGGCGGGAATCGCAACACGTCTTTTCCCAAATTCGAAAGGGGTAATTGCTGAAGCGATACGCCAGCATCCATCCGCCTTTCTCCTGGACATCATGATTCCCGGTGAAGATGGAATGGAACTCTGTCGGCAGATCCGGGCCACAAGCGAGCTTGCTCCCATTCCGGTAATCTTTCTCACCGCAAAGGCCGAGGAGGTGGATCGGCTCGCTGGTTTCGATCTGGGAGCCGATGACTACATCACAAAACCATTCAGCCCGCGGGAATTGGTGGCGCGCCTAAAAGCGGTTTTGCGCAGGTTTGAGCCTCCATTAACCCACCAGAAGATCCGGATGGGAGAGCTGGAGATTGATTCCGGAGCCATGAGTGTTGAAGTTCAGGGCAAACCGATCACAACCACCGCAACTGAGTTCCGCCTCCTCGAATATCTGGCCTCGCGCCCTGGACGAGTATTCACGCGCGAACAACTGCTGGATGCGGTGTGGCGCGATACCAGCTACGTGACCTTGCGCTCCGTCGATGTGTATGTACGCCGGATTCGCGAAAAAATCGAGCAGGATCCTGAGAACCCCCGTTATCTACGAACGCTTCGTGGAGTGGGATATCGCTTCGAGGCACCGAAGTGAAGAGTAGCGTCTTCCTCAAATTGTTGGGAGCTTTTCTTGCTGTCATTCTGCTGGGGACACTTGTCCTGAACCTTGAAATCGGCAGAGAGTGGACGCAATCGCTCACTGCGCAGCTGGAGAAGTCACTCCAGCAAGAGACGCGTCTGTTCGCATATCGCGTTGACAATGACACGACGCATCCCCTGCAGAATATGGTCAAGCAGGTGAGTGAGGCCACTGGCGCGCGCGCCACGATCATCGACCGAAATGGGAAGGTGCTTGCCGATTCCGAAGCTGATCCCGAAACAATGGAGAATCATGCACAGCGGCCCGAGTTTGTGGCTGCGCTGAAGGGCGCAGAAGGCGAGGCGAGCCGCACGAGCAAGACCCTGGGAATCGATTTCCTGTACACCGCCGCGCCAGTCAAGAACGGCGCAGTTCGTCTTGCCTACCCACTGGCGGCGATCAAAGAAAGCTCGGAAAGAATTCAAAAATCTCTTATCCGCGGCTCTCTTCCGGCCCTGCTGATCGCGGTAATCCTCGCCGCGGCGGCGGCGGTCCTGATTGCCCGTCGCTTGCAACGGATTGTGAGCTTTGCAGAACGCATTGCCGCCGGAAATCTCTCTGCCCGCATCGAGGTGGACAGCGCTGACGAAATCGCACGCGTTGCGATGGCCTTGAATATAACGGCCGAGCGCCTGGAGCAAAGCTTTACCGAAGTTGAGTCCAGTCGCCAACAACTAGAAGCAGTGCTTAACAGCATGCAGGCGCCGGTGATCGCGGTGAATCGCGATGAGCGTGTGGAGTGGGTAAATGGCGCGATGAATCGTCTGATGCCCAACCGTGTGCGTTTGCATGCGGCATTACTCGAGACTATCCGTGAACCCGATCTGCTTATGGCTGTACGCGAAACAATTCAGACTCGCCAGATTCACACAACTCGGGCCCACATTCTTCCCGGCCGAACCTACGAAGCAACAGTTGCTCCGATGCTCGCCGGGAGCGCAGTCGTGCTGCTGCACGACCTTACTGAAGTGGAACGCGTCGAAAAGACGCGAAGGGACTTCATCGCCAACGTCTCGCACGAACTCCGCACGCCCCTTACATCGATTCAGGGATACGCGGAGACGCTGCTCGATCTCAACACTGCGGATCAGGCGACTCGGGAATTCCTCGAAATTATTCGCAAGAACACCACACGCATGTCGCGTCTCACCCAAGACCTGCTGACGCTGGCTCGCGTCGAGTCAGGCGAGCAGCGCTTTCGGATGCGGGAAATTCCTGCATCGCAACTCATCCGCGAAGCGCAGCAGTATTTCGGCGAAATGGCTCACCTTCAGGGAAGCGAACTCTCGATTGACTTAGGCAAAGATGGAATGGTGAAAGCCGATCCTGAGGCTGTCCACCAAGTGTTTTCCAACCTGATCTCAAATGCCGTCAAATACTCTTCGCCTGGAACCCCCATCGTGATCGGTGCCCGGATGCGCGATCATGACGTGGAGTTTTTCGTTCGCGACACTGGGCCTGGGATCGCGTCGGAACATCTGCCAAGACTTTTCCAGCGCTTCTATCGCGTAGACAAAGCTCGCTCGCTCGAGTCTGGAGGCACCGGGCTAGGGCTCGCGATCGTGAAGCATATCGTTATCGCTCACGGTGGCTCAGTTCGCGTGGAAAGCGAACTGCATCATGGATCGCGCTTTTTCTTCACACTACCGCGGGCCGAAACAGCTGTCCCCACGGACGCAAGTGACAAGGTTCCTGAGATTCCACAAGGAATTGCAGCTCAGGATTTGAATTAGGCCGTGGAATGAAACCAGCGGATCAGCCAAAACAATAACGCCGCTACCAGTCCCGAAGCGGGAATCGTCAGGATCCAGGCCCACACGATTTTTCCCGCGACTCCCCAGCGCACCGCCGCAAGCCGCTGTGTTGACCCGACTCCGACTATGGCTCCCGTGATGGTATGAGTCGTGCTTACGGGGATGCCGGCTGCCGCGGTTCCAAACAGTGTGATTGCGCCGGCAGTTTCAGCACAGAAGCCGCCGATTGGCTTGAGTTTTGTGATCTTGGATCCCATCGTATGAACGATCCGCCATCCTCCAAAATACGTTCCAAGTCCCATGGCGAGGTTCGCCGCGAGGATAATTGGCCAATGAAAGCGTCCCCAGGTGGACGAGAACTCGGATCGAGTCATGATGCCGGCGGAGTAGAGCGCGCCGGCAATAATCCCCATCGTCTTTTGCGCGTCGTTCCCGCCATGACCAAGGCTGTAAGCAGCGGCCGATAGCAACTGCAAACGACGGAACCAGCCGTCCACCTGCTGTGGCGCCGAGCCGCGGAAGATCCAGAACATCATCGTCATCAGCACCCATCCCAAAACAAGTCCCATTATGGGCGCTACAACGACGAAGATGAGAGTCTTCGTCCATCCATGAGGAACGATCACTGCGAAGCCTGAGCGGGCGATCGCCGCTCCCGCGTAGGCGCCGATTAGCGCGTGCGAGGATGAAGTAGGTAGACCCCACCACCAGGTCAGGAGATCCCACACGATTGCACCCGCAAGACCGCTGAGGACCACATATTGGGTGATCTGGTGGATATCAATCATGCCCGAGCCAATCGTCTTTGCGACTGCAATTCCGAAAATGAACGCGGCAATGAAATTGAAAATTGCGGCCCAGACAACCGCGAGCCGCGGCGAGAGCACCCGCGTGGAAACTACGGTTGCGATGCTGTTGGCTGCGTCATGGAACCCGTTGAAGAAGTCGAAGCAAAGTGCCAGCAGGACGGTAATCGCTACCAGGAGTGTCGTGGTATCCAAGCGGGAGAGTCTCCGAACTGCTTGAGTTTCGAGCTACGCGCTCTTCACAACTACTGATTCGATTACGTTAGCGGCGTCTTCAGCCTTGTCGGTTGCAGTTTCCAGTACTTGAAGAAGTCAGTTCGTGAATGTCTTCGCGATCAAAGGGGGTAATGAAAGTCTGATTGAGCTTCGTCAGCAGGGCATGCGTCATTTCATCGCCGCGATGCTCGATCGTTTTTAGTTGTTCTACTCGGGTCTCGACGTCCTTCATGTCCTGCAGAATCGCCTTCAACAGCCGCGCACCATCCGTAAGGTTATTGGCCATCTCGGAGAACATTTCGAAGAACTTCGTCGTCTTTGGAATGAATCGAACCATTTGTTAGCACGCCCATTATTACGAATTGATGAATATTTCACGCATCAGGTTCTTCGGTCAAACCAAGGTCGCGCACGATTTCCACGCCAACTCATGTCTTCATCACGCGCAGCTAAGTTAGCTTCACCCCATCAGGTAATAAGGGCGTTGCACAAAAAGCACTCAGCGTCTCCAACCTGTTGCAGACCAAATGCTGAGTGCTGGATGCTTTCTTAGTTAAGACGGGCTCTCGACAGTCTCCAGCGGACTGGAGCGCTCGCCCGTTCCCGGACGCTCCACCTGGAATCGTAACTGGTGTTTTCGCGAATCCGCATCAATCACGACGTGATCGCCGTGCAGGATCTCTCCGTCCAGGATCTTCATCGCCATCGGATCCTGCACCAGGCGCTGGATAGCCCGCTTCAATGGGCGCGCGCCGTACGCACGGTCATAGCCTTCTTTGAAGATCATCTCCTTCGCA
>Ga0209688_1000095_pt1 | contig 8389 bp, 6 predicted proteins | sample GraSoiAngelo_142_FD_185899 | JGI IMG/M metagenome (GOLD analysis project Ga0209688, IMG submission 185899) | Grasslands soil microbial communities from the Angelo Coastal Reserve, California, USA - 14_1009_02_20cm (SPAdes) (version 2) | ecosystem: Environmental > Terrestrial > Soil > Grasslands ...
GCAGCTTGTCCGCGACGTCGTCGATGTTCAACGAATCGATTCCGACCAGCGCAGCGCCTTGCTCGACGAGCCATTGCGTCGCTCCGGCGGTCAAGAACGGAGCCTCGACGCCATAGGCGGGCGTCTCCCAGTGGCGATCCCAGCCGGTGTGGAGAAGCACCGCCTTGCCGCGCACTTCGTGGACGCGCACGCGCTCGCGCTCGATGCCGCGCTGGCCGTTCGCGTCGACGACGATTCCTTCCAGGTCCGCGAGCCTTTCGATCGGGATTCCCGACAGGTCGGCGCCGGTCGCGAAGCGGTGGAACGGGCTGTCCAGATAGGTGCCGGTGTTGGCGACCATGGAGATGCGGCCGATGTGGAAGGAGGTATCGGGACCGTAGACGCCCGCCGAGGTCTCGCGGCTCAGGTGGTCGGTGATCTCGGGACCGGGCAGGCCCGGATAGGTGACGAGCCCGTGGCGGATCGGGTGGCTCAGCTCGACGAGGCGCCTGTGTCGGTCGACCATCGGCGCATCTTCGGCGCAAACGCATCCGCGAGGAAGTTGCGCTCTCAGCGGCGCCAGAGGGAAAGGACCAGCTCCACCAGGATGAGCAGCGCGATCGAAACCTCGAGGATCCACATGCGCCGATCGCGCGCGACGTCGAGGACCAGCTCGAGCGATTCCTGCACACCGCGCAGCTTGCTCGTGAGGGCCTGGTAGCGATCGGTGAGATCGAATTCGGCACGCAGATCGTCGTAGATGCGGTCCAGCTCGGGGTCGTCCCAGACCTCGTCCGGCTTGTCGAGCAGGTGGAGGACGGAAAGCACTTCGTTGCGGGAAACGATCGCCTCGCCGATGAAGCGGTGGAGCCTCCGCGTGCGCGTCGAGACCGTGCCGCGGCGCTCGAGCGGCACGACCAGCGCATCGGTGCGGGCGAAAAGGTCCTCGACCAGCCGCTCGTAGTACTCCATTGCCGCGCTCTGGCCGACCACCAGCGCTACCGCCGAGACGCGGGCAGGTCCCAGGGCGGGAAGCTGCAGCGTCCCCGCGACGAAGCCGGTGCGCGCCCCGGGCTCCTCGCGGGCGGTGAAGCTCTCCGCGACGACCTTGGCGGTGAGCTTCGGGATCGCCGTCCGGATCCGTGAAAGCCACTGTTCGCGTTGCTCCGGAGGCACGTCGTGGAACACGGCGGTGCCGAAGGGATAGAGGAAGACGTCGCCGTCTTCGTCGAGCGAGAAGCGGAGCTCGTGGGGCCGCAGCTTGCCGCCGGGGAGGGCCGCGGCGAGCTCGCGCAGCGAGAAGTTCTCCACGTAGGCGACGGCGTTGAACTGGTGCGTGCGGCCGGCCACCACCGGGTATCTTTACGCCTTCCGCCTCTTCTGGCGCGGCTCGGTCTTGCCGGCAGCCGCGAGGAGCGGCTCTACCGTCGGAGAGCGCGATGCATCGCTGAAAGCGGCCCGGCGAGCGAGCGCCATGAATTGCTCCTGGCTGCGCACTGGAGCTCCGCCAGCCGCTGGTTGGATCCGCTCGTACGTGCCATCCGGGCGCAGCACGCGCGCCTTGGCGGTGTCCGCCACCATGGTGCCGAGGATCTCGGAGAGGATGCGCTCCTTGAGCTCCGGCGCCTCGATGGGGAAGGCCACGTCCACCCGGCGCACGAAGTTGCGCTGCATCCAGTCGCCGGAAGCGAGGTAGAGCTTCTTCTCGCCGCGGCCGTGGAAGTACCAGACGCGGGCGTGCTCGAGGAACCGGTCGACCACGCTCGTCACACGGATCCGCTCGGAGAGGCCAGGCACAGAGGGGCGCAGGCAGCAGATGCCCCGGATGAGCAGATCGACCTGCACGCCGGCGTTCGAGGCGCGATAGAGCGCCTTGACGACGTCGCGGTCCGCGAGCGCGTTCATCTTCGCGACGATGCGCCCCTCGGCGCCGGCCCGGATCTCGTCCTCGATGAGCTGGAGGATCGACTGCTTGAGCCCGAGCGGCGAGACGAGGAATTTCCGCCAGCGATCGGGCTTCGAGTACCCGGTGAGCAGGTTGAAGAGGCTGGTCGCGTCGGCGGTGAAGTCGTCTTGCGAGGTGAAGAGCGAGAGATCCGAGTAGCTGCGTGCCGTGTTGGTGTTGTAGTTGCCCGTTCCCAGGTGGACGTACCGCCGGAGCGAGGTTCCTTCGCGGCGCACCAGCATGGCGAGCTTGCAGTGGGTCTTGAATCCGATGAGCCCGTAGACGACGTGCACGCCAGATCGCTCCAGCTCGCGCGCCCAGAGGATGTTCGCCTCCTCGTCCATGCGCGCTTTCAGCTCGACGAGCGCGGTGACCTGCTTGCCGTTCTCCGCCGCGCGCTGCAGGGCACGGACGATGGGGCTGCCCGGCTCGGTCCGGTAGAGCGTCATCTTGATGGCGAGGACGTCGGGATCGTCCGCGGCCGTCTCGATGAAGGAGACCACCGGCTCGAACGATTCGTACGGATGGTGCAAGAGCACGTCGCGCTCGCGCACCGCGGCGATGAGATCGGAGCCGCCGTCGCCCAGGGCGGAAGGCACGACGGGCGTGAACGGCTCGTCGTGCAATTGCATGATCTCCGGGCGGGCCGCCACGCCGGCGAAGAACTCGGAGAGCGCCAGCGGCCGGCGCTGCCAGTAGACGTCGCCGTCGCCGAGGTTCAGCTCGGCGGCGAGGAAGCGCGAGACGGGCTCGTCGGGGCTGGCGTTGATCTGCAGGCGGACCGCGCCGCCACGGTCGCGCCGGCGCACTTCGCGCTCGATGGTGACGAGCAGGTCCTCGGCTTCTTCCTCGTCGATGCTCAGGTCCCAGTTGCGCGTCACCCGGAAGGCCCAGCAGCCCTCGACCGGCATCTCCGGGAAGAGCTGGGCGACGTGGCGCGCGATGATGTCCTCGAGAGGGACGGCTCCGTCCGGCAGGTTCACCAGGCGCGGCAACAGCGAGGGCACCGGCACCACGCCGTAGCGGAGCCGGGCGCCAGGCTTTCCGGCGAAGCGGATGGCGACGTTCAGCGACTTGTTGCGCAGGTGGGGAAAGGGATGGGCCGGATCGAGCGCGAGCGGCGTGAGCACGGGAAGAACTTCCCGCTGGAAGTAGGCTGCGGCCGCAGCTTCGGATTCGGGCGAGAGGGGGCCCGAGAGAAAGCGGACGCCGGCGCGCTGCAAGGCGGGCAGCATCTCCTCGAGGAGCACACGATCCTGCCGTTCGACGAGCGCGTGGCAGCGCTTGGAGACCGCCTGCAGTTGCTCCGCAGGCGTCATGGCGTCGGGCCCCGTCTCCTCGACGTGACCCGAAAGCTGCTGCTTGAGGCCCGCCACGCGGATCATGAAGAACTCGTCCAGGCTGGTGCTCAGGATGCCGAGGAACCGCAAGCGCTCCAGCAGGGATACCCGCTGGTCGCTCGCCTCCTCGAGGATCCGCTCCAGGAACGCGAGGGTGGAGAGCTCGCGGTTGACGAAGTTGCGCGGATCCCCGAGCGACGCATCGGGAATCGGAGTCCTGCTCAGGGTAGGCACGGGGTCCATTCGGATAGGCACGTACGGTAGGGCGGGGAAGGCCGAGGATCACCATGATTGCCGCCCCGTTGTCCTGTGACGTTCTGGTGACGCGATTTCTCTTCGTTCAAACGACCTCTTCCAGGGCGGTCGCGAAGGGAGACTCTTGCGGGACCAGACGGCTGCCGCGCTCGATGGTGAAGAGATTCCCGCGCCAGTCCACCGTTCGTCGGAAGGCTCCAACGACCCAGATGGCCGCCAGGAGCAGGTCCTTCACGGGGACGAGCAACAGGTGTCCGAGTGCGGGCAGCTTTCCGGTCAGCTTGCGGCAGAGAAGCGCGTCGGCGGTGCACTTCACGACGGTGCCCGCGAGCATGGCGGCCGCAAGCCGGAATTCGAGCCTGCCTGCCGCCGCCCACGCGCTGCAGAGAGCAAGGACCATCCATGGAATTGGATTCAGCAAGAGCTCGCCGAGATAAGCCGGCAGCGAGAGCCGCCGCCGCATCTGCGCCCAGCGCACGTGGCGGTTGACGAATCGCTCGAGGGTCCAGCCGCGATTGATGGTCGGGACGAGGTGCGGCGAGAGAGCCACCTTGCGCCCGGCAAGCTCGAAGCGGCGACCGATTACATAATCCTCCGCGAGTACGTTGCTCACTCCGGCAAAGCCGCCCACCGCGTCCAGGTCGCGCTTGCGGAACAGCATCGACTTTCCGATCACGCACGCCCTTCCGGCGGCCACCCGCGCGAGGCTCGCACCGGCGGCGACGAAGGAGTTGAGGTGCAGGCATTCCAGCACCCCGCCGAGGCGGTCCCCGTCCCTGCCGACGAGCACGTTGGTCACCAGCGCCACCTCGGGATCGGCGAGCTCGGCAGCCGTCTCGCGCAGGTAGTGCGGGCCGACGCGTACGTTCGAGTCGGAGATGAGCACGTGATCGTGTTTCGCCTTCTCCGAGAGTGCGGCGAGGAGGTTGACCTTGGGATTGAGCCCGAGCCGCCGGCTTCCGCATTGGACGTGGATGCGCACGTGCGGGTGGTCCGCTTGCACCCGCCTCGCCACCTCGAGCGCGGGATCGACCGCGTCCTCGGCACCGATGCGGATCTCGTAGTCCGGATAGTCCTGCCTCGCGAGGGAAGCGAGGTTCTCGTAGAGGCCATCCTCGTTGCCCTTTACCGGCTTGAGGACGGTGATGGACGGAGCGTGCCCGCCGCGCCGCTTGCGCCCGGGTGCGAGCACGAGGAACGCGGTGAAGTTTGCGACGAGCGTGAGCGCCAGCGAGATCGGCGCAAGGAGCAAGAGCCCGTAGCAAAGCGCTTCCAGTCCCATGAGGCCTCCGCGAGGGGAATCCCTCGACGGCAACGAGGCTCGCATGGGGTTCGTGACGAACCGGTGAATTCGCCGGAACGTTCCGCCGCGTCACTGGATTGATCCCGCGCTTCCGTTGCAGATCACTAGCGCAGCGCGCGCACCGCCAAGGCCGTCACCGCGATCGCCAGCGCCAGGCAGACCTGGACGGCCGCGATGGCGAGGATGACGGAGGCGCTGGCGGCGAGGACGTGCATTTCACTCCGCGCGTAAGGAAAGCATCGGATCGACCCGGGCGGCGCGCCGCGCCGGAGCCCAGCAAGCGAGGGCGGCGACGGCGGCGAGGAGCCCCGCGACCGCGAGGAAGGTCACCGGATCGAGCGCGCTGACCTGGTAGAGGACCGTCTGCAAGGAACGAGTGAGCGCGAACGCGCCGAGGGAGCCGAGGGCGATGCCGAGGCCCGCGAGCTTGAGGCCTGCCCCCACCACCATCCGCTCGACGTGGGCGGCGGGAGCGCCGAGAGCCATGCGGATGCCGATCTCGCGCGACCGCTGCGCGACCGAGTAGGCGATGACGCCGTAGATGCCGAGGGCCGCGAGCGAGAGTGCGATGCCGCCGAAGAGCGCGAGGAGCGTCATCTGGAACCGCCGCTCGCCGAGCGAGGCGCTCATCACCTCATCGAGCCTGCGCGGGTTTCCGAGCGGTTGATCCTTGTCCATCGCCAGCACTTCGGTGCGGACGAGGGGCGCTGCCGCGAGCGGATCGCCGACGGTGCGCACGACGAGGCGGTCGTAGGGCCAGGGATAGATCTCGAGCGGGATGATGATCTGCGGCTCGGGGTTCTTGTCGAGCGCCTGCGCGCGGACGTCGCCGGCGATTCCCACGATGCGGGCCTGGGGAAGCTTGCGGCCGAGCTTCAAGATCATGTGGTCGAGCGCGCTCTGGCCCGGGAAGAACTTCCGCTCGAAGGCCTGGTTGACGAGGACCACGCCCGGCGCGCCCTCGACGTCGGTCGAGGCGAAGTCGCGCCCGCGCAGGAGCGGGATTCCCATCGTGCGCAGGTAGTCGTGGGTCGCCCAGACCACGGAAGCTGCGTCGAGCTGACCCGCCGGACGCGGCGGAGCGCCCTCGATCTCGAAGGCGAGGCTCGCTTCCGCGCTCCCGAGCGGAACGGTGTTCGCGAAGGCGGCGCTCTTCACTCCGGGCAGCGCCGAGATGCGCCGCACTGCCTCGCGCTGGAATGCCTGGACCTGCTCGGGCTTGCCGTACTTCTCGTCGGGCAGATCGAGATCGGCGACGAGCACGTGTCCGGGATCGCTGATCCCGACGGGCACGGCGAGGAGTCCCTGCACGGTGCGGATCATGAGGCCCGCGCCGACGGCGAGGACGAGGGCCAGCGCCACCTCTACGACCACCAGGGCGGCGCGCGCGCGGCCCCGCGCCGTCGACCCGGCGCCGCCGTTCTTGAGGGCTTCCACGACATCGGTCCGGCTCGCCTGCAGCGCGGGAACGAGGCCCGCGAGCATGCCGGAAAGGAGCGCCGCGCAGAGACCGAAGACGAGCACCGCGCCGTCGAGGCGCACCTCGTCGAGGCGCGGAATGGTCTTCGGCGCGAGCGAGACGATGACGTCCACGCCCCAGGCCGCGAGAATCATCCCGAGAGCGCCGCCGCAGAGCCCGAGCAGGATCGCCTCGGTGAGCAATTGCCGGACGAGTCGCCCGCGCCCGCTTCCCAGGGCAGCGCGGATGGCCAGCTCCCGCTGCCGGGCGGCCCCCCGGGCGAGCAGCATGCTCGCGACGTTGGCGCAGGCGATGAGCAGCACGAGGATCACGGCGCCGAGGAGCGCCTGCAGCGCGGGACGGACGTTGCCGACCAGGTCCGGCAGGAGCGGAACGGCGAGCTGCTTCCACCCGGTGTGGAGGTCGGGCATCTTAGCCGCAAGGCGGGGCGCCATGACTTCCAGCTCGGATTGCGCGGCGCGCGCGGTCACGCCTTGCCGGAGCCGCGCGAACGCCGACAGGTAATGCCCGCCGCGGTTCTTCAGATCATCGGGCTCGAACTCGAACGGGACCAGCGCCTCGGCGCCGCGGAGGATGGGAAAGCTGAAGTTGCGCGGCATGACGCCGACGACCGTGTACGACTTGCCGTCCAGGACGAGCGACTGGCCGAGCACGCGGCGATCGCCGCCGAACTCGCGCTTCCAGAGTTGATCGGTGATCACGATCGAGCGCGGCGCGCCCTTGAGATCTTCCTCCGGCGAGAGGGCGCGGCCCAGAGCGGGGAAGACCTTGAGGGTCGAGAAGAAGCTCGCCGTCACGTAGGCGCTCGGGATGCGCACCGGACCCGAGTCGAGGGTGATGTTCATCTTCGCCGGCCAGACCGCGGCGACCGACTCGAATGACTTGGCCTCGTGGGCGATGTCCATGTAGTCGGCGGTGGAGAAGGTCACGTGGTCGCCAGTAGTCGGCACTTCGTAGAGGCGGACCAGGTCGTCGGGACGCGGGGCCGCGAGCGGCCGGAGCACGACGCCGTCGAGCACGCTGAAGAGGGCGGTCGACCCTCCGATGCCGAGTGCGAGCGCGAGCGCCGCCGCCGCCGTGAATGCGGGAGCGCGGCCGAGCGTGCGGAGGGCGTAGCGCAGATCGGCGCGGAGGGTCTCCATGCCGGGCCAGAGAGCGAAGTTCGTGCCATTCGCCACGCATCCGCGCGGCCGTGCTTTCTTCGAGCTTTCGGCCCCATTTCCCGCGGTCTTCGCTGTTTCAGAAGACCAGTCCTGGGACATCCCGTCCCACAACCGGACAGCGCCGTGGAGTAGGATGCGCGCCCCGCGTCAGGAGGGGACGAATGGCCCGCGCGATCCGCATCGAGAAGACCGGTGGTCCCGAGGTCCTGAAGTTCGCCGAGGTCGAAGTACCGAAGCCCGACAAAGGCCAGGCGCTCGTCCGCGTCGAGGCCGCCGGCGTCAACTTCATCGACATCTACCAGCGCAGCGGCATGTACAAGCTCGAGATGCCCTTCACCGTCGGTCAGGAAGGCGCGGGAACGGTCGAGGCAGTCGGACCGGGCGTGACCGAGGTCCGCGCGGGCCAGCGCGTCGCCTGGACGAGCGTGATGGGCTCGTACGCGACGCAAGCTCTGGTTCCGGCGGCGCGCCTGGTTGCCGTGCCGGACGGCGTCTCCTCCAAGGCCGCGGCCGCGGTGATGCTGCAAGGGATGACCGCGCACTACCTGACCCACGACACCTTCGCGCTGCGCTCGGGCCACGATTGCCTCATCCATGCGGCAGCCGGAGGTGTGGGCCTCCTCTTTTGCCAGATGGCTCGCAAGCTCGGCGCGCGCGTCATCGGCACCGCCGGGAGCGCGGAGAAGGCGCAGCTTGCGCGCAAGGCGGGCGCGAACGAGGTGATCGAGTACCTGACCGCCGACTTCGAGGCGGAGGTGAAGCGCCTCGAGGCACTCGGGGCGAAGCGGATCGGTTTCGTCAAGCGCTGGTGGGTGATGGAGGCGCCCACCGGGCAGCGATTCTGCGTCGTGCGACCCCAGCGCGGCCCGCTCGGCGACTCGGCGAACGCCTGGAACGACGATGGCACGCGCGCCCGCTGAAGGT
>Ga0209688_1000098_pt1 | contig 8314 bp, 8 predicted proteins | sample GraSoiAngelo_142_FD_185899 | JGI IMG/M metagenome (GOLD analysis project Ga0209688, IMG submission 185899) | Grasslands soil microbial communities from the Angelo Coastal Reserve, California, USA - 14_1009_02_20cm (SPAdes) (version 2) | ecosystem: Environmental > Terrestrial > Soil > Grasslands ...
AGCGGTAAGAGCGCCGCCCTCACCCGGAGGCCGCATGGCTCGCAGGAAGATCGCGCTCATCGGCGCGGGACAGATCGGCGGCAACCTCGCTCTGCTCGCCGCGCAGAAGGAGCTCGGGGACGTCGTGCTCTACGACGTCGTCGAAGGCGTTCCCCAAGGAAAAGCGCTCGATCTGATGCAGGGGCGGGCGGCGGATGGATACGACGCGCGGATCGTCGGCACCAACAAGTACGACGAGGTGGCGGGGGCGGACGTCGTCATCGTCACCGCTGGTGTCCCTCGCAAGCCGGGCATGAGCCGCGAGGACCTCCTCGGCGTGAACATCAAGATCATGCGCGACGTGGCGACCAACTTGAAGGAGAAGTGCCCTTCCGCGTTCGTCATCGTCATCTCCAACCCGCTCGACGCGATGGTCTACGCCATGAAGAAGATCACCGGCTTCCCCAAGGAAAGGGTGGTGGGGATGGCCGGCGTCCTCGATACCAGCCGGTTCCGCCTCTTCATCGCCGAGGAGCTGAACGTCTCCATCGAGGATGTCCACGCCCTCGTCCTCGGGGGCCACGGCGACGACATGGTTCCCATCACGCGGCTCTGCTCCGTCGCCGGAGTGCCGCTGGAAAAGCTCATCCCCAAGCAGCGCCTCGACGCCATCGTCGATCGCACCCGCAAGGGTGGCGGCGAGATCGTCGCGCTCCTCAAGACGGGCAGCGCCTTCTACGCACCGGCCACGAGCGCAATCGCCATGGCCGAGTCGTATCTCAAGGACAAGAAGCGCGTCCTTCCCTGCGCGGCGTGGCTCGAGGGCGAGTACGGAGTGCGGGGCTACTACATGGGGGTGCCGGTCGTGATCGGATCGGGCGGCGTCGGAACGGCGCTCGCGGCCCTTTTGGGCTCGACAGCAGCCTTTGCCTGCCAGGACGAGCACGAAACGGCGGCGAAGGAAACCAAGAAGCAGCCGGTCGCGCAGAAGACGGAGAAGAAGGCCGTCAAGGCGCAGAAGAAGGCCGACAAGGCGGCGGACAAGAGCACCGTCGCCCAGGTCGACAAGCGCTAGTTGGTTCCATCCGGGGGGCGCAATGCCCCCCGGTTCAATTCAGTTCGTCCGCGCGTCGCTCCCCAGCCACTTCTTCGCGCCCGCCCGATAATTCACCAGCTCCTCGTCGCTAGCGTCGGTCGCCAGGATCGAAAGCGAGACGTGCGCAGTCTCGCCGACCTGCATGGACATGACCGGGCCACTGCGATCGATCCCATAATCGGACAGCTTCACGTCGAAGTCGCTCTTGATGCGCAGATAGTTCCCGGGCCGGAACTTCGCCGTCGCTTCCTTCTGCGGCAGATAGGCGAGCTGCGCGGGAATCTCGACGTTCTTCGTCACCCCGGCGATCTGCAGCGTGCCGGCGAGCACGAAGTCGGCGGGCTTGTCCGGATCGAGCGACCTCGGTCCGCTCTTGATTCCGGTGAGCGTGAAGACCGCTGTGGGGTTCTCCTCCGCCTTCAGCTTCCCCGCGAGATGCTTATCGCGAAGGCCCAGACCGGTCTTGAAAGTCCGCTGGTCGATCTCGATCCGTCCTTGCGTGCCCTTGGCGCGCACGTCCTTGGGATCGACGACAACCTTGCCTTTGATTTGATTGGTGGATCCCACGACGTCTTCGATAGGGGCGGTGGTGCGGAACTGCACCGTGTCGCGGCCCCATGCGTCGTCGATGCGGAACTCGACGGCGAACGCGCGGGGCGCGACTGTCGATCCGAAAAGGAGGGCAAACAACAATGGGCGCATGGAATTTGAACAGGCAGGAATCGGAGCGATTCCGTCAGGGCGAGTAGGTGACCGAAGCCAGCCAGAGAGGCTGATCGAGCGGCATTCGATAGTATGAGCCGCCGGTCGCGAGGGTCCCCATCCCGGCCCAGTGATTCAGCGTCGCTTCCAGGCCGACGGCGACGTGGCGACTCGGCGCGTAAGCGACCCCCGCGCTCCCATAGGTGTAGAGGCCGAGCGGCGTGTGCTGCGCGAGGACCGGATCAGGCTGGAAGACCTGCCCGAGTCCCGCTCCGACTGCGAGATCGAGGCGAACGATCCCACCGATCCGCCAGCGCAACTCCGGCGCGACGGCGTAGGCCAGCGTTCCCGGGCTGGCGAGGCCGAGCACCCGGAAGCCGGGCGTTACGAGGTCGGTTGCGATGCCGGTCCGGGCGTAGAAGTACCCGGAAGGCTGTCCCCGGTACGAGCTCGCGCCGAGCGCCAGCGATCCTTCGGGACCGACGGCCAGTGCCCCGAGCGGAGCCAACAGACAGGCGGCGGCGCAGAACACAGTACTCGTTCGCATGGCGTCTTTGACGCTTTCCGCGCGGCGGTGTTCACGCATTGCTCCCGACGACGCTATGCGCTATGAGCGCGCCACCGGAGGAGCGGGCTTCGCCTGCGACGGGCGGAGGCCGTAGGCCGCAGCATTGGAGAGGGACCCGAATGGCGGAGCGCTACATCGTCGTCGGCGGCGGTCTCGCCGGCCTCATGACGGTCATCAAGCTGGCCGAGGCCGGGAAGCACGTCGACGTCTTCTCCATCGTCCCCGTGAAACGCAGCCATTCGGTCTGCGCCCAGGGCGGGATCAACGGGGCGGTCAATACCAAAGGCGAGGGCGATCACCCCGACATCCATACGCGGGACACTCTGCGCAGCGGTGACTTCCTCCTCGAGCAGCCTCCCGTGAAAGGGATGTGCTACGCGGCGCCGCAGATCATCTACCTGCTCGATCGCATGGGGGTGCCTTTCAACCGGACCTCCGAGGGTTTGCTCGACTTCCGCCGCTTCGGCGGAACGCTGCATCACCGCACCGCATTTTCCGGAGCATCCACCGGCCAGCAGCTTCTCTACGCGCTCGACGAGCAGGTCCGCCGCTACGAATCCGAGGGTCTCGTCCGCAAGTTCGAGTACTGGGAATACCTCTCCTTCGTGAAGGACGCCGAGGGCGCTTGCCGCGGGATCGTCGCGCTCGATCTGCGCACCATGCAGATCGAAGCGTTCCCTGCCGATGCGGTGTGCCTGGCTACCGGCGGACCCGGCATCGTCTACGGGCGCAGCACGAACTCGACCATCAATACCGGCACCGCCGCGTCCCGCGCGTACATCGACGGCGCCATCTACACCAATGCCGAGTTCATCCAGGTCCACCCGACCGCCATCCCCGGCGAGGACAAGCACCGGCTGATGAGCGAGTCGGCGCGCGGCGAGGGCGGCCGCATCTGGGTCCCGAAGAACAAGGACGACAAGCGCGATCCGCGCACCATCCCGGAGAACGAGCGCTGGTTCTTCCTCGAGGAGAAGTACCCCAAGTACCGCAACCTCGTTCCCCGCGACGTGGCGAGCCGCGAGATCGTCTACGTCGTCCGCAACCTGGGCAGGGGCGTCGAGGGACAGGAAGCAGTCTACCTCGACGTCACGCACATTCCCGCCGCCACGCTCGACCGCAAGCTGGGCGGGATCATGGAGATCTACGAAAAGTTCGTCGGGGTCGATCCACGCCACACGCCGATGAAGATCTTTCCTGCCGTGCACTACTCGATGGGCGGCCTGTGGGTCGATTACGAGGCCGACGCGCGCAACGACATGGTGCCCGGATCGCCGCGGCAGCAGGCCACGAACATTCCCGGCCTCTACGCCGCCGGCGAGGTCGACTACGGCTACCACGGCGCGAACCGCCTGGGCGCCAACTCGCTTCTCTCCTGCATCTACGCGGGGATGATCGCCGGTCCCGCGATGATCAGCTACGCGAAGAACGTCGCGCCGAAGAAGGGCGACGTTCCCAAGACCTTGCTCGGCCAGGGCAAGACGTACTGGTCGGACCGCTTCGACAAGATCTACAAGATGGATGGCACCGAGAATCCGTTCGTCATCGGCCGCGAGATGGGCGAGCTGATGCAGAAGATCTCGACGGTGGTGAAGTTCAACAAGGACCTCGACGAGGGCGTCGGCAAGATCCGGGAGATGAAAGAACGCTGGAAGAGGTCCAACGTCCTCGATACCGGGCGCACGCTGAACCAGAGCGCGAGCTACGTGAACCAACTCTGGAACATGCTGGAGCTGGCCGAGCTGATCCTCGTCTGCGGCCGGCTGCGCGACGAGTCGCGCGGCAGCCACTACAAGCCGGACTTCGCGCTCCCTGAGCCGAAGACGAAGGATCCGACCCAGGATCCGCAGTGGATGGAGGCCTGGCGGGTGCGCAACGAGAAATGGCTCAAGCTCACCATGGCCCGCTTCTCGGCGGACGGACCGAAGGTTACCTTCGAGCCGTTGAAGAGCCTCGCCAATCCAATCTTGAAGCCCGAGCCGAGGTGGTACGCCTGATGGCCGATCAGATCGTGATGCGGATCGAGCGCCGCGACGGGCCCGATGCGCCCGCGCGGTGGGAGGAGTTCAAGGTCCCGAGCCACCCCAACGCGAACGTGATCTCGGTGCTGATGGAGATCCAGCGCAATCCCGTGACGTCCGACGGGAAGCGCACCACGCCTCCCGCCTGGGACGCCGCCTGCCTGGAAGAGGTGTGCGGGTCGTGCACCATGGTCATCAACGGCCGCGTGCGGCAGGCCTGCTCCGCGCTCATCAACCGCCTCGAGCAGCCCATCACCCTCACGCCGATGAAGAAGTTCCCCCTCATCCGCGACCTCGCCGTCGACCGCGGCAAGATGTTCGAGGCGCTCAAGCGGGTGCGCGGGTGGATTCCCATCGACGGCACCTACGATCTCGGTCCGGGGCCCCGGCAGGCGCCCGAGGACCAGGAGATCAACTACGTCCTTTCCACCTGCATGACCTGCGGGTGCTGCCTCGAGGTTTGCCCGCAGGTGGGGAAGGACACCGCGTTCATCGGAGCCGCGGCCATCTCGCAAGTGCGCCTTTTCAACAACCACCCGACCGGCAAGATGCACGCCGACGAGCGCCTCCGCGGACTGATGGAGACGGGGGGCGTCAACGATTGCGGGAAGGCCGCGAACTGCGCAGAAGCGTGCCCCAAAGGGATCCCGCTCACCTCGTCGATCGCGGAGATGGCCCGGGCGACCACCAGACAGGCGTTCAAGGATTGGTTCCTCCGCGACGAACGCGCCGCAGGGGCCGGTCCCGCGTAGAAGTTGTTCGCGATCGTACGGTCACGACGCGCCGGGCCATCGTGCAAGCTCGCGAAATCACTCGATAACACGTGTGGCTGATCGCCACGGGATGCGTGGTGGAGCGCACCGTGGAGTACAGTCGAGCATCCAAGCGCCTACATGGTCCCCGTCCTCCACATCGTTCGCGGATCGGTGACGGAAAACCTGCAGTACGTCGCCGAGAACTTCCACACGGTCGCCGAGACGCTGCACACCGTCCCGGCGCGGGTCGCCACCGGCTGCCTCTCGGTTGGATCTCGCTGGCGGCCGGCGCGGCGGTGATCGCCGGGCTGGGGCTCGCACAGATAGAGGTCCGCGAGCGGCAGCAGAGCCAGACCACCACCCAGCAGAACCAGAAGTCTCGCGGCCTCGCGAAGAAGGCGCTCCGCCGGACCCGGTCCTCGATGGGGCGGACCGACTGGAGCAAGTCGGGTTAGTCGAACACTGCCCGCGCCTCGCGGTACGTGCCGGCGTGGGCGAGCGCACTGAGATCGATGGGCCGCGCGTAGCCGCCCCCCAGCGTCAGGACGATGGGTACCGTGCGATCGCGCACCGCTTGGAACACGATGCGATCGCGTGCCCGCAGGCCTTCATGGGTGAGAGAAAGGCGGCCGAGCGTGTCCTCCGCGAGCGGGTCGACTCCGCCCTGGTAGAAGACGATGTCGGCGCCGGCGATCGCTGCGGGCAGGTATTGCTCGAGCGTCTCCAGGTATTCGCGGTCGCCACAGCCGTCGGCCAGCTCGACGTCGAGCGAGCTGCGCTGTTTGCGGAAGGGGAAGTTCTTCGCTCCGTGCATCGAGAAGGTGAAGACGTCGGGATCGCCGGCGAAGATCGCGGCGGTGCCGTTGCCCTGGTGCACATCGAGGTCGATCACGGCGGCCCGCCGGATCCTTCCTTCGTTCTGCAGGGTACGAATGGCGATCGCATGGTCGTTGAAGGTGCAGTAGCCCTCGCCGTGATCGGCGAAAGCATGGTGCGTCCCACCGGCGAGATTTCCCGCCGCACCGTCTTCCAGCGCGGCGAAGGCGGCAGCGAGCGTCCCGCCCGCCGAGGATCGCGAACGCAGGACCAGCTCCGCGCTCCAGGGGAATCCAAGCCGGCGCTGATCGGCATCGCTCAAGGTCCCGTGGACGAGCGATCCCACGTACGCAGGCGTGTGGACGAGGAGCAGGCTTTCGATCTCGATCGGCTGCGACTCGCGCAGGTCGGTGGAACGGACGAGGCCATCGCGCTCCAGGATCTCCCGGAGCATCCGGTACTTCCCGATGGGAAAGCGATGGCCCACGGGCAGAGGCACGAGGTATTTGTCGCAGTGGAACACCCGCATCCGGGAGCAATCCTGCTGCGGCGGGCCCCGATCCGCAATGGCCTGCGAAATATTGCGCACCGTGGAACGTAACGAAGGGCCCATGAACCGAGCCGCCCTCGCCGCCACCCTGATCCTCGCAGCGTGCTCCCACGATCCCAGCAAGAACGGTTCCGGCGGAGGCGAGGGCGGCATCGTCGATGTCGCGCCGCTTCGCACCGATTGGACGCCGGAGCAGCTCAAGGCTGCTTGCGAGGAGGCGCAGAAGACCTGCGACGCGAAGCTCGCGAAGATCGTGGCCGTGAAGGATTCGGAGCGGACCTACGCCAACACGCCCGAGGCCATCGAGCAGGTCACGACCGACTGGTCGGAGATGGTCGGCCGAGCGAGCTTCATGAAGGACATCCACCGCGACGAGAAGGTGCGGGCGGCGGCGACCGCTTGCGAGGAGGAGGCGGGCAAGTACGCGGCGCGGATCGCCTCGCGCAAGGACCTCTACCTCGCGGTGAAGGCGTGGCAGGGGCGCGGCGAGCAGGTCGGCCCGCAGGATCGGCGCCTGGTGGAGTTGATGATGCGCGACTTCCACCGCGCCGGCGTCGATCTCACCGACGAGCAGCGCGAGAAGCTCGTCTCGCTGCGGTCGCGCCTGGCGGAATTGCAGACCCGGTTCAGCTCCAATCTCGACGAGGATACGACCAGCGTCGAGATGAGCGCGGAAGAGCTGGATGGGATGCCGCAAAGCTACATCGGGCGCCTGAAGAAGGCTGCGTCCGGCAAGTACATCGTCACCACCAAGTACCCCGACTACTTCCCGTTCCAGGAGAACGCGAAGAGCGCCGAGGCGCGGCGCAAGCTCGAGGTGGCCTTCATGAACCGCGGCGCGCGCGACAACATCAAGCTCCTCGACGAAGCAGTCGGGCTGCGCGACGAGGCGGCGAGGCTGCTCGGGTACGCCACCCACGCGGACTACGTGACCGAAGTGCGCATGGCGAAGAGCGCGCGCAACGTGCAGCAGTTCGAGGACAAGCTGGAGTCGCGCCTCAAGGAAAGGCTCGCCGCCGATCGCCAGAAGATGAGCGAGATGAAGAAGGCCGACACGGGCGACGGCACCATCCGCGCCTGGGACTGGCGCTATTACCTGAACGAGCTTCGCAAGCGCGACTACGCGCTCGACGACGAGAAGATCCGCGCCTACTTCCCCGCCGACAAGGTGATGTCCGGGATGATGGACGTGTACTCGCGGCTCCTCGGCGTGCAGTTCAAGCGCGTGGAGGGCGCGCCGGTGTGGGCCGACGGCGTGTCGCTCTACGAGGTCCGCGACGGTGGGAGGCTTCTGGCCAAGTTCTACGTCGACCTCTTCCCGCGCCCGGGCAAGTACGGCCACGCGGCGGCCTTCGGCGTGGGGCCGGCACGGCAGCTACAGGCCGGCTACCAGATTCCCCTCACCATCCTGGTGGTGAACGTCACGCCGCCGGCGGACGGCAAGGTCGCGCACCTTACCTTGAACGAGGTGGAGGTGCTCTTCCACGAGTTCGGACACGTGATGCACGGCTCGCTCACCACGGCGAAGTACGCCTCGATCTCGGGGACCAATGTGGCTACCGATTTCGTCGAGGCGCCCTCGCAGATGCTGGAGAACTGGGTCTACCAGCCGGAGGTGCTGAAGACGATCACCTCGGGTCCGAGCGGCGAGCCGATGCCTGCCGAGATGATGGCGAGCATCTCGCGCGCCCGGAAGTTCGCCGCGGGAGTGCGCTACAGCCGGCAGGTCTTCCTCGGCCAGTTCGATCTCTATATCCACACGCACGGCGCGAAAGTCGACGCCGACGCGGCCGCCAAGAAGTTGTGGGCGGAGATCATGTCCTTCCC
>Ga0209688_1000108_pt1 | contig 8120 bp, 7 predicted proteins | sample GraSoiAngelo_142_FD_185899 | JGI IMG/M metagenome (GOLD analysis project Ga0209688, IMG submission 185899) | Grasslands soil microbial communities from the Angelo Coastal Reserve, California, USA - 14_1009_02_20cm (SPAdes) (version 2) | ecosystem: Environmental > Terrestrial > Soil > Grasslands ...
CACGTAATCGATGACGCGCCCTTCGTCGACGTCGTAGAACAGCCCGTTGATGGTGAAGTCGCGGCGGCGGGCGTCCTCCTCGTCGCTTCCGAAGACGTTGTCGTGCCGGATGAGCAGGTCCTGCGGCAGGTCCTGCAGCTCGTCGAGCGGATTGGCGCGGAAGGTGGAGACCTCGATGATCTTGCCTCCGCGGAAGAAGACGTGCGCAAGCCGGAACCGCCGGCCGATCAGCCGCGAGTTGCGGAACGTCTCCTTGACCTGGTTGGGGTGCGCGCTGGTCGCGACGTCGAAGTCCTTGGGACGGATTCCCAGCAGCAGGTCGCGCACGCATCCACCGACCAGAAAGGCCTGGTGGCCGGCGCGGCGCAGCCGCCGGACGACCTTCACGGCGTCCGGATCGAGGAGCTCCTCGGGGATTTCGGGCGGCGCCTTGGCGCTTGGCGAGACGCTATGCGCTTCTGTCGACAATCGCAGCGTACCTAGACTGAACGGCCGGCGCGGGTCAATGGCGGCGAGGACCAAGCGCCTGCTTGCGTCATCCGGGCGGCCACCCCATCCGCCGGCCTCCGAAGACGTGGAGATGGACGTGGAAGACGACCTGGTTGGCGTCGCGGCCGGTGTTGATGACGGCGCGCCAACCCGTCTTGTCCAGGCCCTGTTCGCGGGCGACCTTCGACGCCAGGGCGAAGACCGGGCCCATGGCGCTTCCGTCGCCGATCTCGTCGAGCGAGGCGATGTGCTGCTTGGGGATCACCAGGATGTGCACCGGCATCTCCGCCTTGATGTCGGGAAACGCGATGGCACCTTCGTTCTCGCCGAGCTTCTTTGCCGGGATCTTCCCTGCCACGATCTTGCAGAAGACGCACTCGTCCATGGACACCTCAGAAGAGCTTCTTCGAATCCAGCAGCAACGTCACCGGCCCTTCGTTGACGATGTGGACCTGCATGGTGGCACGGAACACGCCCTCCCCGACATGAAGGCGGCGGGCCCTGACGCGCTCGCAGAAGCGGGCGTACAGGGGTTGCGCGACCTCCGGCTTTGCCGCATCCACGAATCCCGGGCGCATTCCCTTGCGGGCATCGCCGAAGAGGGTGAACTGCGAGATCGCCAGCACGCCTCCGCCCACGTCGACGACCGACCGGTTCATCTTCCCCTGCTCGTCCTCGAAAATCCGCAGGTCAACGACCTTGTCCGCCATCCACCTCGCATCCTCTTCGGTATCCTCGTGACCGATCCCAACCAGCACGCAGAGGCCGATCCCAACGGATCCCGTCACCTTCCCGTCGACGGACACCGACGCTTCACTCTCTCTCTGCACCACGGCCCGCACCGCGCAGCAATACCAAACCTCTGGGTGCTCTGCGCGCTAGCGGCTGCCGGCCATCGGAAGGCTTTGCGGCCATGCCTTGGACTGTGGAGGCTAGTGCTTCACTCCCGCACCCCTGGCTGACGTCGGTTCCCGCGGGTCGAGCGTCTCGAGCAGCGTCGCCATGTCATCGGCGTGCTCCTCCTCCTGCTCGAGCACGTCCTCCATCAGCCTCCGCGACGTCGGATCGTTGTCGCCAAAGTACCGGATCATCTCCATGTACGACTCGATGGCGATCCGCTCAGCGATCAGGTCCTCCTTGATCATGTCGATCAGCGAGTTTCCTTCCGCGTACTGCGCGTGGCTGCGCGTGAGAAGCCCCTCCGGATTGAAGTCGGGCGCGCCGCCGAGTTGGCGGATCCGCTCAGCGATGCGGTCCGCGTGCTCCTGCTCCTGGCGCGCGTGCTCCATGAACTCGTCGGCGATCGCCTGATAGTTGATCCCGGCCGCCATGTAATGGTGCCGTCGATACCGCAGCGTGCAGACGATCTCCGTCGCCAGCGCCTCGTTCAAGAGCTTCACGGCCGTGTTCACGTCGCCGCGGTACGCAGGAGTCACCGCTCCCTTCTCGACGTGCTCGCGGGCGCGTCGCTGCAGCTCCTTGATGTCCGTGAGAAACGGCGTTGCCTTCGGATCGTCCATGCCCCGCTCCCTTCGCGGAAGTATCGGGTCGAAACGTAGGCATGCGGTTGACCTGCGGCAGCGTCCGTGACAGAGGGAGCGCCCCATGCTTTCGAAGGGATTCCTCGAGCTGGCGCGCAAGCTCGTCGCCGCCAACACCGTGTCCTCCGAGGGTACCCGGCAAGCTGCCGACCTCCTGCAGACGCTTTGGGAGCGCGCCGGACTGGCGGTGCGCCGCCAGGTGGTCGACGGCGTCCACGTCAACCTCGCCGGCGGCCCCGGCGGCGGGGCGGCCGGTGCTGGCGGCGTGCTGCTGGTCACGCACCTCGACACGGTTCCTCCGGGCCCGCTCGACAAGTGGCAAACCGATCCCTGGACGCTCACGGAACGCGACGGATTTCTTTACGGCCTTGGCTGCGCCGACGTGAAGCTGGACGCGCTCTGCAAGGCCGAGGCGGCGCGGCGCCTCCAGGGCCACAAGACGCGACGGCCATTCTGGCTGCTCGGCACGTTCGGCGAGGAAGTCGGGTTGCGAGGCGCGCGGCATTTCGTGGCCAGCGAGCTGTTCCGTCAGATCGCTCCTTCGCAGGTGCTCTGCGGCGAGCCGAGCGAGCTGCAGATCATCTCCGCCCACAAGGGGTATGCGGTCGTACGCTGCGTCATCCGCGACCGCAAGGCGCGTACGGTCGGCAGCGAAGGTCCGGGAATCGAGCAGCTCGAGTTCTCCGGAAAGGCTGCTCACAGCTCGACTCCGCATCTCGGCGAGAACGCCATCCTCAAGGCGCTCGCCTGGGTGAAGTCGTCAGGGTCGCCGGTCGTCGCCGCGCGCGGTGGCTCGGGGACCAACGTCGTTCCTGCGAGCTGCCTGCTCGAAGTGCCCGCGCCGCGCGAAAGAGGTCAGCCGGAACCCGCCGCAACCCGCTTCCTGCCGCCGCGAGCGCCGCAGCCGAACCTCTGGCGCGCGCTGGCCACTGCGTCCGCCCTGGAGGAGCTGTGGCAGCGCAGCCTGCCGTCGGGGAGTGACGCGCGATTCGATCCTGCCGGCGCCGTCGGCGGACTCAACGTGCTCGAGAGCGGCGAGGACGCCGTCGTCCTCCAGCTCGACGCCAGGGTGCTGCCCACGCACGACCCGGATTCGCTGATCGGGCAGTTCTCCGCCCAGGCGCAGACCTGGGTCGAGCAACTCGGCCAGGGAGAGCTGGAGCTGTCGGTGTCCGTCGAGCGCAATGCCTCGGGGATGTCGCTGCCCGACGATGCCCCGCTGATCCGGGCCGCCGGCGCGGCGCTCTCGCGCCATGGACTCGACCCCCGGCCGCGCGCGAAGCCCACCAGCACCGAGGCCGGCGTGTTCGCCCGGGCCGGCTGCGAGGCCATCGTCATCGGTCCAGGACGCAGCACCGCCAACGCGCACACGCCGAACGAGCGCATCGAGATGGCGCAACTGGAAAAGGCGTGCGATCTGTACGAGTCCCTCCTCGTGGAGCTCTGCGCGTGTACGTGATCCGGGACGGCCAGAAGAACGATCTCCCCGGCCTGCGCAAGCTCGCCTCCGAATTGAATACCGTCAACCTCCCCGACGACGAGCGCGAGCTCAGCTTCATCCTGGACAGGTCAGCGCGCTCCTTCGACGGGCGCATCCGCGACCCGTTCGAGCGCGAGTACCTCTTCGTGATGGAGGAGACGCGCACCGGGAAGGTGGCGGGCTCCTCGCTGATCATCGCGCAGCACGGCACCCGCGACGCGCCGCACATCTTCTTCGACGTCTACGAGAAGGAGCACTACTCCTCCAGCGTCGACCGGCACTTTCGCCACCGCGTGCTCTCCATCGGTTACAACTTCGACGGGCCCACGGAGATCGGCGGGCTGGTGGTCGATCCTCAGTTCCGCGGCCAGGGCAAGCCCGGCAAGCAGCTCAGCTACGTGCGGTTCCTCTACGTTGCCATGCACCGGCCGCGTTTCCGGGATCGCATCCTGGTGGAGCTGCTTCCCCGCCTCGACGAAGACGGTCGCAGTCCGCTCTGGGAAGCCTTGGGGCGCAAATTCACGGGCCTCTCCTATCAGGACGCGGATCGCCTCTCGCGCGAGAACAAGGAGTTCATCCAGCAGCTCTTTCCACCCGGGGAAATCTACGCCACGCTCTTCTCCCAGAAGATCCAGGAGGCCATCGGCGAAGTCGGGCCCGAGAGCGTCGGCGCGAGGGCGATGCTGACGAAGATCGGCTTCCGGTACGACGAGCGCATCGACCCGTTCGACGGCGGCCCGCATTTCTCGGCGCCGACGGAGCTGATCGAGCCGATCCGCCGGTTCCGCCGGGCGAAGCTCGCTCGCCAGCGCCTTCCGCCCACCGCGGTAGCATTACCGCCCGAGGTCGAGGAACGCCTGGTCTCGGTGGAGCGGACGCAAGGTCGCAACCGCTTTCGCGCCGTCCGGGCGACCTGCGCCTTTCGCGACGCCGAAGTGCAGCTTCCGGGTCCTGCCGTCGAGGCCCTCGAGGCGGAGGACGGCGAGCGGCTGCATACGATACCTTTCGAATAATGGACTTCATCGCCGGAAGCTGGAGCGAGACCGACGCGCCCGACGGCGCGATCGAGGACCGCTCGCCGGCCGACCTCTCCATGCTGCTCGGTCGCTTCCCCTGGGCTATCGGACAGGCGGAGCGCGCCGTCCAGGCGGCGCGCGAGGCGCAGCCCGGGTTCGGCGCTCTTCCCCAGCAGGACCGCGCCCGGCTGGTGCGGCGCGTCGGAGCCATTCTCAAGGAGCGCGAGGAACAACTGGCGAATGCCATCGCGCTGGACGTCGGCAAACCACTCTGGGAAGCGCGCCTGGAAGCGCAAGCCTGCGCCGCGAAGGCCGCGATCACCGCCGATGAAGGCCTGAAGCTGGTCTCGACGTTCCCCGCGGCGGGCCAAGGGGCCGCCGAATGCCGGTTCCGGCCATTGGGCGTCCTCGCCGTTCTCGGCCCCTTCAATTTCCCCGTCCATCTTCCCAACGGCCACATCCTGCCGGCGCTGGCCTGCGGGAATGCGGTGGTCTTCAAGCCGAGCGAGATCGCTCCCCACGCGGCCGAGGTGTACGCGCGTTGCATGGAAGACGCGCAGCTGCCGCGCGGCGTATTCAACCTGGTCCAGGGCGGGGGTGCGGTGGGCGCGGCGCTCGGCGCGCACCCGGCCGTCGATGGAGTCCTCTTCACGGGAAGCTGGAGCGTCGGTCAAGCGATCGAGCGCGCGAATCAGGGCCAGACGAAGCTGCTGGCGCTGGAGATGGGCGGCAAGAACGCCGCCGTCGTCCTCGCCGACGCAGACGTCGAGAAGGCGGCGTACGACGTCCTCTTCTCGGCATTCGTGTCCGCGGGGCAGCGTTGCACCGCGGCGTCCCGCGCCATCGTGGTCGGCGATGCCCGCGCGTTTGCCGCGCGGATCGCGAAGCTGGCGGAGAAGCTCTCCATCGGGCATCCGCTCGACGACGGCGTGTTCATGGGACCTCTCGCGTCGTCCGCGGCGCTGGAGAAGTTCGAACAAGGCGTTCGCGGGAGCGGTGCCGAGACGCTCCTCCAGTCGAGGCGGCTGGCGCCGCGCGGGCTGCAAGGATGTTACGCAAGTCCCTCGGTGCATTTCGTGGAACAGCGACGCGGAACGCCCTACGAGCGCGAGGAACTGTTCGGGCCGGACCTCGCCGTCTACGCCGCCGCCTCCGAAGAGGAAGCCCTCGAGATCGCGAACGCCACCGATTACGGCCTCGCCGCCAGCGTCCACACCCGCAGCGAAGAGGCGTTCGATCGCTGCCAGCGCGCGCTGGCATGCGGCGTGGTCAACTGGAACGCGCCGACGGTCGGCGCGAGCGGACGGCTGCCCTTCGGCGGCCTCAAGCGCAGCGGGAATTACCGGCCGGCGGCGCTCTGGAGCCCGCTCTACTGCGCGGCGCCCGTCGCCGTCATGCGCGGAGAGGCCACGCTCGACCGCAAGAAGCTCGCGCCCGGCGTCTTCTGGGTGGACGAATGACGAGCCCGCTGCGCGTGGTGGTCGGCACGGCTGGGCACGTCGATCACGGCAAGACCGCGCTGGTGCAGGCGCTCACGGGCATCGACACCGATCGACTCCCGGAGGAGAAGCGGCGGGGCATCACGCTGGAGGCCGGATACGCCCACCTGGAGCTTCCGGGGATCGGCGCGGCGGGAGTGGTCGACGTTCCCGGGCACGAGCGATTCTTGCGCGCGATGGTCGGCGCTGCCGGAGGAATCGACGTCGCAATCCTCTGCGTCGCGGCGGACGAAGGCCCGATGCCTCAGACCGCGGAACACCTGGACGTGCTGCGCCTCCTCGGCGTCCAGGCCGGAGTGATCGCGATGACCAAGGCGGATCTGCTGCCGGAGCTCGGCGCCGATCACCGCGAGCTGCTCGCGCTCGAGCTGCGCGAGCTCGTGCAGGGGACGTTCCTGGAGGACGCGCCGATCGTGGAGGTGTCCGCTCGCACGGGGAAGGGTTTGCCGGAGCTGGTGCGCGCCGTGGCCGACGCCGTCCGGACGCGACAGGAGACGCCGCGTCCCGAGCAGGCGCCGCTGTTCCTTCCGCTCGACCGATCATTCGCCGTCAAGGGGTTCGGCACCGTGATCACCGGGACGCTCTTTTCGGGCGCGCTCGCGGCGGGGGACGAAGTGGATCTCGCGGGCGCCGGACCGAAGGCGCGCGGCATTCGCGTGCGGGGCGTGCAGGTGCACGGCGCCGCAGTGGAGAAGGCGCGCGCCGGGCAGCGCACGGCCGCGAATCTGGCCGGAATCGAAGTCCACGACGCGCCCCGGGGTGCGGCTCTGGTCCAGGCGGGCACGCTCGAGTCGGTGGGCGCCTCGCAGATCCTGGATGTCGAGCTGGAGCTGCTTCCCTGGGCAGCGCGTCCGTTGCGCGATCGCGCGCGGCTCCTCGCGCACATCGGCACCGCCCAGGTGGCTTGCGTGGTCGCGCTGGTGGACCGCGCCGAGCTCCTGCCCGGAGAGCGCGCGCTGGGGCAACTTCGCCTGGCGCAACCAGCCGCGGCGATCGCCGGGCTCCGCTTCCTGCTCCGCGGCGCGCTGCCCAAACCGCGTCGTGGACACCACGCAGTTGTGCCCCCCAGCGATCCGACGGGTGCAGAGACGCTGACGCGCGCCGTCCGGGCCCATGCGTCGACGCTCGGCGGCGGCCGGATCCTCGCCGTCGCGACGCGCAAGCGGCGCAGGCGCGAGGCTGACGCGGCGGCGCTCCAGGCGCTGGCTGGAGACGACCCGCTGGTCCAGGCAGAGCGGCTGCTGCTCGAATCCGGATATCCGGGGGCATCTCCGCAGCGCCTCGCCGCGCGCGGCGCTTTCAACGTCAAGTCGGCGGAGAAGGCGCTCGAGCGGGTGGCGCAGACGGGAAAGGCGGTGCTGTACGACCGCGAAGCGCGCCTCTACGTCCACCGGAACGTGCTCGAAGCTCTCGATGCAAAGTTGCTCGCGCGCCTGCACGAGCACGCGGCGCGCGATTCCATCGACCCCTCGATCGCTCGCGAGGAGCTGCGCCAGCGCGCCGGATCCCCGCCGCCGAAGGTATTCGCCAAGGCGCTTGCCTCCCTGACGGAGCGCGGCGAGCTGAGGGCGGATGCCGAGCGCGTCCATCCGCCCGGAGCGGCAGCGAAGCTCTCCGGGGCGGACGCCGACGCGCAGGAGAAGCTGGCCGGCGTGCTCGATGGCGCTGGACTCTCGCCGCCTCGCGTCGACGAGCTCCCCAAGCTGATCGGGCAAACGCCACAGCGGACGCACTCGCTGCTCAAGGCGCTGGCCGGCGCCGGCCGCGCCAGCAAGGTGAGCGAGGATCTCTGGTTCGGGGCCGTGCCGCTGATGGACCTGCGCCGGCGGGTGCTGACCCACCTCTCGGAGCACGGGTCCATCGACGCGCAGTCGTTCAAGGAGCTGACCGGCCTGACGCGAAAGTTCGCCATCCCGCTGCTCGAGTACTTCGACCGCGAGAAGCTGACGTTGCGGATCGGGGACAAGCGGGTGCTGCGCAAGGGAGAGCGGTGACCGGCGCCGAGCTGCAGGCGTTCGCAGATGCCCTGCCGGTTCCGGCGATGGTGATGGACGGCCGCCGCATCCTGGGCGGCTCGGGATGCGGAAAGACTGAT
>Ga0209688_1000110_pt1 | contig 8106 bp, 6 predicted proteins | sample GraSoiAngelo_142_FD_185899 | JGI IMG/M metagenome (GOLD analysis project Ga0209688, IMG submission 185899) | Grasslands soil microbial communities from the Angelo Coastal Reserve, California, USA - 14_1009_02_20cm (SPAdes) (version 2) | ecosystem: Environmental > Terrestrial > Soil > Grasslands ...
AATGGTTAAAATTCTATGCTACGGACATGGCTATACAAGTTCGAATCTTGTGCGCGTTATAGCAATTATATATTTCAATTTAATTTAAAATTAAAGATTTTAAATAACTGCCTTTATAGCTCAAAGGTAGAGCAAAATACTGTTAATATTTGTATAGATGTTCGAGTCATCTTAAGGGCGTGTTTTAAAATAAAATTTAAGTATAATCATATTATTACTATTTTATTCTTATTAGCTCAATGGTAGAGCAGAATATTCCTAATATTTGGATCCAAGTTCGAGTCTTGGATAAGAATTAATCTAAATAGGTGGATATAGTTTAATGGTAGAACTACTGTATGTGGCATAGTATATCCTTGTTCGAATCAAGGTATCCTCCCTTATACATCTATGGATAAATTTAAAAATAGTTTTTATTATTAATAATAATCTTTCTAATTTTAAGCCTTGAAATTAGAAAGAAGTAAATATATATATAGGCAATAATTAGTAATATAATAACAATTTCGAATATAACATATACTATAGCGTACACGCGTACGTGAAAACTTAATTTTAGTTTATGTTAACGAAGGGTGAGCATTCGTAAAGAAGCGTTTAGATTAAAACAATAAATATATTTATTTATTGTTTTAATAGATATTTTAATAGTCTATTTTATATAGTGTTAAAATGATTATAAACAATTCTATTCGCTCAACATTAAGACAAATATCTTGCGAAAATAGTACAAGATAATAGAGTTGACCTTAACTATAATAATAGCTTTAGATATTACTCTACGACACATAATATAGGTTCAACATTAGGTGAGAAGGAAAAATCAAGTATATTCAATGGTATAAGTAAAATAACTATGTGAAAAGAAAGATGATTTCTTTCATCTAATGCGAAAGATATTGGAACATTATATTTGATGTTTGCAATATTTTCAGGATTAATAGGTACAGGATTTTCTGTTCTTATACGTATAGAATTATCAGGACCCGGAGTACAATATATAGCAGATAATCAATTATATAATAGTATAATAACAGCACATGCAATTCTAATGATATTTTTTATGGTCATGCCGGCCATGATCGGAGGATTTGGTAATTTTTTATTACCTCTAATGGTAGGAGGCCCTGATATGGCATTCCCTAGATTAAATAACATAAGTTTTTGATTACTAATACCTAGTTTAGTTTTATTTTTATTTGCAGCTATGATAGAAAATGGTGCAGGTACAGGATGAACGTTATATCCACCTTTATCCGGTTTACAAAGTCATAGTGGACCTAGTGTAGATCTAGCTATATTTGCTTTACATCTGGCAGGTATAAGTAGTTTATTAGGTGCTATGAATTTTATTACTACTATATTAAACATGAGAAGTCCGGGTATAAGATTACATAAATTAGCTTTATTTGGATGAGCAGTAGTTGTAACCGCTGTTTTATTATTATTATCTCTACCTGTACTTGCTGGTGCAATTACAATGATATTAACAGATAGAAACTTTAATACATCATTTTTTGAAGTAGCTGGAGGTGGAGATCCTATATTATATCAACATCTTTTTTGATTCTTCGGACATCCAGAGGTTTATATTCTAATTATACCAGGATTTGGTATAATTAGTACAACAATTTCTGCCAGTTCTAACAAAAATGTATTCGGTTATTTAGGTATGGTATATGCCATGATGTCAATAGGAGTCTTAGGATTTGTAGTTTGATCACATCATATGTATAGTGTAGGACTAGATGTGGATACAAGAGCTTACTTTACAGCTGCAACATTAATAATAGCAGTACCTACTGGTATTAAAATATTTAGTTGATTAGCAACTACTTACGGAGGATCTTTACATTTAACACCATCAATGCTATTTGCATTAGGTTTTGTTGTAATGTTTACAATAGGTGGATTTAGTGGTGTTGTTTTAGCTAATGCTTCACTTGATATAGCATTCCATGATACTTATTATGTAGTAGCTCATTTCCACTATGTATTATCATTAGGGGCCGTTTTTGCTTTATTTAGTGCATGATATTTCTGAATACCTAAAATAACAGGTCTTAATTATAACATAATGTTAGGTAAAGTACATTTTTGATTATTATTTATAGGAGTTAATTTAACATTTTTTCCTCAACATTTCTTAGGTTTACAAGGTATGCCTAGAAGAATTAGCGATTATCCTGATGCATTTGCAGGTTGAAATTTAATAAGTAGCTTTGGTTCTATTATAAGTCTAGTAGCTACTTGATTATTTTTATATATTTTATATGTACAATTAATTAGTGGTGAAGCTGCATCGAGATATCCCTGATTAACTCCTCAGTTTTTTAGTGATTTATTCCAAACTTTATTTAATAGAAATTACAACTCACTTGAATGAAGTCTAAATAGCCCACCTAAACCACATGCTTTTGTAAGTTTACCTTTACAAAGTAGTATTTATATTTCTATTGTTTCAAAAATAATAAAAATTATTTAACACTAGATTAGTCGTAATAGCTATAACAATGGTGTGTATCAAATTTTACTTAATAATTATTTATTAAAATTCATAGTTTTTAAGTAAAATATTTTTTAAATTTATATTTATTTTTCTATATTTTTTAATGATATTACTAATTTTAATAAAAAACTCGTTTAAAAAGAACGCCTATTCTTAGTATAAGGAGGAATAAAATATTTTTCAATAGATGATACAAGCAGCTAAAATAATAGGTACAGGATTAGCTACAACAGGTTTAATCGGAGCAGGTGTAGGAATCGGTGTAGTATTTGGTGCACTTATAATAGGTGTATCTAGAAATCCATCTTTAAGAGGACAATTATTTAATTATGCAATATTAGGATTTGCTTTTTCCGAAGCTACAGGTTTATTTGCATTAATGATGGCATTCTTATTATTATATGTTGCCTAAGTCAAATACAAAATAAAAATGTATTAAATTATTAAAAATTATCAACTATAATAACAACTTTTCATAAATAAGTAATAGATATATTTTAAAATCTAAATATGCAAGACTCAATATTTAAATGAACTCCAATTTGAAATCAAAGTCCTTTAGACCAATTTGTTATAAGAGATTTGTTTAGCATTAAAGGTGACTTACTAGCTAATACACAAATATCGTTAACTAATATAGGTTTATACTTATTAATAACAACATTTCTTGTATTTATGTATTATTTATTAGCAACTAACTATAATATATTAACACCCAATTCCTGATCAATAAGTCAAGAATCTATATATCAAACTGTTTATAGTATAGTAATAAATCAAATTAATGCAAATAAGGGACAAATGTTCTTTCCCTTAATATCTGGGTTATTTATATACATATTGATAAACAATTTAATAGGTATGGTACCTTATAGTTTTGCTCCTACCTCACACTTTATATTAACATTTTCTATAAGTTTTGCTGTAGTGATTGGGGCAACAATATTAGGGTTTCAAGTACATTCTTTAAAATTCTTTTCTTTATTAGTACCTTCAGGTTGTCCTTTAGGTTTATTACCTTTATTAGTTTTAATAGAATTCATTTCTTATTTAGCTAGAAATGTATCTTTAGGGCTAAGATTAGCAGCTAATGTTTTAAGTGGTCATATGTTACTAAACATATTGGGAGGCTTTACTTATAATATTATGAGCAAAGGTTTAATTTATTTTTTTTTAGGTTTAATGCCTCTACTGTTCATAGTAGCTTTTTCAGGATTAGAAGTAGGTATTGCTTTCATACAAGCACAAGTCTTTGTAGTTTTATCTGCTTCTTATATAAAAGATGCCCTAGAATTACATTAATCATATATTTTTATTGTTAAATTAGAAAAACATGAAAATATTATCTATAAATGAATAAATAGTGATTAATAATGTATGATGTTATTTATGTTAATAGAGGAAAGTCAAGAGCTAATTTGGTATGTGTTTATGTAAAATTATTTTATTTTACAAAACAAAGATAAAAATTTTGAAATTTAACAGAGAATAAAAGATTTGAATATAATAAATATATTTAAAATATGTTTTATAAAAAATCTTGAAAATGACGTTTCATACTTAGCTTTAAAAAGTACACGTACAACTAATACAATAACTCGCTTAAATATATCCAAAAACTCCTAGAAAAGGAAATATTTTATTTAAAATGAAAACAATATTAGTGATAATAATCACAAAAATAAAAGTTGAGTTTGATGATGGCTCTGAATGAACGCTGTCCAAATGCTTGACACATGCTAATCGAACGTCTAATTTTATAAAGTTTAATTAGAAGTGGTGTACAGGTGAGTAGATGATAACCTAACTGCCTTAAAGTAAGGACAAAATCCCTTATAATAATAAAGAAATAGAAAATTTCGCTTTAAGATGTTAGAGTATATCCCGGAAGAGTATTAGTATAAGACTAGCTCATGTTCCGGTAGTTGAGACTGAGAGGTCGATCAACCACATTGGGTCTGAAAAAAGCCCACGGCAGATAGTACAGCAGTGGGGTATATTGGTCAATAGCCTAACGGCTGAACCAGCAATTTGGAAGAACGTATAACGAACAAGTCGTATAAAGTTCTAGGTAGAATAATGATTATGACAATTTTTTATTTATAAGTCTTGACCAAATTACGTGCCAGCAGTCGCGGTAACACGTAGAAGACTAGTGTTATTCATCTTTATTAGGTTTAAAGGGTACCTAGACTGGAGACCAAGCCATAACAGGAACTAGTCTTCTAGAGTTTTATAAGAGAAGGGGCGAATTTCTGGAGAAAAGTTGATATTTTGTGATACTGGAAGGACGGGTAACAGCGAAGGCAACCTTTTATGTAAAAACTGACGTTGAGGGACGAAGCCTTGGGTAACGAGAAGGATTAGATACCCTAGTAGTCCTTGGAGAAAATTATGAATGTCATAGGTTAAATTATTAGTTATGTAGCCATATAAATTGGCCTATAAATGAAAGTGTAAGCATTCCACCTCATGAGTAAAGCGGCAACGCCCAAATTGAAATCATTAGACCGTTTCTGAAACCAGTAGTGAAGTATGTTATTTAATTCGATGATCCGCGAATAACCTTACCACATTATGCATTGAATAATATTCAATTATTACAAGCGCTGCACGGCTGTCTTCAGTTAATGTCGTGAGATTTTGGTTTGTTCCATAAATTAACGAAAACCCTTACTTTATTTGTTTTTATAAAGTAGTTCTCCATTATAAAGGATAAGTTAAAAGGGACTAAGACAAGTCATCATGGCCTTAATAGCGTGGGCTATAGACGTGCCACATATGCCTTTACAAAGGGATGTTATATTGTGAAATGGAACTAATCCCTAAAACTGGACATAACTATTCGTGAATTGTAGTCTGAAACTCGACTACATGAATAAGGAATTACTAGTAATCGCGAATCACCACGTCGCGGTGAAGTTCATCTCAGATGGGTACTAACTACTCGTCAGGCGCTGAAAAGAATATGTGCAATAAGTTTAGTTATATATTTACTTTATTATATTTAATTAGTTTTATAATTGTTTTTATGTAACTTTCGTATGCGTGATTCTAATTGGTGTTAAGTCGAAATATGGTTCGTGTAATGGAAATTGCACGGGATTAATTATCTTTAAAAATTTAGTATAAAAATATTATATTACATAATATTTTTATGTAAAAAATAATAAGTATTGTTTTTTACATTATCTTTAGTGGTTAGGCAAACTTAAGTTTATTTTGGTTCAATTCCAAAAAGATAATAAAATACTTTTAAGATTTTTATGTAAAAATTAAATATATATATTTATCTCTATTTTTGGATTTATATCTCGAATTTTGTAAAGAAAAGAAAAGATTTAATAATAATAATTCTATGTCAAATCTATATGTTTTATATGAAATGTCTTTTGGTTACTCAACAGGATTTTTAGATATACTTGCAATATTGTCTATGTTTTTGGGTATATTTATTATTATAACTAAAAATCCTATAATATCTGTTTTATACTTGATATTATTATTTTCAAGTATATCTTGCTATCTAATATTTATAGGTATTAAATTTATAGGTATATCTTATTTATTAGTATATGTAGGAGCTGTATCTATACTATTTTTATTTATACTTATGTTAATTAATATTAGAGTATCAGAACTTATTAGTGATACAAATAATAATATACCTTTGGCTTTAATAACTATAATAGCTTTTTTTATACCATTTAGTAATTTGTTACCAGATGCTAAAACCAGATTAAATATAATGGGCTTTGAATTTAATAAATTATTACAAGATATAACTAATACTAAACAGATATCTTATATAGCATCTAAAAGTTGAGATGGAAATCTTTTAGATAGTACGGATATTATGAGTATAGGTAATATAATGTATACGAGTTATTCCATTTGATTATTAATAACTTCTATTATACTTTTATTAGCTATGGTAGGATCAATAGTTATTACTATTAAACAAAAATATTAATAAAACTCTAAATATGTACTTAATGTTTATATAAAGAGACTTTAGTTTAATTGGTAAAACATGTGACTTTTAATCGCTATAATATGAGTTTAAATTTCATAGGTTTTAAGGAAAGTTCCTTTATTGGTAAGAAGGGTTGAGCTGTAAACTCAATAGTAGTATACTTTTAAGAGTTCGAATCTCTTGTTTCCTATTTTATTCTTATTAGCTCAATGGTAGAGCATGATACTTCTAATATTTGGATCCAAGTTCGAGTCTTGGATAAGAATTATGCCGGGGTAGTTCAATAGGCTAGAACATTAATTTCATGCATTAAGAATGAGAATTCAAATTTCTCTCCCGGTTTATATTGTTATAAATTAATGATAATAAATTATTTAAATACTTTAAATTAATTTAAATCTTATAATTATCAGCAGTCACAAGTTAATGGTAAACTAGGAAGAAAATTAATACTTTTACTTGTATAATTTATAAATCGAACACTTTATGTCCTGTATATTTACAATAGTGTACAGGAATGTAAGCAAATAATATAAAACTTGTTTTTCATAATTAAATGCATTTTAATTGATCTTAATGATTTTAGATCATTAAGATCATCAGCGGTTCTAAGTTAATGGTAAACTAGTTGTCTACCAAATGAAAAATATCGATTCGATTTCGGTTGGCCGTATTGGTTTGTCTAGTACCTATCATAAAAAACTAGTATTGTGTTACTCTCAATTAATTATAAATAAATTAATAAATATGCAAAATAACAATAATAAAAATGTAAATATAATACCTATTGTATCTTATTCTAATGCAGATAAAGACAAATTTATTATATATAAAGAAAATAAAAATAAATCAGGTATATATCGTTGAAATAACTTAGTAACAGGGAATTCATATGTGGGAAGTGCTCTAAATTTGACTAATAGGTTGAGGAATTATTTTTCACCTAGACTTCTTAAAAGAAATATACTGAAGAGTAGAAGTATAATATATAATTCATTATTAAAGTATGGTTATAATAAATTTAGTCTAGATATTCTTGAATATTGTGAGTCAATTGTATTAATAAAGAGAGAACAATATTATTTTGATACATTAAAACCAGAATATAATATATTAAAAAAAGCTGGTTCAAGTTTTGGTTATAAACATTCATCAGAAACTCTATTAAAATTCAAAGAGCGTAGGCTTAGTCCTGAAGCTTTAATTAATCTTAAATTAGCTAAAAAAGGTATAGTTCCTTCATCGCCTTTAAGAAGAATTAATCATTTATTAGCAACCGGGCATATTACAACTGTAGTAAACAAAAAAGATAATTCCATAAAAGTATATAATTCTATACGTGCTGTATCAAGGGACATTGATATTAGTCACGCGACAATATTAAATTATATCAATACTAATAAATGATTAAAAGGTACTTATTTAATAACTAGAAAAAATAAGTAGAAAATGTCAAAGAAAGTATATTTATAGTTTAATAGATAAACCTGTGATTTTTTATATCATTAATTTAGATTTTAAAAATCATCAGCGGCCATAAGTTAATGGTAAACTAGTTGTCTACCAAATGAAAAATATCGATTCGATTTCGGTTGGCCGTATAAGTTTGTCTAGTACTTTA
>Ga0209688_1000115_pt1 | contig 8063 bp, 8 predicted proteins | sample GraSoiAngelo_142_FD_185899 | JGI IMG/M metagenome (GOLD analysis project Ga0209688, IMG submission 185899) | Grasslands soil microbial communities from the Angelo Coastal Reserve, California, USA - 14_1009_02_20cm (SPAdes) (version 2) | ecosystem: Environmental > Terrestrial > Soil > Grasslands ...
TTCGCTGGGCTTTTCCTATTAACTTTCTGAGTTGCGCAGAAATTGGCAGTAACTGCTTTGCCGATTGGGAGATAGGAAAAATTCCACAGAATTCCCTCTCAGTTCCCTGCTGGAACGAAAACTGCAAATTTGGGCAAAATTCGATGATTTCGCAGCCGAATTCGCAAACAACACTGTTCTTGCTTCTGTTTTGTCGATATTTGGAGTTATCTCAAGGCTACCGTGTTTGTTGGTGTCCATGCGGGACAGGTCTTGGCAACTTCATCTTCAAGTTAACGGCAAGCTCGGGAGGTCTCCTAGGGTTATTCGGTAACGGAAATCTAGCCCCTCAACAAATCCTGCATGTCATCAATCTTGTCCGACATCATACTCAGCTTGCGTGCCAAGCCCTGAATCTGGAATTCGGACCGTCGATTCACTTCAAAGTCCAGTTCGCTGCGCACCCTGTCCTTCACGTCTTGCCGGTTCTGACTCATCATGATGATCGGCGCCTGGATCGCCGCCAGCATGGAGAGGAAGAGATTAAGAAGAATGAAGGGATAGGGATCCCAGGCTTCGCGCCCAAGAACAACGTTGAACATCGTATAGATAATGAGCAGCACACCGCAGGTGATGATGAACTTCCACGATCCACCGAACCGGGCAACGTTATCGGCGACTACTTCGCCAAACGTAGTCTTTTCCTCGATCAACTCGTTGGGATTGCGCGCGGCACGCAGGCGGACGAGTTCCTGCGAGCTATGAAACTGGCGGCCTAGCACCGTAAGCATATCCATTCCGGAGTGAGGCTTCCGTTCCAGCAAGACGGCTATGTCCTTGCGGTCTACTTCTATGCATACCGAGAGCTCAACGGCAATTGCGTAGCTTTTGTGGTGCGAGCCGTCGAGCATGGAGGCAAAGCCAAAGAACTCGCCTTGGGCGGGCTCATCGATCACGACCTCCTGGTCGTCCTGATCGAGGGTGGCCACTCGAACCTTTCCCGAAACGAGAATGTAACCGCGGCCACCTTCATCGCCAATCTTGTAGATTCGCTGCCGCGATACAAACTGTTTCATCTCGACCTGGCTTGCCAGAACTGCTGCCTCATCATCGTCCAAAAGGGCGAACAGTGGAACGTTTCTCAACAGCTCTCGATCACAGGACATGATCACCTCACCACTTCAAGATAAGCAGTAACTATGAATTGTCTCTAAACAAAAGAGAAGCCCCGGTACGACCGGGGCTTGAACTCGGAAACCTTGTATTCTGTCCCAAACACAAGACGCGCTTTAGGCCTGAAATCCGAATGTCATCTTGATCCCAGCGACTTCGACGATGTCTCCATCGGCCAGAGCTCGTTGGCCGGAGATTTCTTCATCATTGATCTTTAGTTTTATGCGTTTTTCTGAGGCTGCGATGAAGTAACCGTTCTCTCGCTTCGAGATCAGAGCAGCCATTTTTGGAGCAAACCATCCTTTGAGCTTGATGGTCGCCATATCGGATCTCCCAATCACCGTCATCTTGCTGGTGAGTACATATTGCGTCTCGTCGGTCTTTCCACTCAGGATGATAAGCGTTCCAACTTTCTCAGCTGCAGACAAGCTCGAATACTGGCGCGTAGGACTTGGTCCCGGTTCACCGATTGTGGCTTGTGCTTGAACGTTTGAGAGACGCTCTTTCATTCCTTTTGTATCGAGCATTACCGTGGGATCGAGTTTCGGCATCGGGGCGGCGGAAGGCGCAATAGCGACAGACTTCCCAGAACGATCCTCCCGAAAGTCCTCCTTGAAAGACAGAATGTGTTTTCCGATCAGCACGTTGTCCCCGTCTTTCAGAGCGCGACGGTTGACCCGAGCATTATTGACGTATGTCCCATTCAGGGAATTATTGTCTTCGATAACGAACTTATCGTTATCCCAATAGATTTTTGCGTGATGACCGGAGACGGCGAGATTATCGACTTGGATCACATTGTCCGGAAGACGGCCGATGGTCGTAACTCCCTGGGAGAGTGGAATCTCTTTCAGCACCGCTTGCTCGAACTTTAGGAAGAGTTTTGCCATGATTGCCCTCCGCCGAGCAGGAAGTTGAGGAATCTCTGGTACCACGGCACTTCAACCACTCGCAGCAGCAGACAAGTAATGTTATCGTCCCCACCTTTTTCTTTGGCTGCTTTGATCAAATCTTCGCATGCCGTATCAAGAGAAGGCGAGTTCTCAAGGATCGTTTTGATCACATTCTCCTTTACCAGTTTGGTAAGGCCATCAGTAGCGAGAAGATAGACATCGCCACGCAGAGCAATTAGCTCCTGAATGTCGGGCTCTACCGCCTCCTCCGAACCAAGCGCCCGGATGATGATGTTCTGCATTTCGGACTTCTCGGCTTCTTCCATGCTGATCAAGCCACGCCGCACCTGCTCCATCACAAGCGAATGATCTTGGGTGAGCTGCTCAAGCACGCCGTTACGAAGCCGGTAGATGCGGCTATCACCTGCGTGAGCGATGGTGAGAAAGTTTTCCTGAAGGAGGGCTGCAACGACGGTTGATCCCATTCCCTGCTGCGATTCCTTAGCTTGTCCAGCTTCGTAGATCGCAGCATTTGCCCGCCGGATCGCATTCAAAAGCTGCCGGCCCGCAGCTGACATATCGGCGGGCGCCTCGCCGAATTCCGGATAATTACCGGTGTCTTTGCCTTCTCGAAAATAACCGAGCATGAGGTCGACACCCATCTTGCTGGCGACTTCGCCAGCAAGGGCGCCGCCCATGCCATCGCAAACAACGTAGAGGCACACTCGCTGATCCCAGCCGAGGTTATCCTCATTGTTCCTGCGGATACACCCAATGTCGGTCTTGCCGGATATTTCAGCCGCCAGGCTCATGCGAGCGTCGAGGGATCTCCTTTTCTACCGTGAACTTCGAATTTGGGTTTTGAGATCGTTACAGCCGCTGTTGCGCCCCATCATTTAAGCATTGCTGCGACTGCCGGGGATAGCCAAAGAATTTCCGCCGCAAACTCCACCGGTGGCGCCCGCTATGCCGCCTTCGCGCTGTAACTTGCACGATAACTCTGCCACACCAGCGAGTGGAAATTTTTCACCGGAAGACTGGAATTTCAGCAGTTTATGAGTCTTGTAGCTCGCGGATTTTACTGAGGAATTTGAACAAGACGCAAGGGAAATCGCTGCTGAGAGCATTACCGATCAATCATCGCTTCGAAGGAGACCTAGGGAATCCTGATTCGTCAGGCGACATACGCTTTTGCTTCCTCAACTGTTTTGCTTAGGGTTTATCCTGTTTCGCTCCTGAAAGGGTAAGCCTGATGCGATTTGCTTCTCTGCTTCTGTTCTGTTCTCCGGTTCTGGCTCAAACACCGGCTCCGGATGTGAAGGCCTATATCAAGTACGACCAACCCGTAATTGTGCTAAACCACGTCAGTGTGATCGATGGAACTGGGTCACCTGTGAAAAATGACCAGATGTTGGTGATCTCAGGCGGAAAAATCCAAAGTATTTCCGCTGCGAACGAAAAGACTCCAGCAGGGGCGCAGGTGCTCGATCTCACTGGCGATAGCCTGCTACCAGGGCTTGTTGGAATGCATGATCATATGTACTTTCCCGCGCCCGGCAGGAACCTGCCAATGTATCCCGAGCACGCTTGGAGCTTTCCGCGCCTATATCTTGCCGGAGGAGTGACGACGATCCGAACCACCGGTTCGGTGGAACCGTATACGGACCTTCAACTCAAAAAGGACATCGACTCAGGCAAGAGTCCTGGGCCCAAGATGCATGTCACCGGTCCGTATTTGGAAGGCAAGGGCGCATACACTCCGCAGATGCACGAACTTCAGGACGCGGACGACTCACGCCGCACAGTGAATTACTGGATCGATGAAGGCGTGACTAGTTTCAAGGCCTATATGAACATCACGCACGACCAACTTCAGGCCGCCGTTGAAGAAGCACATAAACGCAAGCTGAAGGTAACAGGGCATCTCTGTTCCATTGGCTTCCGTGAAGCCGCAACTATCGGCATTGACGATCTGGAACATGGGATCGTCGTCGACTCGGAATTTGCGCCCGGCAAGCAGCCCGATAAGTGCCCCCCGCAAAAAGATATTCGTGACACGCTACTGAAGCTCGACATCGGTAGCGAGCAGGTCCAATCGATGATCAAAGACTTGGTGTCGAGCCACGTAGCGATGACTTCAACTCTTCCGGTGTTTGAAGGCTTCGTCCCTAATCGGCCGCCATTACGTCAGGGAAATTTAGATGCCATGCTGCCTGAAGCCCGCGAGCAATATCTTGCCACGCGAAACAACATGGCAAAGAACGCCGCTCAATCTCCCTGGCCTGTGTTGTTCAAAAAGGAGATGGAATTTGAATACGCCTTTGCGAAAGCGGGAGGACTGCTGCTGTCTGGGCTGGATCCGACGGGTAATGGTGCCGTTGTGGCAGGCTATGGAGACCAACGCGAAGTAGAACTGCTCGTCGAAGCTGGATTCGCTCCTCTCGAAGCGATTCGAATCGCAACGTACAATGGCGCCCAGTATTTGGGCGAATTGGACCATATTGGAACACTCGCGGCAGGCAAGCAAGCCGACATCGTGGTTGTGAAAGGCGACCCTTCAAGCAAGATTTCAGATATCGAGAACGTCGAAGTCGTGTTCAAAGATGGAGTAGGTTACGATCCAGCAAAGCTGGTCAAGGATGCGAACGGTTTCGTCGGTTTAAAGTAGATTCATACGACGCGCGGCGAACAACCAAAGCTAACCACGAAGGAGCCGGAATTAACCAACACAAGTTGCTGTAGCTTCGTCCTTCCTGGTTTCATCCCACTTTCGGCTGCCTCGGCACTGAAGAGCTCCTACCCAGAACGTCCGTGACCTTGATCTTCCATCTTGGTCTTGGCATTGACTCGGGCAGTAATCTCATTCCGCACTTCCCACAACTCTTTATAGAGCACGTGCTCTTGCCGTTGTCTGAGAATCTCTACCGGCCGACCGGTTGTGCCGAGAACGTCGCCGCCGATGATTCGATGTGCAAGCTTCAGGTGATGAAAACGAAAAAGCTGAACGCGCTCGTCGAAATCGAGTAACTTCTCGGCTACCTCGTGAAGCCCCAGAAATTCGTCACTGCGCCTGTAGAGTTGCTCAACGGTCATTCCCGCCCTATCAAGCTGATCGAAAAATGATTGTCCCAATCTGGGCGCCAAATGTAGTAGGGAAAGAAAACCCGGAGAATCCAAGCCGCTGCCGTGACCGAGTCCGGCGCGGATGAGGTGGTATTCATACGGCGTGAGCGTCTCGAGAATGTTCAGCAGGTCGATGACGCGATCAAGCATGCGAAAGGATCTGTCCATCAGCTTGACTGCTCGAACGTAATCCCCTGCCCCGATCGCCTCACTCGACCGTTCCAACTCATTCGCGGCACCTTTCAGCAGCAACTCCGATGCCTGGTGCACGACCTGAAACATCAGCTCATCGGGATGCGAGCGCTGCTCCGGCGACTTCTGCAGTGCGAGTAACTCGTCGGTCCGAAGATAACGTTCGTAATCCGTAGCCCCCGCGCCAGGCAGGACCGGTTGTGTCATCTCGCGATTTTGAGGAACTAGTGGTTGCTGTGTACGGAGCTTTTGCTTCGTCTGCCGCTTCCGACTCAATCGACGATCTCTCCATCGCGCATGTGGATCGTGCGGTCGCCGATTGCCGCTGCCTCAGGATTATGGGTGATCATTAGCACCGTCTGCCCAAGCTCTTTGTTGGACTGCCGCAGCATGTTCAGCACGACATTAGAGTTCTTGGTATCAAGATTTCCAGTAGGCTCGTCCGCAAGAATGAGCGCTGGATGATTGATGAGAGCTCGCGCAAGAGCGACACGCTGCTGCTCGCCGCCGGAAAGTTCGCTCGGACGATGATGGAGCCTTCCTTTTAGCCCGAGCAGTTCTACGATCTTATCGAAATATTCGCGGTCCATTTGACCATTCTTGCCACCGATCTCGTGTGCAATCGCAATGTTTGTCATCGCGTCGAGCGTTGGCAGAAGATTGAATTTCTGGAAGACAAATCCGATTCGGCTTTTGCGCAAAGCGGTGCGCTTCGCATCGGATAGCTGCGCGAAATCGACGCTATCGATCAGCACGCGGCCGCTGGTTGCGCGAGTAAGCCCACCGAGAATATAGAACAGCGTAGATTTGCCGCTTCCTGAAGGACCTACAATGCTGACAAATTGGCCGCGCTCGACATTGAAGCTTACTCCGCGCAACGCTGGAACTTCGACCTTCCCTACGTGGTAGACCTTACTGACGTTGTCTGCCTGAATAATATGCGGCATGCAAACTTTCAGTCTACACGACGGGAAAGATAGAGACTCGGCGATGCTGCGTCTCTACTGATACCTGGGTCGTGCATATTTTTTCAGTCAGCCGGCGGCGATTTGATTGCCCGAGTTCGTGTGCGTCGCGGCAAATTCCGCAGTGAGCGTCTTCTTCGGTCCACGCTTCTTCACAAGCATAATGCGAATGCGCTCGAGCAGGTCCATCGGCGGGTAAGAACCCTTAGGCAGAAAGATATCCGCGCAAGTTCCTTTTTCATACATCTTCACTTTCCCGCTGAAGAGGATCATCGGTGTTTCAGGCGCAAGTTCTTTAAGAACCCGGACGACCTCCGCGCCATCCATCTCGGGCATGACTAAATCAGTAAGAACCAGGTCGATGGCGCCAGAGTGTTGAAACATCTCGATCGCTTCGCGGCCGCTGCTCGCAGTGAGCACACGGTACCCGCGCGTCTCCAGCATGAATTTTCGAATGGAGAGAGATTGTTCGTTGTCGTCGATGCAGAGAATAACTTTTTTCGGTCGCATGATTACCGTACGTTTCCATCCGCAACATTGCGGAGGGTAGCGGAAGGTCAGTCGCAAAACTCGGAGTAGGCGCAGGAATGGACCCGAAGAAGAGGCGCAGCATCGTTCTTAAGATGCGCGACGCTCAGCTCAACATTCACAGCGCCCGAACCCGCGTTCAGGACGGCCTGCCTGTTCTAGATTTTCTTTTCGAAAGGGCGATCATTTCGTGAGAAGCGTTTTTGCATCCTACGGCTGAGTGGTCGCTCGTGTAAAGTGCCTTGGCCGCTAATCGAGATTTTTTTTTGGCAAGAAACTGACAGGAAAAAATCGCTCAAAAAATGCCGGAAAATTGAGAGGAACAGAATTAGGCAGGCTAGATCCAAATCTCTCCGCGCGCGACTTCCACACAATATCCACCGACGTGTACGTTGACCACTCTGTCACCGGACTTTTCTGCCCGCACATAAATGCGACTCGGACGGTGCACTTCGATTCCCTGCTCAATGATCGCCGTCTCTCCGCGCTCGATGACTCCGTGCATTGCCATCCACGCTGCACAACATCCTGCTGCTGATCCAGTCGCCGGATCATCTCCGTTATAAAAAGGCATGCGCGCATGCAGCTTTGCCTGCGGATCTACGGTCTCTGCAGTGACAAAGTAGAACAAGCCTCCATCGCCACGTTCACGGTACTGGGCCAACTTGCTCCAAGGCCCCACTTTGCGAATGGCGTCTAGTGAAATGACAGGAACGATGATGAAGGGCAGTCCCGTTGTGAATGTCTGCACTGGAAGATCCGGTGCGATTTCATTGAGTGACAGGCCCGCTGCGCGTGCAATCTGTTCCTTGTCGTGTACCACTCCGGCCTCAGGATCGCGTTGACGCATCTCGCCGAATGATTTCTCGGAGTTCTCCTGGCGGAAGCGCACTGGAATTTTTCCAACTTTCAGATCGAGCCATATCTCGTTGGTGCCACCGAAGCGATGTAAATAGTAGGCCGTACCTAATGTCGGATGCCCGGCAAATGGAAGCTCCTCCTGAACTGTAAAAATGCGCACGCGTGTGCCGTCGCGGCGCTCCTCTTCAACTTCGCGAGGCAGAATGAACGTCGTCTCGGAAAGATTCGTCTCGCGCGCGAGCGCCTGCATCTCGCCCGTCGACAATCCACGAGCATCGGTGAAGATCGCAAGCTGATTGCCTTCCAAGGGCCGGTCAGTAAACACATCCATGAATACATATGGCAAACG
>Ga0209688_1000121_pt1 | contig 8009 bp, 8 predicted proteins | sample GraSoiAngelo_142_FD_185899 | JGI IMG/M metagenome (GOLD analysis project Ga0209688, IMG submission 185899) | Grasslands soil microbial communities from the Angelo Coastal Reserve, California, USA - 14_1009_02_20cm (SPAdes) (version 2) | ecosystem: Environmental > Terrestrial > Soil > Grasslands ...
GATCTCGGAGTTCTTCTCGCAGCTAACGAGCAACGCAGAACACAAACCCAGATAAATGATGAAATGCTTGCTAATTCGCATGACCCAACAACCGCGCCCGATGCCTACCATCTTAATTCACTTCGATGAGAGAGGAAGTTATAACCCAAGAAGCATTGCGGGAAACGGATTTCATTTTGAATCGAACAGTCGGGATCGACATTGCGCGTTGCGCCTCCTCAAGGAAGTTGCGGTCCGCCGGTATGGCACGTCTTGTAGGAGAACTCAGAGAACTCTGAATCGATGTGGAAAAAAGTGTAGCCGTCGGCGTTTAACTTCTTGAGCTGTTCGCCGCTGCCCTGCGCGAGGATGAGGTGGCACGAGTTGCAATCACTCGCTGCGATCCTCTTTTTGCCATTTGCGGCTAGCCGTCGCTTGCAATTGGGTCGGAGACAGGATCGGTGCAACCGGAAACGTCGTAGGGTTAGGTCCGGCGACAGGCCCGTTCACGTTCCGACGAGGAGCGTAAAATTCGCGCACGTCTAGCGGCTACGCATTTTTACGGAAAATAATCAAGCGCAGATTGCAACGCGCGTTCATTTTTGATAGCCGATGTTTGTCCAATGAGTGAAGCCGGAGACGCGCCTACGATTTCTCGCGAGGAGGACTCAGTAAGCCGGCGTTCGTTTCTGGGCGTGCTGCTCGGGTTTGGTACTGTCGTAATGGGCGCGGCGCTGGCGGTGCCGCTGATTCGATTCGCTTTGCATCCACTGCTAACCAAGACGACTGAAATCGGCTGGTCAGACGTTGGGAAGATTGACGAATTCGCGTCATTGACTGCGCCGACCAAACGCTTGATTAAGGTCGAGCAGCGTGATGCCTGGAGAAAAATCATTTCTGAAAAGGCAATTTACGTGCTGCCGCCGAAGAGTGGCACCCTGCGGATTCTGTCGCCCATTTGCCCGCATCTCGGATGTTCGATTCCGTGGAACGAAACCAAGCAGGAGTTCATTTGTCCGTGTCATGTAGCAGTTTTTGCCAAAGATGGCGCACTCATTTCAGGACCGGCGCGACGCTCGATGGACGAACTTAACAGCAAGGTTGAAGACGGAATGTTGAAGGTGCGCTACCAGTATTTTCGCCAACTGATTCCTCAGAAGGAAGCTCTCTCGTAAGAAAAAATGCAACATGGCTGAGCCGCATCAGTCTGAGGAAGAGGCGAGTCATCCGTACAGCAACCGCTGGCAGCGTTTGTATCATTGGTTCGATCGTCGCACGGGGATCGGTTCACTGTTGCATGAGGCATTGGATGAACCGATCCCAGGCGGGGCGCGCTGGGCATATGTCTTTGGCTCGGTTTTACTCTTCCTGTTCATTTCACAGACGATCACCGGGATATTTCTTGCGCTTTATTACGTTCCTTCGGCTGATCGCGCGCACACGACTGTTGCTTACATCGTCAAGGAAGTAACAGGCGGATCATTTTTGCGCAGCCTGCACGCTTACGGCTCGAGCGCCATGGTCATCGTGCTGCTTCTTCATCTCACGCAGACCTATCTCTACGGGGCTTACAAAGGCCGCCGCGAACTGCTCTGGATTTCGGGCTGCGTGCTGCTCGGCTTGATGCTCGCAATGGCTTTCACGGGATACCTTCTTCCGTGGGACCAAAAGGCGTATTTCGCCACCACTGTCGGCACTAACATGGCCTCAGATGTGCCACTGATCGGCGGTTGGCTGAAACGTTTCATGCGCGGCGGAAACGAAATGGGGACCTTGACCGTGTCGCGGTTTTTTGTCGCGCACGTGTTTCTCATTCCCGCAGTGCTCATCGCGTTTATCGCGACGCATGTGTACCTGTTCCGAAAGGCAGGCGCAGCCGGTCCGCCGAGCGAGGACCCGGTGAAGCCGCGCTTGCCCACGCAGCGATTTTATCCGCGACAAGTGGTGATCGACACGATCGTGGCCTTGTTGCTGATCCTGATACTTGGAGCCCTCGCACATTTTTCGCCAACTGAGCTTGGGCCAAAAGCGGACCCGGCGGACACACAATTTGTTCCGCGTCCCGAGTGGTATTACCTTCCCATCTTCCAGTGGCTCAAGTACTGGCGCGGGCCTTTTGCCATAATCGGGATCATCGTCATTCCGACAATCACTGCAGGATTGTTAGTTCTTGTACCGTTCATCGATCGGCGTTTGGAACGGCGTCCCTGGCGCAGGCCAATTGCTGTCGGCATCTTCCTTTTGATTCTGGCGGGTTTCATTGGAATGGGGCTGATGAGTGTGCGTGATGATCAACGCGATCCAAGTATCGCGAAGCAAGTTGCGAAACAGCGTGAAGAAACGGAGCAGTTCATGCGCGAGCCTTTTGAACCAGAGCCGGCACTTAGCACGCTGGCTGCTGCAAATGTTGCCCTGGCTGATCCGCTCGCTGCGGCTGGCAAGAAAGTTTACGAAAGCGAATCATGCGACGCGTGCCATGGCGAGAACGGAATCGGAACAAACGCCGGGCCGAAACTCGCCGGTGCGACTGCTCAGAAACCAGCGGATGAACTGTCGAAGCTGTTGAGGCATCCGACACCCAAAATGCTCGCAGGCGAGATGAAGCCAGTCGATGTCTCAGACGAGGACTTAAAAGCCCTTGTCGCTTATATTAAAAACCTCAAGTAACTTCCCGCACTCTACCTCGAGCTGTCCCTTTCGAATCCGCAGTCTTATTTTTTCAGTGACCGCACATAAGCGACAAGCGCTTTGATTTCGTCGTCGGTCAACTTGCCGCCGAAGGCTTTCATCGTGGTTTTGCCGTTCTGCTTAATGCCGTCTTTGATTGCCGCGGCAGCTTGCGCATCAGTGAAGGACGACTGCTTTTTCGGATCTGTTAAATCCGCCGCATTTAACATTTTCCCCATTTTCGTATCCCCCTTGCCGGCAGCGCCGTGACACTGGACGCAGTTGTTGGCCCAATTTGCTTTTGCATCAGCGGCGCGCGCTGCGAACGTCGGCGCGACCACGAGGCTAATAATCAGTACAGCGATTTTTTTCATATTGGATACTCCGTAGTGTTTCATTAATTAGAACCGAAATTGAAGACTCGAAAACAGCGAATGTGCGCGATAGTTATTATGACCGCCAGAGGTCACATCTCGATAATCGAAAAATCCATATTTCAAGGTCAGGCGCGTGGGGACCAATTCGATGTTGTTCGCTGGTGTGTCGGTTTGATTGAGCACGTACGAGAAGCTCGCCTGCAGAAAGAAACGAGGCAGGGGATTCCAGTTCAGTGACTCACTAATAACGTGCTTTTTGATTTCGCCAGTCTGCAATTCGGAAAAAGTTTCGCCCTCAAAGTACCACTGGCCGTCAATCGAGGTATGTACGAAATCGTACCGTGTCACAAGCGCTAACGAGCCCATGCAAGCTGGAAGCTTCGGCCGAAAAGTCATTCGAATGTTAAAGTCATCGACATTCCAATCCTGGTTGACCAATCTTGGAAAGTCTGCGCTGAAAATATCTTCGTTATAAGAGGCGATTCTGTGAAAGTACTGGCCGGCCAGACTTAATCTCATCGTGGGATTCCATGTGGCGCCGATCGTGTAAGTTTGACCAAGCGCATTGGTGTTCTTATCCAGAGGCACCTCTTCGTCTATCGATTGAAACTCATTCACGCTCCCGTAGTCCTCTTCCCACTCTCCTTGGACCCAGAACAGCCAGTCCTTGATGCCCGTGTAACGTAGCTCCAGCCTCTGAGCGAAGAGGTTGTAATCGGAATTGCGTGCGCCGTCTGCCGGGAATCCCACTCCGTAGTGGAATCCGCCCTCCGGATTCGTAGGAGTAAATGGCGGGGTGTTAGGCATCGGTTCCTCCGCGATGAAGGTCGATTCGCTGTCATTATTTTGATGGGTGTATCGGAAACCGGTCAAAATAGCGAGGTTATCGAACGGCATCCAAAACAGATTGGCATTAAAGACATTTTCTCTGATCCGGGCAGTTCCGGCTAGATCAATGAAAGCGTGGTCGCGACTACCAAGCGTTGGCACGGGTTCTCCGAATGCCTCGTCCCAATGCGTCCCGTAGATGCGTGAACCGGAGAGATCGTTTGTTATCGTTGTATAGGAGTATCCCGTAGTGAACCAGAGGTTATCAGTAATTCGAGTCTCAGTTATCCCATGGCCGCTGAACAGGTCCACGTCGTCATTCTGTTGCTGAGTGATCTTGCGCTGCTGGCCCGGAGGAGGTACGACCGGCGGCAACTGACCGGCGCCGCGCTCCGTGTTCAGCGAGTAATCGTTAGTGTTATGCTCGTAACGCATTCCGAGCAAAACGTCGGTATTACCGAATGTCTTTGAAGCTTCGAAAGAAAATATGTCGCGCTTTTCGTCGATGTTGCGGAAAGAGGGAATGATTTTTCGCGTTGAGGTGAATGGAGGTAGCAGGCCGGTCTGGTTTGTATCGCCCCACACAGTTGAATCTTTCTGGCCAAAGCGGAATTCATGGTCGTAACGGATGGTAATTTCCGGCCAATTCGGTGCCCGCAAGCCTAGCTCGATCCACGCGTCCCCACGGTCGATATGCATTTCCGGATACGGCGGGTCGAAAAACACATCCTTGTGCGGAAAGAACCCGCCGTTGCCGTCGTACCAACTGCGAAACTCGGTGTAGCCAGCCTTGATGTACCCGAAATTCGGTTTCGCCAATTGCACCGTGATATTGTAATCGTTGAAATCCCAGAGTGCGTGACCGTCGACCGAAAAGATGCCGTTTTTGTCGAAGGTCCCTTCGAAGTGCAAATCCTGGATACCGCCATAAACTTGATCGCCCGGCAGCCGGTGTTCCTGTTCGAACTGTGCGCGATCGCCGCTCGTGATCACGCCGCCGATGGCGAGCTCAATCCAATTTTTGTATTCCTCGGGCTGCTCTTCGGTCGCCGTTGCGGTTACAGCTTTGCCGTCACTCGTGCCGGCACGAACCCCAGCGGCAGCAAAAGTTCCCGCAAAAACCAGCACTAGGAATCTGCGAGAGGCGGTTTTCATAACATCGAGATCAATATCTAAGCAACGGCGTCACGTTGGATCCGTGCGGTTCTTCATGGCAGCCGGCCGACCAACACGTCCCCTGCTGCAAAAAATTCGAGTGATCGACGTCTCCAATGAAAATGTGTCCGGGAATCTTTTGCTCTTGGAAATGGCATTTCAGACAGAGCGTCGCATTGCGCTCGTTCAGCAGGCGCTGGTTGACGGAGCCGTGGGGCGAGTGGCAGACGGTGCAACCCTGGCGCAGCGCCTCATGCTCGTAGACAAACGGGCCGCGCTGCTGCGTGTGACACTCAAAGCACGTCTCGTTTTTGCTCAGGAACGCAAAACCGCCGGCTTTGAGTTTCTGCTGGATGTTAGTCGGCGCGCCTTTAATCGCAATGCCTTTGTGTACCTCATGACAATCGGCGCAGCTCATCTTGCCTTCGAGCACCGGATGATGATGAGGCAATGCGAACGCTGCGCGAACTTCGAGGTGACACTGGAAGCAAGTCTCCGGTGATTTTCTTGGATTGATAATCGTGCCGGCGCCGCCGCCGGCCTTGACGTGCAAACTTCCGGGCCCGTGACATGACTCGCAGCCCATGTCCGTGGACTGCTTTGAAATTTCGCCGCCGCCTTTTGCGGTGCTCTTACTTACGATGACCTTTTTTGTCTGCAATCGCGCGTGAGTGGCTGTTGGGAAATCGCGCACGATCTGTTCGTGACAGGTCGCGCATTCCTCTGAGCCGACGAACTCCGCGCCAGGGATACTGGGCGGAGCGAGAATTGTTCGGTTGGTGGTGCTGCAGGAAAGCAAAATTACGGCCAGCGCAACTGCTCCCCCAGCGCCCCAGAACAAGCTTTCGCGCTTACCGTGGATCCATCGAGTTAGCCTCGAACGGCACACGAACGGGGAGTATGCGCAGAAAACCAAAACGCTGACTACGCATTTTTTCGGTTTTTCTGGCCGGTCTCTAGCAAATCTATCGGTACCGCCCGCGCATGCGTTTGGCAGCGGTATTGCGTAGGCGATCTGCGAGCGAATCTTTTGAAAACCCGATTGAATTGCGAGAGCGACTGAAATCCCACAGCGAACGCGATTTCACTGATGCGCAGATGTGGATTTCGCAGGAGATCACACGCGTTCTTGAACCGAGCGTGCGCGACGTAGTCGACAAAATTTATGCCGGTTACCTGTTTGAAATTCTCGCTCAGGTAATTCGTGTTCATGTTGACCGCTTTTGCGACTCTGGTCAGGGAGAGCTCTTCGCGCGAGTGTTCGTCGATATACTTGCGCGCTTTCCAAATCGCGACTGGCTCAGCTCGATTTCCAGAAGTGGCGTTTTCGAATTCAGCAGTAGACGACATCTTTATCCCCTCAACGACTTAACTCTCGCTGAACAGTTCTGCTGTTCTTCCGTTGCCAATTTCTCACCGGATCTTGCGATGACGGGAAACACCCGTTGCTTCAAGCATGAGCAATTTTTGCAAAGCAAAAGCCAAGGAACGCGGAGCACGAGACCCGTCGCCGCCGTATAAAGCGCACAAAGGAGCAAAGTATGGAATACCTGATTTTAGTTGCCGTAGTAGCAATGACGGTGCTCTACGCGCTGATCATCGTCGGCTGCCTAAAACAGCCGGAATGGTAACAATCAACGGCATGAGAAGTTGAGCAGCGCTGCGAGTTCATCCTGCGCATGCTGCGCTTCTAGCTTTGTGATTCATGAAACGGTTTGTCTGGCAAGGCCGACCGCCTCATGACTCAGCAATGGTGATCCTAGCAAGGGGATTGTGAAACACCGGCTTTAGTCAGTGGTGTCGTGTGTATGGCCGTTGCTGGCCAGACAATTTATGCACAACAAAAACCAATTGAGGCCGAGTGCTGCTAGTACGACGGCGATAGCTTACAGCCAGAAAGGCAGCACCGATGAAAACAATTCTCCTGTTACACGACGAAGCCAAGCAACCGATGAAGCTGTTGCGAAACGCGCTGTCTGCCAAGCTCCCAGTCCGCGAGATCGAAGCTGTCGACGCCCGCAACTGCGATCGCTGGGGTCATCCGTGCCCAGGTTGTGTCGAGCGCATTGTTCAACCGATACCGGACCTTCCGATTTCAATACCTACGAAGAAATGAGGTAAAACATGGAATACCTAATTGTATTTAGCGTTATGGCGATGATGACAGTGTATGTCTGGATCCTTGCCCGCTACATGCAACACGCGTAATCGCGCAAAACGCGAGAATGCAAACCTCCTGGTCGTCTCAGTACCGGGAGCCGCAGGAGTTTCGGCATGGAACAGCTACTGACAGAGGAACGCATTGCAGACGTTAAACCAGCAGGGGCGAGCGCCGGCACCTGGTCGCGAGTGGTCCGGCTGATTGAAGCGCACCCGGACGTGAAGCAAGTGCGGCTGAACATCAACAAGCACAGCGTCACGGTGGGCTTCTACGAAACGCCATCGGAAGAAACGTTGAATCAAATCAAGACTGACGTGCGCGCGGAACTTTCCAGCGAATGGGATGTATCGATAAAGGCTAATGATAAATCGCCGACGGTTCATCTGCATAGGATCGGTAATTACACGACCGAATTTCATCGCGCTCATCCCGCGGACGAACCGCCGGTAATTTGGAGATCGATCGCGTTGCCAGCGTGGCGCAACCGTCCGTTCCCGCGACCGGTGGCGCGTGATTACCGGCTCATGTTACTGCTGGCTGCGACTTGTGGATTAAGCACGCTTGCCGGTTTCCTCTTTGGCCGCGTGGGAATGCCAGGCGAACTGATCGCAGCTTCTTTTGTTCTGGCTTATCTCAGCGGCGGATGGTTCGCCACTCAGGATGTCTGGCACGCGCTCAAGCAGGACAAGATCGACATCCACTTCCTGATGGTGGCCGTCGCGCTCGGCGCGCTGTTCATTAAGGGATGGACCGAAGGTGCCATACTGCTCTTTCTGTTTTCGTTGAGCAATGGCCTGGAGCAGTTCGCAAATTATCGCACACGAAAATCAATTGAATCGCTG
>Ga0209688_1000124_pt1 | contig 7950 bp, 8 predicted proteins | sample GraSoiAngelo_142_FD_185899 | JGI IMG/M metagenome (GOLD analysis project Ga0209688, IMG submission 185899) | Grasslands soil microbial communities from the Angelo Coastal Reserve, California, USA - 14_1009_02_20cm (SPAdes) (version 2) | ecosystem: Environmental > Terrestrial > Soil > Grasslands ...
TGGATGCTCTCCTCCAGCTCCTCCTGGGTCATCTTCGGCATGCTGATCTTCTTGATGATGACCGAGTGGCCGGAGACGCCGATGGCGGCTTCGCGGTTCTTCAGCTTGTATTGCGCCACCAGCCCGCGGATGGCCTCGACGATGGCGGTGGAGTTCATCAGCGCGCCGTCGACGATGGCCTCGGGCGGCAGCGCCGCGACGCCGAAGGCCTCGAGGATGTAGCCGCGCTTCGCTTCCTTCAGCTGCACCAGCTTGACGGAGGACGAGCCGATGTCGAGCCCGAGGGCAAGCTTGCTCTTCGCCATGGCCTGATCAGCCCCCCTCGCCGGACGTCAGCGGCGTTGCGCCGACGCTATCATTCGCAATCGCGTGAGCGAAAAAATCAGCCATTACTGTCCCCCGCCCGTTGCCGGGGCGCCCCGTTGTGTCGCGGGAACAGTTTTCCGCTCTCCTGGATGGTGAGGCCGAGGGCCAGGAGGATCTTCCTCTTGGTCTCCATGCGGCACTCGTGGCCGGCTTCGATCCGGTCGACGGTCGACTCGGAGACGCCGGCCTTGCGCGCCAGCTCCGCCTTCGCCATCAGTGCGGCCTCCCGGAACTTCTGCACTCGATTCACGCGGCCCCTCCGCGAGCAGTGACCGGATCCTTGCTTGTTTTCCATGTAGGCAGTCAAGGAACCAGCCGCATTGAACCGTCATTAACCCTTCATTGACGGGTCATTTCACCTGCATTGCAGTCACGTCACGCACATTGCCTTAGTCGGGCGCTGTGTGCATGGGTGGCGCAGGGTCGCCGGTGCGTCAGCGCGGCGCGCACACCGGAGTGCCGGCCTGGCTACATCATTCGAGGCCGTACTCGCGGATCTTGTAGAGCAACGCGCGGGGTGAAAGCTCCAGCAGCTCGGCCGCCCTGGTGCGGTTTCCCTGCGTGCGCTCGAGCGCGCGCCGGATGAGGTCCGCCTCGAGGACGCGCTGCGCGCGCTTCACCGAGAGATCGTCGGGATCGAGGCTGCCAGGCACCGGCTCCGGCACGAGCGTGCGCTGGACGGCGTCCGGCAGCGCGTCGGGTCCGATCTCGTCGTCCTCGGAGAGCACCAGCGCGCGCTCCAGCGCGTTCTCCAGCTCACGGACGTTCCCCGGCCAGCGATACCGCTGCAAGAGCTCGAGCGCGCGCGGCGAGAGCCGGCGCGACGCCACGCCGATCCGCTCCGCATGCCGCGCGATGAGACGTTCGGCGAGCTGCCCGATCTCCTCCTGCCGCTCGCGCAGCGGAGGCAGCCGCACCTGGACGACGTTGAGCCGATAGTAGAGATCCTCGCGGAAGCGGCCTGCCTGCACCTGCGAGGCGAGATCCCGGTTGGTCGACGCGAGCACGCGGACGTCGACGCGCGTGGAGCGCGCATCGCCGACGCGCCGGACCTCGCCCTGCTGCAACACGCGGAGCAGCGCGGGCTGGACGGGAGGCGGAAGCTCGCCGATCTCGTCGAGCAGCAGCGTCCCGCCGTCCGCCTCCTCGAAGAGACCGCGCTTCGCCGTGCGCGCGTCGGTGAACGCTCCCTTGGTGTGGCCGAAGAGCTCGCCGCCGGCGCGACTTTGTGGACGACGCGCAGCACCTCTTTCATCGCCGGCCCCTCGGCGACGAGCTGCGGGGCGCGGCGCGACATCTCGCGCCGCAAGATGAGGTTTTCGCGCCGGAGGCGCTCACGCTCTTCGGCCTTGCGGAGGACGAGAAGCACCTCGTCCGGGCGGAAAGGCTTGCCCAGGTAGTCGTACGCGCCTGCCTTGAGTGCCTCGATGGCGAGATCGTGTGAGCCGTACGCGCTCATCACGATGATCGTCGTCTCTGGCGAGGTCGACTGCGCGGCGCGGATCAGGTCCAAACCGTTCAGCCTGGGCATCCGCACGTCGGTGACCAGGGCGTCGTAGTCGCGCGCCGCCAGCTCCCGAGCGGCCTCGTCTCCATCTGCGACCGCACGCACCTCGTAGCCGCGCTCGCTCAGGAGTTCGGTGAGGACGTGGCGGATCGACTCCTCGTCGTCCGCGATCAGCACCCGCCGCATGGAGACAGTGTATGCGCATCCGGCAAGGACGCACGCTTCTGTCCGCCGCCGTTTCCTTGGAGGCTCCACGGCGCCGGGCGAGAATGCGTGGCGCATGAACAAACCGGCGGTGGCCATCATCGGCGCGGGTCCTGCTGGACTCACCGCCGCGTACCTCCTGCGCAAGGAGGGAGTGCCCGTCACCGTCATCGAAGCCCATCCCGAGCTGGTGGGCGGCATCGCGCGGACGGCGAAGTACAAGGGCTACCATTTCGACATCGGCGGACACCGCTTCTTCTCCAAATCGAAGGAGGTGGAGGAGCTCTGGACGGAGCTGCTCCCGCAAGATCTGCTCGAGCGCCCGCGGTCCTCCCGGATCTTCTACCGCGGCAAGTTCTTCTCCTATCCGCTGCGCGCCACCGAGGCGCTCATCAAGCTCGGCGTGATCGAGTCGATCCTCTGCGTGTTGTCCTATGCAAAGGCGCGGCTGTTTCCCATCCGCCCGGCGAAGAGCGTCGAGGACTGGGTGACCAATCAGTTCGGCCGCAGGCTGTACGGAATCTTCTTCCGCACCTACACCGAAAAGGTGTGGGGAATGAGCTGCAAGGAGATCTCCGCCGACTGGGCGGCCCAGCGGATCAAGGGGCTTTCCCTGCGCGAGGCAATCCGCAACGCCATCTGGCCGAGACGCGTCCTCAAGGACAAGTCGGCGATGATCAAGACCCTGATCGAATCGTTCCGGTACCCGAGGAAGGGACCGGGCATGCTCTGGGAAGCCTGCGCCCGGCGCGTGCGCGAGATGGGCGGGACCGTCCGCATGGGGGAAAAGGTGGTCGCCTGTACCTACGACGGCGACCGCCGCGAATGGACGCTACGGCACGTGGACGGCGCAGGCACCACGCACGAGACGCGCGCGGCGGACGTGATCTCGTCGGCGCCGTTGCGCGAGCTCGCGCTCGGGATCACGCCGGCGCTCGACGAAGAGACCCGCGCCGCCGCGAATCGGCTGCGGTACCGGGACTTCCTCACCGTGGTGTTGATCCTGAAGGACCGGCAGGTGTTCGGAGACAACTGGATCTACATCCACGACCCTTCGGTGCGGGTCGGACGCATCCAGAACTTCAAGTCCTGGTCGCCGGAGATGGTGCCCGATCCGTCGATGGCGTGCTACGGGCTCGAGTACTTCTGCTTCGAGGGCGACGGCCTCTGGTCGATGAGCGATGGGGACCTCGTGGAGCTGGGAAAGCGCGAGCTGCAGCAGATCGGCCTCGCTGCGGCGCAGGACGTGGTGGACGGCTGCGTCGTCCGGCAGCCGAAGGCATACCCGGTCTACGACGACGGGTATGCGCAGAACGTCGAGCGGATCCGGCGGGCGCTCGAGGAGCGCTTTCCTACCCTGCACCTGGTCGGGCGCAACGGAATGCACAAGTACAACAACCAGGACCACGCGATGATGACCGCCATGCTGTGCGTGAAGAATATTCTCGCCAGTGAGCGGATCTACGATCTGTGGCGCGTCAACGAGGACGCCGAGTATCACGAGGCGGGCGACCGCGCCCAGCAGTCCGGCGCCAGCGGGATACGGAGCGTGCCCCGGCGGCTGAGCGCTTGAGCATGCGGATCGCGATGCTCTGCCACCGCTATCTTCCGCACATCGGCGGCGTCGAGATCGTCGTCAAACATCTCGCCAGCGAGCTGGCGCGGCAACACGAGGTTTCGGTGATCGCGGGGGCGCTGCCGAGGGAGCAACGCGTCTCGCACGAGGACTCCGTCAAGGTGCACCGACTGGCCGCTCTCGACCTGAGCGATCGGTTCGGAATCCCCTATCCTCTGCCCCTCGGCCCCGGCATGAAGGGCGCTCTCGATGCGGTACGGAACGCAGATGTAATCCACGTGCACGGATCGCTATACCTGACAAGCGCGGTGGCCGCGGCGATCGCACGGCGCAGAGAGATCCCGCTGATCGTCACCGAGCACGTGGGACTCGTGCCATATCGGAGGTCCGCGCTGAACGCGCTGCAGCGGTTCGCTTGGCGATCGGTGGGCGACTTCGTCGCCGGCGCCGCATCCGCGCTGGTCGCCTGCGGCGACAGGGTCGCGCGCTGGATGCGCGACCGTTATCCGCGGACCCCGGTCCATCTCGTCCCCAACGGGGTGGATTGCAAGCGTTTCTGCCCGCTCGACGACACGCGACGCTTGCGCGTGCGCGACACGTTTGGCCTTCCCAGGAACAGGACGCTCGCGCTGTTCGTAGGGCGGCAAAGCGAGAAGAAGAACGCGAAAGCAGTTCTCGAGATCCCCCGGGACCACTTCGATCTGGTGGTGTGCGGCTCGGAGCGCAGGGTGCAGGCGGACGGCGTGTTGGACGTCGGGACCCTTCCTTACGAACGCATGGCGGACCTTCTCGGCTGCGTGGATTTCCTCGTCCACGCCGGCGTCGGTGAGGGATTTCCACTCGTCGTCCAGGAGAGCCTCGCCTGCGGTGTCCCCGTCGTGCTTCTCTGGGATCCGGGCTATGCGCCGGTCATCGACCGCGATGCCATCCGCGCCTGCGACACGCTCGAGCAGTTCAGGGCCGAGGTGCTTTCGCTCGCGGTCGACCACGGCGCCCGGGAGAAGCTCAGGCGCATGTCGCGCGACTACGCGGAACGAAGATGGAGCTGGACCGCGACAGCGGCCGAGTACCTGCGCGTGTACCAGAGCGCCGTCGTGCAGCCCGACGGAGCCATCGCATGACCAGCCCGCACGCCGGAACGCCAGGGGAGGGAGAAGCTCTGCCGGTCCGGCCTTCGTGGCTCCCGGCCGACCGCGAGCTGCGCGCCTTCCTCGGGGATAGCGCCCTTTACCCCTTCTATCGGCTGAGGCTCGTCGAATACATCGCCCGGCTGTTGCCGTTCCGCGGGCCATGCCACGTACTCGACGTGGGCGCTGGAGACGGATCGCTCGGCACGCTGTTCGAGCGATTCCGGCCGCGGACGAGCGTGATCGGCGTGGAAGTGGCACTGCGCGCGAAGACGCGACCCGGTTTTCGCCTCGTCCGATTCGACGGACGCGCCCTGCCCTTCGCCGACCGCTCCTTCGACGTCGCGCTGGTCTCGAACGTGCTTCACCACGCCAAGGACCCGGATGGGCTGATGCGGGAAGTCTGCCGGGTGACGCGAAGGCGTGCGATCGTCAAGGACCACGTCGCCCGCGGCCCCCTCGACCACTTGAAGCTCGCGGCGCTCGACGTGATGGGCAACCTGCGGTTCGGCGCGCAGATCGAGGCTTCATATCTCTCCATGCCTCGCTGGGAGAGCATGTTCGGCTCGCTGCCGCGAACGCGCGTCCATGCCTTCCACGGGCTCCCGTTCCGGCGCGGCCCGCTGGAGTGGGTGTTCGCGAACGACCTCGAAGTCGTATTTGCGCTCGACTTCGACGCTACGGCTTGACGCCGCACCGCGCCGGACACTCGAGGCGCATCAGAAGAGGACGCGGGGAAAGCGCAGCGAGATATTCGTCCGTCGCCTGTCGGGTGCCCCGCCAGTAACCGTAGTCGTCCAGGAAGAGGACCCCGCCCCTCGACAGCCGCGGGTAGAGGTGCTGCAGCTCGTGACGCGTGGACTCGTACCAGTCCGTGTCCAGTCGCAACAGGCCGATCTTTTCGGGCGCGTGCGCCGGAAGGGTTTCCTCGACCCTGCCCTTCACCAGATGCACACGATGCATCGGGTAGCCGGTCGATCGCAGGTTCTCGGCGACCTCCGCCTCAGAAGACGCGAGCGATCCGGCTGGAGCGACCCCCGCTCCGGCCTGTCCGCTCATGTCGACGTCCCTGGCGTCCGCCGTGGTCATCCCGGCGAAGGTGTCGAACAACACGAGATCGCGATCCATCTTGCCCAGCTGCTTGAGCGACAGCGCGACCGCCATCATGCTTCCGCCGCGCCAGACACCGCACTCGACCAGGGCGCCCGGAATCGCGTTCGCGCAGACGTACCTGACCGCGTCCATGAGCGCAGCGACGCGCTCGGGCGTCGTCATCGTGTAGCGCTTTACGGCGCGCCAGACGGAGATCTCGGCGGGCGACAAATCCGGCGCGTACGCCAGCCGTTGTACGCCGTGCCACAGCAGATCGGCGGCGCGCTTGGGAAGCAGCCGTTGCGTCAGATCGCGAATTCCCATCGCGCTCCCTCCAGGAAAGACCCGACCCTCGCCTAATCCGCCTGCCAGAGCTCGCCGACCGTCGTCCGGACAACCCGACGGGCCCCCGGAAAGCGCGCCATCAGCCGCGCGTCCTCGTCGGGTCCGCGGCTCAGCAGGATCCATCGAGAGCCGTCGAGAAACGGATCGTTCTGTACCAGGTCGACCGTGTAGTACCCGCGGTCCGGGCGTAGGAACACGACTTCGAGGCGGGCGGGCGCCGGCGCGGAGGGGATCTGGCGGAGCTGCGAGTCGATGAACGAGCGCACCTGCCCGAGGCGGAGTCCGTTTCCGAGCAGGAGGCTGGCGAGGGCGCCGATCAGCGCCGTCTTGCGCAGCGGGGCGACCGCCCGCGGATGTTCCAGCGCTCCCGCCGCCAGCAGCGGCAGCACTCCCCAGGCGGCGTGGAAGTACCGATATCCCCAGCCGTGGCCCTGGTCGTACGGCACGAAGACATACGCCACGGCGGTCAGCAATGCGGACGCGGTGAGCAGGCGGACCGCCGGCTCACTGCGGCGCCAGACCGCCCCGATGCATGCCAGCGCGAGCAGCCCGGGAACGGCCCAGAGCGCGAGCTCGGCCAGGTTCACGCCCCGGCTCCAGAACGAAGACGCCGATGGCAGCGCGAACGCGAGCCGGGTGAGCACGGACAGTGCGCCCGCACCTCCCGCGACCGTCTCTGGGTTTCCGCCGATCTGCGCGCGCACCCAGAACCAGCCAGCGCCGAGCAGAGCGATTCCCGGGAGATACCCGGCGGCGAGCGCGCCGAGCTTTCCGACTCGCCCCGGGCGGACGGCGAGCGCAACGATGAAGGGCAGCGCGAACAGGGTGTGCGGAACCGGGTTGTGCAGGGTGAGCGCGAGCGAACCCACGGCGCCGGCGAGAAACAACCGCCGCGGCGTCGGGTCGAGCAGAAGCGCGGCGAAACAGAGCGATGCGAGCAGGTGCGCCGGCATCGAGTACAGCGAGATCGCGTTCACCACGAACGCCGGCGACGCGGCGGTGAGCAACACCGCCCAGCCTGCCGCCGCGGTGTCGGGCCACAGCCCCCTGGCGATGCGCCAGATGACGAGGAGGGTCGCTCCGCCGATCAAGGGATTGAGCAACCACGGCGCCCTCAACCAGGCGAACGGCGTGAGCAGGAGCGCGAAGCCGGGCCAGTACGACGAGATGAGGCGGCCGTCCGGGGACGCCTCGATGAACCAGCGGATCGGAGGGATCAGGCGTTGCACCAGCTCCGGTGGAACGTGTGCGACAAGTGCGCCACGAGCGAAGATCCGCGCCTGGAACACGGGCGCGTACTCATCCATGGAGAGCGGGTGGCCGCGATAGACGAGCAGCGCGCACGCGATCAGGGCGGCGGTGATGCAGGCGATGAAGGCCCGCGGATCCCTTGCGAGGCGCGCGACGAACATTCGATCCGGCAGGGACCGCACGCCCGTTGCGGCGAGCGCCGCGCCCAGGATGATTGCGCACGAGAGCCACGCGGCGGTGGGTTCGTTGCGGAGGAACAGGTACTCGAACGCACGCGGCCGGCCCTGCGCAGGCCAGGTGAACGCGCGCGCGAGCAGGAGGGCGAGCGAACAGAGTGCGCTGGTGACGAGAAGGACGACGAGCACCGGTTGCGGTGCAGCCGCCGCCGATCGCTCGCTGGCCGGCGCTCGCGATGCCGCTACGTCCACCGACGGGACCTCGACGCGCGCAGGATGCTGAGGAAGAAGGCCGAAAAGATGATC
>Ga0209688_1000126_pt1 | contig 7944 bp, 6 predicted proteins | sample GraSoiAngelo_142_FD_185899 | JGI IMG/M metagenome (GOLD analysis project Ga0209688, IMG submission 185899) | Grasslands soil microbial communities from the Angelo Coastal Reserve, California, USA - 14_1009_02_20cm (SPAdes) (version 2) | ecosystem: Environmental > Terrestrial > Soil > Grasslands ...
CCGTCAAGCATGTCGTGGGCGGGCTCAATCCCCGAGGCGTCCAGGTGACGTCCTTCGGCGTGCCCACGACCGAGGAGCGACAGCATGACTTCCTCTGGCGCGTCCACCGGGTAGCGCCGCGGCAGGGGGAGTTCTCCATCTTCAACCGGTCCCATTACGAGGACGTCCTGGTCGTCCGGGTGCACGAGCTGGTGAAGAAGTCGGTCTGGAAGACGCGCTACGACTCGATCAACGCCTTCGAATCCCTGCTCGCAGAGCACGGCTGCATCATCCTCAAGTACTTCCTCCACATCTCGAAGGACGAGCAGGAGAAGCGTCTCCTCGAGCGGGAAAAGGATCCGGTAGCGGCCTGGAAGATCAACGTCGAGGACTGGAAGGAGCGCGACGAGTGGGGCGACTTCACCGAGGCGTACGAGGATGCGATCTCGCGCTGCTCTCTGCCCCATGCTCCGTGGATCGTGGTTCCCGCCGACGCCAAGTGGTACCGGAACCTCGTCGTGGCGGAATCCCTCGCGGAGACGCTGCGCCCGTACCGGAAGGAATGGCTCAAGACGCTCGACCAGGTTGGGAAGGAGCGGCGTGCCGAGCTCACCGCCTGGCATGCGGGGCGCGAGGGAGATTCCGGCGAGAAAGCCCAGCGCCGTCGGAAGCGGCGCTCGCCGGCCAGGCGCAAGCGGGTCGCGGAGGAGCCGGAACGCGCGGCCACCGATGGAAGCGGCGCCTGAGCTGCTCCTTCTACCCGACGGTCACCCGCCGGACCCCGCGCGCTTCGAGGATCTTCGGCAGCCGCTTGCGCTGATCTCCTTGCAGCACGATCGAGCCCTCCTCGTTGACGCCGCCGCAGCCGAGGGCGCCCTTCAGGGCGGACAACCACTCGCCGAGCTCACGAGGTCCGAGACCCAGTTGCTCGACGACGGTGACCTCCTTGCCGCCGCGGCCCTTGCGCTCGAGTCGCACGACGGCGCGCGCCGGACCTTTCGGGGCCACTGCGGGCTTCGCTTCCGGACCGCGGGGAAGCTCGCCGAGCTTGTCCTTGAGCGCGCCGAAGGGATTGTGAAAGGGCTTCTTCTCGTCATCGGGCATCGCTGCCTCGGGAAACGATCCAGCGCGCGGCGAAGAAAGCATCGGTGCCTTCACGGTGCGGATACGTGCGGAAGAAACCGTCGGACGCCTCGCTCGCCGGATTGCGAACGAGCTCCGGGTGATCGCGCTCGAAGGCCATCGCAACCTCTTCGTTCTCCTCGGAGCGAATGGTGCAGGTCGCATAGACGATCCGTCCACGGTCGCGCACGTGGGGCAGGGTCTCTTCCAGAATCCCGCGCTGAAGCCGGGGAAGAGTAGCCAGCTCGCCCTCGTCGATCCGGAAGCGCGCATCGGGTCCGCGCCGCAGGATCCCCAATTCCGAGCAGGGCGCGTCGACCAAGGCGACGCAGGCGCGGAGGCCGGCGGGCGGGCGGGTAGCGATCTCGACCCGGGCGCCGGCCCTCTGCGCGCGCAGAGCGAGGCGCTGCAGGCGCTCTGCGTCCGGATCGCACGCGATGAGCCGGCTTTCCCCGCGCAAGTCGGCGGCGAGGGCGAGGCTCTTCCCCCCGGCGCCCGCGCAGGCGTCGAGTACCGTTTCGCCGGGCCGCGCCTGACAGAGCGACGCGACGAGCTGGCTGCCCTCGTCCTGCACCTCGAAGAGCCCCGCGCGGAACGAGCCGAGCGCGAGCAGATTCGGTCTGGGAGAAGTCACGACGAGCCCGTGCGGCGCCAGGGCCGTCTCGACCGTTTCGACGCCCTCGTCTCGCAGGCGCACAGCGAGGTCGCGCCGCGTGGTGCGGAGCGTATTCGTGCGCAAGCAGACGGGGCCGGGCATGCAGATCGCTTTTGCGAATGCATCGGCCTCGGGGCCGAGTTCGCGCGCGAGCAGCGCCTCGAGGAAATCGGGTAACGACCACCGATCGGCGAGGCGCTCCGGTCCTGGACGTCGTGCCGGCCAGGGCGGCGGCAGGTCGCACAGCGCAGCGGCCTGCGCTTCTCCCACCCCCGAGAGATCGCGCAGGAGGACGAACAGCAGGGCGCGTGGGTCGGCGCTCGCTGCGTGCCAGAGGAGCCGCCGTCGCCAGAGCGCTACGCCGAAGATGGCCTCGACCGCGGCGGCCCGCTCGTCACCGTCGAAGGCGCGGCGATTCCGGAGGAAGCGGTCGATCTCACGCTCCGCTGCCGCGCCGGACAAAACGTGCCCGAGGACCGGAAGCACTTGAGCGATGCGGAGCGCGCGCCAAGGGACTGTCGCGAGGCCGCCGAGAGCGGGTCCCTCCTCGAGCTGGCGGGCGCGGCACGCTGGCTCGCCGGGGATCGCGAGATGGCGGCCGAGAAGTGGATCGCCGCCCTCGACGCGCCCCACGACGGCCCAGCCGGGGGGGTGAAGCCGCCGGCGCTCCTCTACTACGCCGGCCTCCGCATCCCGGAAGAACGCTACGTGCTGCGCGGCTCGAGGCTCCTCGGGAAGCTGTGGAAGCCGAAGCTTTCGCGGGTGTGGCCCGGCCCGGTCGCGGGATACCTGCTCGGGAAGGTGGAGGAGACCGCCTTTCTCGAGGATGGGTACGAGGATCCGGACCTCGAGGCGCGAAGGCTCGCGTCGGCGCGGTTCTGGGCGGGCGTGAAGGCGCAGGATCCCGAGCTGGCCAAGGCGCATTTCGAGGCGAGCGCGGCCATCGAAGGCGCGAGTGCGCTGGAAGTGGAGCACCACCTCGCGCGAGGGGAGATCGGCCGTTAGCCGCCGCATCGGCAAATCAACGTGGACGTGATCGTCGACGTGGTCGTTGTCGTTGTCGCCGTCGATGACCACGTCAAGGTCAACGTCAACGAAGATCAAGCGGCCCTATGTTGGATCTCTCGACGCCGGCGCCCCGTCCACATACCCCGACGCCTGCAACCGGAACAGGTGCGCGTACCGGCCATTCTTCGCTAGCAGCTCCTCATGCGAGCCGATCTCGGAGATGCGGCCGCCCTGGAGCACCGCGATCCGATCCGCCGTGCGCACCGTCGAGAACCGGTGACTGATGAGGATCGCGCTCCGATCCTTGGCGAGCGCCTTGATCCGCTGGAACAGGTCGTGCTCCGCCTCCGCGTCCAGCGAGGCGGTGGGCTCGTCGAGCACCAGCAGCTCGGCATCGTCCCGCATGAAGGCGCGGGCGAGCGCGATCTTCTGCCACTGCCCGCCCGAGAGCTCGTGGCCCTCCTCGAACCAGCCGCCCAGCATGGTGTCGAGCTTCTTGGGCAGCTCGTCGATGACGCTCCTCGCCCCCGCCCGATCGACGGCAGTCTCGATGCGGGGGCGCTCGGCGATCGCCTGTACCTGCCCGAGGCCGACGTTTTCCAGCGCGCTGAATTGATACCGTACGAAATCCTGGAAGAGGACGCCGATGCGGTCGCGCAGATCGCGGGGATCGATGTCGCGCAGATCGATGCCGCCGTACAGGATCCGCCCTCCGCTGGGCTCGTACAGCCGCAAGAGGAGCTTGATGAGCGTCGACTTCCCCGCGCCGTTGTCGCCCACCAGCGCCAGCTTCTCGCCGGGCTCGATGCGCAGCGACACGCCGGCGAGCGCGGGCCGGTCGCTGCCCGGGTAACGGAACGAGACCTCCTCGAACTCGACGGCCTGCGATCTCGCGACCGGCAGCGCGCGGGGGGTCGCGCGAGGGCGCTCGCCGGTCGATTGCAGATCGAGGTAGTCGAACAAGTTGGAGACGAAGAGCCCGTCCTCGTAGAGGCCACCGATGGAGGCCAGGGCCGACTGGATCGCCTGCTGCCCCTGCCGGAAGGCGGCGAGATAGAGCGTCAGATCGCCGAGCGTGATGCGGGCGCGCGCCGCGCGATCCGCCATGTAGAGGTAGCTCAAATAGAAGGCGGCGAGGGAGAGCGCGCCGAGCACCAGCCCGGCCCACGTCTTGCGCAAGGCGAGCCTGCGGTCCTCGCTGTAGAACTTGTCGAAGAGCGCCCGGTAGCGCGAGAGGATGAGCGGGGCCAGCCCGAACAGCTTCACTTCTTTCACGTGCGAGTCGCGCGTCAGGATCCACTCCAGGTAGTTCTGCCGCCGGCCTTCCGGGGCGCGCCAGGAGTTGAGCCGGAACGACTCGCCGGAGAAGCGGGCCTCGGCGACGAAGGCGGGCAGGGAGGCCGCGACGATGACCAGGGTGGACCACCAGGAGAGGCGGGCGAGGAGCGCGGCGTAGGTGGCGAGAATGAGCAGTTGCTGGACCAGCGACGCCAGCTCGAGGACGAGCGAGAGCGGGCGGATGCTGGCCTCGCGCCGCGCGTTCTGCATCTTGTCGTAAGTGTCCGCGTCCTCGAAATGGCGCAGGTCGAGCGTTGCCGCCTTTTCCAGGATGAGCACGTTGACGTGGTTGCCGAGGCTCGCGCGCATGAGGTCGCGCAAGAGCGACTGGCAGCGCGAGAGCACCGTGCTCACCACCATGAGGGCGAACTCGAGCAGCACGTATTCGACGACGAGGCGGCGTTCCTCGGCGGCGCCGGTGCGCGCCGCTTCCACCACCGCGTCGACGATGAGCTTGCCCACCCAGGCCATCGAGGCCGGCAGCAGCGACTGCCCGAGCAAGAGCAGGACGATGCCCACCGCGAAGGTCCGCGAGGACTCCCTCACCAGCTGGAAGACGCGAGGAAGCGCCTTGAGATACGACGCGGTCAGGCGGACGCGCTCGCGCAGCGTTTGCGGCGGCGCGGGCCTCAACGTTCGAGCATCTCCTGCACCTTCATCTTGTCTTCGCGATAGGTGAAGTGCTGGTAGAGCTGCCAGGCGTTCTCGCGGTCGAGGATGCGGTCTTTGAGGATGGGGATCGCCGCCAGCTTGTCCTCGCGGAAGGCGAGGCGGTCGATGAGCGAGGCGGCCTGCGCGGTGGTGAAGTACACGCTCGCCGCGGCCGAGCGCAGCACCGCCAGCTTGGTGGTGTCGCTGCGCTCGTGCTCGAGCTGGCCGCGCAGCGCCCGGAAGTCCTTGTCGCTCATGGCCGTCGGTTCCTTCGCCTCGTGCAGGCGCACCGAGAGCAGCCTTCCGGCTCGCGCCTGTACCTTCTTGTCACGCACGGCTCCGCTCGGAAAGCGCGTCACCAGCCGGTAGTAATGGTCGGGCTGCGCGTCGAAAGCGAGGGGAACGGTATCGTCGGCGACGAGCGCGGACCCGTCGAAGGCCTGCACCTGTGCTCCTTCGGGCTCCGTCACCTCGACCACGGTGCGGCCGCCGTGCGCTCGGTACTCGAGCCGGATCCCGTCCTCCATGATGACGACAGGAGGGGGCTCCGGCGGCGGCTGCGCCACCTTGGGCGGCTTGGGAGCCGGCGGCTTCGGCTGCGGCTTCGGCTTGGGCAGAGGCGGCGGGGCGGGCTCCTCTTCCTCCTGCGGCGTCGGCGTGACTTCCGTCTGCCGGTGGCAGGCTGCGACGACCGCAAACAGCAGTGCCGCGCACAGCGCGCGAAGGAGGCTCATCGGTCGTTCTTGTATACCTGCCCGCCTTTCATGACGAAGCGTACGTGCTCGAGCTTGCTGATGTCTTGCAGTGGATCTCCGTCCACCGCAACGAGATCCGCGAAGCGTCCTTTCTCGACGGTTCCCAGGTCGTCCGTCTTGTCGAGCAGGGCGGCGGCGACGCTGGTCGCGCTCTGGATGGCCTGCATCGGCGTCATTCCATACCGGACCATGTAGGAAAGCTCCTTGGCCTGGTTCTCGGTCCAGGCGTAGCCGCCGGCATCGGTCCCGTAGGAGATGCGCACGCGCTTCTTGAGCGCCTTGCCGAAAGCGATCCGCTCCAGCTCCACCATCCGCGGCCAGATACCGCCGCGCCCCTCGGCCACGTAGGCGCCGACGTAGATGGTCGGGCACCAGTACACATTCTGCTTCACCATCCGATCGAGCAGATCGTCGGTGAGACCGTCGCCGTGCTCGATGGTGTCGACCCCGGCGCGCAGCGCGGCGTCGATTCCGTCCCAGCCGATGGCGTGGGCGGCCACCTTGCGCCCGATCCGGTGCGATTCCTCGACGATCGCCTTCGCCTCCTCGTCGGTGAAGTTGACCCAGCTGGCGAGGCGTCCCTTCTTCTCGTCCCAGTAATAACGCCGGTCGGCGTAGAACTTGATCCAATCCGCGCCGTACTTCACCTGCTCGCGCACCGCCTTGCGCGCCCCTTCCGCGCCGTCGATGATCTGCACTCCCTCGGGCATCTTCAGCTCCCACGAATAGCCGAGGAGCGGATACATCCCGGTCGGCGCCATCGCGCGGGTCGAGACGAAGAGGCGCGGTCCCGGCACGATCCCCCGGTTGATGGCGTTGCGCAGATCGACGTCGGCGTACATCGCGCCCTCGGTCTCCAGGTCGCGCATGGTGGTGAAGCCGTTCAGGAGCCCGATGCGCGCGGCCGCGACGGCGCGGATGGCCCGATACGGGATCGATTCCTTGAGCAGCTGTTCATCATAATCCGCGGCGGTGATGTCGCCTTGCAGGAGCAGGTGGACGTGGTTGTCGATGAGCCCGGGCAGGAGTGTCGCGTCGCCGAGATCGATGACCTGGGGGCCCGTCCGGGAAAGCTCCGCCGCGGGACCGACCTGCGCGATGCGGTCGCCGTGGACGAGGACCGCCATCCCGGTCCGCGGCGAATCGCTCTTTCCATCGATGAGACGGGCTGCCTTCACGAGGACGGTGACCGGCGGAGGCGACTGCGGGCGGGCCTGGTTCGGTGCCTGGGCGAGCAAGCAGAGGAGGATGGATAGGAGGTTCATCGGGCGCGTACCTTTCCATGCGGTCTGTGCCGGTGCAAACGACGCACGCTTGCGGAGCGGCGCGGGGGAATGCACAACCAGAGGGCGCATGCGATTGCAGGTCCTCGACTCGATCGCCTCCGTCCCCCGGGAGGCCTGGGACGCCCTCCTCGACGAGGCGGCGACGCCTTTCGTGCGCTGGGACTTCCTCGAAGCCCTCGAGTCGACGAGGTGCGCGAGCCCGCGGTCCGACTGGGTCCCGAGGCATCTTGCCGCCTGGCGCGACGGGCAGCTCGTGGCTTGTGCGCCCGCCTACGTCCGGAGGGGCAGCGACGGCGACTTCTCGCGGGACTGGGGATGGGCCTCGGCAGCCTCGCGCGCTGGGCTTGCCTACTATCCAAAACTTTCCATGACCGTGCCGTTCACGCCCTGCACGGGGCGGCGAATCCTCGTCGCTCCGGGCGAGAATCGCGAGCGTTCCGTCGCGGCCATCGTCGGCCTGGCCCGCGATCTGTGCCGCCGCGAGCGACTCGGCAGCCTGCAGTTCCTCTTTCCGCTCGCCGGCGAAGCCGAAGAACTGGAAAAGGCAGGCCTCGCGCTCCGCGTCGACCACCAGTTCCATTGGCAGAACGAGGGCTACCGGACCTTCGACGAGTTCCTCGCCCGCTTCCGCTCGAAGGACCGGAACGCCATCAAGCGCGAAATGCGCGCGCCGGCCGAGCAAGGGATCGAGATCCGCACGGTTCGCGGAGAGAATCTGCGGGCACGCTCCGGCGAGCTTGCCCGCGAGGCCCACGCGCTGCACCGCTCGACCATCGACAAGCTCATGTGGGGCCGGGGCTGGCTCAACCAGGCCTTCTACGAGCGGGTCTTCTCCCGCCTTCCCGAGCACGTGGAGATGGTCGAGGCGCGCAAGGACGGAAGGCTCGTCGCCGGCGCCTTCAACGTCGCCTCGAAGGACCGCCTCTTCGGACGCTACTGGGGCGCCTTCGAGGAGCACCCCTTCCTGCACTTCAACGTCTGCCTCTACCACTCGATCCGCGACTGCATCGAGCGGGGCCTCTGCGCGTTCGAAGGCGGCGCCGGCGGCGAGCACAAGCTGTCGCGCGGCTTCTTGCCGGCGGAAGTGTGGAGTACCCATGCTTTCAGCGACGTGAGGCTCGATCGGGCGATGCGGGAGGCGTTCCGCGCG
>Ga0209688_1000144_pt1 | contig 7712 bp, 9 predicted proteins | sample GraSoiAngelo_142_FD_185899 | JGI IMG/M metagenome (GOLD analysis project Ga0209688, IMG submission 185899) | Grasslands soil microbial communities from the Angelo Coastal Reserve, California, USA - 14_1009_02_20cm (SPAdes) (version 2) | ecosystem: Environmental > Terrestrial > Soil > Grasslands ...
GCATCGCGGTGCTCCTCGTGAACGCCGGCTCCAGTTACGCTCACCGCCGCCCCAGCGTCAACCGCCGCCCCGGCATCCAGCGGCAAAGCGCCGATCGGCTTGCCGCTGTTGCCGCTCCTGCGCGAAGATCGCCGGCAGAGCAGGATCAGCGAGGAGGAAGCCATGGCGTTGCGGGTGCGGCGGGTCGTGACCGGACATGATGCCGCGGGAAAGGCGATCGTTCAGATCGACGAAATCTCACAGAACCTGCGTTCGGCCCGGCCAGGGGCCGAGGCTTGCGTCATCTGGACGAGCGAAGGCTTCCCGATCGACAACACGGGCAGCGCCGATGAGGGCCTGCGCGAGACCGGCACGACGCATGACGACGGCACTGTTTTCCGCATCCTCGAATTGCAGCCCGGCAACACGCCGCGCATCCACCGGACAGACTCGCTCGATTATGCCGTCATTATGAAGGGCGAGATCGATATGGAGCTCGAGACGGGCGATATCACGCATCTGAAGGCTGGCGATGTCATCGTCCAGCGGGGCACGGTCCACAATTGGGTCAACCGCGGGCCGGAGCCTTGTGTCATCGCCTTTGTGCTGATCGCGGCAAAGCCCGTCGAAGCCGGCGGCAAGGTGCTCAAGGCCTTTGGCTGATCCTTCTCGTTGATGGGCAGCGGACATGCCGAAACCGCTTGGCAAACCCAGGCATTCCGCTTGACCGTCCTGGGCCCCATCCCTATATTCCGCGCCTCCGTGGGGGCTGGCGGTAGGAGGCCACCTAAACGCAGCCCGGTAGACGAAGTGGCACGGCGCCTTTGCAAGAGGGCGCGTATTCAGGTGGGCTGAGAGATACCGCCGCTCGACGCGCGTTAGCGTCGGGCGGTTGTCGTTCTCATTGAGGTTTGTTGGATGCCGACGATAAATCAGCTGATCAATAACCCGCGCAGGCCGGTGGTCGCGCGAAACAAGGTGCCGGCGATGGCGCAGTGCCCGCAAAAACGCGGGGTCTGCACGCGCGTCTACACGACGACGCCAAAGAAGCCGAACTCGGCCCTGCGCAAGGTCGCGCGCGTCCGCCTGACCAACGGCTTTGAGGTCACGAGCTACATCCCGGGCGAGGGCCACAATCTTCAGGAGCACTCGGTCGTCCTGATCCGCGGCGGCCGGGTCAAGGATCTTCCCGGCGTGCGCTATCACATCATCCGCGGCACCCACGACACCCAGGGCGTCAAGGATCGCCGGCAGCGTCGCTCGAAATACGGCGCCAAGCGGCCGAAGTAAGCGGAGAAGATCGAATGTCACGCCGCCGCGCCGCCGAGAAACGCGAAGTCCACCCGGATCCGAAATTCGGCGACAACATCGTCACGAAATTCATGAATTGCCTGATGTACGAGGGCAAGAAGTCGGTCGCCGAGACCATCGTCTACGGCGCCTTCGAGCGCATCCAAAAGCGTACCGGGCAGGACCCGATCCGGGTGTTTCACGAGGCCTTGACCAATGTGCGGCCGGCCGTCGAGGTGCGCTCGCGCCGGGTCGGCGGCGCCACTTATCAAGTCCCGATCGAGGTCCGCCCCGACCGCAGCCAGGCGCTGGCGATCCGTTGGCTCATCTCATCCTCGCGCGCCCGGTCGGAAAACACGATGGAGGAGCGGCTCTCGGGCGAGCTGCTGGATGCCGCCCAGAACCGCGGCGTTGCCGTCAAGAAGCGCGAAGACACGCACCGGATGGCGGACGCGAACAAGGCGTTCTCACATTATCGCTGGTAGCGGGCCTCGCCCGCCCGCCGGCACACGGCTCTAACAATCAGCGGTATCAGCGCGGCGCGCTGCGCCGCCGGAGTATTTGGTGATGGCACGCACAACGCCTCTCGAGAGGTATCGCAATATCGGCATCATGGCGCACATCGATGCCGGTAAGACGACAACCACCGAGCGGATCCTTTATTATACTGGGCGCTCCTACAAGCTCGGCGAGGTGCATGAAGGCACCGCGACGATGGATTGGATGGAGCAGGAGCAGGAACGCGGCATCACGATCACCTCGGCCGCGACGACCTGCTTCTGGAACGACCACCGCATCAACATCATCGACACGCCGGGTCACGTCGATTTCACGATCGAGGTGGAGCGCAGCTTGCGCGTGCTCGATGGCGCGGTCGCGGTGTTCGACTCGGTCGCCGGCGTCGAGCCGCAATCCGAAACGGTGTGGCGCCAGGCCGACAAATACGGCGTGCCGCGCATCTGCTTTGTCAACAAGATGGACCGGATCGGCGCCGACTTCCCGCGCTGCATCCAGGAAATCAAGGACCGCCTCGGCGCTGTTCCCCTGGTCACCCAGCTGCCGATCGGCGCCGAAAGCGATTTTGTCGGCGTCGTCGATATCGTCGCAATGAATGCGGTTAAATGGCGCGACGAGAGCTTGGGCGCGCAATTCGACGTCGTCGAGATCCCGGCCGAATTGCAGGCCGCCGCGCAGGCCGCGCATCACGAGCTTGTCGAATTGGCGGTCGAGCAGGACGATGCCGCGCTCGAAGCCTATCTCGGCGGCGAAGAGCCCGATGTCGAAACGCTGAAGCGCTGCATCCGCAAGGGCGCGATCGCCGCGGCTTTTGTGCCGGTATTGTGCGGCTCGGCCTTCAAGAACAAAGGCGTCCAGCCGCTGCTCGACGCTGTCGTCGATTACCTGCCGGCGCCCACCGACGTGCCGGCGATCAAGGGCGTCAAGATGGGCTCCGACGAGCCGATCGTGCGGCATGCCTCGGACGAGGAGCCCTTCGCGGCGCTCGCCTTCAAGATCATGTCCGACCCGTTTGTTGGCTCGCTGACCTTTATCCGCATCTATTCCGGCGTCCTCAGCACTGCCTCGCAGGTCCTCAACACGGTCAAGAACAACCGCGAGCGGATCGGCCGCATGCTGCTGATGCATGCCAACCACCGCGAGGACGTCAAGGAGGCGCGCGCCGGCGACATCCTCGCATTGGCCGGCCTCAAGAGCACGACGACCGGCGACACGCTGTCGGATTCATCGCAGCCGGTCGTCCTCGAAAAGATGGAATTTCCCGACCCGGTCATCGAGATCGCGGTCGAGCCGAAGACGAAGGGCGACCAGGAGAAGATGGGGCAGGCCTTGGCGCGGCTCGCGACCGAAGACCCGTCCTTCCGCGTCGCCGTCGATCACGAAAGCGGCCAGACGATCATCAAGGGCATGGGCGAATTGCACCTCGAGATCATCGTCGATCGCATGAAGCGCGAGTACAAGGTCGACGCCAATGTCGGCGCGCCACAGGTCGCCTATCGCGAGACGATCACCCGCCCGGCCGATGTCGATTACACGCATAAGAAGCAGACCGGCGGCGCCGGCCAGTATGCCCGCGTCAAGATCCATTTCGAGCCGTTGCCGCCGGGCTCGGGTTTCGTCTTCGAGAACGAGGTCGTCGGCGGCTCCGTCCCAAGGGAATACGTGCCGGGCGTCGAGAAGGGGCTGCGCTCCTCAACCGAGAACGGCGTTCTCGCCGGCTTCCCGGTCATCGACCTGAAGGCCGAGCTGACCGACGGCGCCTATCACGATGTCGACTCGAGCGTCCTCGCCTTTGAGATCGCCGCCCGTGCCGCCTTCAAGGAAGGCATCATGAAAGCGGCGCCAAAACTCCTCGAGCCGATCATGCGGGTCGAAGTCGTGACGCCCGAGGAATACATGGGCGACGTCATCGGCGATCTGAACAGCCGGCGCGGTCAGGTCACCGGCATGGACAGCCGTGGCAATGCCCGGGTGATCAATGCGATGGTACCGCTTGCCAACATGTTCGGCTATGTCAATACGCTGCGCTCGATGAGCCAGGGACGGGCCCAGTACACGATGCATTTTGATCATTATGAGCAGGTGCCGCAGGCCGTCGCGGACGAAGTCCGCGCCAAGATGGCGTGATGCTGCTGCTGAAGCCGGAGTAATCGGAGAAGAACGATGGGTAAGGCAAAGTTTGCGCGGACCAAGCCGCATTGCAACATCGGGACGATCGGTCACATCGACCATGGCAAGACGACCTTGACGGCGGCGATCACCAAGATTTTGGCGGAGACGGGCGGCGCGACCTTTACCGCCTATGACCAGATCGACAAGGCGCCGGAGGAGCGGGCGCGCGGCATCACGATCTCGACCGCGCATGTCGAGTACGAGACGGCGAAGCGGCATTACGCGCATGTCGATTGCCCGGGTCATGCCGATTACATCAAGAACATGATCACCGGGGCGGCGCAGATGGATGGCGCGATCCTGGTGGTCTCGGCCGCCGACGGTCCGATGCCGCAGACCCGGGAGCACATCCTGTTGGCGCGTCAGGTCGGCGTCCCCTCGCTGGTCGTCTACATGAACAAGATCGACATGGTGGACGACCCGGAGCTGATCGAGCTGGTCGAATTGGAGATGCGCGAGCTCTTGTCCTCCTACGGCTTTCCGGGCGACGACATCCCGGTGGTCAAGGGTTCGGCCTTGGCCGCCCTGGAGGGCAAGGACCCGGAGACCGGCGCCAAGTCGATCAAGGAATTGATGGATGCGGTCGATGCCTATATCCCACAGCCGGAGCGCGCCAAGGACCGGCCGTTCCTGATGCCGATCGAGGATGTGTTCACGATCTCGGGCCGCGGCACGGTGGTGACCGGCCGGGTCGAGCGCGGCATCGTCAAGGTCGGCGATGAAGTGGAGATCGTCGGGCTGAGGCCGACCACCAAGACGGTGGCGACCGGGGTCGAGATGTTCCGGAAGCTCTTGGACCAAGGCGAGGCGGGCGACAATATCGGCGTCCTGTTGCGCGGCACCAAGCGCGAGGAAGTGGAGCGCGGCCAGGTGTTGGCGGCGCCGGGCTCGATCACGCCGCACACGCATTTTCAGTGCGAGGCCTATGTCCTGACCAAGGAAGAGGGCGGCCGGCACACGCCGTTCTTCGCCAATTACCGGCCGCAGTTTTACTTCCGCACAACCGATGTCACCGGCACGGTGACGCTCCCCGAGGGGACCGAGATGGTCATGCCGGGCGACAACATCACGATGGAAGTCGAGCTTCTCGTGCCGATCGCGATGGATGAAGGCCTGCGCTTTGCGATCCGCGAAGGCGGCCGCACCGTCGGCGCCGGCGTCGTCGCCAAGATCCTGAAATAAGAACGCGCGCACGCCAGGGGAGCACAGGAAGAATGGTAGGCGACAACCAAAATATCCGTATTCGGCTGCGCGCCTACGATCACCGCGTGCTCGACCAGTCGACCAGCGAGATCGTCAATACCGCCAAGCGCACCGGCGCGCGCGTCCGGGGACCGATCCCGCTGCCGACCAAGATCGAGAAGTTCACGGTGCTGCGCTCGCCGCATGTCGACAAGAAATCGCGCGAGCAGTTCGAGATCCGCACCCATAAGCGGGTGCTCGATATCGTCGATCCGACGCCGCAGACCGTCGATGCGCTGATGAAGCTCGATCTCGCCGCCGGCGTCGATGTCGAGATCAAGCTCTAGGGGATCGTGATGCGGACCGGTCTCATTGCGCAGAAGCTCGGGATGACCCGGGTATTCACCGGCGAGGGCAACCACGTCGCGGTAACCGTGCTGCGCGTCGCCAATTGCCAGGTCGTCGCCCAGCGCACGCAGGAGACGGACGGCTACACCGCGCTGCAACTCGGGGTCGGCGCCGCCAAGGTCAAGAATGTCACTAAGCCCCAGCGCGGCCATTTCGCTAAAGCCAAGGTCGAGCCGAAAGCAAAGCTCGCCGAGTTTCGCGTCTCCGAGGACGCGCTTGTCGATGTCGGTGCCGAGATCACCGCGGCGCATTTCATCCCCGGGCAATATGTGGATGTGACCGGCACCAGCATAGGCAAGGGCTTTGCCGGCGGCATGAAGCGCTGGAATTTCGGCGGGTTGCGCGCGACGCATGGCGTTTCCGTATCGCATCGCAGCCTCGGCTCGACCGGGCAGCGGCAGGATCCGGGCAAAACCTTCAAGAACAAGAAGATGGCCGGCCATCTCGGCGCCGCGCGGGTCACCACGCAAAGCCTGCGGATAGTCTCGGCCGATCCCGAGCGCGGTGTCCTGATGATCATGGGCGCGGTGCCCGGCAGCGAAGGCGGCTGGGTCTTGATCAAGGATGCGGCGAAGCGCAAAGCCCCCGAGGGGTTGCCGTTTCCGGCCGCCCTGCGCGGCGCTGGTAGCGAGGTGCCGCCGCCTGAGGCGGCCCAAGAGCCCGCGGCGGCCCAAGAGCCCGCGGCCGAAGGTGCGGAGGGGCCTGCGGCATGAAGCTCACCGTCCGCAATCTCGACAATCAGGAAGTCGGCGATATCGAGCTGTCCGAAGCGGTCTTCGGCCTGCCGGTCCGCCGCGACATCCTGGCGCGTGTCGTAAATTGGCAGCTTTCCAAGCGCCGCGCCGGCACCCACAAGACAAAAGGCATCAGCGACATCAGCGGCACGACCAAAAAGCCCTATCGCCAGAAGGGCACCGGCCGCGCCCGCCAGGGCAGCCTGCGCTCGCCGCAATTCCGCGGCGGTGCGGTGATCTTTGGCCCGGTCGTGCGCAGCCATGAATTCGGCCTGCAGAAAAAGGTGCGCCGGCTCGGTCTCAAGACCGCGCTGTCGGCGAAGCAGGCCGAGGGCAAGCTCGTCGTCGTCGACGAGGCGCGGCTGGACGACGCAAAGACAAAGGCGTTGCGCTCGCGCTTCGAGGCGCTCGGCTGGGGCTCGGTTCTGATCATCGACGGCGCGGTCAACGAGAGTTTTGCGCGCGCCGCTCGCAATCTGCCAAAGGTCGATGTGTTGCCGGAGCAGGGCGCCAATGTCTATGACATCCTGCGGCGCGACACGCTCGTCTTGACGCGCGCCGCCGTGCAACAGCTCGAGGCCCGCCTCCGATGAGCCGCTTCCGTGTCATCCCGCCGGCTGAGACGCGCCTGACGCGTCAGGAGATGTACGACATCGTGCGCTCGCCGGTGATCACCGAGAAGGCGACCTCCGCATCCGAGCACAATCAGGTCATTTTCCGGGTTGCGCTCGATGCGACAAAGCGCGAGGTCAAGGCGGCTGTCGAAGGCCTGTTCGACGTCAAGGTCGATGCCGTCAACACGATCCGCGTCGAGGGCAAGACAAAGCGGTTTCGCGGCCAGCCCGGCCGCCGCTCCGATTACAAAAAGGCGATCGTCACGCTGGCCGAAGGCTCGCGCATCGACGTGACCACAGGGATCTAGCGATGGCGCTAAAAACCTTCAATCCGACAACCCCCTCGCAACGCCATCTCGTTATCGTCGACCGTAGCGAGCTGTGGAAGGGGAAGCCCGTCAAGACGTTGACCGAGGGTCTGCGCCAGAAGGGCGGCCGCAACAATTCCGGCCGCATCATGGTGCGCTGGCGTGGCGGCGGTCACAAACGGCGCTATCGCGTGGTCGATTTCAAGCGGCGCAAAGACGATGTCGCGGCGGTTGTCGAGCGGCTCGAATACGACCCGAACCGCACCGCCTTCATCGCGCTGATCCGCTACCCCGATGGCGAACAATCCTACATTCTCGCGCCGCAGCGGCTGCGCGCCGGCGACAGCGTCGTCTCGGGCGAGCGGGTCGACGTCAAGCCGGGCAACGCGATGCCGTTGCGCAACATGCCCCTCGGCACGATCGTCCACAATGTCGAGATGAAGCCGGGGAAGGGTGGCCAGATGGCCCGCTCAGCCGGCACTTATGTTCAGTTGGTCGGCCGCGAGCAG